>Ga0209933_1002205_pt1 | contig 12070 bp, 4 predicted proteins | sample ThiBiot_300_biof_FD_183944 | JGI IMG/M metagenome (GOLD analysis project Ga0209933, IMG submission 183944) | Wastewater bioreactor microbial communities from Cape Town, South Africa - Thiocy_cont_300_biof (SPAdes) | ecosystem: Engineered > Bioremediation > Thiocyanate > Unclassified | place...
CGGTTTTCGTTCCCGACCGGTCGCGAAATCCGGATAGGCTGTAAACGCTGTTGACGGCTTCGGGATAGAAAGCCTGAAACATCGGAAACATGATTTCAGGATGCGATTTCGCGAAGCTCGGATCGCCCGGCCCGACGGCCGCCATGCGGTCGAACTGCTGCATCAGTGCATCTGGGCCGGGCTTCAGAACGGTACCTTTCACCAAATTGCGCGCCGCGAGTTGGCATCGCGGCTTGATGATCAGGCGTTCTGAGATCGAGTTGGCGATTTCCTGCGCGTTGGCGCGCGAGGTCGGGAGCCATGTCGGCGGCGTGTCGATGCCCGTTGCCTGAGCGTGGCGCAGCAGCTGACCCTTATCGAGCACGCACATCATGGTCTCGAGGTCAGGCTGATACAATAAAAACTGCTTCTCCAGATCCTGACGGTATTTTGCGAGCGCATAGGAAACGGCATCGCTCGTCGCATAGAGGACGCTGCCAGCGAATGGCTTGCCGGCATCGAGCAGCCACTGTGCAAATCGCGTGGTCTCCTCGAACGGGGGAGATCGCAAATGAGAGGTGCAATAGCGAGAATAAGATCCGGCGGAGAGCGGGGAAGGGTCGATCGATATTACTGGGATGCCGGCGCGGCCGAGAGAGCGGATCGCTGCCAATGTGCCGTAGTAACCTGCGTTGCAGAGCAGGATGCTCGGTTGCGCTCGTTCAGCGCGCTTATGATCGCCAAAATCCACTAATGCACTGTTTGAAATAAAAAACTGCCCCGTGCCCCAATCTTGGGGCACCGTCTTTTATTCGCACCCCGCTACTGTCGCGAGTCAAAATTTATTACTCCATTGCAAATACTTAATTCGATCTATGACAGCCCTTCCAGCTTGCCGAAATTTTGAGCATCTTTGGGCGCTCGCGATCGATCGTGGGCGTGGCGTACGGCTCGATCCTGCCTTGTCACGCCGATCGCGGCAGTGCGCGGAAACCGACAATTCGAGGCGTGTTCGAAGTCGGGTTTTATGGCGTCAGCAATTCCGGGCCATCCAGTACTGAAACCCTTTCTCGGCGGTAGAAAAGGATTTCTAGAGACAATTTAGGTTTACATGGTTTTTCGGACTGTGACGGCCAAGGTTGACTTGAAACATGATAGCGTAAAGGCTCATATTTCTTGAATATGCGAGCGTGTGAAAAGAGAGACTTTGGTCGATACAACGCAAAACCGATTGGTTTAAATCGGATTGCGTCTCGCGGTTTCGCATCGCAACGGACGCTCGCCGGCTGGCGGCTGTTTGGTGGCGATCGGACGCGCCGGTAGAAAGTTTGGGGTGATGGCTACTCGCTGGGAGAAAATGAACGCCGGACAGTCGAGGAAATGCACGGCATGACGGCATTTCATTTCGGAAGTCGTCGCCGCCGCCTTTTTGGTTACTATGAACCGGCACTGGACGAGACTGGCAAAGCGCGCAGCGTTTTGCTCTGCTACCCGTTGGGGAACGAGCAGGTCTTCGCCTACCGAACCATGCGGCAGCTGGCGGCACGCCTGGCATCGGGCGGCCATCACGTCTTGCGATTTGACTACTTCGGGACCGGAGACTCTTATGGTGAATCCGGCGAAGGCGATCTCGCCGGGTGGTGTGAGGACATCGAAACGGCCATCGATGAGATCAAGGAGATCAGCGGCGCCGCCACGGTGAACCTGGCGGGGCTCAGGCTTGGCGCAAATCTCGCCGCTCGCGTTGCCGTCAAACGTCGGAAAGACATCAGCAAGCTCATCCTTTGGGATCCGCTCGAGGCTGATGAGATTGCGTCGGCTGGAATTCCGGCTGCATCGAGCGAGCCGAAGTCCAAACTCGCCGAGGATTTCGCGAAGGAAGCCATCGCGGGCAAAGCGCAATCGCTGCCGGCCAAAACGATGGTGCTGCTCACGGAGCAATCGCGCGCGCCGTTGGATTTCGGCGCCTTGACTGTTCAGAACGTACCCGACATGTCCGCTTGGGACGAGGAGCGTTTGAATTCAGGATCCATCCCGGTCGAAGCGGTTCAACGCATAGTAGATTGGCTACAATGACACGAGGATTCAGCGAACTTGCCGTGCAGTTCGGCCCCTCGGCATCGCTGGTGGGAATTCTGTCACGGCCTCTTCCCGAGTTCGAGGTGCGGCGTACGGCCGTCGTGATCCTCAATACGGGCATAGCACATCGGATCGGGCATCATCGCATGTACGTGACGATGGCGCGCGATCTGGCGAAGCTCGGACATTTGGTTTTCCGGTTTGATTTTTCCGGCATTGGCGACAGCGCGGGTCGAGATGACAGCCTCAGTCCGACGGATGCGCACCAGGCGGACTTGGCGGACGCGCTCGATTGGCTGACCGAGAATTGCGATGTCCAAGATGTCGTGTTGATCGGTCTGTGCGCGGGCGCGGAGATCGCGCTGAGGTACGGTTATAAAGATCAGCGCGTGCTCGGCATGGTGCTGCTCGATCCGACCGTTCCTCCGACGCCTCGTTTCTACGCGCAATATATTGCGCGGCGGTTGGTCAGTCTGCGCAGCTGGTTGTCATTCGCGAGCGGGCGTGGCCGCATCTGGCAAGAGCTGAGTACGCGCGCGAAACGAGCGGTTGGCGCGGAGGCGCGGCCGGCGCCCGGCACGATGGATGACAAGGTTCGCAATGAACTCGAGCACCTTTATGGGCAGGCGCTCGACCGCGACTTGAAGCTTCTGATCGTTCTTACGGCCGGAACGCTGGACGGCCGCCAGAACTATCGCGAGCAGCTTTTCGATGCCCTGCCGAATGTTCCGCTGCGCGGGCGAGCGCAGGTCGAATACTACAAGGACGCCGATCACACGTTTACGGCGCCGGCTGCGCGTGAGCGGTTGCAAGAACTGGTCTATGGCTGGGTCGGCGGATTTCAGGATGCCGATCGCGTCGCTGTGCCGGCAGACGGTTCAATCGAGAATTCCGAAGAGTTGTCCAGGATGACGGTGTCGCCGACGCGTTAGAGCGCCGCCGGCGACTGAAGGCAACTCGCCTATATGGGCGGGAGCATGGACAGCCAGTTGCCCACGAACATGAGATAGCCGTTCAAAGCCCACGGAAGAAACTTTCTGCCTGGCATATTGTAACGGCAGAAATCGCGCCGGAAATTGCTCCAGTTCGCGGCATTGGCCCCATTGATCGAAACAGTGATCGAGGGCGAAAGAATGCGCGCGGTATGCCACCAGCCGGACGGCATGAAAAGCGTTTCGCCGGGATGAAGCTTGAAACGGATTCCCTTGGCGTTGCGGAATTCCGGAAAGCGCGCGGGATCATATTTGTCGACGTCGTTGACGTCCGAAAGGTTCGGCTGACCGTTGCCGCCGTTTCGTACATATAAATATTTGCCCTGATCGGGCGCGAAGCCGATGTATTCCTTCACGCCCTGAATTTGCATCAGGAAGGCATGTGTGTGGAGGCCGTCGTAATGCATGACGGGAAATTTCGCGCCTTGCCCGCCGATGTAGAGTTCCTTGTAAGTCAGATACGGAGCGCGCACCGTTATCAGTGGATGGTCGAGCCAGTTCGGCGCCGTGCACGCAGGCATCGGCTCGATATCGTCCTGTAGCTCTTTCGGCAAATTCTTGACTGGATAGTTATGCAGGTACGGTGCGGGGGACTGAGGCGAGGACGTGCGGACTTCGGCGATGAGTTCCGCCATCGACAGGCGGCGACCTTCGATTTCGAGGGGCATATCGCCATACTGGTTCTGGAAATAGTCGAACGTCCATTTGTCTCGCGCGGCCCAGTGATCCAAACCGCCGGTGATGATGACGGGCTTCAGCGGCAGGACGTAATCGCGCTGATAGCGCTCGGGGCTGAGCTCTGACCATTCCATGCGGTCGATCTTGTCAGAGAACATGGGAGCGTCTGAAATATCTTCGACAGGAAAATCCATTCCCACCACCTGTAAACCGAGTTCAGATATATGAACTTGAAGAGCGACGCGTGCGGACGTTCGTAAAGCATGACGTCATTTTTCGGGACACTATTCCCCCGCCAGGGAATTGGCAATTTTTAGCTTGTTTGCATTAATTCCGGCGCCTCAAGTGCTTCCGTCGCGCTGTTGCGATCGTGCGACCGCGGCTTCGGCCTGGGCCGCTATCTGGCGCAGAGACTGGAAGAACAGGCTCCGGGGGTCCATGCGCCAGCCGATTTTTTTCTGCAGCGCGACTGTCACTTTGATCGCCAGCAGCGAATGACCGCCAAGATTGAAGAAGTTCTCTCCGGCGTTGATCTTTTCGATCCGCAGTTCATCGCGCCAGATGCTCGCGAGCAGCTTCTCCATTTCGGTAGCGGGCGGTTCGCTGACGACCGTATCGCTTCTTGCCGAGCGGAACGTATTCGGCAAAGCACGGCGATTGACCTTGCCGTTGGCGGTCAGGGGAAGCGCCTGCAGGGTGATGAAGAACGACGGGATCATGTAATCCGGCAGCACGCTACGCAGATACCGGCGGATCTCGCTCGCCGTCAGATCGTCGCCTTTGACGCCGACGAAGTATGCGACGAGCTTCTTGTCGCCGGGGACGTCTTCGCGCGCGACGACGACAGCGTCGGCGACGCCGGGGCACGACTTGAGGGCGGCTTCGATTTCTCCAAGCTCGATGCGGAAGCCACGGACCTTGACCTGGTTGTCGATGCGGCCGAGATGCTGCAAACGCCCGTCAGGCAGCCAGCGGCCGAGATCGCCGGTGCGATAGAGCCTTGCGCCGGGATGATCGGAGAAGTGATCGAGCACGAAGCGTTCGGCGGTCATGTCCGGCTGGTTGCGATAGCCGAGTGCAACGCCATCGCCGCCGATCCAGATTTCTCCGGGAACGCCGGCGGATACGGCTTTGCCCGCGCGGTCGACGATATACATTTGCGTATTGGAGATCGGGCGGCCAATGGAGAGAAGCTCGTCGCCGGGCTCGATCTTTTCAATGCTCGACCAGACCGTCGTTTCGGTCGGACCATAAAGATTCCAGAGTTCCTTGACCCGTGGCAGCAGCGCCTTGGCGAGGTCGGCCGTCAGCGCTTCGCCGCCGCAAAATGCTCGCAGACGATCGTTGCCCTGCCATTCCTCGTCGATCAGCATGCGCCACGTGGCGGGCGTCGCCTGCAACGCCGTGACCTTGCTGGCGGTCAGCAATTCCAAAAGCTTGGCGCCGTCGACGACCGCTTCGCGCGGCACGAGTTCGATCCGCGCGCCTGCGAGTAAGGGCAGGTAGAGTTCGAGCGCCGCGATATCGAACGAGATCGTGGTGATTGCGGCAAACACGTCTCTTTCCGACAGGCCGGGCTTCACGCGCATCGCGGAGAGAAAGTTCACGAGTGCGCGGTGATGAACGACGACGCCTTTCGGCCGTCCGGTCGAACCTGACGTGTAGATGAGGTAAGCGGGATCGTCGGGCCCCGGCGCGACTGAGAGGTTGTCGCGCGAGACTCCATCCAGAGGCAAGCGATCAAGATCGAGGATGCTGACGCCATCCTGCTTGTCGAGCGCTGCCGCTGCATCGCCGGCGGTCAGCAACACCGTCGCGCCGCTATCCTGCACCATGTAGGTCAAGCGCTCGGCCGGGAATCCCGGATCGAGTGGAAGATAGGCCGCGCCGGATTTTTGAATCGCGAGCAGCGAAACCAAAAGCTCGAGCGAGCGGTCGAGGCAGACCCCGACGACCATGCCGCTCTTGGCGCCCTGCTGCAGCAACACGTTGGCGAGCTGGTTCGCTCTGGCGTTGAGTTCGTTATAGGTCAGATCTTCGCCGCTGAAAGAAACCGCGATCGCGTCGGAATTTTTCTGAACTTGATCCTCGAACAGCCGGGTGAAGGGCGTCTCGGACGGATAGCTCGCAGAGGTGAGGTTCCAGCTGCGGATCTTGTCCATCTCTTCCGCCGCCAGCAGCGGAATGTCATCGATGCAGACGTTGAGGTCCGTCAGCAAGCTGTCGAGAATGCGCCGATACTGTCCGACAAAGCGGGCGACCGTGCTCTCGTCGAACAGCTCGCTGTCGTATTCGGCCTTCAACGAGTTCGACAGGATGCCGTCGACGGTCAGGCCGATCTCAAATTGTGCGGCTTCGAGATCGATCGCATGTTCCTTGCAATCCAGGCCATCCAAGCGAATGCGATGCGTCGCGGGCGTATTCAACAGATTGAACATGACCTGCGCGAGCGGCGGACGGCTGTTGTCGCGGGCGTCGGGAAATTCCTTCGCCAATTGCTCGAAGGGTGCGTCCTGATGCGCGTAGGCATCGAGCGCCACAGCTTCGATGCGGCGCAGAACTTCGCGCAGCGTCGGTTGGCCCTCGAGATTGACCCGAAGAACCAGCGTATTGATGAAGGTTCCGACAAGCGTTTCCGTGGCGGTATGCGTGCGGTTGGCGATCGGCACCGCAATCGTAAAGTCGGATTGGCCCGTCACGCGATGCAGGAGCACGGCATAGGCGGCGAGCAGAGTCATGAACAGCGTGTAGCCTTCGCGGCGGCCGAGTTGCTCGAGCTGATCGCGCAGATTTTCAGAGAACGGCTGTTCGTAGATCTTTCCCTGGTAGCCGAAAATGTCGGGACGCGGCTTGTCCGTCGGAAGCTCGATAGGTTCGATGCCGTCAAGCCTCTTACGCCAATAGGCGAGCTGCGGTTCGGCGTTCGTATCGAGCCAGTTCCGCTGCCATTGCGCGTAATCGCTATAGGTCGTTGCCTGCGGCTTGAGGCCGGCGGGTCGTCCCGCGCGGATGTTGTTGTAGGCGGTTGTGAGTTCGCCAGAAAGCAGGCCCAAGGACCAGTTGTCGATCGCGATATGGTGCGCCGTCAGCAGCAGCAGGTGGCTTTCGTCGCCAAGCCGGAACAGGACGGAGCGTAGCATGGCGTCGCGTGCGAGATCGAAATATCTCCCACCGTGGTCGGTGGCTTGGCGGAGGGCTTCCTTCAAGGCATCCCGGCCGAGGTGGCTCAAATCGATGACTTCGAGCGGCTGTTTGCTCCACGGCTGCACGACCTGCAATGGGCGCGAGCCGTCGAGATGATAGGTCGTCCGCAGCGTTTCGTGGCGCGTGCGCAAGGCGTCGATGGCCTGCTCAATCGCCTCGATGTCGAGTGGTCCGCTCAGTTCCAGAGCGACCGGAATGTTATAAGCTTTGCTCTCGGGCGCCAGCTCATGCGTGAGCCACATGCGCTCCTGCGCGACCGACATCGGCGCGGGCTCGTTCGAGTTCCGTGGCGTGATCGCGGGCAACGGCTGAAGGCCTTTCTGTTCGCGCACGACATTGTCGATGCGGGATGCGAGCGCCTGCACGGTGCGATGCTGAAACAGCTGGGCGACGGGAAACTCGATCGCGAATGCGTCGCGAATGCGAGAGGCAACCTGCGTCGCAAGCAAGGAGTGTCCGCCGAGCCTGAAGAAGTCGGCGCTGCAGTCGATCGCCTCGCGCCGCAGAATCTGTTGCCAGATGGCGGCGATAGTCGCTTCGGTCTCGGTGGCTGCGGACGCGATTGCATGCTCAGCGATTGCAGGGGCCGCCTCGGGCGCTGGCAGAGCCTTGCGATCAATCTTGCCGTTGGCGTTCAGCGGAAGCTCGTTGAGAACGATGATGTGAGCCGGCACCATGTAAGCGGGCAGTCGCGCCGAGAGAGATGCAAACAGCTTGTCGACAAGAGTGTCGTCGGTGCCGTTCGCGACGACGTAGCCGACGAGGCGCTTGTCGCCAGGAACATCTTCGCGTGCGACGACGACAGCGTCGGCGACGCCGGGGCATGCTTTGAGGGCGGCTTCGATTTCGCCAAGCTCGATGCGGAAGCCACGGACCTTCACCTGATTGTCGATGCGGCCGAGGTATTCGATATTGCCGTCTGTGCGGAACCGCGCGAGGTCGCCGGTCCGGTAGAGCCGTGCCCCGGTGTCATGCCGGAAGGGGTCGGCTGTAAAACGTTCAGCCGTCATCTGCGGTTGGTGGAGATAGCCACGCGCGACGCCCGCGCCGCCGACATAAATCTCGCCGGGAACGCCGAGAGGAACGGGGTTGGCGAAGCGGTCCAGAATGTACGCGCGGCCGTTTGCGATCGGACGGCCGATCGTTGCAGCTTCGCCCGGTTGGCGCAGCGTATACGTTGAATACGTGGTGTCTTCGGTGGGCCCGTAAAGATCATAGACACGCTTGACGGTGCCTGTCGCGTAGAGGCTGTCCACCAGGCTCGTCGGCAGGGGTTCGCCTGCGAGATTGACGGTCTCGACGCTCGCGGGAATGCCGCCGATCCGCACCAGCTCGGCGCCGGCCGACGGCACGGTGTTCAGCAAGGTGACTTCATCACGCGCCGGCAATTGTGCCAGCGCCAAGGCGTTCTCCGCGACGATGATGCGGCCGCCGCTCGCCAGGGGAAAGAAGATCTCGAAGATCGACAGATCGAAGCAGACAGACGTTGCGGCCAAGACTCCGGCTATCTGGTGCTGGTCGTAAGTGCTGCGCGCCCACGCGATCAGCGCGGCGGCGTTCCGGTGTTCGACGGCGACGCCCTTGGGCTTTCCGGTCGATCCGGATGTGTAGAGGACGTAAGCGAGATCGTCCGCGTGCACGTCCACATTTAATCTGGCGTCATTCTGAGCGGCGATTGCCGCTGCGTCGGTGTCGATAAGAACGCGGACTTTGTCGTCGCCGGGGAACAGGCGATCGAGCGAAGACACCGTAACGAGGATGTTGGCCTTAGCTTCGCTCAGCATGACGCCGATGCGATCGGCGGGATATGCCGGGTCGAGCGGCACATAGCAGGCGCCGGTCTTCATGACTGCGAGCAGCGTCGCAATCAGATCGGCATCACGGGGCAGGCAGACGCCGATGATTTCGCCGGGCTTGGCTCCCTGGCTCTGCAGGTAATGCGCGAGCTTGTTGGCGCGCTGATCGAGGTCGCGATAGGTCTGGCGAACGTCGTCGGCAATGACTGCTTCGGCATCCGGCGTGAGGTCGACCTGCTGCTCGAATAGGCGATGGATGACTTGTGTTGACGGCAGCGGTACGTCGGCTCCGGTGCTTACGTCGAAAATCCGTCGGCGCTCGTCGTCGCCCAAGATGTCGAGGGCCGCGAGCGAGGTTTCGGGATCTCGAGTCAGGGCGCTGAGCAGCGTCTGGAAATGCTCGAGCCAACGGTGAACGGTGCCGGCCTCGAGAATATCGCTGTTATATTCGCATTCGACGGTGAGCTCAGCGCCGTTGTCGACGACGTTGACGTTGAGATCGAATGTCACGAAGCGTTTCGGCGTTTCCAAACGCTCGAGCGTCAGATCACCGAATTCGAACGGCGCACCGATCCTATCGATGTTGAAGACGACGGAAACCAGCGTCGGCCGGCTGGGGTCGCGCTCGATGTTCAGTTTCGGCAGCAGGCTGCTGAACGTGACGTTCGGATGTTGTTGTCCGGCGAGGAACGTTCTGCGCACGGATTTCAGGAAGTCGCCGAAGGTCAGCGCCGGATCGACTTGGCAACGCAGCGGCATCGTCGCGACGCAATGGGCGACGAGGTGGCTGTTGTCGAGTTCTGACTGCCCGGCGAGCGGGATGCCGAGCACAATGTCGTCCTGCCCCGACAGACGGAACATCAGCACTTCGAAGGCAGCAAGGAGCGTATGGAACAGCGTCGCGCCGCGACCTGCGCCGACCGCCTTTATGCGCTTGTAGAGATCGGCGTCGATGCGGATATCCTGACGCGCACCGCTGCGAGATCTGAGAGCCGGGCGTTTGTGATCGTTCGGCAAGTCTAGGTTCGGCAGCTCTCCTGTGAGCTGCGCGAGCCAATAGTCTTCGTCGGCAGTGTCGGTGCTCTTATCGACGAGGTCTTGGACGTAAGTCTCGTAGCTCATCGGCTCGGCGAGCTGCGGCTCCAGCCCGAAGCAATCGGCCTCGTAGCTTTTGGCGAGGTCCGAGAAAAGAACCGACGACGACCAGCCATCGCAAACGATGTGATGCACGGTTACGACGAGGCGATGAACGTCTGCGGAAAAGCGGAGCACTTTCGCCCGCAGTAGCGGATCGGTCGCGAGATTAAACGCTTCGGTCGCTTCGCGATCGATGATGCGCTCGAACGCAGCTTGCTGCTGCGCTGGTTCGATCGCGCTCAGATCCTCGAAAATGATGGTGACGGCGCGAGACGGGAGTATGCGCTGTTTATCGCCGGATTTGTCGAAGCTCGTGCGCAAGGCGGCGTGGCGCGCAATGACCTGGTCAAGCGCGCTTTGCATGGATGCCAGCGAGAGCGGTCCGCGAAGATGCAGGACGAAGCACTGATTGTAAGCGCAGCTGGCATCGTCGCCCATCTGCGATTCAACCCAGACTTCCCGCTGCTGCGGCGTAACGGGAAGCGTGGACTGCGGCTCACGATCAGCGGAAACGGACTCAACCGGCACAACATATAACTCCTTGCGCTCACGCATTGCGTCAGCCTCGAACTTTCTGGGGCGAAGCATTTGCAGCGTACGGCAAATCCGTACCGGCGTGGGGGCGCTCGTCCTGGACCGGCTCCTTGCTGCCGATCGTCGGGATGTCTCCGAGGCCCGGCAAGAAGCCTGCTTTCTGCATGTCTTCGATCGACCGCCGGAATGCATTCGCAATTACGTCGAGATCGGCGTCGGTATGCGCCAGCGTCAGGAAGCCCGGACGTTCCCAAGCGTGGACGCCGTGGTGGCGCATGTAGGCAAAGAGTAGAGACGCGAGCGGCGCATCGGGCGGAAGCTCAAAGACAAACCAGGACGCAAAGTGCTGGAGGCTGATGGGTGCGTGCAGCTCTTTCGCGATGGCACTGAGGCGTTTGACGAACTGCGTGGTGCGCAGATTCAATGCGCGCTGCAACTCGGGACCGCCGTTGCGGATGCGATGCAGAACGGCCCGCGCTGCCGCGAGGGCGAGCGGATGGCGAACGAACGTTCCTGCAAAGAACGTGACGCCGACTTCCGGCACCGAGTCATCTCCGAAATGCCATTCGCCGCCGTCGAGCGCATCGAGGAAGCGTGCGTCGCCCGCGATGATTCCGATCGGCAGGCCGCCACCGACGACTTTGCCGTACGTCGCCATATCCGCTTTGACGCCGAATACGGACTGCATGCCTTTGGGGTGCACGCGGAAGCCGGTCACGACCTCGTCGAAGACCAACGCGGTTCCGGATTTGGCGGTGATCTCGCGAACCTCGTGCAGGAATTGGCGTGGCTGAAGGTTCGGTCTGCGGCTCTGAATGGGCTCAACGAGAACAGCGGCGAGTTCGTCCGCGCGCGCTCTTAAGATTTCGAGAGCCGAGTCCTGTCCGTATTCGAGCACGATGATGTTGTCGGTCATCGCCTCGGGAATGCCCGGTGCGATCGGCTGGGCGCCCGCGACGCCGTTGCGCGTGCGGGGCCGCGCGAGCACTTCGTCGAAGATGCCGTGATAGGCACCCGCGAACATCGCGATCTTGTCGCGACCGGTGACCGTGCGTGCCGTTCGGATTGCGGCCGTGACGGCTTCAGAGCCGGTATTGCAGAACGCGGCGCGCTCCATGCCGACGGCTTCGCAGAAAAGCTGCGCGACCTCGCCTGCAATCGGCGACTGCGGGCCGATCTCGATGCCGGCATCAAGCTGGGCCTTGATGGCCGTGCGAATGAATTCCGGATTGTGGCCGAAGAATATGGAGCCAAACCCGTTGACGAGATCAACGTATTCGTTGCCATCGACGTCCCACAGGCGAGCGCCTTGCGAGCGCTCGGTTGCGATCGGATAGACAAGCTCTTTCCACTGCGGGCGGAAGCCGGCGTTCGAACGCGGGTCGGAGAGCTGCTTGCGATTTTTCTCGGCAAGCTGCTTCGATTTTTCGGTGCGGCGGCAATAGAGTTCGATGAAGGAGTCGAGATTGCTCTGACGCTCGGCGCTGAGCGTGCTCTTGCCGGTCGTCGGCGGTCGATACGGTCCGAACGCTTGCGTCGGCTGTCGCGTCTCGGAGGACTGCGCAGCGGCTGCAGGAGCCGGTGCCACAGGGGCTGGTGTTGTTGTGACGATCGATGCGGCGGGCGCAGCATGTTGAACTGGTGTCGCCGCCGGAGGCGCGCCGAATTCCT
>Ga0209933_1002211_pt1 | contig 12002 bp, 12 predicted proteins | sample ThiBiot_300_biof_FD_183944 | JGI IMG/M metagenome (GOLD analysis project Ga0209933, IMG submission 183944) | Wastewater bioreactor microbial communities from Cape Town, South Africa - Thiocy_cont_300_biof (SPAdes) | ecosystem: Engineered > Bioremediation > Thiocyanate > Unclassified | place...
TATCCAAGCACTTGCACTTGGTTTTCCTGTCAGCTCTACCAAAGTACCTTTGGTAAGAATTTTAGCTACATTAGAACTAATCCAGTATGAACAGTTATAAAATGTGGTCTGTTCTACTCTATCTCCTTGTTTATTTTTAAAGCTATCATTTATAGCTACTGAAAAATTAACAACTTGTCTGTCATTTGCTAATGCGTTAACTTCCGCATTCTTTGTAATTCTGCCTACGATGTTCATAATAATTGAATTTAAATTGTTTAAAATTATTTTCGTTTTCTAAAAATTTCTTGAGTGAATTGATTTGGTATCGAGGACACTCGGTTTTCTCTATTGTTTTTCCTAATTGGAAATGATTATTTATATATTTTTTTGATATTTCCGAAGATGTCAAAGAGCATAAGTTGAATTGATTTGTATAACTGAGGTTCCGGTTTTTCTTTGCTTATGACCATAGAAAAAGAGCAGGCGCATAAAACCCAAGGAAAAAGAGTCACTAATTATATTTATTTTCAGGGCTTGAAATATTTTTGTCCGAAGTTTCTGACAAATTATCGGAACTGGTGTAGAAAATTTTTTAGATACCCAAAAAGATTTTTTTGTGAGAAAGCCTCTTTTCTACATTTGCAATTGTAAAAACAAAAACACAGTTATTAAATCAACTTATCAATTTACACTGGTGAATAATATCAAACTAATTGCAATACATATTGTTTACAATCGGTTTATTTGTAAAGATGTAAAGACATAATTTTTGTACTAAAAGATTATATTTTTTCTTTAAAAGCAAAAGCTTAAATTCCTTTTAGAGAAAAAAGAACTTTTATATATTTTTAGAAATACTTTTACTGTACTCCACTATTATCCTGCAGCAGCTGTTTGAGAGGATTTTAAGAATGAGTGTGTTTCCGAAAGATAGATGATCGCTTTTCCGAAAAAGAGATCAGTGCTTTTCCGAACATCAATCAAAATACGAATGAGTGCGTTTCCGAATTTTTCAATCCAACATTCAGTATTTATCCACAATTATCAAAATTTCGACAATGTAAAGAGTTCGTTTCCGAATCTAATAGTATAAAAGAGATAATTTTCGTCCGACTAGTTGGGTTTAGGAGCGCTTTTCCGAAATATCCAGAGTGCTTTTCCGAAATAAAATGAGCGCCTTTCCGAATTGAAGAATTTGCTTAAACCGATTATACTTTTAAATGACATAGTCATAGGCGACAAAATAAACTCAATGGTCACATATGTTCAATTCTTAATCATAGATCGCCTTGAATAAAACTTTTGAATATTCAATTATGACTTTTTACAATCATAAAAGTTCACTCCGCCATTTATAACAATTAGTTTAATAGCAGTAATACGGTTAAATATGAATTTTGTAAAATAATTTAACAAAAGAATTACTGATGAAAAACAACTTTTTTATGCTGCTTTGTTTCTGTGTTAATTCATTTCTGTTTTCTCAGGTAGGAATCAACACCTCATCTCCTGAGACTACTTTTGAAGTTGTAGGAAAAGCAGAAGACATCAATCATTATGATGGAATTCTCCCCCCACGCATTACGGGAGATCAGTTGCAGAAAAAAACATACAATTATTCAAAGAAAGGTGCTGTTATATTTGTCACCACTGCACCATCAAACTTATCAGGTCAGGTAGCTGATATTACAGAGCCAGGGCTATATTACTTTAGCGGATATTCGTGGAAATCTATATCCAATCAAAAGGAACCAATAGAATATAGAATTATTCTGTCATTTGATAACAGCAATGATGATGTTCTGACAGAATCATCAAAGTGGTCTGAGCCTCTTAATCTTTCGTCTGACAAAAATGTTTACTTAACATCCTCAAAACATTATTCGATAGGAACAAAAAAATATGGAGGCTTTAAAGGCTCGGTAACTTTAAGGAAATTAGAAGGGATAGTGAATATAAAATTTGAAATTAGCAGAGCATCTGATGCACCTAATGTTTTAGATGATGTTTTATTTGATATTTCGGGAATATGCAACGAAATCGGATACTTTCCTAAAGATATAGTTTTTATGCAAAATGAAAATTCAACTTATGTAATTCCGGTACTGCTTCAAAATAATACCATATATATTATTGCAGGAAACTTAAATATGATAAACTCAAACGCCACTGGTGAAGTGCAAGGCTACTCAAATTGGATCAAACCTCACTCCAAATAGCTATACCACAAAAGTAGATTCTAAAAACATAGTGAACTATAATCAAATAACAAAATGAAAAACAACTTTCTAAAACTATTTTTTTTATTGATAAGTGCCAACTTTTTCTCACAAGTCGGTATCAATACTCAAACGCCTAAAGCTACCTTAGAAGTAGTAGGCAAACCAGATGATGCCAATCATTTCGATGGGATCATTCTACCAAGAATTAGTGGAGATCAATTGGCAACAAAAACTTACACTACAGCACAGAAGGGAGCAATAGTTTTCGTTCTATCACCTGCCACCAATTTATCAGGGCAATCTGTTCATCTTGAAAAGTCAGGTCTATATTATTTCGACGGTCAAAAATGGGTTCCATTACTTCAAAGTGATCCATTGGAAGTTGTCTCTCAAACAGGTAATACTTCCACGCTGGAACTTATTGTAAAAAATAATCTGAAGCTTGATTTTGATCAAAAAGAAAATTATATCATCGGTAAATCTAGAAGCACTATCGCCGGTGAATACAACTCAATTTTTGCAACGGACTCAAACATAACTTCCGGAAAAGGGAATTCGGCCAGTGCCTATGCAATGTCTCAAGGAGAAATTACTGGAAAACTAAATTATGGAGCGGGGGTATCAGCACTAAATGGTATTATTAATGGAACAATTTCCGGAAACAGGAATATTGGAATCGGTGCAGGAGCAATGTCATATATCACATCAGGCAATGATAATATTTCTATAGGATATCTGTCGGGTACAGGCAATAGAACTGGATCTAATAATGTTTTTATTGGTGTCGGTGCAGGAAGCCCCGCATCTGGAAATAGAAGTATTAGTAATAAGCTGGCAATTCATTCAACACCAGTAACCACCAGTTCAACAAATTTTTGGGATAGCATTACAAACAATTATACAGACTATAAGTTTGCGCTAATCTCTGGAGATTTTTCTGAAAGATGGCTCAATATCAATGGAAAACTGAGTGTTACACCTTCACAAATGCCCGATGCAGACGGAGATCCAGCTTACACCAAAAAAGTTGTAGCCAAAGCGGATGGCAGCTTTGGTTTTGCAACTGAAGTAATTCCTATTCCCCCATCAAATGGAACCTTTATATTAAAAAGTGTGAACGGAGTGCCAGGATGGGTTACTCAATAAGATTAATTTCAAAATGAAACCGCTACTATTAAGTAGCGGTTTTGTCTTTACTGAAAACATCATCACCTTATCAGCCACTGATTCAAATCTTTATAATGTTGGTACATCCAGGAAAAATCTTCAACATTTTTATAGCTGTTGCGGATCTGCTCTACGACAGTTTTTCCCGTTTTATCATTATCAAGAAATAGAGATATTTTTTTGTATTTCTTTAGTATTTTATCTCCCGCTAAGAGCATCGATGTTGAATTAAAGACTAAATAATCTGCATCTGAAGAAAATTTATCATCTTCTATCGTTTTATATGACAAATAATCAAAAAAGCCCTCAAATACAACAATTTCATTATTTTGCTGATTTCCCTTCTTTATTAACGTCACATCTTTTGGTCCGAGGCAGATTTTAGAATATTTATTACGGACTTCAATACCTCCTGAATTATTAAAAAAAGCAATCGCAAAATAATATTTATCTTCTATTTTGTAATGGATCTCTTTGATAAGACTTTTACAATTCAAAACTCCCCTTGACTTAAGATACTCTAGCAACGCAGGATGCTCGACATCGATTGTTTTTAAAACATTATAAGTAAAGCCATCATTTGTTTCAACCACATTATCTATTGTAGGCGAAAAATCAAGCTTATTTAAATATTCAAGCGCTGTTGAAACATTACATTTATTAATAGCTTGAACTATTGATATAACATCATATATTTTACCTGTTCCAAAATCAAAAGCTGTATTCTTAATGAAATCTACAGACAGGCTGGCTGTTTTCTCTTGTCTATCTAATGCAAAATAAAATGCTGTTCTTTTGTTTTCTTTTACAGGGAATAGACCATAGGATTCCATAACCGTCCTGATACTGACGTTTTGTTTTATTTGCTCACAATTCATTGTAAATAAAATATTAGATTAATTAAAAAATGACGGGATATCCATCCGGAAGAAATTTTCCCATTCTTGTGTCCCGGTAAAGTTCTATCATAAGTTGTTGTATCTCCTTTAAAAATACCTTACCACTAAAATCAGAGGATCGTAGTTTTAATTTTCTATTTTTTTTGATAAAGTAATTGTAAGATTTCTCTATCAGCTCTCTTGTCTGTAATATATTTCGATAATGATATGCGAACTGCAGCATTTCCTGCTCCTGCAATCTGTACCTTTTTTTAAAATAATTAATTCGATAGGTGATGAACAAGTGTTCGCTATCTATATTCAAATCTGCTTCCTGAATTTTTTCAGTGGAATATGGATGAATTGCAATGTTTTCTCCTTTGCATTTGAAATTAAATGACACTGTACTGTATTTATCGAGACTGCCCTTAACCTGTTTTAAAAATTTAAAACAAAAATCATTTGCTGTTCGATAATTTAAGTCAAACTTCGAATTAAATGTTGACAGTTTCAATACAGTGCCAGTTGATGGAAGTTTAGCCAGCCAAATTGCAAATATGATATGTTTATTATTTTTAATATTATACACCAACTGATAAAGCATATAATTATATTCCGGTATTACAATTAATTTCTTCAGCCAATAACTGCTGATAAGAAAAGATGTGTAGCCTCTTTCATCGTAGGTTGGTGTTGATATAAGTCCTGCAAAAGTTTTGATTTCCTTACCTTTTCTATTCTGGGACTTATACCATCCCATCTTAAATTTTGCTAAAAACTCATAGGCATTAATTACCTGCTTTGTTGAGCCACTGGGAGAAATTTTGCTATTCTTAATTTTAAGCAGGGCGAAAGTATTATTTTCAGTCTCAAAATCATCATCGAACAAAGAGAGTTGCTTCGGACGATCTTCAGGTCTGAATTGTTCATTACTTATAATAGAGATTATATTAAATATAACCCTTAGCGCATTGATGGGAATGTTGGCGGCTTGACTATTTTCATCAAAGATAAAATCATCAACAAAATGGTTGCCTATTCTTATACTCTCAGGAATTCTTTCATTTTTAAATTCCTTGCGAATGATTTTCTGACTGCTATCTTGTAACGACATCATCTTTTTCTTTATTGCAGTTTATTAGTTCATATTCATTGTTAATTAGAACTAAAGCTCTCTCAACGTCCAGGACAATTTTTCGCCCCTCCTGAGTGATCGCATCTTTAATTTTACCGCTCTTTTTTAATCTCATAGCAGATGAAATACTGCAATTAAATAACTTGGCTATACCTTTAAGACCATACACATACTTTTCATCAATTATTTTATTTTGCTGCAAGGATCTCTTTGTACGATTTGTTATATAAATATTTTCATATTTAAATAAACTTACTAATTCCTCCCCGGTCATTTGCCAAATAAGCTTTTGCTTTAGTTTATTAATTTCGTTAGACATCGATCGCATTTTTATTAGTTATGTTGTCTTCTGCGATTTTTCTTAAAATCCGCTTCACATTCCTCGGTAATTTCCTGCAAGGTCTTTTTCTTGCCTTTAGAAATCCAGTTCAGTATTTCTTCTTCAAAAAAATATAGTTTCTTACCGTTTTTGTAGCATGGGATTTTTCTTTCTCTAACAAGAGTGTAAATGGTTGGTTTCGCTTTACCGATTAAGGATGCTACTTCATCTATTCCGATTGGAATTTTTTTGAGAGGTATAACAACATCTTCTTTTGATACCAGATGCTTTATCTCAGCAAGTTCACGAATTAAGAAGGCGACTGCTTGTGGTAAATTTTCAAATGAAATATTTTGCAAATCCATAATACTTGATTTTAATTATTATGGTGCAAATGAAAAAAGTGTTTTCGCTGTGTTTGAAAAACACGACGAAAACACTTAAAACACTGTGTTTTTGTAATCGATATTAAGCAATAAGTTTTTACCTACTGTTGAAACTTAATTTTTATAGCTCATTCTAAACGTATTAATCAATTAAAATTTATTTACTAAGATTATTTTAAAAGATTAATTTTCAAATGGTAAAAATGCAGATCTCATACGCTCTTGTTCAGATCTGGGTATTCCAATCTCGCTAGCAATACTTTCCCATCCTCTTACAACCGAAATGACTTTTTCAATGATTTCATCCATTTCATTTTCGTTCAGTCTAAATTGAGCGCCCACTTCCTTAGCAAGTTCAAGATCCAAAGCATTATTATCTGTATCAATATTTAGAGCAAGTCCTTCTTTATCCACAGACGGATTAATGTCATAGGCTGGTGAAAGTATCCATCCTTTTGGGGTTAAAATAAATCCGTGATTTCTAAGGTGATCATCTGTGTTTGATATACAAATACTAAACACGATTCTTCTCCATAATTCCTTCAAATTATTGTTAACATCAATACCGTAGTTCGTAATAAAATCAACGATATCAAGGTAACTTGCAGTTGAATCTCTTAATTTTTCTTCATTGTTTCCTGTCATAGTCATAGCTGACGAAAAATGAATTCTTCCGGAGTTTGTTCTATCAAATCTTTTGGTGAAAAATGTATGATAGCTGTTACTTAATTTTTGAATCTTTGTTTCTGACATATTAATTCCGGCATCAGTAGCTAATCGGTATGCCAGATATTCCCACGCTGCCTTATCAATTGTATCATTTTTTGAAGGAAATTTAGCAATCCATAAATTTTTTTCCTGATCCATAACATTAGCTTTCGGTCTTGCACCCCCTAATGAAGATCCTGGAACTACAAGCAGTGCTAATAACCTTTTCATTTTAGGCTCATCTTCATTTTCAAAACTTTTCACGGCTGCCTCCAACTCTCTTAATGATGACCAGGGTGGTGTAGGGTTATTCTCATCATCATCTAAAAAATTTCCATCTATTGAAGTCTTAAATCGCAGAGCACCCATCCTTGTTTGGTCATACACTCCTAATAAATAATCCAGATCATAAAGTTTCTTTTCTTTCTCTCCAGTTTCTTTGGCTACCTGAATAGATTTTCTTTTCATTAGTGTTCTTCCCCAAGTATCAGGCATACTATCCATAAAAACACCAAAATTTTCTTTATTGGTTGGATATTGTGGACCTCCAAACAACTGAAGATCAGGATCTATTAAATTTTGACCCGCACTTTTAATCCACTCTTTATCATATTCAAAACTAAAGGACTTTTTTCCTTTACCCTGATGAGCTGACAAAATCCCCATTAAATGAGGACCTTGAAGGTCAATCCAATCTGCATATACAAATATGTCAACTTTAGTAGATTTCATTTAATTATATTATTTCAGTAATTCTAAATCTTGCAATTTTCTTCCAAATTCATCATCAGATCCAAGCTTTAAAATATCATCGCTAAGACCCAATACTCTCAAAACATTAAAATATGATCCCATTGCCACACTTGGATCACCTTTTTCAATAAGATGTAGTGTTGAACGTACAATTCCGGCTCTCTCTGAAACCTGCTCTGTAGTTAATTTTCTTCTTTTTCGAGCAAGTTTAATATTCTCTCCCATTTGTTCCAGCAGAGCCAAATACTTGGGTAAAATTATTTGTTTCTTTTTCATAATGTCCGTTATTTCATACAAAATTACACATTTTGTATGAAATAACGGACATTTTAAATAAAAATCTCCTCCATTTGACTTTTCAAATAAAAAAGACTAACTTTGTATTATTTCTTATGTATACATAAGTAAATAATACTACGTACTAATGAATTTTGAAAAGATTGTTGATGCTTATATTGCTGGTAGTCCTCACAGAAAGGCTTTAAATAAAAAGGAATTTGATTATTTGGTACAGGAAATTTCGAGTTTTCGCAAATTCAAAAAATTAAGTAAAGAAATTAGCGAATACATACTTCAAAAACATTACACCTTAGAACAAGATTTATATATTTTCAATGACTCCAATCCTGAAGTTGTTGACTTGGTTTATGCGTATAACAAATATACACACTTTAGCCACCATTCAGCACTAATAATGCATCAAATAAGTACTATTGAAAACAACGCCATCTATTTATCAGAAGAGATCGATAGCATTTCCAGTCCTAAAAACACCTTAACTCAAGGAAATATAGATTTAGCTTTTAGTAAACCTCAGAGAGTCACAAAAAATATAAAGCAATTCAGAGACAAAACATTTTACTTTCTTAAAAATCAAAGCAGTACTACAATGGAAACCTTCATTAATGGAGTAAAAGTTTCAAATCTTGAAAAGACACTTATAGACTGTACTGTAAGACCACTATATTCCGGTGGAACAAAAAATATCCTTAATGCATTTGCTATGGTAAAGCAATTAATTGACGCAGATAAATTACATCATCATTATAAAAAATTATCATTTGTATATCCTTATCACCAAGCTATTGGATTCTACTTGGATAATGCAGGTTATAAAGAAGAGTTTTACAGTAAATTTCTGGCAATGAATAGTGATTATGATTTTTACTTAGACTATCAGTTAACTTCACCTCAGTACAATCCGAAGTGGCGAATCCATTACAATGAAGACATTATCCAATAAAAAAATTACTTATAATTTATCTTTATCTTTTCAAGGAAATTTCTGCACACTTCAAAGAGTTGAAAGATATTGTTTGCTTGGATAATACTATGTCTTTGCTGAAAAAGAGTTTCTCTAAATGATTCTGCATCAAAGACTGCATCAGATGGATCTTTTGTCAGGGCTAAATTAACGCTGATACCAGTTGTCAAATCGTTGTTCAAAATACTTCTGATATCAACAAGGGGCTTTAGATAAAAATTTAATTCTCCAATACGCCCCTGACTTTTTGAAAAAGGGAGATCGTGATTTTTGCCGAGTACATCCATATACTCTGTTAGACGAATCCTCATTAATTCTTTCTGCCTCTGAATATCAGTATAAGATATAAGTTCTTTCTTTATCGGGTCAATTTCACTTTCGATCCGTAAGATTTCGTTTTTGGTCACTTCTATATCAAAAAGAGGATTATCTAATTTATCCTGTTCTATAGATAGCGAATTTAATTTACCTTCAATTTGTTGCAGTAAAAAAGGAATATTCTCTACATTCTTCATTTTATGTAAAATCTATTTATGATAAAATTTCTTCTAAAAAAATTTAACTATTAATAATGTATTATAATTTTTTGAAATATTCCCGACATTTAAGTTCGTAAATGGATAGCTTCAGAAATATTAGTAAATGCTCAATAATCGCTACGACTATGCAAGGAGTTAAGATATTTATTATACTAAAATTTTAAATCTCTTTTTATTTTAATGATACCTTTTTCATCATCATCTTTTAAATGACTTTTAATTGAGTCCGTTTCAACATCTTTTAGTGAATGTTGAAAAACTTCTTTTAAAAACAATGCTACTTCATATTGATTTCGCCTATCAAAGTGCTTCCAAATGTTCCAGCCAAAATGATACAAATCCATATTAGATAATTTGTGAACCCTTACAGGGCTAAAATTTTCTATTTTTTCTTTCTTAGCATACTTTGTAATGTAGCTGCATAGGTTTTCTAAATCATTAACAGATGTGTATAGCGCAAATTGCTCCTTTGTATATCTTAATGCAATCTCAAGCTTATTATCGAACTTTACAACTTCTTTAAATTTTAAATCTTCTTTAATATCAGCAATAGTAACAGGTCCAGAAAAGAATTCATTAACCAAAACTAGATTTTTTCTTTTAGTAATAATTCTGCTTATAATTTCATAGATAGTATGCAAAAACAATGTTAGACCTGAATAAATAACAACACCTACGAAAATCACGACTATAAAAAAGATATTTGCCGTAAATTCATCGGACCCTTTATCGATAAAATATGTTCTGACTTGAGTTCCTAAAAGGATACATACCACTATAATGGGTAAATACATACATATTAATTCAAAATTTTTGACTTTCATATTTATTAGTTTGCTTGTATAATTTCTTGGTTTTCTTCTAAAATATTTTCATCCAGCTTAATAGCTCCAGCTGCTCTATTTTTCAGTTCATCAACTACTTTAGCATAAACTTGAGTTGTTGTAACTTTACTGTGTCCAAGCATTTTACTAACTGTATAAATGTCTGTTCCTAAAGAAAGCTGCAATGTTGCAAAAGTATGTCTGAAGCAATGAAAAGTTATATGCTTTGTTATTCCAGCTGATTTGACCCATTTTTCGAGAGGTCTCGAAATCCAAGAGCTATCTTGTAAATTTTCAAATACTAGCTGTTCGGGAAGTCTCGGAGTTCCGCATAAATGAATTGCTTGTTCAGAAATCGGTGTATACTCGACTCCTTTTGTTTTCTTTTGTCTAAATTGAATTTTGATTCTATTTGACTGAACATCAATTTCTTTCCACTTAAGCCTTTTAATATCACAATGTCTTAACCCTGTCAGTGCAGAAAATAAAGATGCTCTTTTCAATTCATCATTTTCACAAGGAGTATTTACTAAAAGATTAAGTTCCTCCAAAGAGAGATGTTCACGGAAAGATTCTTGCTCTCCAATACCTTTAATCTTTGCTGATAAGTCAATTATAAAATAACCATCAATAAAAGCTTGGGAAACTATTGCCTTAAAAATAGAAAAGTACGTTGCAGCACTATTATTTGAAAGAATTCCTTTCTTTTTTCCGCGATAGGGCGCCGATAAAAGATAAAGCTTAAAATCATCAGCAAAACTCAAATCAATTTTTGAAAATCTTAAATCATCTCCGGAAAACTCTATAATAAATTCAATTAAACACCTCCAGTTAGTTCTAATTGAATCAGAACTATTATTTGAGCCGTGTCTTTTCTTTAGCAACCTATTACAGTAATCTATAAATTTTTCTTTTTGTTTTTCTTGCAATTCGGCCTTAATAGCATCGCTATCACTATACAAGTCGACATTATCATATTCTTTTTGGCGTAGTTTACGAATTCCATCAGCATATAACATTGTCTCCCTGTCACGCTCACTCTTACAAACTATAATTCCATTATCATCACGCTTTGGTTTAAAGGCTTTTGTCCCGTCCTTTAGGTTAGTTCTGCTTGTTCTTTTTTTATCCCATTCAACCGTATAAACAATTCTATTGAGATACTCCCTAGAACGTTGCGGTTTATTTTTTCCAGCAATAAATACAGGATAACTCTCCAAATAGACATACCATTCATTTCTATCCTCAGCTTTACGCAATCTAACTGTAACTTGAGTTTTTGAAAGTTGTTTCATAAGCTTAATCTATAGTACCATTATATAATTTGTCAATCTCGCTTTTTGGAGCATAAACATAATTACCAATTTGACGGGTGGGAATTGAGTACTTTCTGATATGCTTGTATACACTCGTATCGTGTAACTGAAATTTTTTGGAAATCTCACCAATAGTATAGCAATTCTCTTCAGAAAGATCATACAAGTTAGGATTAGAATTTTTCTTTTCAATCTTTTCTTTAGATGCCGGAGGAAACATTTCTTGCAAAACTTCACGATTTACTTTTATTAAACGAGTTCCTTCATTAATAGAAGGTATTACATTTTGTTTGATAAGTCTATAAAGTGTTCTTTTTGCAATGTCAAAGAGTAAAACAGCTTCAGGGACTGTCAAGAGAATTTTATCTAAAGGAATCTGATCAATCAGTTCTTGTCTTTTTAATTCTAATTTTTCTTGACGCTTTCTTTTCTGGTAAGCATTTTTTATACACTGCTCACGACAATAAAATGAAGTTACTGTCTTAGGTATAAATTCCTGCGAACAATGC
>Ga0209933_1002214_pt1 | contig 11989 bp, 15 predicted proteins | sample ThiBiot_300_biof_FD_183944 | JGI IMG/M metagenome (GOLD analysis project Ga0209933, IMG submission 183944) | Wastewater bioreactor microbial communities from Cape Town, South Africa - Thiocy_cont_300_biof (SPAdes) | ecosystem: Engineered > Bioremediation > Thiocyanate > Unclassified | place...
GGTCATGAGGTCCTTCCGGCAGAGAGAGCGGGAGAACCCAGATCATCCCAAGCGGAGGCAAGCCAATGACACGTCGAATCAAGCCATTGACCACACCAACTCAGCATAACGTGCACTTGGGATATTATGTGCTCGACTACCTGGCGCACAGCTTTCCGATTCAACTCTTCGAGCCCTTCACCGATGGCGACGGCAATCTCTCCTCGCGGCCGGTCTATCGCGATGGCCAGCCTTTGCAGTGCCGGGACGCCGTCGAGCGCCGTGACCGCCTGATCGAGCGGCTTGCCTCCCTTGCGCCCGTCCAGGGTGCGCTCGACCAGATCGTGCAGCGCTTCGGCACTGACCTGGTCGCCGAGGTGACGGGCCGGTCGCGTCGAATCGTGCGCAACGGTGACCGCCTCTGTGTCGAGAACCGTCCCGGGTCTGCCAACCTCGCCGAAGCACAGGCCTTCATGGACGACGACAAGCGCATCCTGGTGTTCAGCGACGCCGGCGGCACCGGCCGCTCCTACCACGCCGACCTTGGCGCCCGGAACCAGCGCCTGCGCGTGCACTACCTGCTGGAGGCCGGCTGGAAGGCCGACACGGCCATCCAGGGGCTGGGGCGCAGCAACCGCACCAACCAAGCCCAGCCGCCGCTGTTCCGGCCGATCGCCACCGACGTGAAAGCCGAGAAGCGCTTTCTCTCGACCATTGCCCGTCGGCTCGACACGCTCGGCGCCATCACCAAGGGCCAGCGCCAGACTGGTGGCCAGGGCCTGTTCCGGGCCGACGACAATCTCGAATCGCCCTACGGCCGGGCCGCCTTGCGTCAACTCTATTTCTTGCTGTTCGCCGGGAAGGTCGAGGGGTGCTCGCTGGAGGCCTTCCAGGCCGCCACCGGACTGCGCCTGACCGACCAGGATGGCAGCCTGCGCGAGGAGCTGCCGCCGATCACGACGTTCCTCAATCGGCTGCTGGCACTCACCATCGATCTTCAGAACACGCTGTTCGGCGTCTTCGAGGACCTGCTGCGGGCGAAGATCGAGGGCGCGAAAGCCTCCGGGACGTACGACGCCGGCGTCGAGACGCTGACGGCCGAGAGCCTGGTCGTGACCGATCGACGGGCCCTCTACGTCCATCCGCAGACCGGCGCCGAGACGCAGGTGTTCACTGTCCGCCGCCAGGAGCGCAACCAGCCTTTCACGCTGGCCAAAGCTCTGGAGCGTGCCAACGATCCGCGAGCGATCCTCCTCGTGAACGGCCAGTCCGGTCGTGCGGCGGTGCAGGTGCCGGCGCTCAGCGTCATGCTGGACGATGGCGAGGTTGAGCGCCGCGTCCGGCTCGTGCGTCCAATGGAGCGGACAGCCCTTTCGGTGGCGGCCCTCGAGCAGTCGCACTGGCAACGGTCGGATCCAACTGCGTTTGCCCAAGCCTGGGCACGGGAGCTCGCCGAGATACCTCCTTTCACAGAGAGCGACCTCCATATCGTGACTGGCCTGCTGCTGCCGATCTGGAAGCGCCTGCCGGACGAGTCCATGCGGGTCTACCGCCTGCAAACCAATGCCGGCGAGCGCGTCATTGGCCGGCTGGTCTCGCCAGCCTGGGTGGCGCAAGCCATCAGCGCAGATGGCTTGAGCATCGCGCCGGCGGATGCCTGGACCGCCGTGCTCGACGGTCAGACCATCCTTGAGCTGCAGGACGGGTTGTCACTTCGCCGCGCCAAGGTCATGGGCCTGTTTCGGGTGGAACTCAGCGGCTTCACCGACGGCATGGTCGATCGCCTGAAGGCGATGGGGCTGATCTCTGAGATCATCGCCTGGAAGCTGCGGCTGTTCGTGCCGACCGGCGCCGCCTGCCTTTCGATCCTTGCGGCGTTGATGGAACGCTACCCGATCGTGCGTATCGCCGATCGGGCAGCGGCGTGAGGAGGCAATCATGCCGTCGCACGCTGCGGACCTGGCCCGCCGCCTCGCGCGCAATGCCGAGGCGGTGTGCCGTCATTATCTCTCCAATGGCCGTCGCGAGGGCCGCTACTGGCTGGTCGGCGATGTTGCCAACACACGGGGCCGTAGCCTGTTCGTCCGCTTGAGCGGCCCGGACCATGGCAAGGGGGCTGCCGGGCATTGGACCGACTCCGCCACGGGGCAGCATGGCGATCTTCTGGACCTCATCGCCCTCAATCGAGGGTTCGGCCGCCTGCGCGACACCCTGGACGAGGCACGGACGTTCCTCACGTTGCCTCCGGACCAGATCGCTCTTCGGCAGGAGCGTCTTCCCGCGCCACGCGGCTCGCCTGAGTCCGCTCGGCGTCTCTACGCCATGTCCCGGCCGATCACGGACACCTTGGCGCAGGCCTACCTGCACCGTCGCGGAATCACAACCGTGGCTCACGATGACCCGCTACGCTTCCATCCACGCTGCTACTATCGGCCCGACGAGGACAGTCCGACCGAGACCTGGCCGGCATTGATAGCCGCCGTCACCGATCCTGGCGGCACGATCACCGGAGCACACCGCACCTGGCTCGATTTGTCAGGTCACGGCAAGGCGCCGATCGCTTCACCGCGACGGGCCATGGGCCATCTTCTCGGGCACGGTGTCCGCTTCGGCGTGGCCGACGACATCATGGCCGCCGGAGAAGGCATCGAGACCATGCTGTCGCTGCGCATGGTTCTGCCGACGCTGCCGATGGTCGCCGCGCTCTCGGCCAACCACCTCGCCGCCCTGCTGCTTCCACCGACACTGCGCCGTCTCTATGTCGCCCGTGATGCCGATTCAGCCGGTGACGCTGCGATGGCCAGCCTGTGCAACCGCGCAGAAGCCGCCGGGATCGAGCCGTTCGTCCTGTCGCCCTGCTTCGACGACTTCAACGATGATCTACGCCGCCTGGGAATTGAATGGCTCCGGGCATCAGTGCGCCGGCAGCTCGCCCCGCAGGACGTGGTTCGCTTCCTGGCCTTGGCCGTGACGGGATGAGCACGGGCACGGTGAATCGCTTCGTCGTCGGTTGCTATTCTGCCCTTTGGACCAGACGGGAGCGCGCCCCGGCCTTCTAGAGGGGCGATCGGACGGCAGGCCGCCCGCTCCCGCAACGGCGGTCCTGCGGCTTTCTTCCCCTGCCGGCTGCGCCGGCATTCCTCGCGAGGCAAGAAAGCCTCGGCCCGCCGTCCTCCGCTGCGCTCCGGCCGCAAGCGCGGTGCGGGACCGTTCCGCCTGCCGTCTGTCGACGCCCACGAAGGCCGCGATGGGCGCGGCCGATCCGACAAAGGACAGCATCATGGCGACCAACGACGATCCCGAATTCGAGCCCGTGCACGTGTCATCCCCGACCGATCACGTCCTTACCGAGCTGCAGCTCCATGGCCACCGTCCCTTCCAGGACGAGCCCGATTCCAGGCCACTTCCAGAAGCCAACACCATCGCCGGCGCCGTCGTCGACATCTTCGATGCGCTGGTCTCGACCCTCACCGACACCCGTCTCGAACCCGACCTCGAGGACCTGCTGTGGTCGACCGTCAACCTGTTCCATCGCGCCGTCGACCGGATCGAGCGCGAGCTCGACGGCAACGAGCAGGCGCAGCGTCGCAGCCAGAAGGAGCAGAACGGCTCGGAGATCCGCTCGGTCGAGCTGGAGCGTCTCGTCGCCGAGGGGCTGACCCTCATCGAGCGCCGCAATGCCATGGAGCTGTTCCGCGACCAGGCCGCCGAGCGCTTCGAGGTCCACACCGGCTCAACCTGGCGGCCGCGCACCGGCTCGATGGTCAACCATCGGGCCCTCACCGCTGCCATGATCGACAGCCGGGAGTTCCTCGCCGCCCGGCGCCGGGCTGAGACCGAGCTTCTGGTGCCGGCCGGACCCAAGATCGCCTTCACCGGCGGTGCCGACTTCAACGACCATCGGCTGATCTGGGACACGCTCGACAAGGTCCACGCCAAGCATCCCGACATGGTCCTGCTGCATGGCGGCTCGCCGACCGGCGCCGAGCGCATCGCCGCCCGCTGGGCCGACACCCGCAAGGTGACGCACGTTCCATTCAAGCCCGACTGGACCCGTCATGCCAAGGCCGCACCGTTCAAGCGCAACGACCAGATCCTGGAAGTTCTGCCGATCGGCGTCATCGTGTTCCCGGGGTCGGGCATCCAGGAGAACCTCGCCGACAAGGCTCGCAAGCTCGGCATCCCGGTGTGGCGCTTTGGTTCGGGTGGCGCGTGAGCGCCACCTCTTCTCTTCGCCCACGGGGATAGCCGGACCCGTGAGAGCAAGAGGAAGGCCGGGAGCGGGTGAGCCGCCGGGCCTTCAGAGAGAGCGGGCGGCGGCTCGCCCTTTACTGCTCTCCGGGACAATGATCCATGTCTATATCAACTTTGACTTCTACTTCCGCGTCGCTGAGCCAAGATCCCGCCATGAAGGGCGGTCTCGCCGTTCTGCCGGCGCAAGAGACGACAGAGCAGGACTTGATCGCCGGATTACTGGCGTCCCAACAAGGCAAGGCGTGCGCGTCCGCCCTCTTGCAGCACTTTCCCAGCATCGGCCATGTCATAACCGCCGAAGCGGCTCAGCTTCGCGCATTCGGATTGACAGGACGCGACATTGCCGCGTTTCGGCTTGTCCGCGAGATCGCCTGCCGCATGGCCAAAGCGGAGGTGCGCAGCCGTCCTGTCCTCAGCAACTGGCAGGCGCTGATCGCCTACCTGCAGACGGCAATGGCTTACGAGCAGGTCGAGCAATTCCGAATTCTATTTCTTGATACCAAGAACAATCTCATCGCTGATGAGGTGCAGCAGCGCGGCACGGTCAATCACACGCCCGTTTACCCGCGCGAGGTCCTGAAGCGTGCCCTGGTCCTCAACGCCGCTGCGCTCATCGCTGTGCACAATCATCCCAGTGGCGATCCCAAGCCGTCCCGGGCCGACATCGAGATGACGCGCGAATTAAAAACAGCCGCCAAGGCTCTTGAGGTTGAGCTGCACGACCACATCGTGATCGGTCACGGCACCCATGCCTCCTTCCGGTCGCTTGGATTGCTCTAGAACGATGCCTGGAACGGCGGTGCTTGATTCGGCCCGGGCGATGCGCAAAGCGCCGCCTTTTGGCCAACTTCACATCCGACAGTAAAGTCGATCGCGCCATGGTGGTGGTGGAAGGCGCAACCGTTCGACCTTCGTCACGGAGTTTTTCCACCATGCTTGGCATTGGCATCGTTCTCAGCATTTTCGGCCTCGGCTTCTTCTGCTGGTTGCTGTTCACGCTCGCCGTCTATGCGCTTCCGTTCTTGGCTGGGTTGAGCGCCGGCCTCGCTGTTTTTCACAGCGGGGCCGGCGTCATCGGCGGATTCGTCGTGGGGTTTCTTGTGGGTGGCGCCATCTTGGCCCTCGGGCAGATCGCCTTCGCCACAACCCGCACACCGCTGATCCGCGTCATCATCGGTCTGCTCTACGCCGTGCCGGCAGCGGTCGCCGGCTATCAGGTGTTGTTTGCCTTGGCCGGTATCGGCATGTCCAACAGCGGATGGCAGACGGCATTCGCCGTGGTTGGCGCCATTGTCTCCGGCTGCACGGCCTTCTCGCGTCTGGCGCTGTTTGTACCTCCGCCGGCCGGACAGGGTGCCGGAGGCGCTTACTCGCCCGCTGACGGGCGGCTGCACGACCAGAGCCACTGACGCTCTCTACGTCGCCAATTATCGAACAGGATGGCGAACATCGGGGCAGTGAACGCTTGTCTCGACGCGAGGGGTAAACGTAGCCGTCGTTGGAACGCTTTGATGGTCCTGTCCCTCCGGCGCAGCCGACAAGATGCCGGTGTGACCTGTCCACGACCGCTTGGACTGAAACGAGCCGTCCTTTTTCTACGCCAGGGCCGCCATCTCTTCGCTCGTGATGCCGGTGCTCTTGCGCAGGACCCTTCAGGTTGGCCACGACTTCTCCCGAGGATGCTGTTTCGGCGCGCGACCCACGGCCTCTCTATGGCTGATCTGGCCAGAGGACGGCTGCGCCTCGATCGCCTGAGCCGCAACGGCGGCGGTTCGACTTTCTTCCCCTGGGCTTCGCCCATTCCTCGCGAGGCAAGAAAGTCGTCCCGCCGCCATCCTCCGCTCCGCTCCGGCCCGCCAGCGGGTGCGGCGTCGATCGCCTCCGGCCTGCAGATCGCCATCGAGGCCGCGAGGGTCGCGGGGCTCGAAACAGCAAGGAGAAGTCACATGGCCAACATCGGTTCCTTCAAGAAGTCCGGCAACGAGTACCAGGGCGAGATCGTCACGCTGAGCGTCCAGGCCAGGGGCGTCCGCATCGTTCCTGAGGCCAATCAGTCCAGCGACAAGGCCCCCAGCCATCGGGTGTTCGTCGGCCGGGCCGAGATCGGGGCCGCCTGGTCGAAGCGCTCCGGCGAGGGCCGCGACTACCTCTCGCTCAAGCTCGACGACCCGAGCTTCAACGCGCCGATCTTCGCCAACCTGTTCGACGACGAGGACGGCGAGGGCTTCAGCCTGATCTGGTCGCGCAGCCGCAAGAAGAACGGCGAGTAAGCCGACGCCCCCGAGGCCCCGCCCGGTCCGCCGGGCGGGGTTTTCTTTACCCGCCACGCGCTAGCACGCCATGGAGCCTGAGAGAACGGCGTCGACCACGGCGTATGCCATCTGCTGCTGGACATGCCGATTCCAGCCAAGGCGAACGGGTTCATTGCCATCCGGGCGCGTCCGGCTTGCGCCGGCCGGGCGCGCTATGCGGCCCCTTGGGAGGGGTTTGGCGACTGCAGGAAGCCGCCCTTCGGCTAAAGTGAGGGAAGGGCGTCTTCGCCTTGTGGTGACGATCCGTCGCCAGAGCAAACGAACTCGTCGGGACCGACGGATGACTTCACCACCCAAGCCGATCACTGCCCCATGCCTGACCGCCGCTTGGACGGCATCTTCAGCAGTTCGGCAGGCTCCACGCCGAGAGCCGTAGAGAGGCGCCCGAGGACATTGAGGCTTGCGTAGAAGGTCCCCTTCTCGAGCTGACTGAGATAGCTGCGGCTTACATTTGCCTCGTGAGCAAGGTCGTCCTGCGAGACGCCCTTTGCATTGCGCAGTCTTCGCAGATTGACGGCAAACACCTCTCGCAAGTCCATCCGGGAAGCGAAGCCGACTGTTCAATATACAACACCTCGATATACTAAACAAAATGACCTTGGCTGACGCGCGGTGCTGGGTGAGCGATACTCGCGTCGGGACACGCGATGCACATCTCGCATCGCCAGCTGGCGAGCGCTCAAGCAGGGTTGTGACCGGTGCCGGCTGTTCAGCGATGAAGCCCTGACCATGAGCATATCTGCTTTCGACGATCGCCCGCCCGACAGTGCGAAGCTCACGTCCTATGATGAGCGGCACCTCACGACCTACCTGCGCCTACTGGACGCTTGGGAGGACGGAGCCGACTGGCGCGAAGCCGTGCAGGTCGTCTTCGGTCTCAATCCCGTATGCGAGCCCGAGCGCGCTCGGCTTGTCCATGACAGTCATCTGGCCCGCGCGCGTTGGATAATGGAAGCCGGTCACGAGCATCTGCTGCGCCCGCGCCTGAACTGACCTGCAGAATCGCGCTGCGTCTGTCGCCGCAGCTCCTGCTGCGGTCAGTGCATCGCGCGTTCCATCGCCGGGACTTCTGCGGCCGCTCTCCCACTCATAAGTCAGCACCGCTCATCGTGCAGGCTCTTGGAACGTGGAGGTCACGCATGCCAAGGAGACCGGACTGGAGGTCGCCGAGAGACTACCAATATCTGGAACAACTCGACCGCGCAGAACTGGCATGGGAGTTCTTGCGGCGCAATCAGGAGTACCGGAAAGATTTCGTCCGGATTCTCGACGCAACGGCCCGCGAAGCCACGGCCATCGCCGAACGATGGGGCCTTTGTTTTCGCCTGCGACCCTGAGCTCAAGGCCACGGAGGTTTCGCTGGCGTGGCGGCCGGAGCTGGTCCCCCATGCCGTGATTCTCGTTCCGGCGCCGGACAGCTTCACGAGCGCACGTCGCGCTGAACGCTTCAATCGTTCGTCCGGTGTCACTGCCACTCGGGGACCGGACGGTCGTCATGTCGTCTTGCCCGACCGCGACGGCGCCCACCGCTTATGGCTCCGGGAAGTGCGCCCTGGCGCACCGATGGCCGCTCTCGTTCCTCTGGACGACGATCTCCTGCTCCGTCTCACCGGACTGTTGCGCCTTCGTCGCTACCTTGACGGCCGTCCAGCTGGTCCCGTTCCACGCACCTGGACAATCACGGCACGTCTGCGCCAGCGCCTCGTTCCGATGGTCCGTGCTCTCGATGGTCATCTTGCCGGGGCAAGCTATCGCAGGATCGCCGAGGCCCTCTACACTACCGGTGCCATCGGTGATGGCTGGAAAACGTCTTCGCGCCGCGGCCAGACGATCCGGCTCGTCAAGGACGGGATCGTCACCATGGAGGGCGGCTACCGCAAGCTCTTGCGCGGCAGGCGCTAGCACATTGTCGCGGCCTGCGAAGGGGTGACGCGGCCAATGCTGCTCGACTCCGTCATCCACCCGCGCTGCTGTTCTCCGCCACCGTGACCGTCGATCCGCCGTTGCCGCCGACGGCTCTCGCCAGGACCACGGAGCCCCTCGCATGCCCGATCCGACCGCCGGCCTGCCGCCACGATTTCTGCGTACCCCCGAAGCCGCACGCTTCCTCAGCCTCTCGGGACGCACTCTCGAGAAGCATCGGACCTACGGCACGGGTCCGACCTACCGGAAGATCGGTGGGCGCGTCGTCTATGCCGTGGAAGACCTCAAGGCATGGGCCGATCGCGGGGCCAAGACCTCGACCTCCGATCCCGGCACCGTGCTGCCGGCGAAGCCGCACATGAACCCGCCCGTCAATGCCACCCGCGATCGACGCTGATCGGAGGCAGAACGTGACCTCTCGGCACAAGCGCGCCAGCGAGCGGGACCAGCTCGATCTGTTCAGGGCGTTGCCGGGCGACCTTGCACCGCGCGACGCGCAAGACCTTATGGCCTATCCGTTCTTCTCTCTCGCCAAATCGAAGCGTGTCCAGCCGATCGACTACCGCACCCGTACAGTCGCCATACGGGTCGAGGCCGTGCCCGACCACGGCATGGCGACGATCTGGGACGCCGACGTGCTGATCTGGGCGGCCTCGCAGATCGTCGAGGCGAGAGACGCCGGGCTGAAGTCCTCCCGCCTGATGGCGGCAACTCCCTACGAGATCCTGACCTTCGTCGGCCGCGGCACGGGCGCACGGGACTATGGTCGCCTGAAGGCCGCGCTCGACCGGCTGCAATCGACCAGCGTGCTGACCTCCATCCGCCAGCCGGCGGAACGGCGGCGTCATCGCTTCTCGTGGATCAACGAATGGAAGGAGACCGCCGACGCGATTGGCCGGCCGCTCGGTCTCGAGCTGATCCTGCCCGACTGGTTCTATGCCGGCGTGCTGGACGATGCGCTGGTGCTCACGATCGACCGGGCCTACTTCGACCTGACCGGCGGGCTGGAGCGCTGGCTCTACCGCGTCGTGCGCAAGCACGGCGGTCGCCAGGCTGGCGGCTGGAGCTTCGATTTCCCGCATCTTCACGCCAAGTCCGGCAGCCTCTCGCCGCTCAAGCATTTTGCCTACGACGTGCGCGAGATCGTGCGCCGCCAGACGCTGCCCGGTTATCGGTTGGTCGTCGAGAGAGGACCGCGCGGCATTGAGCGTCTCGTGTTCACGCCGGTCTCGCGTGATCCAGCGACGTTGCACCAAACCGTTCGCCCTGGGGACAAGCTGTGACTCGCCTCGTGCTATCGGGGACGGCGACCATCGTGCCATCAGGGACCCGATCCTCGTGCTATCGGGGACCGGAATCGCCGGAAAGTCCTTCGCGCTCAACACGTTGGAGCGGCCGTAACCTCCCTAACTCAGATTCCTTCGGAATCTGTCTAACGGACTGCATTCATCCACCGCCGGGGATAACTGGCCGCCCGGTAAGGGGACTGTCGCGGCGCGTGCTCTCGACATGGAACGGAGGTGCCGGATGAGCGATCTCACCCATGTCGAGCTCCTGTGGCTTGAGAAGCAGACGGAGCGTTGGATACGCTTTGGCCGCGCCGCCGATGAGCAGATCCTCGATCGGCGCCGGCGTGTCCTGTCCTTTGCTCCGGGCAGCATCTTCGCCTTCGTGCGCTGGGCCGCCAACGACTACGGCACGGTCGCGTCGCGCATCGACATCTTGCGCGCCGTTCGGTCCAGCGAAGCGTGCGCAACGGTTCCCTATGTGCGGCCTGGCGCCGACATCCTGCTGCGGGGTTCCGGCTGGCCGAAGGTCAAGCGCGTGCTGCAGATGATCGACATCGTCGAAGCGCTGGGCATCAATGCGGCTGACGCAGCACCGGACTACTGGCGTCACGTTCACAGCCGTCAGTCGGCCGGCGAAGCGATGCGCCCCTACACCTTGGCGCGGCACAAGGCCTGGCTTCTGCAGCGGCGGATTGAGCCATGACCGGCCGACCGCTCGTGCTCGCGGCCACGCTCGCCGGCGTTGGCGCTCTGGCTTGGACCTTCGGAGGGGCCGCACCTCCGCTCTACATGTGGAACGCTTCGGCAAGTGTGCCTGTCGGTCTCTACCGGCTGCAGTCAATTAACGCGCGGTATGTCTCCGAGCTCGTCGCCGTCATGCCTCCGGAACCGCTCGCGACCTTCCTCGCGGGCGGCAACTACCTGCCGCGCGGAGTTCCCATGTTGAAGCACGTCCTTGCGCTTTCCGGTCAGACCGTCTGCCGGGACGGGCTCACGGTCAGGGTCGATGTCATCGCGATGGGCATGGCACGCGAGCGCGACAGACGCGGTCGATCGCTGCCCACCTGGCAGGGCTGCCGCGTCATCGCTGCAGGCGAACTCTTCCTTATGAACTGGCAATCGGCGGACTCGCTGGACGGGCGGTACTTCGGGCCGATCCCGGCATCTAGCGTCATCGGCCGCGCGCATCCCGTCTGGATCGAGAAGGAGGATTGACCATGCAGCGCTTTCTCCCTCAAGCGGCCGCTCTCTCGTTTGTGCGGCGCCGTGACTCTTCCTTCTTTCCGGCCAGGACCCGGCGAGCCGCCGTCCGATCGGTCGTGGCGATGGCTGTGATCCTGCTGATGTCGGCCGTGGCAGCACCTGGAGGGACGGCGCGTGCCGAACCTGCCGCCGCGGTGTCGTTCAAGAATACATCCGCCACCGATCCCTATGCGCCCTTCATTCGCGAAGCCGCGCAGCGATTTGGCCTGCCGGCTTCCTGGATCAGCGCCGTGATGGCGACGGAGAGTGGCGGCGACGTGCTGGCGCTCTCGTCCCGAGGCGCCATGGGATTGATGCAGATCATGCCCGACACTTGGGCTGGCTTGCGTGCCCGTTATGACCTCGGCGCCGACCCGTATGAGCCACGCGACAACGTCCTTGCCGGCGCGGCATATCTGCGCGAGATGCACGACCGCTACGGCTCGCCAGGCTTTCTGGCGGCCTACAATGCAGGCCCTGCGCGCTACGACGAATACTTGGCGACCGGCCGCGAGCTGCCGAGCGAGACCCAGCTCTACGTCGCTATGCTCGCACCGCTGATCGGAGACGGGCAGGTCGATGGCATGGTCACCGTCAATCACCGTGTCATGTCGTGGCAGGATTCGCCTCTGTTCGTGGCGCGTGATCAGGATAGGCCCGAAGGCACGCCGCCATCAGTTCGTATGTCGACAGACCGAACGTCGAACGGCGGGTCCGCTGCCGGCGTTTCTGCGCTGGCTGCACAATCTGACGGACTGTTCGTGCGACGTGGAAACGCAAAGCAGCTGCCGTGATACAAAATGTCGACGATCGTATGCTTTGGAGCATTCCGGCGAATATGCTGATGAGGTTATCGGTCTAGAGTATGCGTCCGGTTCTCGCACGTCGGTCAGGTCTTGACGTGATTCGCGGCCTTCCAAGCCCACGGCAACAGCTCTTCGATCCGGTTGATCGGATGCCCGCCGACCATGCGTGTCAGGACGTCGTTGA
>Ga0209933_1002226_pt1 | contig 11879 bp, 10 predicted proteins | sample ThiBiot_300_biof_FD_183944 | JGI IMG/M metagenome (GOLD analysis project Ga0209933, IMG submission 183944) | Wastewater bioreactor microbial communities from Cape Town, South Africa - Thiocy_cont_300_biof (SPAdes) | ecosystem: Engineered > Bioremediation > Thiocyanate > Unclassified | place...
GACCGTGCGTCTCGCGACGCGGCAGGCGATGCGCGTGCTCGGCAATCATTTCGTGCTCGGCGAGACCATCGAGGACGCGCTGAAGCGCGCCACGAGCAGGAGCGGACGCCTTTACCGCTATTCCTTCGACATGCTCGGCGAGGGCGCCCGCACCGCCGGCGACGCCGAGCGCTATGTCCGGAGCTACGCCGACGCGATCGCCGCCATCGGCGCCAGGGCGGGATCCGACAAGCTGCCCAACCGTCCCGGCATCTCGGTGAAGCTGTCGGCGCTGCATCCCCGCTACGAGGCGGTGAGCGAGGAGCGCGTGCTGAAGGAGCTGGCGCCGCGCGTCATCGATCTCGCCCGGATGGCGAAGCGGCATGACCTCAACTTCACCATCGACGCCGAGGAGGCCGACCGGCTGGAGCTGTCGCTCGACGTGATCGCCGCCGTGTTCGCCGATCCCTCGCTGCGGGGATGGGACGGCTTCGGCCTCGCGATCCAGGCCTATCAGAAGCGCGCCCGCGCGGTGATCGGCTGGATCGACGATCTGGCCGCCGCCCACAACGCCCGCATGATGGTGCGGCTGGTGAAAGGCGCCTATTGGGACACGGAAGTGAAGCGCGCGCAGGAGCGCGGCCTTGCGGGCTATCCCGTCTTCACCCGCAAGGCGATGACCGATCTCTCCTATGTCGCCTGCGCGCAGGATCTGCTGGCGCACCGGCCCCGCATCTTCCCGCAATTCGCGACCCACAACGCGCTGACCATCGCGACCGTGCTGGAGCTGGCGGGCGACGCGGAGGGCTTCGAGTTTCAGCGCCTGCACGGCATGGGCGAAGCCGCCTACGGCCGTTTGATGGAGACCGCATCATCCGGAAGGGAGGCCATTGCTTGTCGCACCTATGCGCCCGTCGGCGGCTATCGCGACCTGCTCGCCTATCTCGTGCGGCGACTCTTGGAGAACGGCGCCAATTCAAGCTTCGTCAGCGTCGCCGCCGATGCGAACGTTCCGGTTGCGAAGCTGCTCACCCGCCCGCGGGACTGGATCGGCGCGCCTGCAAGCGCCGCCAATCCGCGCATCCCGCTGCCGCGCGATCTCTACGGAACGCGCCGCAATTCGGAAGGCGTTGAGCTGGGACATGCGGACAGCCTTGCGGCGCTGACGCGAGCCATCAGCAAGGCGCGCGGCGCGCTGGGCGAAAATCTGACCGCCGCGTCCATCGTCAATGGCGCGGCCGCCAAGGGCGCTGCGCGCGCGGTGCGGAACCCCGCGACGGAAAAGATCGTCGGCCGGGTGATCGAAGCCGACGAAGCGCTCGCAGCCGAGGCCATGCGCGTCGCGGCGACTTATGCCGCTGCATGGAACGCGAAGCCCGTCGCTCTGCGCGCCAGCGCGCTCGAACGCGCCGCCGCGCTTTTCCAGGAATGCGAGTCGCAACTGATCGCGCTGCTCCAGTCCGAAGGCGGCAAGACGCTCGACGATTCCATCTCCGAGGTGCGCGAGGCGATCGACTTCCTGCGCTACTACGCCATGGAGGCGCGCAAGAGCTTCGGCGACGGCGAACTGCTGCCCGGACCGACCGGCGAGGAGAATCGCCTGATCCATCGCGGACGCGGCGTGTTCGTCTGCATCAGCCCGTGGAATTTTCCGCTCGCGATCTTCACCGGGCAGGTCGCGGCGGCGCTGGCGGCGGGAAACGCAGTGATCGCGAAGCCGGCCGAGCAGACGCCGCTGATCGCAAGCGAGGCGGTGCGCATCCTTCATGAAGCGGGCGTCGCGCCAGGCGCGCTGCAGCTTGTGCTGGGCGACGGCCGCGTCGGCTCAGCGCTCGTCGCGCATCCCGATGTCGCGGGCGTCGCCTTCACCGGCTCGACCGAGGTGGCGCGCCTCATCAACCGCGCGCTCGCGGCGAAGGATGGACCGATCGTCCCGCTGATCGCGGAGACGGGCGGCGTCAACGCCATGATCGTCGACGCCACCGCGCTGCCCGAGCAGGTGACGGACGATGTGATCACATCGGCGTTCCGCTCCGCCGGGCAGCGCTGCTCCGCCCTGCGTATTCTCTGCGTGCAGGAAGACGTCGCCGATAAAATCATCGAGATGATCGCCGGCGCCGCGAAGGAATTGAAGATCGGCGATCCGGCCGATCCGTCGGCGCATGTCGGCCCGGTGATCGACGCCGAGGCGAAGCAGAAGCTGGAGAGCTACATCGCGCGCATGCGCGCCGAGGGACGAAAGGTTCACGCGATCGGCGACGCGCCGGCGCAGGGAACATTCGTCGCGCCGCACATCATCGAACTGAATTCAGCCTCGGAGCTGAAAGAAGAAGTGTTTGGACCGGTGCTGCATGTCGCGCGCTGGACAGCGAGCCATGACGGCCTTCGCGATCTCCTGCGCGATATCGCGGCGAATCGCTATGGACTGACGATGGGGCTTCACACCCGCATCAACGAAACCATGGCCCTGGTCGAAAAGCTTTCGCCGGCGGGCAATCTCTACGTCAACCGCAACATGATCGGCGCTGTCGTCGGCGTTCAACCGTTCGGCGGCTCCGGCCTGTCAGGCACAGGCCCGAAGGCCGGCGGACCCGATTATCTCAGGCGCTTCGCGCAGGAGCAGGTCGTCTCCAACAACACCGCGGCGGCCGGCGGCAACGCCAGCCTGCTCGCGATGGGGGAGTGATCGCAACAGCATCAGAGCATTTTCGAGCAAAATTGTGGAATTGCTCTAGCCGGAAGACAACGAGACGTCAGCGACCTTGTCCTTGTAGTCCTTCTTCGGATCGGCGCCGAGTAGAAGCTTGATGCCTGCAAGGAAGCTCGATTCATCGAGCCAGATTTCCGCGCGGTCGGGATCGAAGCGCAGCAGCGCGAGGGCGGGATCGTTCTTGCCGCCCTTGAACCAGGCGGCGACGAAACGGTTCCACAGCCGGTCGATGACGACCGGATCGTTGTCGAGCGTCAGCACGCCATTGAGCGATGCGAACAGAGAATGATTTTTCGCAGCGAACGACGCGATGGCGGGACGGCCGGCGCCGAGCTCGCGCACGAAAACATTGTCCTTGGCTGTGAAGAACCAGATCGGTCCGCGATCATTCTCGAACTGAGCCGTCATCGGCTTCGGATGACCATCTTCGATGCTGGCGACGCCCAGCATTATCGTGCGGTCGGATGCGAGCGCCTTCCAGAATTTCTCTTCGAGCTCCTTCGGCGTGGCCATGGCTGTCTCCTGTTGCTTGAAGGAGAATGGCCGCGCCTCGCAACGGTTCCAACGCGCCGCGCCTTGTCCCGCGCCGCGCGGCGCCCGACATTGCGGTCCGGAGACAGAGCCATGATCGACGCTTCGACAGCCTTCATCGTCATCGACGCGCAGAATGATTTCTGCGCCGGCGGCGCGCTCGCCGTGCCGGACGGCGACGCCGTGATCGCGCCGATCAATGCGCTCGCGCGGCGCTTCGCCGCCGTCATTCTCACGCAGGACTGGCACACGCCGGGCCACGCCTCCTTCGCCAGCGCGCACAGCGGCAGGAAGCCGTTCGAGGTGATCGACATGCCATACGGGCCGCAGATGCTGTGGCCCGACCATTGCGTCATGGGAACGCGCGGCGCCGACTTTCATCCCGCGCTCGACGTCCCGCATGCGCAGGCGATCATTCGCAAGGGCTATCGGCCTGCGGTGGATTCCTATTCCGGCTTCATGGAGGCGGATCGCGCCACGCCGACCGGTCTCGCAGGCTATCTGAGGGAGCGCGGCGTTTCGCGCGTCGTCTGCGCCGGGCTGGCGACGGATTTCTGCGTGGGCTGGACCGCGCTGGACGCGCGCGCGGCGGGATTTGAAACCCTCGTGGTCGAGGACGCTTGCCGCGCCATCGACACCGGAGGCTCGCTCGCGAAGGCGCGCGAGGCGATGGCGGCGGCGGGCGTGAAGATCGTCGATACGGCGCGGCTGGCGTGATGATTCCGGAGCGGACAACGCGAGCGCGGATAACGCCTCAGATCTTCGGCACTGCTTTCTTCATCGCCTCCGCGACGCTCGGCGGACAACGTTCGATCCGGTCGAGCCGCGGCCACTGATCGGGGAACATGTCGGCGAGGCGCGCGCTCAGCCGGAGGATGAAGAACGCCTTCTCGCCCAGCTTGCCCTCGCCGCGCGCGACGCTGATCCTGCCGTCGACATACGGGTGGCTGAGCGCCTGCTGGTGCGCCATGATCGCGCGCACGAGCGGATCGTCGTCCCGGCCCGTGCATGCGCCGGTGAAACTCCCGGTCGGATTGACCAGCCTGTAGATCGCCTGGCGGTCGGGCGGCGTCTTAGGATTCTTCGCCGCGAGCCAATAATACCATTGAATGTAGGAGACATCGGCTGCGACGCTGTTTTGCCCGCCCTTGCCGACGCTCGAATCGAGATTCCAGGTGAACGCGCCAAAATGGATATAGGGCGTCATGCATCCCTCCATCGCCCGCGTTGTGAGAATGCATGAATCCGAGCCGGGCGGCAATCAGACGCCCGGGCCGATGAAAAACCCCGATGGGGCTTCGTTAGCCAGGAAAAGAAAAGGCCGCTCGCGCGGCCTTTTTCGGTTCCAACGGTCAGGACGGCGCGGTCAGTGCGCCACCGCCGTCTGCAACGCGCGCAGCCCGTCGAGGATGGATTGCGCCCGCGCCCGAGCATCGTCGGTCTTGGCGTCGGCGAGGTCTTCCTCGGCGTTCTTGATGTCCTGCATGAGCTGGTCGGTCTTCACCTCGGCGAGATCGACCGCCTGCTCCGCGAGCACGGTCAGGCCCGACGCGCTGACGTCGGCGAAGCCCCCGCGCACGAACACGCGCTGCGGCGCGCCGGCATTGCCGGCGATCCTGAGAACGCCGGCGTGAAGCGTCGACATCACCGGCGCATGGCCGGAGAACACCTGGAACTCGCCGTCCGCGCCCGGCACGACGACGCTCTCGACATCGCCGGAAAAGAGCATCCGCTCCGGCGAGACCAGCTCGAAGTGGAAATTGGCCATCTGCCTTACGCCGCTTCGGCCGCGAGCTTCTGCGCCTTGGCGACGGCCTCCTCGATGGTGCCGACCATGTAGAAGGCGGCCTCGGGGAGATGGTCATATTCGCCGGCGCAGATGCCCTTGAAGCCCTTCACCGTGTCCTCGATCTTCACCTGCACGCCGGGCGAGCCGGTGAACACCTGCGCCACGTCGAACGGCTGCGACAGGAAGCGCTCGATCTTGCGGGCGCGCGCCACCGTCATCCTGTCCTCTTCCGACAATTCGTCCATGCCGAGGATCGCGATGATGTCCTGCAGCGCCTTGTAGCGCTGGAGGATCTGCTGCACCTGGCGGGCGACGGCGTAATGCTCTTCGCCGACGACGCTCGGCGTCAGCATGCGCGAGGTGGAGTCGAGCGGATCGACCGCCGGATAGATGCCCTTCTCCGCGATCGAGCGCGACAGCACGGTCGTGGCGTCGAGGTGGGCGAAGGAGGTCGCCGGCGCCGGATCGGTCAGATCGTCCGCCGGAACGTAGATCGCCTGCACCGAGGTGATCGAGCCCTTGGTCGTGGTGGTGATGCGCTCCTGCAGCGCGCCCATGTCGGTCGCGAGCGTCGGCTGATAGCCCACCGCGGACGGGATGCGGCCGAGCAGCGCCGACACCTCGGAGCCCGCCTGCGTGAAGCGGAAGATGTTGTCGACGAAGAACAGCACGTCCTGGCCCTCGTCGCGGAAATGCTCGGCGACGGTCAGGCCGGACAGCGCGACGCGCATGCGGGCGCCCGGCGGCTCGTTCATCTGGCCGAACACCAGCGCGCACTTCGACTGGACGTTCGAGTCAGGCTTGTGCGGATCGGCGTTGACGCCCGATTCGATGAACTCGTGATAGAGGTCGTTGCCCTCGCGGGTGCGCTCGCCGACGCCGGCGAACACCGAATAGCCGCCATGCGTCTTCGCGACGTTGTTGATCAGCTCCTGGATGAGCACGGTCTTGCCCACGCCAGCGCCGCCGAACAGGCCGATCTTGCCGCCCTTCGCGTAAGGCGCGAGCAGGTCGACGACCTTGATGCCGGTGACGAGGATCTGCGCTTCCGTCGACTGCTCGGCGTAGGTCGGGGCCGGAGCATGGATCGGACGCAGCGCCTCGCCCTTCACCGGGCCGGCTTCGTCGATGGGCTCGCCGATCACGTTCATGATGCGGCCGAGCGTCGCCTTGCCGACGGGAACAGCGATCGGCTGGCCGGTGTCGGTCACGTCCTGGCCGCGCGTCAGGCCTTCCGACGTGTCCATCGCGATGCAGCGCACGGTGTTCTCGCCGAGCTGCTGCGCGACTTCGAGCACGAGACGTCCCGTCGGATTCGCCTCGGACTTCAGGCCGGCGTTGCTGGTCTCGAGCGCGTTGAGAATTTCCGGCAGGTGTCCTTCGAACTGCACGTCGACGACGGCGCCGATCACCTGCGTGATCTTGCCGACCTTGCTGCTAGCCATCGGTTTCTACCTCTTGCGAATTATCAGAGAACGGTCAGCGTCACCGGCACATTGCCGCGCGTCGCCTTGGAGTAGGGGCAGATCTCATGGGCGTTCTCCATGAGCGCTTTCACCTTCGCGGGATCTTCGCCGGGAATCGAGCATTTCAGCTCGGCGGTCAGCGCGAAGCTGGTCTCGTCCTTGTTGAGCGTCACCTCGCAGGTGACGGCCGCGCGCGTCGCATCGACGCCATGCTTCTTCGACAGCGCGATGATCGCCTGACCGTAGCAGGACGACCAGCCCATCGCGAAAAGCTGCTCGGGATTCATGCCTTCGGTGGCGCTCGCGCCGGCGAGCTCCTTCGGCAGCGACATGCCGAGAACCATCTTGCCGTCTTCCAGCGACGAGCGGCCGTCGCGGCCGCCGCGGGTGGTCGCGAAAGTCTTCATCAGCGGAGTAAGAGCCATGTGAAGTCTCCTGTCCTGGCAAGCCGACGTCAGAGCGCTTCCGCGCCCGAAATGATTTCGATCAGTTCCTTGGTGATCATCGCCTGACGCGTGCGGTTGTAGGTCAGCGTCTGCTTCTTGATCATGTCGCCGGCGTTGCGCGTGGCGTTGTCCATCGCCGACATCTGCGCGCCGTAGAACGACGCCTGGTTCTCGAGCAGCGCCTTGAAAATCTGCACCGAGATGTTGCGCGGCAGGAGATCGTCGAGGATCGCGCCTTCTTCCGGCTCGTAGTCGTAGGCTGCGGCCGACGCTGCGCCGCCCGCGGCCGGCGCTTCCGCCGGAATGATCTGCTGCGCTGTCGGAATCTGCTGAATCACCGACCGGAAACGCGAGAAGAACAAAGTCGCGACATCGAACTCGCCTTTGCCGTAGCGTTCGATGATCTTGTCGCCGATCGCTTGCGCATTGACGTAGCCGAGCGTGCGCACCGCGCGCAGATCGACGAAATCGATGATGTGCTTCTCGAACTGGCGGCGCAGCAGGTCGTAGCCCTTCTTGCCGACGCAAACGATCTTCACCGTCTTGCCTTCCGCCAGCAGCGCGTTCGCCTTGTCGCGCGCGAGCCGCGCGATCGATGAGTTGAAGGCGCCGCACAGGCCGCGCTCGCCGGTGCAGACGACGAGCAGATGAGTCTGCTGCTGGCCGTTGCCTTTCAGCAGCGCCGGCGCCGGCATGTCGGGACCGATGCCGCGGCTCAGATTGGCCAGCACCAGCTCCATCTTCTCGGCGTAGGGGCGCGCGGCCTCCGCCGCCGTCTGCGCGCGACGCAGCTTCGCGGCGGCGACCATCTGCATCGCCTTCGTGATCTTCTGCGTCGCCTTCACGGAGGCGATGCGGTTGCGGAGGTCCTTCAGCGAAGCCATCGGCTCAATCCGTCAGCGTGCAATCACGCGAAGCTCTTCGCGAAGGCCGCGACCGCATCCTTCAGCTTCGCTTCCGTCTCGCTGGTGAGGTCCTTCGAGGAGCGGATCGCCTCAAGGATCGTTCCGTCGCTGCGCAGCTTGGCGAGAAGCCCGTCCTCGAAGGCGCGCACGCGGTTGATCGGCAGCGGATCGAGATAGCCGTTGATGCCGGCATAGATCACCGCCACCTGCTCCTCCATCTTGAGCGGCGAGAACTGCGGCTGCTTGAGCAGCTCGGTCAGGCGCGCGCCGCGATTGAGAAGGCGCTGCGTCACCGCGTCGAGGTCGGAGCCGAACTGCGCGAACGCGGCCATTTCGCGATACTGCGCCAGCTCGCCCTTGATCTTGCCGGCGACCTTCTTCATCGCCTTGGTCTGCGCCGACGAACCGACGCGCGACACCGACAGGCCGACGTTCACGGCCGGACGGACGCCCTGATAGAACAGGTCGGTTTCAAGGAAGATCTGGCCGTCGGTGATCGAGATCACGTTGGTCGGAATGTAGGCCGACACGTCGTTCGCCTGCGTCTCGATGACCGGAAGCGCCGTCAGCGATCCGTTGCCGGCGGCGTCGCCCATCTTGGCGGCGCGCTCGAGCAGGCGGGAGTGGAGATAGAACACGTCGCCGGGATAGGCTTCGCGGCCCGGCGGGCGGCGCAGCAGCAGCGACATCTGGCGATAGGCGACGGCCTGCTTGGAGAGGTCGTCATAGATGATCACGGCGTGCATGCCGTTGTCGCGGAAATACTCGCCCATCGCGCAGCCGGAGAACGGCGCGAGGAACTGCATCGGCGCGGCGTCCGAGGCGGTGGCGGCGACGACGATCGAATATTCGAGCGCGCCCTGCTCCTCCAGCACCTTCACAAACTGGGCGACGGTGGAGCGCTTCTGGCCGACGGCCACATAGACGCAATAGAGCTTCTGGCTCTCGGGAGCGCCCGCGACGTTGAGCGGCTTCTGGTTCAGGATCGTGTCGAGGGCGATCGCGGTCTTGCCGGTCTGGCGGTCGCCGATGATCAACTCGCGCTGGCCGCGGCCGATCGGGATCATCGCGTCGATCGACTTCAGGCCTGTCGCCATCGGCTCATGCACCGACTTGCGCGGAATGATGCCCGGCGCCTTAACGTCCACGCGGGCGCGGGACGAGGTCTTGATCGGCCCCTTGCCGTCGATGGGATTGCCGAGCGCGTCGACGACGCGGCCGAGCAGCTCCTTGCCGACCGGCACGTCCACGATCGCGCCGGTGCGCTTGACCGTCTGGCCTTCCTTGATCTCGCGGTCGGAGCCGAAGATCACGACGCCGACATTGTCCTGCTCCAGGTTGAGCGCCATGCCGCGCACGCCGGATTCGAACTCGACCATCTCGCCGGCCTGAACGTTGTCGAGGCCGTAGCAGCGGGCGATGCCGTCGCCGACCGACAGCACCTGTCCGACCTCGGTGACTTCCGCCTCGCTGCCGAAGTTCTTGATCTGATCCTTGAGGATCGCCGAAATTTCTGCGGCGCGGATATCCATCAGCCGACCTCTTTCATCGCAAGCTTGATGCCATTGAGTTTGGCGCGCAGGGACGAATCCACCATGCGCGATCCCATCTTGACCACGATGCCGCCGATGATCGCGGGATCGATCTTCAGATCGACCGCGACATCCTTGCCGGCGACGTCGGACAAAGCCTTCTTGATTTCACTCTCGAGCGCGGCGGACGGCCTCTCGGCCACCGTCACCTCGGCGCGCGCGACGCCGCGATGGGCGTCCGCGAGTCTCTTGAAATTCTCGACCATGCCGCGCACGGCGAACAGGCGGCGCTGCTTGGCGACCAACCTGAGGAAGTTGCCGGCGATTCCGCCAAGACCCGCCTTGTCGAGGACGGCGCCGACGGCCTTGGCCTGCTCGTCGGCCGTGAACACCGGCGAGCGCACGAGCCGCGCCAGATCAGGGCTTTCATCGATCAGCGAATCAAATGACTGGAGGGCCGCGCCGACCGAATCGATCGCGTTCGATTCACGCGCCAGTTCGAACAGAGCCTGCGCGTAACGGCCGGCCACACCCGATACGATCGTTTCGCCTTCAGCCACGGACCTGACTTTCTCTGGCAAATCCCGGAACGGCCGCATGGCGCTTTGCCGCGGCGTTCTCCGGACCCTGCGCGAAAGGGACGGAAATCCAGGGGAACAAAGCGTCCCGGCCCGGAGTCAGGGGTCCGCCTAGCATGGGTTTTTTAGGGGCGCAACCGCGTCGGGGAGCCGCTGGAGAGGGCCGCGCGGCGCGGCGTCGATCCGGGCTGTTGTTCGGAATTCTTCCAACGACGCAAGCAAAGACTTTACCACATTTCAAGAGTCGAGGGCTCCGCTCGCCGGCTTCGTCGTTCTGTTTAGCGTCCGTTGCTGAATCGCTTGCCAAAGTGCCGCGGCGCTGGGGAGCGCAGGACGATGGGACGGCCGCGAGGCTCCAGGAGGGAGCCGCGACGGGTGGAGACGACGATGGCGCGATCAGGCGCAACAATCAGCAAGACGGGCGTCATTCTGTCCGCGCCGAAGATCGGCGCGACGCAGGATGAGGAAGCCGCGGCGCGACCGGACGCCGCAGCCGGCGATTCCGGCGCGGCGCCGCCCGGCGCGCGCGATCTTCATCGCAAGCTCGACGAGGCTTTCGCCCCTCCGCCGGCGCCCGAAGCGATTGAGGACGGGGCCGAGGCCGCGGATGCGCCCGCGCCGCGCCGCGCCTGGTCCCTCGCCTTTCGCCGCTCGGTGAAGATTCTCGCGGCGCTCGCGCTCATCGCCTTTTTCGGCGCGGGCCCTCTGAAGACCCTCCTGCAGGCCGCGAGCGTGGAGGCGGTGGTGAATTCGCGCATCGTCACCATTCGCTCGCCGATCGACGGCGAGATCGTCGCCGCGCCGCGCGACGCGACCGCATGGTCGGCCGTCAAGGGCGCGCCCGTTCTGCACATTGTCGATCCGAAGGCGGATCGCGGCAGGCTCGACGACATGCGTCGCGCCCTGGGCCGCGCCGAGGACGAGCGGATCGGAACGGAGGCGAGGCTTGAGCAGGCGCGCGCGACCCTCGCCGCGCTGGAGAAGCAGACCGGGCAGTTCACAACCGGCCGCGTCAGCCAACTCGAGGCGCGCCTCGCGGCGCTGCGCAGCGACCTCGCCGCCGCGTCCGCGCGCAGCGAGGAGGCCAAGGCGTCGCTTGATCGCCTTACATCCATCACGCGGCCGGGCGTCGTCTCCGGCGCCGACCTCGCCCGCGTCAGGCGCGACCAGCTTGTCGCCGCGGAAACCGAGCAGGCCGCCCGCCATCGGATCGAGGAGGCCTCGATCGAACTCGCCGCCGCGCGCAACGGTTCGTTCCTCGGAGACAGTTACAACGATCGCCCGAGTTCGGCCCAGCGCGCCGACGAGGTGCGCCAGCGGATCGGCGACCTGACCGCGAACCTCGCGTCGCGCGCGGCGGAGATCGGCCGGCTGCGCGGCGAGCTCGCCGCCGAGGAGGCGCGGTTCCGCAATCTGTCGGACGTCGAGATCGCGATGCCGGTCAGCGGCCGGGTCTGGGAGGTCATGGCCTCGCCCGGCGAACAGGTGCGGCGCGGGCAGGACCTCATCCGCATCCTCGATTGCTCGACGGCGGTCGTGACGGCGAACGTCGCAGAGGCTGTCTACAACCGGCTGAAGATCGGCAGCCCGGCGACCTTCCATCCCTCCGACAGCGGCGAGAGCTTCGACGGCGTGGTGGTCAATCTGACCGGCATGTCGGGGGCGCCGGCGAACTTCGCCATTCAGCCGCACGCGCTGCTGAAGGAGGCCTATCATGTCACCGTGTCGGTCCCCCGGCTCGCGGAGACCGGCGGCTGCGCGGTCGGCCGCACCGGACGCGTCGTTTTCGGCGCGCAGCCGGATGGCGTCCAGGCCGAAGCGGCGCCGTTCGGTCTGCGCCGTTGATTCGCACGAGTCCCCAGGAGCTGTTCGCGGCTTTCGCGCCGGGATTGGCGGCGCTCGGCCTCTGCCTGCTGCTGATGACGACGATGAAGCGCGAATGG
>Ga0209933_1002228_pt1 | contig 11871 bp, 8 predicted proteins | sample ThiBiot_300_biof_FD_183944 | JGI IMG/M metagenome (GOLD analysis project Ga0209933, IMG submission 183944) | Wastewater bioreactor microbial communities from Cape Town, South Africa - Thiocy_cont_300_biof (SPAdes) | ecosystem: Engineered > Bioremediation > Thiocyanate > Unclassified | place...
GGCTTCTGGCCCTTGGCGTCGCGCAGCGCCTCCAGCATCGCGTCGACATGCGTCGCGAGGCCCGAGCCGCCCTGGACCGCGAGGCCCCAAGGCTTGTTGAAGACGAAGACCTGATCGTCCTGGTAGAGGCACATCTCCATCAATTGGTCGGCGACGCCGCCGCGGGCGCCGGCGGGACGCGCGACATGCGGACTGCCGCCGGCCTCGTCGACGCCGAGTGGCGGGATGCGGATCGTCTGGCCGGGATTGACGCGGTCATTGGTCTTGGCGCGCGCGCCGTCGACCCTGACCTGGCCCGAGCGGAGCAGCTTCTGGAGATGGCCGAACGAGAGGCCGGGATAGTGTTGCTTGAACCAGCGGTCGAGGCGCATATCGGCCTCGTCCGGCTGGACGGTCTTGGTGACGACGGTCGCCATCGGCGGGAGTCCTTCTTTCGAAGGGGCCTCATATCATCCGACGAGCGCCCTGACGAGCGCGAGACCAGCGCCGAGCGCCGCGAGCGAGATGACGAAGGAGGCGAGCACGTAGATCGCCGCCTGCCCGGCCGCGCCGCGCTCCCACAGATAGACGGCGTCGAGCGAGAAGGTGGAGAAGGTGGTATAGCCGCCGAGAACGCCCGTCGTCAGGAAGAGCCGCCATTCCGGCGGCCCGGAGGCGGCGCCCTTGATGACGAACCACGCCGCCGCCATGCCCATCACGAAGGAGCCCGTGATGTTGATGGCGAGCGTCGCCCAGGGGAAATCGAGGCCGAGCAGCTTGCCGCCGCCGACGGTGATGCCGTAGCGCAGCACGCCGCCGAGGCCGGCGCCGCAGAAGATGGCGAAGATCGCGAGCATGGGGATCCGTCCGGGGATGACGCGAAGCCCGCGATGATAAGGGGCCGCCGGACATTGCATAGAGGGCCGAGGCGCGACCGATCGCCATCCGCTCGGCGTGCAACGCACGCGCTATGACGGCGTTCACCGCCTGGCGGGGGCGTTCTTGCTCTCGCCACGAACTTCATTACAGAATGCCGCCGACTGCATATCCGGCAGGTTGCCGGCGCCAAGAAACCGTTCCCTGGAGGACAAGATGAAAGTTTCGTTTGCTGGCCGTTCCGCCGCGTCCGGCCTGGCGGTGCTCTCGGTGCTGCTGATGTCGAGCGCGGCTTTCGCCGCCTCGGACGCCAAGAAGGTCGCCGACTACATCGTCGCCGTCGTGCAGGCGCGCGGCGACGGCCAGGCGAGCTACGGCTCGGCCACCGCCAATGGCGATGTCGTGACCGTCAGCGACTTCAAGATCCTGTCGAAGAAGAACGGCGAGGTCACCATCCCCGCCATCGTCGTCACCAATCCGGCCGACCGTCAGCCGGGCGGCTTCACGGCGACGTCGATCGCCTTCGACGGCGGCAAGCTGCTGAAGGGCGACAACACGCTCAACTGGACGACCGGCCTTTCCAACGACGCCGTGGTCCCGACCCCGGCGGAGCTCGCCGGCGACGTCAAGCTGACGCCGTTCTCGCATTTCGAGATCGCCGGCATCTCGGCGACCAACAAGAAGGACCAGCCGGAGCCGGTCAAGGTCGACAAGGTCGCCATCGACCTCACCAATGTCGTCGACGGCCAGCCGGGCGACGTGAAGTTCTCCGTCGCCGGCGTGTCGGTGCCGCAGGCCGTGATCGCAACGGAGCCGCAGGCCAAGGCGACGCTCGACCAGCTCGGCTATCAGAGCCTGCTGCTCAACTTCAATGTCGGCGCCTCCTACGACAACGCCAAGCAGTCGCTGTCGATCAACGAGATCGAAGTCGACGGCAAGGACATGGGCAAGCTGACGATCACGGGCTCCTTCGGCGGCCTGCCGCGCGAGAAGCTGCAGAGCCAGGACGACATGAACGCCCTGGCCTCGACGGCGACGCTCGAGAACGCGACGATCCGCTTCGAGGACGCCGGCATCGCCAACAAGGTGCTTGAGATGCAGGCGAAGTCGATGGGCACGACCCGCGACAGCCTCGCCATGATGTTGCCGGCGGCGCTGCCGCTCGGCTTCAGCCAGCTCAACATCAACGACGCCGCCTTCCAGCAGAAGGTCGTCGATGCCGTGACCGCCTTCCTGAAGGATCCGAAGAGCTTCACCGTCATGCTGAAGCCCGCGCAGCCGGTGCTGATCCAGTCGATCGGCCAGTCGGCGATGTCCGATCCGTCCTCGATCCCGGGCCTGCTCGGCATCGACGTCCAGGCCAATAACTGAGACCTGACGACGGACGCCCCGGCCCGCGCCGGGGCGTCCTCCCCGCCCCGACCCGTCCTTCCGATCCAGGAGCGCCGCCATGGCCCGCCGGAGAACGCAGACCCGCATCCTCGTCCTCGGCTTTTCGGCGGCCTTCGTCGCCGCGGCCGCTCCGGCGATGGCCGAGGAGCCCGTCGAGACCGCGATCCGCGGCTGGGTCACGGACATCGACGCCTCGCCCAACTGGGTCGCGGGCTACGAGTCGCTGACCTATGACGACGCCTCGCGCACCGCGACGCTGAAGAATCTCACCATCCGCAGCGAGACGCTCTCGACCAAGATCGAGATCTCGTTCGGCCAGGTGGCCGTCACCGGCTATGGCCAGACGGCGGATGGCGGCTTCACGGCGGTCTCGGTGACGACCAGCGACAGCCGCGCCGTGTTCGGCGCCTTCGCCGACGTCAAGCTCGGCCCGATCACCGCCGACACGCTGACGGTGCCGAGCTTCACCGGCTTCGTGTTCGATCCGGCGCGGCCGTTCACGGCGATGGTCAAGGCCTATGCGATCGCGGCGCAGACGACGATCGCCTCGCTCAAGATCGACAGCGTCGATTCGACGACGACCTTCGAGAACCAGACGACCAACGCGTCCTATGGCGGGTTCACGCTGACGGGGATGCAGAAGGGCATGATCGACCACGTCGTGGCAGGTCCCTTCACGCAGGAGACGCCGAGCCCCGACGGTCTCGTCAATATGCGGGCCGACAAGCTCGAAGCCTTCAAGATGGACTTGAACGCGATCATCGACGTGTTCGACCCGGACCGCTATCAGGGCGGCGTCGGCGACGGACGCTGGCGCAATGCGCTGGCGCTGGAGAAATACACCAACCTCTCCTTCGAGATTCCCGGCGGCAAGACGCGCTTCGGCAGCATCGAACTGGAGAATCTGAAGGTCCGCCAGCCGCCGAAGAGCTTTACCGCCTTCTTCGACGACATGCTCGCCAATCCCGCCATGTCGGAAAAGGAACTCGGCCAGAAAGCGCTCGACGCGATTCCGAACGTCTTCTACGCCTTCGGTTGGGACGCCTTCCGCTTCGTCGATCTCGACGTGACGGCGCCCGGCGTCGACCGCTTCCATCTCGGCGATTTCCACATCAACGACTATTCCAGCGACGGCATCGGCGAAATCGGGATCGCGGATCTCGACGTCGCCTCGGACAAGACCTCGGTTGGCGCCGAGCGCGCGGCGATGGGCGGCTTCCGCTTCCCGCCGCTGCAGGCGATCGTCGCCGCAGTGAAGGCCGAGGAAGCGGGCGTCGAATCCGATCCGCTGCCGCTGATCCCGACCATGGGCTTCGCGGAAGCGGTCAATGTCTCGGTCGTGCAGGACGGCAAGACGGTGGGCGCCGTCGATCGCGGCCGTGTCGATCTCGGCAACTATGTCGGCCCGGTGCCGACGCAGGTGGCGCTCGACATCCGCAACCTCGTCGTCGATCAGTCGCTGATCGACGATGCCCGCGCCCGCTCCATGTTCTCCGAGCTCGGCTACCAGCAGGTGCAGGCGAATTACGGCTTCAAGCTCAACTGGCGCGAGGCCGACCAGAGCCTGACGCTCAGCGATTTCAAGTTCGACATCAAGGATTTCGGCTCGATCGCCGCCGAGGCGGTGCTCACCGGCCTGACGCGTCAGGCGCTCGAGAACCCGAAGGGTCTGGATGCCGCGCTGCCGGACCTCCTCTTCCAGAGTGGCAAGGCCGTGGTGAAGGACGGATCGATCGTCGACCGCGCCATCGCCATGGAAGCCAAGAAGAAGGGCCAGACTCCGGAGAAGTACCGCGAGGATCTCGCCGGGGCGATGCCGCTGACGCTGATGCTGGTGCTGAAGAATCCCGGCTTCCAGGAAAAGCTGGCGCCGGCGCTGCAGGCCTTCATCCGCACGCCCGGCACGATGACGCTGACCGCTGCGCCGGCCACTCCGGTGCCGCTCACCAGGATCATCGCGGCGGCCGAGTCCGACCCGCGCTCGCTGCCGACTCTGCTCTCGATCGACGTCAAGACGGACAGCTCCGCTGCTCCGGCCGCTCCGCAGCAGTAAGGTCCCCGGAAAAGCAAAAGGGCGCCGCGACCATCCGGTCCGGCGCCCTTTTTCTTTGCGTGCGACCCGTCAGGCGGCGGCGCGGATCCCTGCGAGCGCACGCGCCGTGGCATCCGCCTTCTCGGCGGCCTCGGCGACGCCCTGCTCGGCGCGCTCCGGCCCGAGCGCCTGACCCTCGACCTGGATGATCTCGACATCGGTCATGCCGAGGAAGCCAAGCATGAAGCGGATCCAGGGCTGCTGATAGTCATGCGGCTTCATCGGGCCGTCGGAATAGATGCCGCCCTTGGCCTCGACGACCACGACGCGCTTGCCGGTCACGAGACCCTCGGGGCCGTTCGCGCCATAGCGGAAGGTCTTGCCCGACCGGGCAATGAAGTCGAACCAGGCCTTCAGCTGCGAGGTGACCGTGAAATTGATCATGGCCGAAGCGATGACGATCACGTCGGCGGCCTGGAGTTCGGCGACCAGTTCGTCGGAAAGGGCGAGAAGTTTCGTCTGCTCGGGCGTATGCGTCTCCGCCGGCGCGAAGACGGCGCCGAGGAAAGCCTCGTCGACATGCGGCAGCGGCTGGCGGGCGAGATCGCGGCGAACCACGGTGGCGGTCGGGTCTTCGGCGCGGATGCCGGCGACGAGCTGCTCGGCGACCTTGGTCGACTGCGAGGCGGCGCCGCGCGGGCTCGATGCAACGAAAAGGATATTGGTCATGGCTGTTCCCTTCACTATCTTGGTAGGCAGACCCGACCAAGATCGGTACCGTTTGGTAACATGAGTAAATGTTACCGGTGGGTAACAGGATTTCAAGCCCGTGGACACGCCCGATCGTGAACAGCCTGTTCACCGCTCTTCCCCCGGAGAGCGGGTGCCGCCGCGCCAGCGCATCCTCGATGCGGCGCGGGCGCTGTTCTTCCGCCACGGCATCCAGGGCGTCGGCGTCGAGGCCATCGCCGAGGCGGCCGGCACCAACAAGATGACGCTCTACCGGCATTTCGAATCGAAGGAATTGCTGGTCGCCGAATATCTCCGCGCGCTGGCGGCGGAGAATGTGCGCGTCTGGGACGATCTCGAAGCCGCGCATCCCGGCGACGCGCTCGAGCAGATCAAGGCCTGGCTTCATTCCGTGGGCGGCCATGGCGAGGGCATCGACCACAGCGGCTGCGCGATGATGAACGCGGCCATCCAGATCGCCGATCCCGAGCATCCCGGCCGCAAGGCCGTCGAAGCGGCGCAGCGCACGCATCGCGAAAGGCTCATCGGCCTCTGTCGCGAGGCCGGCCTGCGCGACCCGGAGTTGCTCGCCGATCAGCTCTTCCTGCTCGTCGAAGGCTCACGCGCCGCCTATCGCAGCGCGGGGCCGGACGGGCCCGGCTCCAGCCTCTGCCGTCTCGCCGGCCCGCTGATCGCGGCGCACCAGCAGCCCGCGCCGGTTCCAGCCGCTTAGGCCGGTGCCAGCCGTCCGCTTTCGAGGCGGAGCACGCGGTCGACCGCCGCGCGATCGACGGCGGCGTGGGTCGCGAGAATGAGCGTCCGCCCTTCGGCCGCGACGAGGAGATCGCCGAGGAATTCCGCCTCCGTCTCGGCGTCGAGCCCGGCCGTCGGTTCGTCGAGCAGGATGACGCGCGCCGGCGACAGCAGCGTGCGGGCGAGGCAGAGCCGCCGCGCCTGACCGGCGGAGAGCGTCGCGCCGGATTCGCCGAGCCAGGTATCGAGCCCGTTCGGCAGCGAGCGGACGAAACCGTCGAGCCGCGCATTGCCGAGCGCGGCATGCAGCGTTGCGTCGTCGGCGAAGGGCGAGCCGATCCTCAGATTATCGCGCACGGTGCCGATGAAGACGGGGGCGTCCTGGGTCAGCAGCGCAATATGAGCGCGGAGGTCGGCGAGCGTCGCATCGCGGATGTCGATGCCGCCATAGCGGATGGCACCGGCCGTGACGTCGTCGAGCCGCATGATCAGCGACAGAAGCGTCGACTTGCCCGAGCCGCTCGCCCCGATCAGCGCGATGCGCTCGCCGGGTTTCGCCGTCAGGCTGATATCGGCGAGCACCGGACGGCCGCTGTCATAGCCATAGCCGAGCCCTTCGATATCGAGCGTGCCGACGCCCGGCAGCCGCGCCGGCGCCAGCGGATCGCGCACCGAGGGCTCGGCGGAGACCAGCGCCTCGATCCGCCGCCCGGCGGCGAGCGCGCTGCCGAGCCGGGCCGCGCCGCGCAGGATCGGGCCCGTCACCTCGAAAAGCGCCAGGATCGCGAGCAGGATGCCGGCAAGCACCGGACCCGCGAGGCGTCCCTCCTGCACCGCGGCGAGACCGAGCCAGAGCGTGCCGGCCATGGTCAGCCCGGCGCCGAGCTGCGCCAGCGCGGGTCCGAGCGCGACGCGGCGGGCTTCCGCGAGCCGCGCCCGGCGCAGCTCTGCCGCAGCCTCCGCGAAGCGCCGCTCGCCGCTTTCGAGAGCGCCCAGCGCCGCAAGGTCGAGATGGCCGTCCATGCCGTCCAGCGCCGCGATCCTGAGATCCGCCGACGCCCGGACGCTCGCGGTGCCGACCGCGCGGCCGGTGGCGACCAGCACCAGCGGCACGGCCAGCGCCGTGATCGCGAAGCCGGCGAGCCCGACCGGCAAGGCCTCGGGCAGCGTCAGCGCCAGCAGCAGCGCGAGGCCCCCGGCGCCGGCCAGCGCCGTCATCAACGGCAGCAACGCCTGCAGCAGGACGAGGTCGAGCTGTTCGATATCGGAGGTCAGGCGGGCGACGAAATCGCCAGTCCGGCTGGAAACGCCCTTCAAGGGCACCAGCGGAATGAGCCGCCCGAACACCGCGGCGCGCAGATCCGACAAGAGCGACAGCGTCGCGGCGTGGCCGGTCATCCGCTCGCCGTAACGCGCGCCGATGCGCAGGAAGGAGAAGCCGCGGACCAGCGCCGAGGGCGCAAAGAGTTCGAAGGTGGCGCCGGCCGCGCCCGCCAGCGCCGCGCCGGTCAGGAACCAGCCGGAGACGCCGAGCAGCCCGGTTCCGGCCGCCAAAGTGAGGATCGAGAGGAAAAGCGCCAGCGCAAACGCGCCCAGGCGCTTGCGGACCAGAGAGAAGAGCAGCCTCATGTCCGCTCCCCCTGCTCGCGCAGCGTCTCCCGCGCCGCTACCGGCCGGTGCGGCACCGGCAGCAGGCGTCCGCCGGCGATACGGTAGATGCGGTCCATGCGACGCGCCACGGCCTGCGAGTGGGTCGCGACGATCAGCGTCCGCCCTTGCGCAAAGGCGAGGATCGCCTCGACGATCCGCTCCTCGGTCGCCGCGTCGAGATGGGCGGTCGGCTCGTCGAGCAGCACGAGGCCGGGATCGGTGAGGAAGAGGCGGGCGAGCGCGACGCGATGCGCCTCGATCGGCGAACTTCATGACGAGCGCCGCGCGCGCCGCCGCCTCGACCGCGGCATCGTCGGCGTCCGGCCGTGCGAGGCGGATGTTGTCGGCGATCGAACCGTGGAAAAGCCGCGGCCGCTGCGGGATGAGGACGACGCGCTTGCGGAGATCCGCCTCGCCGATCTCGTCGAGCGGCACGCCGCCGATCGCGATCCCGCCCTCGGCTGCGCGCAGCCGGGCGATCGCCTCGACCAGCGTCGACTTGCCGATGCCGCTCGGCCCCAGCAGCGCGACGCGCGTCCCGGGCGGGATATCGAGCGCCACGTCGCGGAGCACCATGCCGCGCCCGGGCGCATCGACCCCGACTCCGGCGAGCGTCACGGCGAGCGGCCCGGCCGGCAGCGCCCGCGACGGCGCGGCCCCGGTGCCCTCGGCCTCGGCCGCCGGCAAACCGATCACCGAGGCGATGTCGGCGGCGGCGGCCTTGGCGGCGGCGCGGTCGTGGTAATGCGCGGCGAGCGTCCTGAGCGGCATATAGACGTCGGGCGCCATCAGGAGGCAGAACAGCCCCGCCTGAAGGGTGAGCGGCGCGCCGCGCAGGTCGATATAGCCGAGATAGCTGAGGCCGACATAGAGCGCGACGCCGGCGACGCCGATGGCGGCGAAGAATTCGAGCACGGCCGAGGACAGGAACGCGATGCGCAGCACGCCGAGCGTGCGCGCCGCGACATCGTCGCTCGCCGCGCGGACCCGCGCCACCTCGTCCTCGGCGCGACCGAACAGCTTCAGCACGACGATGCCGCGCAGGCGGTCGGCGAACAGGCCGGAAAGCCGCGTGAACGCCGTGAGATGGCGTCGGCTCGCCGCCTCGGCGCCCCAGCCGACCAGCGCCATGAAGGCCGGGATGAGCGGCGCAGTCACGAAGAACAGCGTGCCGACGACGAGGTCGATCGGCATCAGGCCGATGGCGAAGGCGAGCGGCAGGATCGCCGCCGCGATCATCGCCGGCATGAAGCGGGCGAAATAGCCGTCGAGCGCCTCGACCGAATCGACGAGTTGCGCGGCGATGACGCCGGAACTCTTGTCGCGCAGCCATTCCGGCGAACGTCGGACGAGCGAGGCCTGCAGCGCGCCGCGAATCGCCTGCTTGGCGTCCTCGGAGGCCCGTGCCCCGGCCCGCTCGCCGACATAGGCGAGCAGCGCGCGCGCAGCGATGATGGCGACGAGAAGCGCGGCCAGCCCCGCCTGCGCGGCGCGCGGCACCCCGGCGGCCAGCGCCCTGTCGATCAGCAGTGAGAGGACATAGGCCTGCGCGACCGTGAAGACGCCGGCGACCAGCGGAACGGCGATGGCGATCCTGAGCCAGGCGCCGCCCGCCCGCTGCTGCGCCCGAAGCCACGCGCCCGCCTCTCCGGCCAGCGGCGAAGGTTGCGAGGGATTGTGCTCGATCGTGCTCATGAACCGTCCGCTTCGCCGCCAAGATGCGGTCTCGGCCCGCATTGCGCAACGCGGCCGCTGCGCACAGGCCCGGCGTGACCGTGCCAACTGAACAGCGGCCGGGACTCGGGCTATGCTCGCGCGAGGCCGGGACCGCATACCGGCATGGGGAGCGACGATGCCAGACACGACCGAAGCCGCCCCGGCGGCGGCGACCTCCGATCGCTTCATCCTGTCGACGGTCGGAGGGCTCGCCGCCACTTTTGTGCTGTTCGGTTTGCTCGTCGATGGCCCGCGCGCCGCGCTGCAGGGGCTCATCACCATCCAGTTCGTGCGCGACACGCTGGTGACCGACTATATCGGCGTCGGCGGCAAGGGCGCGGCCTTTCTCAATGCCGGGCTGCTGACGCTCCTCGCCTGCGGTTTCTACTGGCGCTGCGAGGCGAAGATGACCGGCGGAGCGGTGGCCGCGCTGCTGCTGGTGCTCGGCTTCGCGCTGTTCGGCAAGAATCTCCTCAATATCTGGCCGATCGTCGGCGGCGTCTGGCTCTATTGCCGCCTGAAGGGCGAATCCTTCGGCGCTCATCTCAACACGGCCTTTTTCGGCTGCGCCCTGGCGCCCGTCGTTTCGGAGATCCTGTTCTCGACCACGCTGCCGCCCGTCGTGACGGTGCCGCTGGCGCTCGCGACCGGCATCGGCATGGGCCTCGTGCTCGTTCCGGTCGCCGGCCAGCTCTTCAAGGCGCATGGCGGGCTCAGCCTCTACAATATGGGCTTCGCCGCCGGCATTCTCGGCACGCTGGTGGTCGCGCTCTATCGCTCCTATGGCTTCGTGCCGGCGCCGGTCTTCATCTGGACGAGCGGCAACAATCTCCTGCTCGGCACCTTCCTGTTCGCCCTCTTCGCCGCGCTCACCGCGCTCGGGCTCTGGCACGACCGCGGCGCGGTCCGGCACTTCGGCGCGATCCTCCGCATGAGCGGCCAGGCGCCGGCCGATTTCATCGGCGCGGCCGGCTTCGGCGCCACGCTCGTCAATATGGGCGTGTCCGGCGCGATCGGAACGCTCTATCTCGTCGTCATCGGCGGCGATCTCAACGGGCCAATTTCGTGCCCGTGATGGTCGGCGTCTTCATCGGCACGCTCGCCAAGCCCTGGAACGCGCATGACCCGTCGCTGCAGCTCGCGGCGTTGTTCGGCACGACGCTCGCGCCGATCGCCGGACGGTTCGGCTGGTATTGGGGCATCGTCGCCGGCTTCATCCATTCCTCGGCCGCCCTCGCGGTCGGCGACCTGCATGGCGGGCTGGTGCTCTACAACAACGGCTTCGCCGCCGGCCTCGTCGCCTCAGTGCTCGGCCCCGTCGTCGCCGTCACCAAGGGCAAGAAGGTCGAGGCTTGACGATCAGCCTTCGGGCGCGGGCCGGGCCAGCAGGAACAGCCAGGTCACCAGCACGAAGGGCATGGTGAGCGCCGGCAGGCCGAACGGCGCGAGGCCGGCATTGAGGCCGGCTTGCGCGATCACCGTCACCACGGTGGCGAAGCCGGCCATCGCGAGCCCGCGCGGCGTCGGCTTTCCGAAGACGCTGCCGAGCGCTACCGCGGTCAGAACCGGGCTGAAGCCGAGCAGGCCGCCGGTCACGAGATCGCTCTCGGCGCCTGCAAGATGCGCGACTGCGACCGCGATCACCGCGCCGGCGACGGCGAGCAGCGCCGCCGGCACCGAGGCGACCGCGAGGCCGGCGAGGAAGAGCAGCGCGGCGACGATGCTGTCCTTGAGGAACACCTGGCTGATGCTGAGCGCGACGCCGGCGATAAAGGCGCCCGGCGCGAGCGGATCGCTGGCGACCGTGATTGTCGCGCCGGGCAGCGCGGCCGCGGGCAGCCCGCCCGCCGGCAGCCCGGCGAAGCCGTTGCTCGCGAGCAGGAACAGCCAGGCCGTCAGCACGAAGCCGAAGGTGAGGCCGGCAACGGCGTGAACGCGCAGGAAGCGGTCGACCGCCTCGGTCACGACGACCGAGAACGCCGCCGCGATCACCACGAAGACGAAGAGCATCGCGCCGGGCGCCAGGAAGGTGGCGAGCGCCAGCCCGGTCAGAAGCGCGTTGTAGCCATAGAGCCCCGCCCGCCAGGCAGTGCGATCAAAGCCGGCGACCAGCGCCGTCGCCGTCGCGATAGCGAGCGCGAGGAGGCCTGCGAGCGCGATGAGCGGCGCCCCGACGGCAAAGGCGCCCCAGAGGATCGCGGCGACGAAGAACAGCCCGGTCAGCGGGTTGTCCATGAACATCACCTGCCCGGCACCACGCAGCATGACATCGACGAAGCGCACCGCCGCGGATGCGCACGCCGCGCGCTCGAAACCCTGCAACAGCCGATCCATGATCCGTCCCCCCCGCCTCCTGCGAAACTGCACCCGGCGCCACGGAGCGTGCAAGGAGGATCAGCGGCTGGCCGCGTCGAGAAGAGCGAAGAGCCGGCCGCCGACGCGATCCGGGTGGAAGCGCATCGCGGCGCGCTGCAGTTCGCGGCGAAGCTGCCGCTGCTCGTCTTCGTCGAGGGCGGCGAGGTCCCGCATCCGCGCCGCGAGCGATCCGGCGTCCCGGGGCCGGTAAAGAAACCGCCGCGCAGCGAAGGGCAAGAGATCGCGCAACTGCCGGACATCCGGAGCCACGATCGGCCGGCCGAAGGTCATGGCGAGCAGCGCCACGCCGGAGCCGAGCAGTGCGCGATAGGGGAGAACAAGCCCGCGCACGCGCCGCATGAGCGCCGGAAGATCGGCATCCTCGACCC
>Ga0209933_1002236_pt1 | contig 11837 bp, 9 predicted proteins | sample ThiBiot_300_biof_FD_183944 | JGI IMG/M metagenome (GOLD analysis project Ga0209933, IMG submission 183944) | Wastewater bioreactor microbial communities from Cape Town, South Africa - Thiocy_cont_300_biof (SPAdes) | ecosystem: Engineered > Bioremediation > Thiocyanate > Unclassified | place...
TAAATTCTAACATCTACTTCAATTATACATTTTAAATAAATGAAACACATTATAAATCTAATGCTGGTCTTTTTCGGACTTACATTAGTAACCGCGCAGAGCTATTCTGTAGAAGGAACTGTTCAGGATTTCCACGACAAAACGATGCTGGAAAATGCCGTTGTAACGTTAGGAAATTCTACCACGAAAACCGATAAAAAAGGAAGGTTTTCATTCAGCAACATCTCTGCAGGGTCGCATCAGCTGGTCGCAAAGCATCCTCTCTGCGACGATTATACTGAAAATGTAAAAGTCGACAGAGACTTGCATTTGGCCATCATATTGGAACACCATTCCAACGAGATACAAGGCGTCACACTCCACGGCAGTCACAAAACCAAAAGTTCTGTGATTATGAGTACGCTGGACAAGACAGAAATTGATAGGAATTCCACGGAAAATCTGGGAAATTTATTATCCAGAATCACAGGTGTTTCAGCTTTGAAAACAGGAAATAATATTACAAAACCGGTTATACGTGGCTTATACGGAAGCCGAATTTCTATCCTGAACAACGGCGTGAAAATGGCTGAGCAAGAATGGGGCGTAGAGCACGCTCCTAATATTGATGTCACCGATTTTGAACACATCGATGTCATCAAAGGTGCTTCCGCTCTGAAATATGGGAACGAAGGTGTTGGCGGCGTTGTGGTTCTGGAACCCGCGATTTTACCAAAAAAAGATACAATAATGGGTAACATTAGACTTTCCGGAATTTCTAATGGAAGAGGAGGGGAATTAGGCGCTACAATTATTAAATCTTGGGAAAATGATTGGTTTGTAAAAGCTGGTGGAACTTACAGAAAAACGGGTGATCAATATATTCCGCATCATACGTTGCAAAATACAGGTCAGGAGTTTAATTCTTTCAATTTTGCGTTTGGGAAACATAGTTTCCTACAAGGGTTTGATGTTTCTTACAGTGGAACCAATCAGGAATTCGGGATTTATAAAGGTGCACATTTGTCGAGTCCGGAGGATTTTTACAATGCTGTTAACTTTGGGCAACCTTATTTTTTGGATAACTTCAGTTACGATATTGATAATCCTAAGCAGGAAGTGGCGCATCATATTGCTAAAGTTTCTGCTTACAAACGTTTCTCCGATTTTGGGAAACTGACTTTTCAATACAGCTTCCAATATAACCGAAGAAAGGAATTTGATATCCGAAGAGGAGAATTGCTGAATGTTCCATCAATGGACTTGAGGTTAATTACGCATTCTGCCAGTTTGGTTCATTTGATTGAGCGTCTGAATTGGAGTTTGGAAAGCGGTATCTCCGGAAGTTTTCAGGATAATTTTCCAGATCCGGCAACCAAAGCAAGACGTCTGATTCCTGATTATTACCGATATGATGCAGGCGCATTTTCAATTTTCAAATATAGATTCAGTTCAAAATTGAATGCGGAAGCCGCAGTTAGATATGACTTCAGCAGATATGATGCTTACAAATATTATGATTCTGATAAATGGAATGATAATTATGCCAGCCAATTTTCGGAATTCTTTGTAAGCGAATCCGGAAGCCGAATTCTGACAAGACCTATTCTGGATTATCATAATCTCTCTGCCAATGTCGGTCTGAATTATAAACCAACTCAAGATTTTGAATTTAAACTCAATCTTTCCAGAGCGGAAAGAACGCCGAATCCTGCGGAACTTTTTGCGGACGGATTACATCATTCGGCAGCCATAATGGAGGAAGGGAATCTGAGTATCAAAAAAGAAACGATTTACAATGTGAATCTTTCTTTGGCAGGTCAGTTTGATGTCTTGAAAGGTCTTCATATCGAAGCGAATCCTTATCTGATGTATTCTGATAGTTTTATTAATCAAATTCCAACGGGTGTTATGAATACTAACCGAGGTGTTTTCCCTGTGGAATCTTATCAGCAAGTTAAAGCAAGAATGCTTGGTGTGGATGTGGATGCAGAACTGTCAATTTTGGATAATCTGAAATGGAAATCAGGGTACAGCGTTTTGAGAGGCGATGACCTCACGAACAATCAGCCATTGATTCTGATGATGCCGGCGAGAAACAGAAACTCAATTGAAATTATGCTTCACAAACCTTCTCAATTCTATGTAACATTAGAAAATGACAATGTGTTCAGGCAGAAACGTTATCCGATAGCCAATCTTCCTGTTACTTTTATAAAAGATGGTGTGGAGAGAAGTGAGATTGTCGATTTCAGTACGCCGCCTGCAGCTTATACAAGTTTCAATGCGACATTGGGCGCTAACTTATTCAAACATCTGAATGTCAATTTCAGAATCAACAACTTATTTAACACAGAGTATCGAGAATATCTGAACAGGCTTAGATATTATATGTACGAGCCGGGAAGAAACTTAGTGGTAACTCTGAAATACAATTTTTAATTATTACAAACTTAAAATTTAAATCGAAATGAAAAAATTATTAAATATTACACTAGCACTTTTAGCAGCCTTTTTTATCTTGTCTTGTAGAAACAGCGATGATGATGTTCCTGAAGACGTACACGAGCACGATGAGATTGGAAAAGTAGTTTTGACATTAACTAATAAAGCTAATGCTAGTGATGTTCAAACTATTAGTGTAATTTCTGGTGTTGCAGATGGGCATTTGCATTTGCACGCTGGTGATACTTATTTTGCTGTTTTGGATTTCCAAATCAAGCACGATGATCATTACCACTCTTCGGATGAGATAGAGGAAGAGAAAGATCATCATTTTATTACATTCAATCCTGCTAATGCGGATATTGTTGTAGTGAGAGCTGCTAATGATATTGTAAGAACAGATGGACAAAAATTAGGTCTTAGAACAGAATGGACCATTAATTCTACACAGGAAACCGGAAAAATGAATATCAAGTTGGTTCACGGGCCAGCTACAGTTAATCAAAATTATCCTTCTGCAGCTAATCAGCTAGGTCAGACTACCGGAGGTGAAACAGATGTTGATATTACTGTAGATGCTCATTAATCCAATATTTATTTAATATGTTGAAATAAAGATGTCTTTCCAAAAGGCATCTTTATTTTTTTGCGAAAACTTTATGATTTTTTTATAAATATCAAGGAAGTAAATAATTTTGAATTTCCTCAGAATTTACCTACTTTTGCAACCTAAAAATTTCAATTAATGAACGTTACAGCGACAAACCATGATGAAGTAAGTGCATTGCTTACAGTAACATTGGAAAAATCAGACTATAAAGAAAAAGTAGAAAAGCAATTGATCAACTATGCGAAAAATGCACAGGTTCCTGGATTCAGAAAAGGAAAAGTACCATTGAGCATGGTTAGAAAACAATATGAAGCCGGTATTGCTTACGAGGAAATCAATAAGCAAATTTCTGATGCGTTGAATAACTACGTTAATGAAAATAAACTAAGATTAGTCGGGCAGCCGGTTCCTCAGCCGGTAAACGATTTTAACCATAATGCAGATTCTTTATCCGTAGCTTTCGAAGTTGGATATGAGCCGGAATTCACTGTAGATTTGACTAAATATGAAGCGCCTCACTACAAAGTTGAAGCTTCTGACAAAGAAATCTCTACAAGTGTAGAAAATATGCAAAAGCGTTTTGCCGAAAGAGTTCCTGAGGAAAAAATCGGTAAAGATTCTTATGTGGCATTGGAAGTTTCTCAAGTTGTAGAAGCTGAGGCTGAAGGTGATCACCACCATGCACCAAAAAACGTAACTGTTTCCAAAGAACAGAAAGAAGCTTATGATCTGGTTAAAAAACTGAAGAAAGACGATTCTGTAAAAGTGTCTAAAGAAGATCTTCAGGCTAAGGAAGAGTTGGCAAAACAATTAGGATTCAGCAAAGAAGAAGCAGAACACCTTCACCACAACGAAGTGGAAGTAACTGTAAAAGATATCTACGGGTTGAACTTTGCAGAGCTTAATCAAGAGCTTTTCGATAAAGTTTATGGTAAAGATGTTATCAAAACTGAAGAAGAATTGAAAGCGAGAGTGAAATCTGAATTGGATGAGTATTTCCAACAAAATGCTGATGTACATTTCGTAAATAAAATCCTTCAACAAATTAACGAAAAAGAAGAAATCAAACTACCGGAAGCTTTTCTTATTAAGTGGTTATTGTTCTCCAACCAGAATATCACTTCTGAAGAGCAGGCAAAAGAAATCCTTGAAAACGAGAAAAATATTATCAAAGGTCAGATCCTAGAAGGAAAACTGATGAATGATAACGATATCCAATTGGATTATGCAGAGGTTCTTGGACAAGCTGAGCAATTGGTAAGAAACCAGTTAGCAATCTACGGAATCCACCATCTAGGTGATGATGAGGTTCAGAAATATGCAGCAGAAATGCTGAAAGATGAGAATCAGGTAAGACAAATTTCTTCCGAAGTTGCTATGGCTAAGTTGAAAGATGTTATCCTTGAAAAATCTAAAAAGAAAGAAACCAAAATCTCTCACGATGAGTTTCTTGAAGAATTGAAAAAATAATTGATATTCTTATATAATAAAACGCTCCAGGTTTCTGGAGCGTTTTTTATTTTTCCACAATTTATCAAACTAATATATATGTTTTCGAAAAATCCAAATCATCAGAAATTCAAAAACAACCTTGGATTGATGGGTTGGTTATTTTTATGAACTTCATAATGAAGATGGGGACCTGTAGAGCGTCCGGTATTTCCTGATTTTGCGATGATCTGACCAACTTTTACACGATCATTAGTTTCTACCAAAACTTCGGAAAGATGGCCATAAAGAGTTGCCAATCCATTACTGTGCTCTATAATCACACAATTGCCGTATCCTCCTTTCACACCGGCAAAAATCACTTTTCCGGATGCTGCACATTTTACAGGACTTCCGTAAGCTACAGCGATGTCCAATCCTTTATGGAATTGCATTTGGTCTTTCTCGGCCGGAGCATTACTGGACGCATTTTTATCTTCCTTTACAATTGCCTGTCTTTTCACGACATTTCCAAGGCTGTCCTTTTCTTCGGCAACATTAGAATTATTTGTAATTTCCGTAGATTTTGGAGGAATTGGATTTTTTCTGATCCCGAAATTCGAAGAAATATAGCCATCCGTAGGAATACCTAACGGAACCTGCTGTAACCGTTGTTCCAGATCGACCAGGTATTGGCTGTAGCGGTTACTGACTTTGGCAAGATAAACTTCATTCTCCAGGCTGTCTTTTGCTAATCTTTCTATTCTAAGGTCAGAAACATTTTTTGATTTTAGGAATCCGTCGATACTCCGTATACTTTGGTCAACAATCGCAAGGTCGGTTTTCAGCTGGAGATGATCGATGCTGTCTTTTTCATTATTGATTTTAACAAGATTCACTTCATAGACCTTATCGTCTTTTCCAGTATAGAGTTTTGCAATAATCATAGCCTGAACAAAGCAAGCGACTAGAAGAAGTATAAGAACAATATTGGTTTTCTTCTTTGATTTTAGAAATTGGACCATTAATTGATTTTTAAAATGGACTGCAAAAGTAAGAATTTTTTACATTTTTCAATTTTAATCAACGTTGAGCGAATTTTTATTTAACAAAAGTTAATAATTCTTAATTAATTGTTAAAGAAAATTTACATTGAGGTAAATTCATAAATAACCTTAGATTTGTAGCAATGAAAAAGACGACAAATAATGGCTAAGAAATTGACTAAATCATCTAAGAATGTGCGGGTTGGCGTTTTGGGAAGCGGAAGTTTTGCGACAGCAATCGTGAAAATGCTTCTTGAAAACTGCAAAACGGTCAACTGGTGTGTTCGGAATGAGTTTGTAAAGGGTGCAATTGAGCAGCGCGGACATAATCCGACTTACCTCACCACCGTTAGTTTCAACCTAAAAAAACTTAAAATCACTACAGATATCAATGAGTTGGTTTCCAATTCGGATGTTGTTATTCTGGCAGTTCCTTCCATTTATCTTGCAGAATCTATGGAAAAACTGACATGCGAGTATCAGGACAAATTGTTCTGTTCAGCGATTAAGGGAATTGTCCCAAAACATAATGATATTGTGGCACATTATCTTCGCGACGAATTCAAAATCGGATTCAAAAATCAGGCAGTTATTGCCGGTCCTTGTCATGCGGAAGAAGTGGCAATGGAGCGTTTATCGTATCTTACAGTGGCTGTGGCAGAGCAGGAAGATGCGGAAATTTTGCAGGAGATCCTGTCATCTTGTTATATCAAAGTGAATACCAGCAGCGATATTCTCGGAAACGAATATTCTGCCATTCTTAAAAATATATATGCCATCGGTGCCGGAATTGCGAGCGGTTTGGGTTATGGAGATAACTTTATTGCAGTGTACGTTTCTAACGCAATTCGTGAAATGGAAACTTTCCTGGAAGCGATTTATCCGGAACCGAGAGATGTAAACGACAGTGCTTATCTGGGAGATTTGATTGTAACAGCTTATTCTTTGTTCTCCAGAAACAGAAACCTTGGAAACTTAATTGGAAAAGGTTATACGGTTAAATCTGCAATCCAGTCCATGAGTATGGTTGCCGAAGGTTATTATGCAACTAACGGAATCTATGCCATTTGTAAAGAAAAGAAACTGAAACTTCCTATTATCAATGCTGTTTATGATATTTTGTATGAAGGAAAAAATGCAGAGAAACAATTTGCAAAACTGACTGATAAACTAACTTAATCGTATTTTCCTTAAAGAAAGTTAATTAACAATTATAAAAAATACAATGGAATAGAATTTGCAAATTTTGCAGTCTAAAATGAAAAAAATCAAACACAAAATGAAACATTCAAAATTCAAAATAGCTCAGGAAGCTATAAAACACAAAGGATTTCTCCAAAAGATTCCTGCGGCTGTTAGAATGATTAAACTCTGGCGGAAAGGAGAATATAAAATGAAGTTTACCGACATTTTAATTCCGGCATTAGCGCTGCTTTACGTAATTTCTCCAATTGATATTATTCCAGATTTTGTTTTGGGAATTGGTGCTTTGGATGATCTGGCAATCTTAGCTTTTGCCATTCCGATGCTGATGAAGGAAGTGGACAAGTTTCTGCTTTGGGAAAGCCAGAAGGATAATCCTAAAATTATTGATGCAGAAATTGTAGAATAATAATTTGAAACAAATAAAAATCCCGACTCAAATCTGAATCGGGATTTTTTTTATTCTATATTAATAACAGTTTCTATTTCCGGAGCAAATTGCTTGATGGTGTTTTCCACACCCAGTTTCATGGTAGAGCTACTGATCCCACAACTTGAGCAATGTCCCAGTAGTCTTACAATCACAGTAGTTCCCTGTACATCTACAAGCTCAATATCGCCACCATCTTTGTTTAGAAATGGACGAATACTATCCAAAGCTTCCATTACTTTGGTTGCCAGTTCTTCCTGAATTTGATTTATATTACTCATAAAGTTATTTTTTCTTAGGTGAGCAACCAGCCATAGTTGTGATTTTCACAGCCTCGGTTGGCGGCAGATTGGTGTTTCTTTCCACAAGGCTTTCAACCATATTCTGAGCAGTTTTGGTATAGATTTCAGAGATTTTGGAATTCTCCTGCAAAGCTGCCGGCCTTCCTACATCTCCTGCTTCTCTGATACTTTGAATCAAAGGAATCTCTCCCAAAACCGGGATTCCCAAATCCTCTGCCATAAATTGGGCGCCTTGTTTTCCAAAGATATAATATTTATTCTCAGGTAACTCTTCCGGTGTGAAATAAGCCATATTTTCTATCAATCCCAAAACCGGAATGTTGATACTTTCCATATTGAACATAGCAATTCCCTTTCTTACATCAGCCAAAGCAACGTGCTGAGGTGTACTCACAATCACAGCACCCGTTACTGGAACTTCCTGAATAATAGAAAGATGAATATCGCCAGTTCCCGGAGGTAGGTCTATCAAAAGGAAATCTAATTCTCCCCAATCCGCATCACGGATCATCTGATTCAAGGCTTTGGAAGCCATTGGTCCTCTCCAGACTACAGCTTGGTTAGCCCCGGAAAAATATCCGATAGACAACATTTTTACGCCGTAATTTTCGATGGGCTTCATCAGATTTCTGCCGTTCACTTCTACAGAAATTGGTTTTTGTCCTTCTGTGTCAAGCATCGTCGGAACAGACGGTCCGTAGATATCTGCATCCAAAAGTCCGACTTTGAACCCCATTTTTGCTAACGTTACTGCAAGATTTGCTGCAACAGTAGATTTTCCAACGCCACCTTTTCCGGAAGCGATAGCAATGATGTTTTGAATACCCGGAATCTGTTTTCCTTTGATTTCATTAGTTGGAGGTGTTGCAGGCAATTCGGGAGAAACGATTTTCAATTTTAAGTTGATGTGTTCACCGAATTCCGAAGCAAAAGCTTGTTTCATAGCAACTTCCAGCTTTTTCTTTTCGTGCATCGCAGGTGAATGTGCGGTCATATCGATATAGACATCGTCACCCATCACGTGGAAATTACTTACGAGGTCATCTACTTCTATCTCTTTCAGAAAATCCTGAACTTTTGATTTCGTCAGCATAAAATTTTATTAATCTTTGAGACAACAAATTTACGGATTTAAAAATTAATTTAGAATCAATAGGATTTGTGATTTTGTCTATGCTAATGATTTTTTGACATGGGCTTAGTTAAAGTGTTTTTTGAGTTGGGATGTTTTGATGTAAACATAAAACAAAAAAGAGCTTTACAACTTTCCAAGCCCTCCAATTTATATAGGAGCCGGGAACCTGCTTTCGTTACAATCTTTTTTGCATCACGTTTTGTCAGACTGAGATCTCGAAGCTAACTCAAAAAAGGATTTCCACTGCAATCAGGGCTATGGGTTTAGTCTATATAATTTGAATTTGTCAATAAAAATAAATTTTTGTCATTCCGAAGGAATCTGAATCTACACTTTTAATGGATTTTTAGTATTTAAAGTCTTCGAGAGCCTCAGACTGACAATGCCGGAAAAGTGAATCTTACTAGAGCTGTCATACTGAGCGGAGTCGAAGTGCTTTCAAAGATTAAATTTTAATCAACCTTAAAAGTCAGATTATTATCATCAGGTTTTCCATTTGTGTTGAGTGCGCTGTAAGGCGTCGTAAACCAACCATTTTTGTTCATCACAAATCTGAACTCATAAGTCTTTCCTTTCTCGAATTGAGATTTAGGCAAAACCAATTCAAAAGTGTCTCGGTCTTTTCTAATCATTTGATACATTGTATTAGCAGGATTCCAATCGTTGAATGAACCAGCAACAGCCATTTTCGTTATCGCTTCAGCATTTAAATTTTTAGGAACATTGTAAGCAAAAATCACTTTATCATTCTCAATCCTATAACCATAAATTTCCTTTTTAATATTAGGTTTATTAATAATTTCAGAAGCAACTGATTCTTCTCTTGACCAATACGGATTTGCTAATTGTTTATCAATCAATCCTGCAATATGATTGACTATAAAATAAAGTGGGGGAAAAGAATTGTATTTGTAGCCGTTCGACATAAAAATGATTGACAAATCATTGTCAGGAAAAATACTGTAAGCATTGATGTTTCCGCCGGAAAAACCATAAGACGTTACATTTCCAGTTTTGGTAATTTCCCAACCGTGCGCAAAAATATCTTGTTTATTGGTATAATCAAAAGGTTTCCACATCAACTTTTTTGTTTGGTCTGTAAGGAATTTGTTGGTGTCAAGATTAATGCTCCATTGTAAAAAATCGGGAAGTGAAATGGCCAGTCCATTAGCAGGATGAGCCCTCAAACCACCGACGTGCGTTGATTTTTTATACTGTTGGAGAGAATCATTATATCTGTAAAACTGAATGCGATTGGGAATTTCTTCAAAAGAATCGGAATTGAATATGACTTTGTTCTTCGCATCAGAAAACTGATTTTTCAACACAAAATCTTCAAATTTTTGTCCGCTTATCTTTTCGATAATCATTGCCAACATCATATAATTGGTCTGATTATAACTGAATCGATTACCAGTTTCGAATTCCATTTTTTCTTTGGAAAGTCGTTCAAAAACTTCAGTATTGGAAATATTTGTAGGTAAATTATGACGTTCAAAATCTGGAATACCAGATGAATGCGACAATAGGTTTTTTACTTTGACGTTTTGCCATTCTTTGGGAAGATTATCCAGATATTTTGAAATGTCATCTTCTAAAGACAATTGTCCTTTCTCAATCAATTGAAAAACGGCAACATTGGTAATCAGTTTTGTCGTAGAATAAACTCTGAAAAGAGAATTAGAATCCACTTTTTTATCAGATTCTAAGTTTTCTTTACCATAATATTTTTGGAAAATTATTTTATCATTTTTGACTACTCCAACTGCCAAACCTGGAATTTCAAAAGTTTTCATTACTTCCGTCAGATAGTTGTCAATTACTTTTGTTTGCTGGGAGTTTTGAGAAAATCCTAAAAATGAAATATTTAGAAATAATAGGATTAAAAGAATTTGTTTCATTAGTATCTATTTATGACATAGGACAATTCTAAAGTTTGATTTGTTACATCATTAAAAAGTAATTTGTCATTCTGAAAGAATCTCAACAGTTTAGATTCCTCCGGAATGACAAAATTGTGTATATATTGTAAAATAAATTTCTAACTCTCCAACTGCCCTTCCCATTTACTCACAGCAGACGTCGCAAGCGCATTACCCAAAACATTGGTCATGCTTCTTCCCATATCGCAGAAATGGTCGATTGGCAGAATCAAAGCAATACCTTCCACCGGAATATCAAACATTCCACACGCCGCAACGATAATAACCAAGCTTGCTCTCGGAACGCCAGCAATTCCTTTACTTGTTAACATCAGAACCAAAAGCATTATGATCTGTTGTCCTAATGGCATATCGATGCCGTAAATCTGGGCAATGAAAATAGACGCGAAAGTCATATACATCATACTGCCATCCAAGTTGAAAGAATAACCTAATGGCAAAATAAAAGAAACAATTCTATTATTACATCCGAATCTTTCCAGTTCTTCTACCAATTTTGGGAAAACAGCTTCTGAGCTTGTGGTGGAAAATGCAATCAACAAAGGTTCTTTGATTCTTCTCAATAATTCGAAAAGGCGATTGCCAAGAATCATATAACCAACTAATAAAAGAACCAGCCAAAGAACAGCCAAAGCAAAGAAAAAATCTCTGAGATAAATGGCATAAACTTTAAAAATCTCAAAACCATTGGTAGCAACAACTGCCGCAATTGCCCCGAAAACTCCAAGCGGCGCAACCCACATGATGTAACCGACCATTTTTAAAATAGCGTGAGCAATGATATCTAGCCCTTTGATGACAGGTTTTGCATATTCTTCACCCATTGCTGACAACGCAATCCCAAACATTACCGAAAATACAACGATCTGAAGAACTTCATTGCTTGCAAAAGCTTCGAATAAACTTTTCGGAATCACGTGTTTCACAAAGTCTTCCATAGAAAATCCTTTGCTGTTACTCACGATTTCGGAAGCTGAAGAAGCATCTTGAATTGGTAACTTGGTAACGTGGCCAGGCTCTAACCAATTCACTAAAACCAAGCCAATCAATAAGGAAACCAAGGAAGCCGTAATGAACCAAAGCATTGCTTTTGTGCCAACGCGACCGACCATTTTGATGTCGCCCATTTTAGCAATCCCAACCACCAAAGTCGAGAAAACCAAAGGCGCAATAATCATCTGAATCAGTCGGATAAAAACTGTTCCCAACAGTTTGATATTCTTAGAAAAATTTTCGGAAGAGTCGGGATAATTGGTGTGGACAATTCCTCCTAAAACAACACCTAAGATTAGTGCAATAATGATTGCGAAAAACAG
>Ga0209933_1002249_pt1 | contig 11737 bp, 13 predicted proteins | sample ThiBiot_300_biof_FD_183944 | JGI IMG/M metagenome (GOLD analysis project Ga0209933, IMG submission 183944) | Wastewater bioreactor microbial communities from Cape Town, South Africa - Thiocy_cont_300_biof (SPAdes) | ecosystem: Engineered > Bioremediation > Thiocyanate > Unclassified | place...
CCTCCGAGCGCCGCCGCCGTTATTTCCAGAAACAGATTTCCGGCGATCGCCTGTCGGTCGGCGGCGTATTTGGAACGGAACGCACGCATCTCGCACTGTCGCGCCAGTGGATCGCGCCGTCGCCGGAACAAGCATTCCGCTTCGGCGGTGCAGTCTCGATGCCGGATGTCACTCCCGAGCTTCGCATCAAACTCGAAAGCGCCGCGCGCGACGTCGCGTCAGCATTCCGCATCGTCGGCATGGCATCGTTTGACTTCATCGTATCGGATGGGACACCGCACCTGCTCGAAGTCAATCCACGGCCCGGCGCATCCCTGGATGTGCTCGACGATGATATAGGCTCGCTGTTTCGCGCGCACGTCGCGGCATGTCTCGGCGTCGCTGAAACCGGTGCCACGCCAGACGCGCCGACATCTGCTCGGGCGATGGCGATCCTTCACGCCGATCGCGGCGCGTTAACTCTCAGAGCAACACAGTGGCCGGTGTGGAGCGCCGATCGCGGCCCGCCCGGAACGTACATCCCTAAAGGCGCGCCGCTTGCCAGCGTTTTCGCCGACGCAGCAACTGCGGATGCGGCAGAAGCGCTCGCCAGGGCGCGCTTGGCTGAACTCGAAGACCTGATATACGAACACTCCTAATTCTTACGCCGACCGGAGCATCCCGATAATGCAACATGCTAAACAACCGAGCGTGTCCGCGCGCGCCGCCAAGCTCGTAGACGCGATGGTCGCCGACGCCGACGCGCTCCGCATTTCCGTTTCAACCGGAAGCCACGGCGAACGCATCATCGATCTCGGCGCCAACGTTGTCGGCGGCCTCGAAGCCGGACGTCGTCTCGGCGAAGTCTGCATGGGCGGACTCGGCACCGTCGCCTTCACGCAATCCTCCGGTCTGACGAATTGGCCGCTCGGCGTCGTCGTCAGTTCCAATCATCCGGTCATCGCCTGCCTCGGAAGCCAGTACGCAGGCTGGACGATCACGGATGAAGCGTCGGGTTTCTTCGCACTTGGCTCCGGTCCTGCGCGCGCTCTTTCGCGTGTCGAGGAACTCTACAAAGAACTCGGTTACGTCGACAGCAATCCTCAGACGGCGCTCGTCATCGAAGGCGACAAGGCTCCGCCAGCAGCGGCCATCGAACATATCTCGAAGCACTGCGGCATCGATCCGAAGGGCCTGTCGATCCTCTACGCAACGACGTGGAGCCTCGCAGGCACCGTGCAGATCGCCGCGCGCGTGCTCGAAGTTGCGATCCACAAGGCGCATGCTCTGCACTTCCCGCTCGAGAACATTCTCGACGGCACAGGCACCACCCCGATCGCCCCTCCCTTCCCCGATTTCGTCAAGGCGATGGGCCGCACGAACGACGCCATCATCTACGGTGGCCGCATTCATCTCTTCGTCAAAGGCCCGGACAGCGACGCCAAGCGCCTCGCCGACAATCTGCCGTCGAACACCTGCAGCGCCTACGGCAAGCCGTTCGCCGAGATCTTCGCAGACGTCAACGGCGACTTCTACAAGATCGATCCGATGCTGTTCTCGCCGGCCCAGGTCATCGTCTCGAACGTCGAAACCGGTAACTCCTTCCACGCGGGCAAGCTGGCGCCGGAGATCGTCGATGCGAGCTTCCGCTGAGATAAAGCCTGATCCTTCGGGAGGTCCAGGTGATGGTCTCCACCTCGCCCTTCTGATCGAGGAAGGGCGGGGCGAATGGCACGCGCGCCGCATCGTGCGCTCGCTCGAAACCATGGGCGCGCGCGTCACCGTTTCCTCGCTTCCCCATTGCGCGTTCGACACCGGGCTCGAAAGCGGCATCGATATTCCGGGCTTCAAAGGCCGCTTGCCTGACGGCGTTTTTGTTCGCTCGATTTCAGCCGGAACGCTGGAGCAGATCACCTTCCGCTTGGGACTTCTGCACGCGCTGCGCGAAAGCGGTGTCCGCGTTTGGAATGACGCCCGTGCCATCGAACGTTGCGTCGACAAATCCCAGACGACATTTCTGCTGCACAAGCACGGCGTCGCGACGCCCAGAACGCGCGTCTGCGAAACGCTTCCTCATGCGCTCGAATATACCGAAGGTCTCGATCGCCCGCTGGTCATGAAGCCGTTGTTCGGCAGCCAGGGCAAAGGCATCGGCATGATCTCCTCGCAGAGCGAATTGCCGGCGCCCGAAGCCGTCGACCAGATGTACTACATGCAGGACTACATCGCGCCGAAGGACGGCATCTTCGAAGATTGGCGCGTTCTCGCCAGCCGTCATCGCATCATCGCGGCAATGACCCGTCGCGGCACGAACTGGGTGACGAACATCCATCAGGGCGGCAAGGCACGCGCGCATCTCCCCGACGAGGAAATGGCGGCGATCTCGATGGCGGCCATGCGCGCCGTCGATGCCGATTACGCCGGCATCGACCTGATCCGCACTACCGACGGCGAACTGCAGGTTCTCGAAGTCAATTCCAATCCCGCCTGGCGCGGATTGCAGAGCGTCGCCGACGTCAACGTCGCGTGGGCCATCGCCGAAGACTTTTTGAAAACCGTCATCGCCCATCGCGCGGCGCTCGGCCTTGGTGCGCCGGTTGCGCTCGCAGCCGCATTATGACGACGGCTTTAAATCCAGAGCAGATTTCCTCCGCGTTCCTCGCAGCCTGCCGCGCCGAACTCGACGCCCTGAAGCCGGGCAACGTTCATCGTCACTCGGCCGGGCACGGCATGGACGTCGCGCATTTCGAACGCGCCGCCGAAGCTGCCGCCGGACCCATCGCCGATCCATCCCTGAGCGTCGGGAAACGCATATTGCGCGCGACCGAAGCGAGCGTCGCCGCGACCGGCCTCAACACCAACCTCGGCATCGTGCTTCTCTGCGCGCCGCTCGCCAAAGCAGCAAGCGAAACGACATTCGCCATCGGCCTGCGCCGCCGCCTCGACATGATCCTCGCCGCACTCGACGAGCAGGACGCGACCGACGCGTTCGCGGCGATCCGCATCGCCAATCCAGCTGGGCTCGGACAAGTCGACGAGGGCGATGTTCGCGATAACCCCGATCGATTGACTTTAATCAAGGCGATGTATCTCGCAGCCGAACGCGATCGCATCGCCAATGCGTACGTCACCGCGTACTCCGACATTTTCGATTTTGCGCTACCTGTTTTTCAGGACGCCCGGCGACTTGCGATCGATTCCGATCTTGCGGTCACGACGTTGCATATGTCGTTGCTCGCGGAATTTCCGGACACTCATATATCTCGCAAATACGGAGCCACCGCTGCCGAGGAAATCCGCGAACAAGCGCGCGCATTGAAAGCGTATTGGTCTCCTGTTGCGTCTGCGAAATCGATGACGCCTTTAATAGAATTCGACGCAATAATGAAATCAAAGGGCCGCAATCCGGGCACGACCGCGGATTTTGTGGTGGCCACGCTCTTCGTCGCAGGGCTAATCGGCCAGAAACCTGCGTGAACGTCGCAAACTCCTACTAAAGGACTTGTCTCGGTCTATAACCTGAGGCTAATACAGGCCCGTGTCCGTAAGCTTTACGGGCCCATCCATTGCGGCTGGCGCTGGTACTCATGACACCTGGGCACCGACGTTCATGGATATTCATCGCCCGAGCAGTTCAGCAAAGTCCCGGCATCTGACGGGGGAGAGTTGGAGCTCGTATCGTTTCATTCGTGGGAGGAACCCCCCTTATGGCCAAAATCAACAAAGTGATGGTCGGCGAGTCGCTCGTCGGCGACGGCAACGAAGTTGCTCACATCGATCTCATCATCGGGCCGCGCGGCTCGGCAGCCGAAACGGCATTCTGCAACGCGCTGACCAACAACAAGGACGGCTTCACGACGCTTCTCGCCGTTATCGCGCCGAACCTCCCCTGCAAGCCGAACACGATCCTTTACAACAAGGTCACCATCAAGGACGCGCGTCAGGCCGTTCAGATGTTCGGACCGGCACAGTACGGTGTCGCCAAGGCCGTTCAGGACTCGGTTGCCGAGGGCGTGATCCCGGCCGCTGAAGCCGACGATCTCTACATCGCCGTTGGCGTCTTCATCCACTGGGAAGCTGCCGACGACGCGAAGATCCAGGACTACAACTATCGCGCCGTGAAAGAGTCGATCGCACGCGCCGTCGCTGGCAAGCCGACCGCTGCTGAAGCGACCGCTCAGCGCAACTCGGTCCAGCATCCGTTCGGTGCGAAGACTTGAAGCGGAAACCGTCCTCAGCAGGTCGAAAACAATAATAACTCTGCCCCTCCCATGAAGGGGGGTCTGCTGCAGCGATTGGGTAGACTGCTCTCAGGCCGTTACAGCGGTTAAGATGAGAACCGAAGCCGCATCATATCGCGGTTGAAGGTTCGCTGGAGCGGCTGCCGCTTACTTCGAAGTTCTACCGGCCGGCGATCTCTTTGAGGTCGCCGGCCGAAATTTTTTGCGCATGCAGGATCGACGCGACGAGCGCTCCGGCGGCGCCTGCCTTGCCGATGCGCGCGAGATCTTCGAGACTACGAATGCCGCCCGCCGCATAGACGCTACGCCCGCCCGCACGCGCCGCGATCGTTTCGAGAAGCGCGATATTCGGTCCGCCCTCACTCGCAATCCGATCGAGCGTCATGACGATCACACGCGTCGGCCAGAGCGCAGCGTCGGCCAACAGCGCCTCTGGTCCCATGAATTCGTCGCCGCGAAAATCGAGCGACAGCACAGTGCGCCCCGGCGCCTCCGCCGAAATCTCGTGCCACGCGCGAACACTCTCGAGGCTTTCCGACCCGACGACCAATGTCGCGACCGGCGCCGCGAGAACAGCGCGCGCCGCGCTTCGCGATCCCGTTCCCGCATCGATCCAAAGCTCGGTATTCGGCAAGGCCTGGCTGAGTTCCGGAACGAGATGCGTGTTTCGCCCGCGCCCTTCGATGCCATCGAGATCGGCGACATAGGCCCTGCGGAACGGATAGAGCGACCTCAAGCCGCGCGCGACGTCGCCAGGCTCGGACGTCGCCGCCAAAGGTGTTTCGATCGGAAGATATGCCGCGCGTTTCCCCTGGATCGCACGTACGACCTTGCCTCGCGACACGTCGATAACCGGAATGATGTCCACTGCTTGCCTCCTCGCCGATTGAGTGTATCACGGGGTCGAATGGCGAGGTGAAGACGATATGACGATTGTCGCCGGTTATGATGTCGGTGGCGCACACTTGAAAGTTGCGCGTATCGAGAACGGCCGTCTCGCCGCAGTCCGGCAGATCGCATGCCCGCTATGGCAGGGCCTCGATCGCCTCGATGCCGCGCTCGCAAGCGCAGCTCCGATTGTCAGCGATGCGACGATCCACGCCATCACGATGACGGCGGAGCTGACCGAAATTTTCGCGAGCCGCGAAGACGGCGTCGTCGCCCTGCTCGAGCAACTGCGCCAGCGCATTTCCGGTGAACTCCGGATCTTCACCGGGCTCAAAGGCTTCAGCGACGTGCAGGCGGCGCGCGGCGATCCGCTCTCCGTCGCGTCCGCAAACTTTCTCGCAACCGCGCGGCTCGTCGCCGAGCGGCAGCCGCACACATTGCTGATCGATTTCGGATCGACGACGACCGATATCGTCGCTTGCGACCGCCCGCAGGGCTTGAGCGATGCCGAGCGTATGCAAACCGGGGAACTCGTTTACACTGGCTTGACGCGAACGCCGGTTCCGTCCGTCGCAACGCGTGCGCCGCTGGCGGGGCAATGGCAGGGCTTGGCGCGCGACACCTTCGCGACGATGGCTGACGTGCGGCGCATCCTCGGCGAACTCGCAGACGACGTCGACGTGCACGCAACCGCCGATGAGCGTGGCAAATCAGTACCGGAAAGTCTCGCGCGGTTCGCGCGCGGCTTCGGTCGCGATGCCGACATCCGCCATCTGGCGACGTGGCGCGCGGCCGCCGCATATATCGCCGAGCGGCAGTTGCGCTCGATCCACGACGGCGTGCTGCAGGTTCTCTCGCGTCCCGGCCTCATGACGAATGCGGTCGTCTCTGCGGGTATCGGCGCGCCGGTTATCGCGCAAATCGCATCACGGCTGAATTTGCCCGTCACCGATTTCGGTACGTTGATCGATGCGCCTGAGGATCTTCGCATCTGGGCGACGCGGTGTGCGCCAGCCGTTTCCGTCGCATTGCTGCAAAGCAAGACCGGCTGAAAACAAAAACGGCCGCAGCAATGAATGCCGCGGCCGCCGATGAAGTCGCGCGAGCTTCGCTTAGTCGCGATCGCGCTTCAAGTGCACGATGTCGAACGTGCCGGCTTCCAGCTTCAGATCATAACGATGGCCGTTTTCACGGCGCGCATCTTCGATCTTCCAGTAGCCGTGGTCCCATTTGACGTAGCGCCAGGAAATGAATCCCATGCGATGCAGGCGTTCGGAAACGACACCCGGATCGTCCCGCACCACGTCGTGGCCCGCGAGAACGGGGGCCGACATCGCGAACGCCATGGCGGCGACTGCGAATGCCCGGCGCGCAAAGCGAGAGACTTCAATCATCAAACTCTACCTTCTTCTGGAAATTCTGGTCGGGAGGGCATGCTGACAACCGTTGCAGCGCAGCATGGTTCCCGAGTCATGACCCCAAGCGCGGCGTGAGACAATATCCCATCGGTACACTTGCGATCATTCGACACCCTTAAGTTGCGCCACCAAGTGCTGCGTTACGAAGCCCGTGGCGCGCTTCAGCTCCTGATACTGGCGCTTGGCGCGATCGCGATTGATGCTCGCCGATTTGGTCGCGGCAATGAGAATATTTTTTGCGGTGTGCTCGGTCGAGACAAACTCGATCACCTTGACCTTGTATCCTGACGCTTCGAGCAAAAGCGCGCGCGCCGCGTCGGTGACGAGATCGGCCTGACGCTGCTTCAGCAGCGGATACTTGATGATGCCCGCAAGTCCCGCATGCGCATCGTTGATCTGCGGCGCGAGTTCGTGCTGACAGCACGGCGCCACGAGGATCATTTTCGCCTCCGCGCCGATGCCGAGCGCCAAGGCATCATCGGTCGCCGTATCGCAGGCATGCAACGCAATGACGACATCGGCGGTGGCACGCTTCTGCTGTGCCTCGACCGCATCGAACGAAAGACCCGAAAACTTCAACGCGCGCGCAAGCTCGTTGCACAGCTTGACGAGATCGCTGCGCACCTCGATGCCGGTCATCCGGCAATCTTGTCCAAGCGCCGTCGTCAGGTGATCGTAAAGCGCAAACGTCAGGTAGCCTTTCCCCGATCCGATATCGAGGATCGATAACGGCGTCTGCGCGCCATCCTGTTTGCCTTCCTTCAGAAGCCCATCGAAGATTTCAATGAACCGGCAGATCTGGCGATACTTGCCCTGCATCGTCGGCTTGACGCGCCCTTCCGCGTCCGAAACCTGCAGCGCCTTGAGATAGGGCCGATCCGGCGGAACGAGATACGACTTACTCCGATCATGCGCGACGGGTTCGGTCGGCTTCAATGTCGGCTTGCCGGACGTCAGATGCGGTTCGCGCTTTTTGCTGTACGTCAGCGTCACGTCGCGTTCCGCCGAGAACAACGTCGCGCTGAGGTATGTTTCCCCGATGAGCGCCTTGACGGCATTGATACCGTCGTTGATCGAGAACGTCTTGGTATCGTCCTTGCGCGCGAAGCTTGTGACGAGCTTCAGATGCGGCACGTCCTTCAAGGCAACGAGCGTCGCGACGGCTTTGCTCGCCTCGCCCTCGCCGCGAAATTTTCCAAGCGTTAGCTTGATGAACGTCTTGCCATCGAGCGCTGCGGCAAGACCCGCGACGAACTCGGCTTTCTGGGGATCTTTGCGCGTCATCTGGGTTCGGGTGACTTATCGAAACGTGCCTGCCGCCAGGCATTGATTTTTTCCATCAGCCATTCCCAGGCCTCTTCCTCGCGTGGACCGGCGGTCTTCGCGATCGCGATTTCGAGATACTTGAGTTCGTTCTCGACTTTCTCGGGCGGCAGCATGTTGAGCCGCGTCGTCAGAACCGCCAATTCTAGAACCGCAGCCTGCGCGCGGTTGAATCCTTCCCAGACCTTATGGGTCTCTTGATGCACGATGGCGCACGCAAAGCGCGGCCGTTGCTCGTCTTCGATAAAGCGCTCGACCTTCATCTCCCAATGCGACACGCAATCGGCAAGACGATGCCCCTTGATCGTCGTCGCTGCTGTGAGCTGCCAGAGCTTCCGCCCTGTCACACCGCCGGCGAAAACGCGCACGTCATCCGTATGACTCGCAACCGCGAAGGGATGGGCTCTCAAATTCTCGAGCGTCCGCGACGGCTTGAACGGAGCGATGATCCAATGCGCCCCGTCCTCGATCAGCCCGAGCGGCGCGATATACGCTTCGCCAGATGCATCGGTTGTCGTGATGATCGTTTCGACGATGCGCGGCATCAGCGCTCTCCTTCGCCTGCGAGAAGCGCGCGGAACCGCGCCTCACCCGAAGGCCCGAAAATGGACCACGAAAGACTGCCGCGCGCAACGATCGAGGGCATCACCGGATCGATCACGCCGCGTGCGGCCAAGTCGTCGAGGCTGGCCCCCTCTTCAACGTCGACGGATTTGAGAAGTACGAGAGGCGCGCCGAGAAGCTCCGCAAGCCGGGCGGCGAGCGTATCCGACGTCGCCGTCCATCCCGCTGGAACGGCCGCATCGCCCGCAATCATGCGCAACGGAGCCCAGACGGGCACTTTACCACCGCGCACCGCATCGGAAATCTCAGCCAGCGATTGCACAACGGTGAAACGATCATTCTGCACGACGATCAGCTCGGCCATCTGATGCATCGCCAGCATCGCCAATCGATGCGCCAGCGCTTCGCCGAATTTCATCGTCGGCTGCAACGCACGAATGCTGTCGGCGAACGGACCACCACCCGGAACGACGACGACAGGAACGCGCGCCGCTGCGATCAAGGACAGCGCGGCAGGCATGCGGCCCGTTTCAGCGAGACTTCCACCCACTTTCACGACAAGCGGCGAGACAGTGTCCGCCGAGTTCTCAGCCACGGCCAAACTCGCGCGCCGCATCCCGTGTCGCGGGTCGGATGATCTCGACGCCGCGCAGCGGACCGCGCTCCAGCTTTTCGAGCATCACGCGCACCGCAACGATACGCTTGTCGGAAAGGACGTGCTCCGCGATGCGCTCGGCGAACGTCTCGACGAGATTGATGTGCCCCGCACGCGCCAACGCCACGATGAAGTCGATGATGTCGGCGTAAGACGGCACGTCCGCCATGTTGTCGTCGACCGTGAACACGTCGCGCGCCAATCGCGCATCGACGGTGAAGCGCACGCGCTGCGTGACGCCCTGCTCCTCGGCATAGACGCCGACATTGCAATCGACGATGAAATCGCGCACGAAAATGCTGTCGCCGATCTGCCGCGTTTTGGCGGCCGCACGCTTGAGCTTTGCCGCCTTGTCGTCGCGCGCGGGCTTCACCGCTTTTTTCTTTTCCGTCATGCTACGGACTTCTCCCGTGCGGTTTCGATCGTGTGTACACGGTTGATTTCAAGCCGGACAGCAGTGACGCGCGCCGGATCGAGCTTGCTCGAACGGCCCGTTTCGCACAGCGCGCCACGGAAGCCCAGCACATCCGAACCGAGGCTTGCGAGCGGCGCGATGTCCTCCAGCCTGAGCGACCCGGCAAGGCCCGACATCAATCCCGATTTCCGCGCCAACAGAACGAACTTTGAAAGCTCATTGGCGGGCAACACCGTCGGCAAACGCCCGGCCGCCTTGTTCGCGGTGTCGAGCATCACGCCTGCAAAACCGTTCGCAGCGAAATGCGGAACGAGATCGAAGTCCGGAGCTTGATCAGCCATCAGCACCGCGACAAGCCTTGCGCGGCCGAGCTTCGCCTTCCCGAGAACCGAGATCGCCGGTCGCGCATCCTCATCGCCGAAAAATCCAACTTTCACGATCTCGACGCCGGTCGCGGCCATACGCTCAGCGGCGTCCACGAGAACGCTCGGCTGAGGCGGAAGATCGCCGACAGTCGCACTAACCGGCAGCCGGCCCGCGACGCCACCCACGATCTCACGAACCACGGCTTCGGGAAGCGCGCCCAACGCGCCCGCCGACGGATCCTTGCAATCGATCACGTCGGCGCCACCGGCAAGCACCAGGCTCGCCTCAGCGGCGCTCGTCACGCTCGCCAGAAAGGCGGGACGCCGCCCTTTCAAAATATCAATCATTCGATCGTCCGAGAGTATGAAATCGCAGATCCGAGGGAGATCAGATGGCGAAGATGCGGCTCTGCTCCTGGAGCACCGCAGCCCGGTCATGGCGCTGAGCATCCGTCAGGGTCACGGCCACATCCTGGGCGACACTCGCCTGTCCCGGCGCGAGGCGCAAGATGCGCGTCCCGAGTTGTATTGCCTCGGAGCGGTCATGGGTGACGAAAATGACCGTCGTCGGGTGCCGCCGCCAGAGATCCATTAACAGTTCCCTGAGGCTCGCCGCCGTCGGATCGTCGAGCGACACGAACGGCTCGTCCATCAGCAGGATCTTGGGCTCGAGAATGAACCCCCGCGCCAGCGCCGCGCGCCGCTGCATGCCGAGCGACAGCATCTCAGGATAAGCGTTCTGCGCCTCTCGCAGCCCGACGCGGTCCAGCATCGCGGGGATCTCCGCGTGCCGAGGATCGCCGTCCGGAAGCGCCAGCGCGATGTTCTCATAAAGCGTCCGCCAAGGCAGCAGCCGCGGCGTCTGAAAGATGAACGTCACACCGTCTTTCGCAGGCCCGAGATCGATCGCGCCTTCATAGTCCCTGTCGAGACCTGCGATGATGTTGAGCAGCGTCGACTTCCCGCAGCCCGACGGTCCCGTGATGACGAGGAACGAGCGCGGCGCAACCTCGAACGCGATATCCTGCAGCACGAGTTGCGCTTCGCGATCGCCGACCGCCGGAAAAATCTTGCGCTTGACCGCGACGCGGATTGCGCCGCTTGCATCTTTGCCGTTCATCGCCGCCATGCGCTCACCCGTGCTTGCAGCGGCTGCAAAATCGTAAACTCGATGATCTGCACGATCAGAATGAACGCCAGCGCATAGGCCAGGATCGTGCCGACGTCGAATTCCTGAAACGCGATCGCCAGCCGATAGCCGACGCCATTCGAACGCCCGAAGGCTTCGACGACCAGCACGATCTTCCAAACGAGCGACAAGCCCGATCGCGCGGCGGCCGCAAAGAACGGCGCCAGCTGCGGCAGCGTCACGTGCCTGAGCGTCTTCCAGCTTCCGAATTTGTACATTGCCGCCATCTCGGCGAGGTCTTTCGAAAGGCTGCGCGCACCTTCCCGCATGTTGACGGCGACGTTCGGGATCTTGTTCAACGCGACCGCGACGACGGCCGCGACATCCGTCAACCCGAACCAGATGTAGCAGAGCGTAATCGTGACGAGCGCCGGCAGGTTCAGAAACAGCGTCAGCCACGCGTCGAAAAACTTGTCCGCCGTTTTATATTTGCCGAGCGCGAGCCCGATCGCCGTTCCGATGAACATCGAAAAGATGAAGGCGATCGCGACACGCGCAAGCGTCGCCGACGTATGCTTCCAAAGCTCGCCGCTCTCCGCTTCCCGCATCATGATGTCGAAGACGGCGACAGGCGTCGGCAGATATCTGTTCTGAAGGACGACCGCGAGCACATGCCAGAAAAGACCGAGGACCAGCAGCGATCCCGCCATCCAGGCAAAGCGCTCGATTGTCGAATTGAAGCCGAGCGCGCGCGCCGGCC
>Ga0209933_1002257_pt1 | contig 11685 bp, 12 predicted proteins | sample ThiBiot_300_biof_FD_183944 | JGI IMG/M metagenome (GOLD analysis project Ga0209933, IMG submission 183944) | Wastewater bioreactor microbial communities from Cape Town, South Africa - Thiocy_cont_300_biof (SPAdes) | ecosystem: Engineered > Bioremediation > Thiocyanate > Unclassified | place...
AGGATGCCCGAGGCGATGAGGCCGGCGATCTTGTCGGCGATGGCATTCGTGATCGGACGCTTGACGATCGCCTCACCGAGAATCGGGAGCTGCGCCAACTGTTCCGGATCGCGAAGATGTCTCTGTGCTGCCATGTCGCTGTGGTGCCGTCGAACGCCCCGACTGGTCGGACCAGCCGACCAGCTGCAATAGACCGATCCGGGCGGCGACTGTCAAGCGGGCGGGGAAGGTGCGCGAGCGGCTGCCCACAGCGGCGCGGAGGCGCGGTCTGGCGGCGCGACGAGGCGGCGCAACGGGTTCCGAAAGGGCTCAAGCCTTGGATATCCGGCCGTCCCGCGCTATAGGCTCGGCCGATCGCACTCGGCGCCAGGCGCCGCGCCGCCGCTCTTCGACGCAACCAGCACAAGCCCGTGATGACCGCCTATCCGCACAGATTTGCCGTTGCGCCGATGATGGACTGGACCACGCGCGAGTGCCGGTTCTTCCATCGCCAGCTTTCGGCGCGGGCGCTGCTCTATACGGAGATGGTCGTCGCCGATGCGGTCATTCATGGCGACCGCGAGAAGCTCATCGGCTTCGACGTGGCGGAGCATCCCGTCGCTCTGCAGCTCGGCGGGTCGGAGCCGCAGAAGCTCGCCGCCGCGGCGCGGATCGGGGCCGAGTTCGGCTATGACGAGATCAATCTCAACTGCGGCTGCCCGTCCGACCGCGTGCAGTCGGGCACCTTCGGCGCCTGCCTCATGCGCGAGCCGCAGCGCGTCGCCGACTGCGTCGCCGCGATGAAGGCCGTCGTCGATGTGCCGGTGACGGTGAAGTGCCGCATCGGCGTCGATGACCAGGATCCGGAAGCGGCGCTCGATCTCTTCGCCGATACGGTGCTCGACGCCGGCGCCGATGCGCTCTGGGTGCATGCGCGCAAGGCCTGGCTGCAGGGGCTTTCGCCGAAGGAGAACCGCGACATCCCGCCGCTCGACCATGACCGGGTGCGGCGGCTGAAGGCGCGGCTGCCGCATGTGTTCGTCGGCCTCAATGGCGGGCTGAAGACGCTGGACGAGGCGAGCGCGGCGCTCGACGGCGTCGACGGCGTGATGCTCGGGCGGGCCGCCTATCACGAGCCGGCGCTGCTCGGCTCGGTCGACCGGCTGTTCCATGGCGCGGCGGAAGATGCCGATCCCATGGCGGTCATGGAGGCGATGATCCGCCATGCCGAGCGGGAGACGGCGCGCGGCCTGCCGCTCAACCGGATCACGCGGCATATGCTCGGGCTCTTCCATGGCCGGCCGGGCGCGCGGCGCTTCCGCCAGATCCTCACCGTCGATGGCGCGAAGCGCGGCGCCGGGCCCGAGGTGATGCGCGCCGCCATGGCGGCGGTGAGCGAAGCGGCGGCGATCGCCGCCTGAGGCGCTTCGCCGGCCTCTCTCCATCACCCTTTATCCTTGCCGCGGTGCAGGCTATTGAGGACGAGCGCCGCGTGCCGCGCGGCAGCGACCGCTCACTCCCGCTCCCCCATCCGGATCCCCTGGCGATGACCATTCGCGGCTTCACGATCGACGGCTTCCTCCTCGCGCTGGTGGCCGTCGTCGCCTTCGCCATCATCCTGCCGGGGCCCGGCGCGACCGGCGGCATCCTGCACATGAATGACGTCGCCACCTATGGCGTCGGCGTGATCTTCTTCCTCTATGGCCTGACGCTGGCACCGGAGAAGATGAAGGCCGGCGTCAAGCACTGGCGCATGCATCTTTGCGTGCAGCTCTGCACCTTCGTGCTGTTCCCGATCATCGTGCTGCTGCTCGGCACGCCGCTGAAGGGCATGGTGCCGGAGGCGGTGTGGATCGGCTTCTTCTATATCGCGGCGCTGCCCTCGACCGTCTCCTCCTCGGTGGCGATGACCTCGCTCGCGCATGGCAATGTGCCGGCGGCGATCTTCAACGCGACGCTGTCGAGCCTCATCGGCGTCTTCGCGACGCCGCTCCTGATGGCCTGGTTCCTGGCGACGAGCGGGCTCTCGATGCCGCTCCTGCCCGTCATCGGCAAGATCGTGATGCTGGTGCTGCTGCCGATCATCATCGGCCAGGTCGCGCGGCACTGGCTCGCCGGCTGGGCGACGCGCCACAACAAGCAGATCAAGCTCGCCGACCGCGCCATCATCCTGGCGATCGTCTACAACTCGTTCTCGGATTCGATGGTCGAGGGCGTCTGGCAGGGCCATGACGCGTCGCTGATCATCGAGATCATCGTCGGCGTGATCGCGCTGTTCTTCATCATCTACTATCTGATGATGATCCCCTGCCGGCTGCTGAAGTTCGACCGGGCCGACACCGTGGCGTGCCTCTTCTGCGCCTCGAAGAAGTCGCTCGCGACCGGCGTGCCGCTGGCGCCGATCATCTTCGGCGCGAACCCCTCGCTCGGCCTCATCATCGCGCCGCTGATGCTCTACCACTTCTGCCAGCTGGTGATCGTCAGCGTGATCGCCAACCGGCAGGCGCGCCTCGCACTGGCGGAAGCCTGAGCTCCGCCTCGCGCTTGGCGGCGAGGCGCTCGGGCAGGACGGCCATCAGCGCCTGCCGCTCGTCGTCGCTCATGCGGATCCAGCCGGCGATTTCCTCGAGCGTGCGGCCGCAGCCCTCGCAGAGGCCGAAATCGGGATCCATCGTGCAGATGCGGACGCAGGGCGATTTCATCGGAAGGCGGTGAGCGCCAGCAGCACGGCGATGGCGGTGAGCTGTTCGACGGCGCCGAGCGTGTCGCCGGTGTGGCCGCCGAGGCGATGCAGCGAGAAGCTCGCGAAGCTGGTCGCGACCAGCGCGGCGGCGGCGAGCGCCACGATGGCGGCGACCGGGCCGGCCGCGAGCGTCCCGCCGACGAGGCCGATGACGATCGCGGCGACGAGCGCCATGCGCAGCGTCTCCTGATCCGGCCGGCCGACGCCGCCGGCGAGACCTTCCGGGCGGGCCGGGGGCAGTTCGGCCCAGTTGTGAACGATCGCGGCGCGGCCGAGCGATTCGGCCGTCACGAGCGCGAAGAGGCCGGCCAGCGGCGCCTCGGGCAGGAAGGCTGCGACGAGGCTGGCGCGGAGGCCGACCGAGAGGATCAGCGCCAGCGCGCCATAGCTGCCGATGCGGCTGTCGCGCATGATCGAGAGCCGCGAGGCGGCATCCGAGCCGCCGCCGATGCCGTCGGCGGTGTCGGCGAGGCCGTCCTCGTGCAGACCGCCCGTCAGAAGCGCGAGCCCCGTCACCACCACGAGCGCGGCGGCGAGGGGCGGCAGCTTCAGCGCCGCCGTGACGAGGAGAAGGATGCCGCCGGCAAGGCCGATCAGCGCGCCGGCGACCGGGAATGAGCGGACGGCCCCGCGGAGATCTGCGCCGTCCGTGGGCGCGAGGCCGAGCCGCTCGGCCGGAATGCGGGTCAGAAAGGCGAGCGAAACGGCGACGTCCCGTGGAAATCTCGCGGCCATCCGCTCCGAACCGTCCATGCACCGTCCCCGCCGTCCGCCGTCCCAGGAATGGGCCGCCTTGCGCGTCGCCCGACGAGGGTTATAGATCGCCCGCCTGCGAGCGGCCAGTTCCCGCGCCGCCCCCGAGACAGAGTTCCGCCATGCCCCGCTCCGCCACCGGCCTTCCCTTCGACGATTTCCGCGCCCTGCTCGGCTCGATGCCCGGCCCCGACGCGGCGGCGGTCGCCGCCATCCGCGCCCGCGACGCGCAACTGACCAAGCCGGGCGGCTCGCTCGGGCGGATGGAGGAACTTGCCGAATGGCTCGGCGCCTGGCAGGGCCGGGCGCAGCCGGCGGTCAATCGGCCGCTGGTCGCCATCTTCGCCGGCAATCATGGCGTCGCGGCGCGCGGCGTCTCGGCCTATCCGGCCAGCGTCACGCAGCAGATGGTCGAGAATTTCGCGGCCGGCGGCGCGGCGATCAACCAGATCTGCATCGCGCATGACCTGGGGCTCAAGGTGTTCGACCTCGCGCTCGACGTGCCGACAGGCGATATCACCGTCGAGCCGGCGCTCGACGAGCCGGGCTGCGCGGCGACCATGGCCTTCGGCATGGAGGCGACGGCGGACGGCATCGATCTCCTCATCCTCGGCGAAATGGGCATCGGCAACACGACCGTCGCGGCGGCGCTCGCGGCCGGCCTCTTCGGCGGCACGGGCGCCGACTGGGTCGGCCCGGGAACCGGGCTCGACGCGGCAGGCGTCGCGCACAAGGCGGCGATCGTCGACGAGGCGCTGGCGCTGAACGAAGGCGCGCTCGCCGATCCGCTCGAGGCGCTGCGCCGGCTCGGCGGGCGCGAACTCGCCGCGATCGCCGGCGCTATCCTCGCGGCGCGCATGAGCCGCATTCCGGTGATCGTCGATGGCTATGTCGCGACGGCGGCCGCGGCGGTGCTCTACCGGCTCGATCCTTCGGCGCTCGACCATTGCCAGTTCGGCCATCTCTCGGCCGAGCCGGCGCATGCCAAGCTGCTCGAACTGATGGGCAAGAGGCCGCTGCTCGATCTCGGCATGCGGCTCGGCGAGGGAACCGGCGCGGCGCTCGCTGCCGGCCTCGTCAAGGCCGCGGCGCTCATCCATACCGGCATGGCGACCTTCGCGCAGGCGCATGTCGCCGGGCCGTCGGCCGGCTGAAACTCAGCCGGCGGCCAGCGCCGCCCGCAGCTTTTCGGCATGCGCGGCGAGGATCTCCGGCTTTTCCATCGTGCCGGAATGCGGCGTCAGCGCCATCCCGTCATAGCGCGGGATGACATGGACATGCAGATGGAACACGGTCTGCCCGGCCGGGGCTTCGTTGAACTGCGCGATGAAGATGCCGTCCGCCGCGAAGGCCGTTTTCGCCGCACGCGCCAGCTTCTGCACGACCGGCAGCAGCTTGGCGAGCACAGCCGGATCGGCATCGAGCAGGTTGCGCGACGGCGCCTTGGGCAGGACCAGCAGATGGCCCGGCGATTGCGGCATCACATCCATGAAGGCGACGGTGTCGGCGTCCTCGTAGACGCGATGCGACGGGATCTCGCCGCGCAGGATCTTCGCGAAGATGTTGCCGTCGTCATAGCCGGTCATCGGAGCCTCCCTCGGGTCGCGCCCTTGGTAGCGGGCGCCGGCCGCCGCATCAAGCGCGGCGGGGCGAGGGGGCTGGGCGCTTCCGCGCCGGGGCGAGGTCGATGAGCCCGGCCTCGACGAGCGTGCGATGGAAGCGGCGCTTGCGCTCCGAGGGCGTTGCGACATAGCGGTCGCCCAGTTCCTCGATGAGGTCGAGCCGCGTGGCGGAGACGGCATCGAGCGGCAGGCCGGCCGCCTTCAGCGCCACGGTGCCGAGCTGCGCGATGTCGAGCCGCTCCGGCAGGCCGCTGAAATCGGCCTCGAAATTCAGCGCTTCGATGGCGAAGAAGGTCTCGAACTGGCGGGGATCGTCCGGGCTCAGCCGCTGCAGCCGCTCGATCGCGCGCGACATGGTCGGCAGGTGGTCGCCATAGCGGACGATCAGCATCGGCCGGCCCGGATAGCGGGCGAGGAGCTCCGAGCGGAAGGCGGCATAGCTGTCGGCCGTCTCGCAGAGCCGGGCGTAATATTCGCCATAGGTCGGATCGGGCAGGACGCGCTCGGCGATGCGGCGCTCCTCCTCATAGGTGCCGGCGGGGACGAGCCGCGTCTCGTGCGGCCCGTGATTGTAATTGGTCAGCACCATCGCGAAACGCGGCGCCGGATCGCGGTCGAGCGAGGCGGAAAGGGCTTCGAGCGTCGCGGGGAAGAAGTCCGCGTCGGAATTGGTCGCCTCGAAGGCCTCGAGATCGAAGGGGGCGGGGTAATCGTCGGAGAAGACGCGCTCCTCGACGCCGAGCCCGCCATAGAAGAGGTCGTAGCTGAGGAAATTGCGGCGGCAGCTCGTCGCCAGCATCGTGCGGTAGCCGAGCGTGGCAAGCTCGGAGGGCAGCGAATGCGCGAAGCGGCCGGCGCCCTTGCTGAAGAGGAAATAGCTGTCCGGCCCGAAGCTCGCCGAGGAGAGGCCGGTCAAGAGGCTGAACTCGGTCTGCCAGGAGCCGCCACCATAGATGTCGACATGCAGGCGACCGGAATGCGCTCCGGGCGGGGACAGGAAATCGGCGACGCGCTCGTCGACATGGAGGCCGTAGCTGCGCGGATCGAAGACGGACTCGTGCTGGATGACGATGATGTCGGGCCGGACGGTGCCGCGTGCCGGGATCGGCGGCGACAGCGGCAGCGGCGCGTCGCCGACATCGAGCATGCGCAGCCCGCCCGTCGGCCACCAGCTGGCGATATCGGCCAGCGAGGCCATGAAGAAGGAGAAGAGACCGGTTCGGGCCGTGACGTCGCGGCGCCAGCGCTCGGCGCCGCCGGTCGCATAGAAGGTCGCGAAGAGGAGCGCGATGCCGAGGGCGAAGAGGGCGGCGCGCTCGGAGAAGGGCAGCGCCGGGCCGGCCGCCAGCGCCATGGCAGCGAGCGCGGCGATGGCGAGCAGCACGGCGGCCGCGATCGTCAACGCGGCCGTGGTGCGATACTGCTTCAGCATGAAGGGGATGGTGCCAGCGAAGGTGAGCGCGAGATCGGCGACGGCGAGCTTCATGCCGCTGTGATGATGCTTGACGCCCGAGGCGCCGGCGATCGTGACGCCGAGAATGATCGCCAGCAGGGCGGAGCGGGCGAGATCGCCGAAGAGGAGCAGGAACAGCCCGACCAGCGATGCATAGCCGGCAAAGCCCATCGCGACGCGGCGGGACTGCCGCTCCGTCGCCGCCACGAGGGCGAGGCCGGCCAGGAGGATCGTGATGCCGGTCATGCGTCGCTCGCCTTGAAGTCGCTTGCCTTGAAGGGGGAGTGCTCGTCGAGAAAGGCGTGCTCGGCCACGACGGCCTCGCGCTCGCGGCGGAGATAGTCGGCGACGGCGGCCCGGAAATTCCGGTCGGCGATCCAGTGCGCCGAGCGGGTGATCACGGGCCGATAGCCGCGCGCGAGCTTGTGCTCGCCCTGCGCGCCGGCCTCGACACGCGGCAGGCCATGGGCGATCGCCCATTCGACGGCCTGATGGTAGCAGATCTCGAAATGCAGGAACGGCACCTCCTCGACCGCGCCCCAATAGCGGCCATAGAGGGCGTCGGAGCCGATGAGGTTGAGCGCTCCGGCGATGCGCCTGCCGCCCCGGCGGGCGAAGATCAGCAGCACGCGGTCGGCCATCGCGGCGCCGAGCAGCGAGAAGAAGCGGCGGTTGAGATAGGGGCGGCCCCATTTGCGGGCGCCGGTATCCTGATAGAATTCGAAGAAGGCGTCCCAGGCCGCCTCGTCGATGTCGCGACCGGTGACGATCTCGACCTCGATGCCGCCGATGAGCGCGTCGCGGCGCTCGCGGCGGATCGTCTTGCGCTTCTGCGAGGTGAGCGCGTCGAGGAAATCCTGGAAATCGCGATAGCCGGGATTGTCGAACTGGAACTGCTGGTCGGCGCGGGCGAGGAAGCCGGCGCCTTCGAGGATCGCCGCGTCCTCGTCCTCGAGAAAGGTCGCATGGACCGACGAAGCGCCGGCGCGGCGCGCAAGTTCCAGCAGGCCCGCCGCCAGCGTCTCGCGCGCCATCGGGCTCGCATCGGGCCGGGTCAGCAGGCGGCGGCCGGTCGCCGGCGTGAACGGCACCGAGACCTGCAGCTTCGGATAATAGCTGCCGCCCGCGCGCTCATAGGCATCCGCCCAGCCATGGTCGAAGACATATTCGCCCATGGAATGGGTCTTCTCGTAGCAGGGGACGACCGCCTCGGGCTCGCCGGCCGCATCCTCGAGCACGAGATGGCGCGCCCGCCAGCCGCTCCGCGCAACCGCGCAGCCGGCCTCTTCCAGCGAACGCAGGAAATCATGCGCGATGAAGGGGTTGTAGGGCGGGCGCGCATGCTCCGCGCCGCCGGCGGCATGAAGCGCGCGCAGCGTCGCGCCGACATCCTCGCCGAGCGGGCGAACGGGGTCCCAGCCCGGATTGGCGCAGCCGTCCCAGGCGGCGCGCTCGATCTCGGTCAGCGATGAGAGGACGGTAAGGCGAGCGGGGCTAGGACCAATCGACATTCAGCGGATCCGGGGCTGCAAATGGCGGTTTTTCTGCGCTCCGGTGCTCACGTACAAGACGTACGCTCCGCTCCGGTGCTCGAAAACCGCCATTTTCGCTGGCGCCTCCACTGAATGTCGATCCGTCCTAGCGCTCATCGGCAAAGATGTTCCTGTCGGCGGAAGGCCGACTGCAAATCTAGGCGCCGGGACGGTTTTTGGAAGGGCCGCCGTCAGGCATCGGGATCGAAGCCCTCGAAGGTGATCTGGTCGGCGACGCGGCGCGCCTTCTCGCGGTCGGCGCCCGTGCGCACCGTCCAGGTGATCAGCGGCCGCCCGATGGTCCGCAGGACCGAGGTTGCGAGCGTCGGCAGGCCATGGATGTCATAGGAGACGAAGGCGGCGCCGACGCGCGGCACATCGAGGACATGGCGCAGCCGCCGCCGCTTGGTCGCCGGCAGGAAGCCCCAGTCGTTGAGATCGGTGTAGCGGTCGGCAACGATGCCGCGCGGGATGCCGGGCGCGAGGCGCTGCATGGCGGCCATCGAATCGGGATCGAAGGACATGACCACGGCCGGTCCGGCATAGGCCGCGAGGATCGGTGCCACGGCCTCTTCGAGCTTGCGGTTGCCGGAGAAATCGCTCTTCAGTTCGATCACGAGCGGCACCGCGCCGGCGACCGTCGCGAGAAGCTCGGCGAGCGTCGGCACGCGGTCGCCGCCGAGCCGGAAATCGAGCGCCTTCAGCGCCGAGAGGCTGAAGCCGTCGACGCGGCCGCTGCCATCGAGGACGCGGTCGACCGTGTCGTCATGGAAGACCACCACCGCGCCATCGGCCGAGAGCTGCAGGTCGACCTCGATCGCGAAGCGATGTTCCATCGCCGCGCGGACGGCCGAGAGCGTGTTCTCGACGCGGCCCGCGCTCGTATCGTGATAGCCGCGATGGGCGATCGGACGCGCGGTCAGCCAGGCGGGGGCCATAGGGAACCTCCCTGTCAGGCGATCTCGATGATCGCCTCGACCTCGACGGCGACGCCGAAGGGCAGGCCGCCGACACCGACGGCCGAGCGGGCATGGCGGCCCTTCTCGTCGAAGATCTCGACCATGAAATCGGAGGCGCCGTTGACCACCTTGGGCTGATCTGTGAAGGCCGGCGTGCCGTTCACGAAGCCGGTGAGCTTCACAATCCGCGCCACGCGATCGAGATCGCCGAGCGCCGCGCGCGCCTGCGCCAGGATGTTGATCGCGCAGAGCCTTGCCGCGGCGCGGCCTTCCTCGATGCCGAACTCCTCGCCGAGCTTGCCGACATAATCGACGCCGTTCGGGCCGACCGGGATCTGGCCGGAGATGTAGAGCATTCCTCGACTCTCGACGAAGGGCACGTAATTGGCGGCCGGCGCGGCGGGCTGCGGCAGCGTGATGCCGAGCGAGGCGAGGCGGGCTTCGATGGCGCTCATGGGCACGAACTCCGGGACGGACGGATCAAAAGGGAACCCGGCTGGTTTCGCCCGATTTCGGCCGTGCTGCAAGGCAATAAGCGGTTCATCATCTCGGGCGGTGTCGCGAATCGTCGTGGACTTTGCTCGCTTTCGAGATTGAAATGGGATGATGTCGCGGTGACGACGGAGGAGTGCCCCCAACGATGCCCGCTTCGGTGCTTCAGCGCATGACGGCCCGGACGCTCGCCTGCGCCGGGCTCTTCGCGATCCTCGCCGGCGCGACCGGCACGGCGGCCGGCGCGACGGGCAGCGTCACCGCCATGGTCGCCCACCGCGCCGTCTATGACCTGACGCTCGACCAGGACAGCTCCTCCGACACCGTGAGCGATGCCGAAGGGCGAATGGTCTATGATTTCGCCGGCTCGGCCTGCGACGGCTATACGACGCGGCTGCGCTTCGTGACGCGCATCAGCGACGAGGACGGCAATGCGCGGCTCACCGATGTCGCGACGACGACCTTCGAGGATGTCGCCGGCAAGGTGTTCAACTTCTCGACCAAGAGCTTCGTCGACGGCACGATCTCGGAGGACAGCTCTGGCTCGGCAGAGCGCGGCGCGGGCGATGTCGAGGTCACCATCGCCAAGCCGAAGGCGGCGCATTTCACGATCCCGAAGAATTTCAGCTTCCCCAACCAGCATCTCGCCGCGATCATCGACGCGGCGCGGGCGGGCAAGCATTTCGTCCAGGTCGATCTCTATGACGGCTCGGATCAGGGCAAGAAGTCCTATGCGACCTCGGCCGTGATCGGCGCGGAGAATGCCGGCACCGACGATCTCGGCGACGAGGCGACGGCGCGCGGCGCCGGCCTCGCCAATATCCGCTCCTGGCCGGTGACGATCAGCTATTTCACCGACGAGACGCCCGACGGCGAGCAGAAGCCGTCCTACGAGCTGTCGTTCATCATCTACGAGAACGGCATCACGCGGCGCATGAAGCTCGACTATGGCGACTTCGCGCTCAGGGGAAAGCTCGTGCAGCTCGATCTCAGCCCGACCAAGGTGGCGGCGAAGACCTGCCGGTGAAGGGCAGGGGCGGCGGGTCTGACGCGGCCGCTGCGCGCGTTGCTCGCGGCGGGTTCGTCAGGACGGATCAACAATCGGCACCAGCACGAATCGACATTTGGCGGCGCCATTTTGATCGGTGGCTCCCGCATGTCATTGCCGGGCTTGACCCGGCAATCCAGCCTCTCCTGGATCAATCGCTGCAGGTAAGTTGAAGAGAAGTCTTGGTTGCCGGGTCAAGCCCGGCAACGACAGCTCTGAGCCTGATCGGCAGAGCCAAAGCGTGAATGTCGATCAGTCCCAACGGCCGGCCATGCTACGCGGACAAAGGCCAGGCTCGCTGATCGAAACGCCTAAGCCCCGCCTGCTCAATACCGGCGCATGAGGCCGATGAGGCGGCCCTGGATGCGGACGCGGTCGGGGCCGAAGATGCGTGTCTCATAGGCCGGATTGGCGGCTTCGAGCGCGACCGAGGCGCCGCGCCGGCGCAGCCGCTTCAGCGTCGCCTCTTCCTCGTCGACCAGCGCGACGATGATGTCGCCGCTGTCGGCGTTGTCGGTCTTGCGGATCAGCACCGTGTCGCCGTCGAGGATGCCGGCCTCGATCATCGAATCGCCGCGCACCTCGAGCGCGAAATGCTCGCCCGGTCCCAGCATCTCCGGCGGAACGGTGATCGCGTGGCTCTGGGTCTGGATCGCGGAAATCGGCACGCCGGCGGCGATGCGGCCCATGACCGGCACGATGACGGGATCGTTGGCGGCTTCCGGGGTCTCGACATTGCGCATGCGCCCGAGGCTGCCCTCGATGACGCTCGGCGCGAAGCCGGCCTTCTTGGGACGGGCGAGGCCCGGCGACATCGCCTCCGGCAGGCGGACGACCTCCAGCGCGCGCGCCCGGTTCGGCAGGCGGCGGATGAAGCCACGCTCCTCCAGCGCCTTGATCAGGCGGTGGATGCCCGACTTCGACTTGAGGTCGAGAGCGTCCTTCATCTCGTCGAAGGAGGGGGGAACGCCCGCTTCCTTCAGACGCTCCTGAATGAAGAGGAGAAGCTCATATTGTTTTCTTGTGAGCATTTCGCTGTCCGCGCGCCAGAATCATCCGGTACAAAACACGAACAACCTATCCGTTCTCCTGATGTTCCGCAAG
>Ga0209933_1002258_pt1 | contig 11683 bp, 8 predicted proteins | sample ThiBiot_300_biof_FD_183944 | JGI IMG/M metagenome (GOLD analysis project Ga0209933, IMG submission 183944) | Wastewater bioreactor microbial communities from Cape Town, South Africa - Thiocy_cont_300_biof (SPAdes) | ecosystem: Engineered > Bioremediation > Thiocyanate > Unclassified | place...
CGCACGAGCCGGGGCATTTTCTGGAACACCGTCCGGAGCGGCTGCGCGCGCATCGCCATGACGCTGTCCTTGAGCTCGCGCGTATGATGAAGCACCTCGTCGAGAACCTGAGCGATCTGCCCGCGCGATTCATCGGGCAGGCCCTGCGCGATCTGCCCGAGCATGGCCTGCGCGATGACCAGCTCGCCGACGATATTCACGACGCGATCGATCTTTTCGAGATCGATACGCGCTGTCGATCGTTGCGTCGCGTCGCGTCCGCGCGGCTCGTTGGCGCGCTCGTCCTCGCCGGCCTTCGCCGGCGGCTCGGTCGGCGCGGGACCAGGCGCCGGGTCTCCCGGCTCTGGCTTGTCGTCGACAGAAAATGACGAAGGGAGCGGTTCATCGGGAAACGCGATGCTAGCGAAGGGAAGGCCCTCGAGAACCCGCTCGACCTCATCGCGCGCCGCCGCCGTCTCGAGGACGACGCGCCAGCCGATATGGAGCTGATCGACCACGAGGTCCGGCAGCGCCGGAAGCCCGTCCAGATCGGCGGCGATCTCGACCTCGCCGATCTGTCCCAGCGCGCGCAGCGCCTCGAGCGGATCGCGTCCTTCCTGAAACGCATGCTCCGCCGGCCGAAAGATGATCGTGTGCCGTTCGGTCGATTCAAAATGGTCCGATTGAACTGGCGTGAACGCGATATCGTCGAATGATTCAGCGCCGCTGCCGCTTGTATGCGGCGCGTCGCCCGCGCCGCTCCCCGCGGCGAGCCGCTCAAGCGCCGTCTGACACTGCGCGCGCCCTTCGGATTCGGTCGCCGCTCCGCTGCGCGCCGAAGAGACAAGGTCGGAGAGCATATCCGAAGCAGTCAAAAGCGTCGCCACGGCGGCCGACGAGGACTCCAGCGCGCCCTGTCGCATGAGGTCGAGCACGGTTTCAAAACTGTGGGAAAACGCCACCAGTCCGTCATAGCCGAAAATTCCCGCGCCTCCCTTGATGGAGTGCACGGCGCGGAAGACGGCGTTGATCACGTCCGCGTCGCCCTCTTCCATCCTCGCGAGATTGGACTCCAGATCGACGAGAAGCTCATCGCACTCATCGAAGAAAGTCGTTCTCAGATCGTCGATCGTCGTCATGGCGGAGTTCCCGAATGACGTCGTTCAGGCGTTGGAGACATAGCGGACCGTCTCGATGAGACGATCGGGGTCGAACGGCTTGACGATCCAGCCCGTCGCTCCCGCCTCTCTTGCGATCTCGCGCTTTTCGGCGTCGCCCTCCGTGGTCAGGACCAGGATCGGCGTCGTCCTGTGGCTGTCGTTCTGGCGCAGCCGCCGGATGACCTCATACCCGTCCATCACCGGCATGTTGATATCGGTGATCACCACATCGACCGGGCTGTCGCCGAGAACGGTGAGGCCGTCCAGGCCGTCCGCTCCCTGAATGACGTCGAAACCGGCGTTCGAGAGCGTCAGCATCAGCATGTCCCTCATCGTCTTGGAATCGTCGATCGTCAGGATTCGGCGCGGCGGCGACTCGGAATGGCGAGCGGCGCTTTCCTCCGCGCCTTGAGCGTCCGCGAAAGCCGCGTCCGGCTTTTTGACGTTCGCCGCCGAGCGCCAGTCCACGCCCATGTCCCGGAAGGCGTCTTCGACGCAGATCGAGGGATGAGCGAGCGACGCAGACGCGAATGTCCTGAGCGCCGACAGAATGAGCTGCGCGGCGGGCGTGGTCATGACCTCCACGCCGGAAGCGTCGAGAACAAGCGCGGCTCCGTCGCGGAGACGCTCGCGCAGAACCTCGTGCAGAACCCTCGCCGCGGCGAGATCCATCCGCGCCGGAAGCGACAGAACACGTCTTTCATCATCCTGCATTGCGCTTCTCCTCGCTGGCGCGCCGACGCGCGCCTGGATCCGTCGCCGCGATGATCGCATCGGCGATCCCGTCGAGCGGAAGCTGCTCGGCGACGGCGCCGCGCTCGAAAGCGGCGCGCGGCATGCCGTAGTCCTGTCCCACCGTCATGGCGCCGGCGCGCCGCATCGCGAGAAGCCCTTCCGCCCCATCGCGCCCCATGCCGGTGAGAATCACGCCGATCCCGTCGGCGCGCGCGACGCGCGCCATGGAGTTGAACAGCACGTCGACGGACGGCCGGAAGAACAGCGCGCCCTCGTCCGGACGCAGCGCGCAGACCAGCTTGTCGCGCCTCCGCGCAAGCTCCATGTGAAGGCCGCCTGGCGCGATGCACACGAGGCCGGGCTCGATCGCCGTTCCATCCGCCGCCTCGCACACGCGCATCGCGCATTCGCGGTCGAGGCGCCGCGCGAAAGCCGCCGTGAAGCCCGCCGGCATATGCTGCGCGATCAGGATCGGCGGACAGTCCGCGGAAAGCTCCATGAGGACGGTCTTCAGCGCCTCGACGCCGCCGGTCGAGGCGCCGATCGCGACCACCGCCCGTTCCGACAACCGGCGCGCGGCGTTTCGTTGCGGATTGCGGCGCGGCGCGCGTTCGCGGCCAGGGCGCGCCTGTCCGGCGGCCTTGACCTTCTGGCGCAGCTCCGCGCCGAAAGCGTCCATCGCCACGGCTCCGGCGGAATAAGGTTTCGCGATCACGTCGACCGCCCCTATCTCCAGCGCCTCGACGGCGACGTCAGCGCCGGCCGTGGTGAGCGTGGAGACCATGACCACCGGCGTTGGCCGCAGAGCCATGATCTTCCGCAGAAACGAAACGCCATCCATGTACGGCATCTCGACATCGAGCGTGATGACGTCCGGATTGAGGTCCCTGATCATTTCCCGCGCGACGACCGGGTTGGCGGCGGCGCCGACAAATTCGATCTCCGGATCGGCCGCGAGCAGCGCCCCGAGCATCCGGCGCATGAGCGCTGAATCATCGACGGACAGAACGCGCAGACGAGCCGCCATGACCGCCCTAACGAAACAGCTCGACAACGCCGGACAGCGGCCTGGCGGCGAGGCTGCGTCCGTAGGCGGAGTCGCCGCGCGCCACGGCGAGCATGTCCGCCGCCCCGAGCAGCTTTCGCGTCACGCGCCCGGTTCGCGGATCATATTGCACGCGCCTCGCGAAAGACCCTTCAAGATCGCTCGCGGCGCACGAAAACCCTTCGGCGCGCAGGTAGTTCATGATGAAGGACGCGTTTTTCGCGCCGACGCCGCCGGCGCTGTCGTACAGGCTTGCGCCGCCGAAGATCTTGATTTCGAGCGACGACCGCCGGCAGCCCGCTTTCAGGAGTTCGTTGATCAGCTTCTCCATCGCGAAATTTCCGAAGCGGGCCGAGTTCTGCGCCCCCCCCCACACGCCGTCGGCGCTCTCGGGCAGCATGAAGTGGTTCATGCCGCCGATCCCGGTCTCGGCGTCGCGGATGCACGCGGACACGCACGAACCCAGCACTGTCGCAAGAATCTCGTCCCTCGCCCGCGCGACATGAAACTCGCCGGGCAGGATTTTCACGATCCATGCCGATTGCGCGGCGTCGTAGAAACGGTGTTTGGAGGGCGGCATGCGGTCCACGGACTCGTCGGCGCCGGAGCGTGCGAAGGCGCGGCTCACGCGACTCTCCGATAAATCGTGCGACCGACAGGCTCCAGAAGGCGGTGGCCGCCGACGAGAGCTTCGGAATGACCGATATACAGCCATCCGCCGGGCGCGATCTGCCGCGCGAACCGATCGATCAGCGCCGCCTTCGTCGCGCCGTCGAAGTAAATCATCACATTGCGGCAGAAGATGACGTCGAACAGCGAGCGAAAGGGCCATTCCGCGAGAAGATTCAACCTGCGGAAGGTCGCCATCTCCCGGGTGTCGTCATCTATGGTTAGGACTCCTGAAGCCGGATCGGCGTCGCAGGATCTGAAACAGTCGCGGAAATCGGGATCGCAATCGCCGACGGTCTGCAGCGCGTATTCTCCCTGCATGGCGCGCCCGAGAACATCGGTATCGATGTCGGTCGCAAGAATCCTCGCCGAACCTCGCGCCAACGCCTCCCGCCGCAGGGTGAGCGCGATCGAATAAGGCTCCTCGCCCGTCGAGCAGCCGGCGGACCAGATCGTCAGCCTGCGCCGGTGGTCAGCCGGCGCCCCCGCTGCGAAAGGGCGCGCCACATGATCGCGCAGATGCGCGAAATGATGCGGCTCGCGAAAAAATTTCGTGTGATTGGTGGAGACGGCGTTGATGAAGCGCTCGATTTCCGTCGCGTCGGTGTCAAGCCGGCGACGATAGTCGCGGAAGGCGGTGAGCCCCAGCGCCCGCAACCGGCGCGACAGCCTGCTGTAAATCAGGTTGCGTTTGCTTTCGCCAAGCACGATGCCGGCATGCGCGCGCGCCAGCGCCGCCAGACGCTCGAAATCCTCATTGTCGAAAACGAATTCGCGCCCGCCTGCCGGCGCAGCGTCCGGCTCCGTCGACGCCGCCGACCGGCGCGGCGGCTTGCGCGCGCCGGGCTCTCCGGCGGGGCGCGTTTCAGCCCCGGCTCTTATCGGAACGCTTGCTCCACGGAGCATGGTCATCTCGTTCGGTGGCGACGCGCATCGGAGGGGCGCGCGGATCGCCTGGAATTAACGGCTTCAACCGGAAGAAATAGACATACGGAGACAGCTACCTGCGCGTGTAGAAGGGTGCGTCCGGCTCATCTCTTGAAACCAAGAAGCCGCTTGCGCGGACCGCCTGCGCCTGCAAACAACGGCGCAGCGAAGCAGGGATGGGAAAAGTGGCGACGTTCAAGGATCGGTTTGCCGGGCGCTGCGCCATCGTCACTGGCGGCGCGTCAGGCATTGGCGCCGGGACGGCGCAACGACTTGCCGAGGAAGGCGCCCGGGTGGCGCTGTGGGACCGGGACGCGGCGGCCGTGAATGAAGCGGCCTCGAAGGTGCGCGGCGCGCTCGCGGTGCCGGTCGACGTTGCGGATTCCGACGCGGTCGAGGCCGCCATGACGAAGACGGTGGAAGCCTTCGGCAAGGTCGACGTTCTGGTGGCGAGCGCCGGCGTCACCGGGCCGAACCAGACGGTCTGGGATTATCCGATCGCGGAATGGAAGCGCGTGGTGGATGTGAACCTGAACGGCCTGTTCTATTGCAACCGGGCGGTGGTTCCGCACATGCAGGCGAACGACGGCTATGGCCGCATCGTCAATATCGCCTCGATCGCGGGCAAGGAAGGCAATCCGAACGCCTCGGCCTACAGCGCCACCAAAGCCGCGGTCATCGGCCTGACCAAGTCGCTGGGCAAGGAGCTGGCCAAGACCGATATCCGGGTCAACTGCGTCACGCCGGCAGCGGTGCGCACGCCGATCTTCCAGCAGATGACGCAGGCGCATATCGACTTCATGCTGTCGAAAATCCCTGTCGGCCGCTTCGGCGAGATCGAAGAGATCACGGCGCTGATCTGCTGGCTGGCGAGCGAGGAATGCTCCTTTTCCACCGGCGCCGTTTTCGACGTCTCGGGCGGCCGCGCCACCTATTGATCCGGGCCGCGCCGCGCCCTGGGGCCGGCCGCGCCAAGCCAAGGTCGGCTGGAGCGCGCCGTTGGCGCAAGCCCTTGACCCAGCCGGACATTTGACGAAAGCCGGTCCCGACCTCATCTAAAGGCGACCTGTCGTCGTACCGGTGAGGTCGGTGGAAACCAATTTTTTCCAATACGCCTGGCGGCATAGCCGCCGCGACCAGATCCTGGCGCTCGCGCTCGTCGTGGCGTCGCTGCCTTTCTACTGGTGGTCCCTCGAGATTCCCAAAAGCATCGTGAACGATGCGATCCAGGGCCGCGCCTTCACGGGCGGCCACACCGAAGCGCGCTTTCTTCATCTCGCCCTCTCTCTTCCGGATTTTCTGGGAGGGCTCTCCTTCGTTCTGTTCGACGGCGTGATGCTGGAGCAGATGCCGTTCCTGTTTGCGATGAGCTTCCTGTTCCTCGCATTCGTGTTGATCAATGGCGGCTTCAAATATGTGATCAACATTCAGAAGGGCGTGCTCGGCGAGCGCATGCTGCGCCGTCTGCGCTTTGATCTTTTCGCCCGCGTTCTCCGGTTTGAGCCCGAGGACATCCGCGCGACGAAGCCCGCTGAAGTCGCAAGCATGATCAAGGACGAGGTCGAGCCGATCGGCGGCTTCTTCGGCGAGGCGTTCATCACGCCGATGTTTCTGGGCGCGCAGGCGATCACCGCGCTCGCCTTCATCATCGCCCAGAACGCCTCTCTCGGAATGATTGCGTTCGCCATCATCGCCGTGCAGGCGTTCGTCATCCCGCGCCTGCGGCGCGAGCAGATCCGGCTTGGGCGGGAGCGTCAGATCGCCTCGCGCCGGCTCGCCGGAAGAATTGGCGAGATGATCGACGCCGCGCCTGCGATTCACACCTACGGCGTGGGCGCCTTCAGCCGCGCCGAGATCGGCGATCGCCTGGCCGAACTGTTCAACATCCGCCTCCTGCTCTATCGCCGCAAGTTCGCGGTCAAATATCTGAACAACCTGCTGGCCCAGGTGACGCCCTTCGTCTTCTACACGATCGGCGGCTATCTGGCCCTGCGCGGGCGGCTCGACATCGGCCAGCTCGTCGCCATCATCGCCGCCTATCGCGATCTGCCGAACCCTATCAAGGAGCTGATCGACTGGGACCAGATGCGCGCCGACGTCACGGTCAAGTACGAGCAGGTGGTGTCGCAATTCTCCCGCGACACGCTCATGCCGCCCGACGCGCCGGACCCTGCCGCAATCGAGATTTCGCCGACAGCCCCCTTTACGGTGATCGGGCTGCAGGTGCTCGACCGGCGCGGCGTCGTTCAGCTCGAGCGCCTGTCCACCACGATCAAGCGTCCGAGCCACATCGCCCTGGTGGGCGGCGCGGGCGGCGGCCGCGACATTTTTCCGAAGGTCCTCGGCCGGCAGATCGCCGACTTCCAGGGCAGCGTGATGGTCAGCAACCTGAGCATCCACGCCCTGCCCGACAATGTCGCCAGCCGGTTCATGGTCTATGCCGGAGCCGATCCCTACATCCTGTCCGGCACCATTCGCGACAACATATGCCTCGCTCTGCGGAAGACCTCCCCCCTTCTCCCGGACGATCCCGAAAATCGCAAGGAGCAGCAGCGGCTTGCCGAGGCGCGCGAGACCGGCAATCCCGCCGACCTCTTCGACGCCGACTGGATTGACTACGCCAGCGTCGACGCGAAAGGGCCGGACGATCTCGACGAGGCGATCGCCCGCGCGCTGAAGATCGTTCACGGCTACGACGACATTTTCAGGCTGGGCGTTTCGGGTCGGCTCGGAGCAGACGTTTCGCCGGAGATCGCGGAGCGGCTCGTGGCGGCGCGGGGTTTGATCCGGGCGCGGCTCGCGGACGAGGGCCTTGCGGGGCTGGTGGAGCAGTATCAGCCCGATCGGTTCAATATGAGCGCCACCTTGGGCGAGAATCTCGTGTTCGGCGTGCCGACGGAAGGCCATGTCGGCGCGGCGGGACTGGCCAAAATTCCTTATTTCCGGGCGATCCTCGAAGCGGAGTCGCTGGTCGCGCCCCTGACCGCGATCGGGATGAAGATGGCCGAGACGGTCATCGAGGTGTTTGACGGCCTTGCGCCGGGCCATCCCTTGTTCGAACGCTACTCCTTCATAGGGCCGGCGGAGATCGAGGAGTTGAGCCGGTCGCTCGAAGCGACCCGGCAGAAAAGCGGGACCAGGCGACTGCCGCTTGAGCTTCGCGATCGGCTGATCGGGTTTGCGCTGGCCTATGTCGAGCCGCGCCATCGCCTGGATGTGATCGACGAAGGGCTGAAGCGGCGCATTCTCCGCGCCCGCGTCAGCTTCCGGAAGTTTCTTCCCGGCTCCTACGCCGCCGGCATCGAATTCTATAACCCCGACAAGGTCATGAGCGCCGCCTCCATCAGCGACAACCTGCTGTTCGGGCGCATCAGCTTCGGCGCGGCGCACGCGCGCGAGCAGGTTTCCAAGATCGTCGGCGAGGTCATCCGGGATCAGAATCTCGAATCGTTCATTCTCAGACAGGCGCTTGAATATGAAGCGGGCCCGGGAGGAAGACTGCTGTCGTCTCAGTTGCGAATGACGATCAATCTCGTGCGCGCGATCCTGAGGCGCCCGGATGTGCTCATCCTCGATTCAGCCTTCGGGGGGCTTGCGCCCTATCACGCCGATCAGATTCTCGCGTCGATCAGGCGGGAGATGCAGGGCCGCACGCTGATTGTATCCCTGCCCGATCAGAACGCGGGGGCTGAGTTCGATCGCGTCATGGTGTTCGAGGGCGCCAAGCTGGCGGAAGACCGCGTTCAACCCGCCGCTGACGCCGCCGTTGTGAAGGCGGGTGATTCCGTTAATGTCGCCGGCGCGGCCGGATATGCGGAGGTGGAGCGATGACGATCGAGCACGAAGTCAAATCGCTGCAGAAGCTCGCGATGTTCAACAACCTGGATCTCCCCAAGCTCAAGCTTGTGGCGATGATCAGCGATCGCGTGACCTTCCAGCCCGGACAGGCGATTTTTCGCGCCGGCGACCCGTCGGACGCAGCCTATATCGTCCTTGACGGCTCCGTGCGCATCATCGGGGACGACGACGCGGATTTCGGGGACGCCCTGTGCAAATCCGGCGTGATGCTGCTCGGCGAGGTCGGCATTCTTTGCGGCCGGCGCAGATCGATAACGATCATCGCCGACACCGCCGTGACCGCCCTGCGCATCCAGCGCGAGGATTTCGAACGGCTGGTCCGCGAAACCCCGGAGTTCGGCTTCGCCATCATGCGGGAGCTCGCGGAGCAGCTTGATCGGGGCAGCCAGTTCCTGTCCAAGCATCTGGCGCACAGCCACAAATAGACCGGCCGAAAGGAAGCCCGCGCATTGTCCGCAAGTCTCCCAGGAGCCGGCGCCGAGGACAGTCTGTTCAGCCAGCGACCGGCGCCGGGCCGGCGCGTGCCGGTTGAAAGAAGCATAAGGCTCTGGTCCGGCGTGGTGCTGTTCACATTCGTCGCGACCCACTTGCTCAACCACGCGGTCGGCATTTTCGGGCTGGACGCGATGGACACGGTGCAGGAATGGCGCTGGCATGTCTGGAAGACCGCGCCCGGCGCGATGCTGCTCTATTCGTCGGCGGTCGCCCATATCCTGCTCGCCCTGAAGCGGATTGTCACACGGCAGACATGGCGCATGCCGATCGATGAGTTGATCCAGATCGTTTTCGGCCTCCTCATTCCGGTGTTCGTCATCAATCACATCCTGCAGACGCGCGTCGCCGGCGCCTACTATGGCGCGGACGAAACCTACGGAGCCGTTCTATGGGGGCTGTGGCCGTCGAGCGCGCTGTGGCAGATCGCATTGATGGGCGTCGCATGGACGCATGGCTGCGTCGGGATCCATCACGCGTTCCGGCATCGCCCCTGGTATCGGCGCGTTCGCCTGCCGGCGCTGCTGGTCGTGGCGCTGCTTCCGGCGCTCGCGATCGCGGGATTCATATCGGCCGGGCGCGAGGTTCATACGCTGGGACGACCGCCCGCCCCTCCGACGCCGGAAATGGAAGCCGGCATGGCCAGCGCGAGCATGAAGGTCTATGGCGGCCTCGTCGGCGCCGGCGCGCTTGCGCTTGCCGTGATCGCCTTCGGAGCGGCGCGTCGCCGCGCCGCGCGCCAGATCGTCATCAATTATCGCGGTCGCGGCCCGGTGCGGGTGCCGCGCGGCACGTCGGTTCTGGAGGCGAGCCGCATCTACGGCATCCCTCACCCCTCCGTCTGCGGCGGTCGCGGGCGTTGCTCCACATGCCGCGTGCATGTGCTGTCGCCCTTGTCGAAACTGCCGGAGCCGAACGTGACGGAGCGGGCGATGCTGGCGCGCATTTCCGCGCAGCCGCAGGTGCGTCTCGGCTGTCAGTTGCGGCCCACGGACAATATCAGCGTGCGCATCCTGATGCCCGTGCTCGGCCGGAAAGCGAGCGCGCTGACGGAAACAGCGGGCGAGGACTGGGCCGTGCAGCGCGACGCCACGGTCCTGTTCTTCGATCTCCGCGCGTTCAACGCGATGACCCGCAGCCAGCTTCCCTATGAGATCGCCGTGCTGGTCAACCGCCTCTTCACGGAGATGAAACAGGCGGTCGAACACTATGACGGCCGCGTGGATAATTTCTTCGGCGACGGTTTCGTGGCGGTGTTCGACAAGGAAGGCGACGCGACGTTCGGCGCCCGCGGCGCGCTCATGGCCGCGGGCGACATGGCGCGGGTGGTTGAAACGCTGAATCGCGAGATGGGGAGCGCGCTGCCGATCCCGATCCGGGCCGGAGTTGGAATCCACACCGGCCCCACCATCATCGCCAAGATCGGCGACGATCTGAACCAGGCCGAAATGATGGCGCTGGGACCGACCGTCACCATCGCCGCTGCGATGCAGGACGCGACGCGCGAAGCGCTCGTCGATTACATCGTGTCGGAGGCGGCGGCGCTGGCGTCCGGATTCAGCTTCAGCGGAATTCCAACCCGGGCCATCGTCGTCGATCGGCTCGACGCCTCGATCACGGCCTTCGCGCTCGCCGACGGCCGCGCGCTGTTCTCAGTTATTGGCGCGACGAAGTCCGTCGAGCGCGCCGAACCGGAAGCTGTGTGAGACGATGCGATGACGCCGGCCTTCGACCTACTGCGCATCGACGATCTTCGCATCAGCTTTGACCTGCGCGGCCAGGCTCATGAGGTGGTGAAGGGCGTGTCGATGCGCATACCGCCCGGCAAGACCGTTGCTCTTGTCGGCGAATCCGGCTCGGGCAAGACCGTGATCTCGCAGGCGATCATGGGGCTTCTTCCCAAGGCCGGATCGATCACGGGCGGCCGCATCCTGTTTCGCGATCCGAAGGCGCCGGACCAGGAGATCGACATCGCGAAGGAGCCGACGGACGGCCTCGTCATGCAGGGCCTCCGCGGCGGGCGGATCGGCATGATTTTTCAGGAGCCGATGTCTTCCCTTTCGCCCATTCATACGATCGGCGACCAGATCGAGGAAGCGCTCCGCCTGCACCGCGATCTCCCGAAGAAAGAAGCGCATGACGCGACGGTCGAAATGCTCGATCTCGTCGGCTTCCGCAATCCGGCGAGCGACTACAACCGTTACTCCTTCGAGCTCTCCGGCGGCTTGCGTCAGCGCGCCATGCTGGCGATGGCGCTGATCTGCCACCCGGCCCTGCTGATCGCCGACGAGCCGACGACGGCGCTCGACGTGACGATCCAGGCCCAGGTCCTCAAGCTGATGAAGACGCTCCAGCGCGACATCGGCATGGCCATCCTCCTGATCACGCATGATCTCGGCGTCGTCGCCAACATGGCGGATGAAGTTGTCGTGATCTATCAGGGAGAGCTGATGGAGATGGGCCCGGTGGAGGATCTCTTCCGCCGTCCCGGACATCCTTATCTAAAGGCGCTCCTTCGCGCCTCGCCGCACTTCGACATGGCGGAAGGAGAGCGGCTGGTCGCCCTGCGTGAAATCAAGCTTCAGACCTCGCCGCAGGCGGAGCGAAGGCGGCCCGCGGCGCAGGACGCTCCGCTGCTGGACGTCAGACATCTCCGCAAGGTCTACCAGACGCGCAAGAGCGGCTGGCTCGGAGGCAAGGCCGACAGCATCGTCGCCGTGGACGATGTCAGCTTCACGATCCGTCAGGGAGAATGCCTTGGCCTCGTCGGCGAAAGCGGCTCGGGCAAGACGACCGTCGGCAATATTCTGATGCGCGC
>Ga0209933_1002259_pt1 | contig 11675 bp, 9 predicted proteins | sample ThiBiot_300_biof_FD_183944 | JGI IMG/M metagenome (GOLD analysis project Ga0209933, IMG submission 183944) | Wastewater bioreactor microbial communities from Cape Town, South Africa - Thiocy_cont_300_biof (SPAdes) | ecosystem: Engineered > Bioremediation > Thiocyanate > Unclassified | place...
CGGCTCTCCGCCATCGACCTGCGCAGCCGAGGCCCCGCGCGCGGGAGATGGATCGCGCCGGAGCTTGACGCGGCGATGCGCCAGACTCTGGCGGAGGGCGAGCAGGTTCTGCTGTTTCTCAACCGCCGCGGCTATGCGCCGCTCACGCTGTGCCGCGCCTGCGGCCATCGCTTTCGCTGCGAGGACTGCTCGGCCTGGCTGGTCGAGCATCGCTTCACGCGCTCGCTGCGCTGCCATCATTGCGGCCATCGCGAGAAGAAGCCGGACGCCTGCCCCAACTGCGGCGCGCTGGATTCTCTGACGGCGTGCGGTCCCGGCGTGGAGCGACTCGCCGAGGAGGTCGCGATCCAGTTCCCCGACAAGCGCGCGCTGATCCTCTCCTCCGACATGCCGGGCGGCGCCGAGCGCCTGCGTCAGGAATTCGCCGAGATCGCGGACGGCAAGGTCGACATCGTCATCGGCACGCAGCTCGTGGCGAAAGGCCATAATTTTCCCGGCCTGACCTGCGTCGGCGTCATCGACGCCGATCTCGGACTGGCGAGCGGCGATCTGCGCGCGTCGGAGCGCACCTTCCAGCTGATGCAGCAGGTGACGGGACGCGCCGGACGCGGCGAGAAGCCGGGACGCGCCTATTTGCAGACGCATCAGCCGGATCACCCCGTCATCGCGGCGCTGCTGTCCGGCGATGTCGAGCGCTTCTATGCGGAAGAGATCGCGCTGCGGCGCGAGGCGACTCTGCCGCCCTTCGGCCGGCTCGCCGCGATCATCGTGTCGGCGACGGCGCAGGACGACGCCGCGCAGCATGCGCGCGCGCTGGCGCGCAATGCGCCGCGCGCCGAGGGCGTCATGGTGCTGGGACCGGCCGAGGCGCCGCTCGCACTCGTGCGCGGCCGCCATCGCTACCGCCTGCTGGTCAAGGCGCCGCGCGCCTTCGATCTCTCGGGCTATCTGCGCGCGATGATCGCGTCAGGTCCGAAGCCGGTGCGCTCGATCCGCGCCGTGGTGGATGTCGATCCGCAGTCGTTTTTTTGAAGTGTCGCCCAAAACAGCAGAGCTATCGCCCCGCGATCGCATCCATCCTCTTCGCCAGCGCGACGTCGAGCTCCGTCAGCCCGCCGGCGTCATGGGTCGAGAGCGTCACATCGACGGTTTTGTAGACATTCGACCATTCCGGATGATGGTCCATCTTTTCCGCGACGAGAGCGACGCGCGCCATGAAGCCGAACGCCTCGCTGAAATTCTTGAACGTGAAACGTCGCGCGATCGCGTCGCGATCGTCGACCGGCCGCCAGTCCGGCAGCGCCTTGAGCGCGTCCTCGCGCTCGGTGATGGACAGTTTTCGCGGACGCGCCATTGGCGCCTCCTTCCTTCAGGCGGGCTGGTGCGCGAACTCGTCGGACCATCCGAGCGGATATTGCGCTTCCACCAGATAGGGACCGCCGCCGGTCGATTCGCGCGAGGAGTACAGCACGAACCGTTGCGCGGTGAAGGTGATGGCGCGGAACAGCGCCCGCGCGCCGAGCCAGGCGGCGACGCCGTGGACGCTCGCCTGCCGCATCCGCGCGAGAGTCACATGCGGCGTGAACTTCCGCGTTTCCGGCGGCAGGCCGACGATGCGCGCCAGCCGCTCATGTTCGTTCTGGAGATCGGCGAGATCGCGCGACAGCTTCACCTTGGCGAACAGGGTGTGCGGCCTGTCGCCGCCGAACGAGCCGAGCGCCTCGATGCTCACATCGACCGGCTCGGACTGGACCTCGTCGAGAGCGGCGGCGAAATCGCGCGCCGTCGCCCCGTCGATGTCGCCGAGAAAGCGCAGCGTGACATGATAGTTGTCCGGCTGGACCCATCGGGCGCCCGAGACTCCGCCCCTCAGCATCGACAGTTCGGACGCGACGTCCGACGGTATTTCGAACCCGGTAAACAGACGGGGCACGGCGGGCCTCCGCGAATCACGCAACACCGACCTAGCTTAGCAGGATGACCGATCCGCGACTCCGGACGGCCGTCCCGCCCTGCCGCTGTCCACATGGGGATGGCGACCGGCGGCGCCATGAAGCGCGGCGAACGTGGCGTCAGCGCGGCGGGCCCCCATGCGCTGGGCGTTATCCGCCCCCGCGCGCCGGCAGAGCGTCGAGAAAGGCTTCCACCGTCGGCAGGATCCGCCGCACGATCACCACCACCCCCTCCGCCGTCGGATGGAGCCCGTCCGGCTGGGTCAGGCCGCGCTGCCCCGCGACGCCGTCGAGAAAGAAGGGATAGAGCGTCGCGCCATGGGTCTCCGCCACGCGCCTGTAGAGGCCGGCGAATTTCTCCCCGTACTCCGCTCCGAGATTCGGCGCCGCCAGCATGCCGGCCAGCAGAACCGGGATGCCGCGCGCCTTGAGCCTGTTGACGATCTGGTCGATCGCCTTTTCCGTGACGGCGGGATCGACGCCGCGCAGCATGTCGTTAGCGCCCAGTTCGACGATCACCCCGTCGGTGCCGTCCGGCGTCGACCAGTCGAGCCGGTCGAGCCCGCCGGTCGCGGTGTCGCCGGAGACGCCGGCGTTCGCGATCTGCGCCAGCCGGCCCTTCTCGTTGAGGGCGCGCTGCAGCACGGCGGGAAAGGCGGCGTTCGCCGGCAGCCCGTAACCCGCAGTCAGGCTGTCGCCGAGCGCCACGAGCTTGATCGGTCGCGCCGGCTGCGCGGCGAGGTTACCGGATTGTAATGCGGCGGCCGCGGCGCCGAGACCTAAACCAGCCACAATCCGCCTCGACACAGTTCGGTTCGCACCTGCACAATCGTCCACAGTCTTCTCCTGCCGGCAAACGCCACATGCTCATGACGCCGCCTCGCCCCTCGCCGTCGATCCGGCTCGACGACGTCCAACTGTCGCTGGGCGCCGGCGCGTCGCGCGTGCATATCCTGAACGGGATCACTCTGGAGATAGAGCCGGGCGAGATCGTGGCGCTCGTCGGCCCCTCCGGCTCCGGCAAATCGACTCTTCTGATGACCATCGCCGGCCTGGAGCCGGTCGACCGGGGCGCCGTCATCGTCGACGGACAGACGCTCGGCGCCCTGGACGAGGACGATCTGGCGCGGTTCCGCGGCCGCCGGATCGGCATCATCTTCCAGTCCTTCCACCTGATTCCCACCATGACGGCGCTCGAGAATGTCGCGGTGCCGCTCGAACTCGCCGACGATCCGAAGGCGTGGGACAAGGCGGAGCAGGAGTTGACGCGCGTCGGCCTCGGTCATCGTCTGCATCATTATCCGGCGCAGCTCTCCGGCGGCGAGCAGCAGCGCGTCGCCATCGCGCGCGCTGTCGCGCCGCATCCGCCGCTGGTCATCGCCGACGAGCCCACGGGCAATCTCGACGGCGCGACCGGCGAGCAGATCGTCGACCTCCTGTTCGCGCTGAAGAACGAGCGCGGCGCCACCCTGGTTATCGTCACGCACGACAATGACCTCGCGGCGAGATGCGACCGGGTGATCCGCATCCGCAACGGCCGCATCGACGAGTCGCACGATCAGGCCGCGCAGCAGGCTGCAAGCGACGAAGCCGCCTCCGGAAGCGATCGATGAGCGCAGCCCTTGCTTCCGCGCCGGCGGCGGGACGCGCGCGCGGCGTCGCGCTCTTCACCATTTTGCGCATCGCGCTGCGCGATCTGCGCGCCGGGCTGACGGGCTTCCGCGTCTGCATCGCCTGTCTCGCCATCGGCGTCGCCTCGATCACGGGCATCGGCGCGCTGTCGACGAGCCTCGTCGGCGGCATGACGCGCGAGGGCCGCACGATCCTCGGCGGCGATGCGGCGTTCTTCATCGTCAACCGCGACATCGCGCCGGAGGAGCGCCAGCGGCTCGAGCGGCTGGGACGGCTGTCCTCCATCATCACCACGCGCGCGATGCTGCGCCTGCCGTCGAACGACGCGACCCTGGTGGAGCTGAAGGCCGTCGACGGCGCCTATCCCGCCGCCGGGGCGCTGACGACCGACCCGCCCCTTGGCGCGGCTGCGCTGAAGCGCGACGCGGACGGCGACTTCGGCGTCATCGCCGATCCGCTGGTGCTGGCGCGGCTCAATCTCAAGGTCGGCGACCGCGCCGAGCTGGGCGCGGCCCGCGTCGTGATCGCCGCCGCGCTGGTCGATGAGCCGGACAAGCTGGCGACCGGCGTCGGCTTCGGCCCGCGCCTTCTTGCGTCGCAGGAGGCGCTGCAGGCCTCCGGCCTCATTCAGCCCGGCAGCATCGCGCGCTGGATCTACCGCGTGCAGGCCGATCCGCCGCTCGATGACGCGGCGCTGGCGGCCGCGCTCGACGGCGTCAGGCGCGATCTGCCGCAGGCCGGCTGGGAGATCCGCTCGCGCGGCAACGCCTCGCCGAACGTCGCGCGCAACATCGATCGCTTCAGCCAGTTCCTCGCGATCGTCGGCCTGACGGCGCTCGTCGTCGGCGGCGTCGGCATCGCCAACGCCGTAAGAACCTTCATCGAGGCGCGGCAGGAAACCTTCGCGGTGCTGAAGGCGCTCGGCGCCAGCGGCCACGCGGTGTTCGGGCTGGCGCTGGCCGAGGCGCTGGCGCTGGCGACGATCGGCGTGGCGATCGGCGTCGCCATCGGATTGGCCCTGCCCTATCTTGTGTCCTGGCTGGGCGGCGATCTTCTGCCGATTCCGATCGATCCGCGCCCTGATCTGCGCGACGTGTTTCTGGGGCTCGTCTACGGCTATGTGACGACGCTCGCCTTCGCGCTCTGGCCGCTGGGCCGCGCCCATGACACGCCGGTCTCGGCGCTGTTCCGCGACCGCATCGACCCCGCGAAACGCTGGCCGCGCTGGCCCTATGTCGTCGCCACGCTCGCGGCGATCGCAGCCCTCGCCGGCGTCGCCGTCGGCTTCGCCTGGGAGCGCCGCACGGCGGTGATGACGGTCGCCGCCGTCGCCGCGATCTTCGTGCTGCTGCGCATCGTCGCCGCGCTGATCATGGCCGCCGCCAGGCGCATGCCGCGTCCGCGCCGCACGGAATGGCGCCTCGCGCTCGCCAACATCCATCGGCCCGGCGCGCTGACCCCGTCGCTGGTGCTGTCGCTCGGACTGGGCGTCTCGCTGCTCGTCGCCATCATCGAGATCGACGTCAATCTGCGCCGGGAGTTGTCGCGCAACCTGCCGGACAAGGCGCCGGCGTTCTTCTTTCTCGACATTCCGAACGCGGAGGCGCCGCGGTTCGACGCAGCGCTTGGCGCGGCCGCGCCCGGCGCCAAGGTGGAAAGAACGCCGATGATGCGCGGCCGGATCGTGTCGCTCGGCGGCCGGCGCGCGGAGGACATCAAGGCGCCCGACCAGATCTCCTGGGTGCTCGACGGCGATCGCGGCATCACCTATTCCGAGACGCCGCCGCCGAACTCGACCCTCGTCGAGGGACAATGGTGGGCGCCGGACCATCGCGGCGTCAACCTCGTCTCCTTCGACGCCGAGATCGCGAAGGGCCTTGGCCTGAAGGTCGGCGATCAGATCGTGGTCAACGTGCTCGGCCGCGACATCACGGCGACGGTCGCCAACCTCCGCAAGGTGGAATGGCGGTCGTTGGGGATCAATTTCGTCATGGTGTTCTCGCCCAACACCTTCGCGGGCGCGCCGCACACCCATCTCGCCACGGTGAGCTTCGATCATGCTCCGACGACGGCCGAGGAGGCGGGGCTCATCCGTCGCCTCAGCGCCGACTTCCCGTCCGTGACGAGCGTGCGCGTGCGCGACGCCATCGAGGCGCTGGACAAGATCGTCCGCCAGCTCGCGATCGCCATCCGGGGCGCGAGCGCGATCGCCATCCTGTCCAGCCTGCTGGTGCTGGCGGGCGCTCTCGCCGCCGGCCAGCGCGCCCGGCAGTATGACGCGGTGATTCTGAAGACGCTCGGCGCGACGCGCGGCCGGCTCCTGAAAGCCTTCTGCGCCGAATATGGCGCGCTGGGCCTGCTCGTGAGCGCGTTCGGGATAGTCGCCGGAACCATCGCGGCTCAGGTCGTCGTAACCCGGGTCATGCAGCTCAGCTTCTCCTTTGAACTCGGCGGCGCGTTACTGACAGCGTTTCTGGCGATTTCGATCACCATTATTCTTGGTTTGCTTGGGACATGGCGATTGCTCGGAACAAATATTGCTGAAAGGCTGCGAACACTTTAAATATAGGCAATGTATACCCACTTCGTTGCGCCGCAGAAATGTTGGGTAAAGCGGTTGAGGTCTTCAAAACTCTGTAATCGCGGCCGATGAGTCTTGCCGGCCTCTTGTCAGCGATAGGCGGGCGCCCCATATTCCCCATACGCGCGCGGACAATCTGCGCCGATCTTTGGAGAGGAACTCAATGACCAACTTCGACCGCAATGCCTATCCGACCTACGGGTCCGGAGCGGCGGGGGCCGGGGCTGCAGTCTATGATCAGGGCCTCCGGTCTTATATGATCGGCATTTACAACCACATGGTCCTTGGTCTGGCGATCTCGGGCGTTGTGGCGTTCGGCATCTCGCTGCTTGGCCTTGGCAATCCGATCGTGCAGACGCTGTACGCGTCGCCCGTGAAGTATGTCGTCATGCTGGCGCCGCTCGCTTTCGTGCTGTTCCTGTCGTTCCGTTTCGAGAACATGAGCTACACCGCGCTGCTTGGGACCTTCTGGGCCTTCGCCGCCTCGATGGGCCTCTCGCTCGGTTCGATCTTCTTCGTGTTCAAGCTTGGCTCCATCGCCAACGCCTTCTTCGCGACGGCCGCGGCCTTCGCCGCCATGTCGCTGTGGGGCTACACGACGAAGCGCAGCCTCTCGGCCATGGGCAGCTTCCTGGTGATGGGCCTGTTCGGCGTCGTCATCGTCGGGCTGCTGAACGTGCTGTTCTTCAAGGCGACCGGCCTCCAGCTCGCGCTGAACGTGCTCGTCGTGCTGATCTGCGCCGGCCTCACGGCGTGGGACACGCAGCGCCTCAAGGAGCAGTATGACTATGTCGCCGGCGACGCGGTCGCGATGGGCAAGGCTTCCATCATGGGCGCGCTGAACCTGTACCTGAACTTCATCAACATGTTCACCTCGCTGCTGTCGATCTTCGGCCAGCGCGAGTAGGCGAAAGCCCCGAACCGAAACCGAAAAGCCCCGCTTCGGCGGGGCTTTTTGTTGGCGGCGGATCGCGAAAGGGCGCAACGCGGATCGAGAAGGCGAAGACGCCTGTCATGCGCGGACGAGCGTCGGGCGCTTGTCGATGACCGCCAGCACGCGCTGCAAGTCGTGGCCGCGCTTCAGCACCGCTCCGGTCGCGGCGACGGCGCTGTAGAGCCCCTGCTTGTGACGCAAGCGGCTGTCCTTCCGCGCGGTCGCGGCCAAAATCAATCGCGTAGTCGCGCCATTCGCCATCGGCGACCATACGGCCGTAAAGATCGAGGATATGGTTCAGTTCGCGGCGGTCGAAAACGGTGTTCGGCTGCGGAGGCCGGTTGAAAGCGACGACCGCGCCGGTCGAACTTGCTTCGGAACTGTCGCTCCCCGTGTTGTCCGTCATATCAAGCTCTTCGGCGGATTCTGTCGCCGGCTATGATGCGCCCGCGCTCTGCGCGCCGCAACCCTTGCAAACAACGACGCGTCATCGTGCATATTTCACAGTTTCGCCCCGATCGAGCCCAACGCCGGCCGCATCGAACGGTAGATTTGTTTTCGTTGCCTCGAAGGCCCGGCGGCGTTCCGTTCCGGATTGTCAGCCCCCCAGCCCCCGGACGAGCGTCGTCGGGCCAATCGATCAGAATCCCTCCAATGGCCGGCTCAGCCGGCCTTCTTTTTGCGCGCCGCCGGGAAACGGAACGTTCTCGGAAGAGCATTGAGCGAGACGATCGCCCGTCGGCTCCCTCGTCGCCGCAAGGCGTCGCCAGCGTCTAGCGAGCCTGCGCGTGATATTCTGGGTTGGGCCGCATATCGACGGCCGAGGCCATGCGGTTCGACATATTGTAGAACGATGCGACGGCCGCGATGTCCCAGATGTCTTTCTCGCCGAAGCCGGCGCGGCGCAAAGCCTCGCGATCCTCCTCGCCGATGGCGTAGCTTTCCCGCGTCAGTTTGACCGAGAAATCCAGCATCGCGCGATGGCGCGCCGAGAGCTCGGCGGCGCGATAATTCATCGCCATGAGATCGCCCAGCGCCGGATCGCCGGAGAGCTGCCGCACGGCGGCGCCGTGCGCGGCAAGGCAATAGAAGCAGCGATTCTCGGCCGACACCCCGACGGCGATCATCTCGCGCTCCAGCTTCGACAGGCCAGAAGGCGCGAGCATCAGATCGTTGTAGAAGGCGGCGAACGCTTCAAGCTTGGCATTGTCGATCGCGTAGGCGCGCAGCACGTTCGGAACGAACCCGATCTTGTCCTCGCACTTCCTGAAATAGGCCTGCATCGCCTCGGAGAGTTCGCCCTCCGGCAGATCGAGCGCCATGGCGCGCGGCGCCGTCTCCTGCCGCTTTGGCCGCTCTCCCGCCTCCGGCCGCCTGGAGCCGCCATCCTGTCCCGCGGCTTTCGCCTGGGCGCTGCGCGCCGAACCGGATTGCGTCATGGCGACGTTCCTCCCTGAATTCCTGGCCATACTGTCGCGATATTGTCGCGAGCGGGCGACAAGAGTAGCAAATGCCTGGAGCATTTTCGAGCGAAGTGAGTAACGGTTCGCGTGAAGAAAATACGATAAAATAAACATCAGGAGCGATTCCGCGATTCGGAGAATTGCGGAATTGCTCCAACCAGCCTGAACAGGCGCATCCGGGAGGTTGTGATGCTGGACAAACAGAAGCCGACCACCCCTGCCAAACCGCCGGCCGCTTTCTCTGACTTGCTGTTCGCGCGCGCGGCGGCGGAAGACATCGCCGGCTTCGACGCCGCCTACCGAAGCGAGGCGGCCGCCATCGCCTTCGACTTCCTCGCCTCTCCGCGCCAGCCGGGAGCGCATCGCATCCGCCTGACCGATCATGTCGCGACCATCGCCGGTCGCCCGCGCGACGTGACGTTGATCGAGGTGGTGAACGACAACCAGCCCTTTTTGCTCGATTCGACCCTGGCTGAACTGAACGAGCGCGGCGTCGAGCCGCTGCTCGTCCTCCATCCCATCGTCGCGGTCGAGCGTGACGCCGGCGGCGGCTTCGTGCGTTTCGCCGGCGATGCGAGCGCGAGCGCCCCCGAGGGCGCGCGGCGCGAGAGTCTGATCGAGATCGCCGTCGACCGCCTGCCCGGCGAGGAAGCCCGCCAGTCGCTCATCCAGGGACTGGACGCCGTGTACCGCGACGTGCGCGTCGCCGTCGCCGACTGGATCGCGATGCGCGGCCAGCTCGCGGCGGCGGTGCTCGCCTACCGCGCCAACCCGCCGCCGCTGCCGCGCGAAGAGGTGGCCGAGGCGATCGCGTTTCTCGACTGGCTCGCCGACGAGAATTTCACCTTCCTGGGATTGCGCGTCTACAACTATCAGAGCGGCGACGCCGCCGCCGGCCCCGTCGATGGAACCGGGCTCGGCATCCTGCGCGATCCCGCCGTTCAGATCATGCGGCGCGGCGGAAAGAGTTTGTCCGTCACGCCCGAGATCCGCGCCTTCCTCGCGCGCCCCGACGCGCTCATCATCACCAAGGCGAATGTGAAGTCGCGCGTGCACCGCCGCGCCCATCTCGACTACATCGGCATCAAGCTGTTCTCGCCGGAGGGCCAGTTGCAGGGCGAGATGCGCCTTGTCGGCCTCTTCTCCTCGAACGCCTACACCGCTTCGCCCACGGCCATCCCCTATCTGCGCGAGAAGATCGCCCAGGTCGTAGCCGGCGCTCATTACGATCCCGCGAGTCATTCCGGCCGCGCCCTGATGAACGTGCTCGAGAATTTCCCGCGCGACGAGCTTTTCCAGATCGACGCCAAGACGCTGCAGCGTTTCGCGCGCAGCATTCTGGCGCTGTATGAGCGCCCGCGCGTGCGCGTTCTGTCGCGCGTCGACACGTTCGACCGCCTTCAAGGGCCGCGTCTCGGCCGCCTATCCCGCCTATCCCGAAGGGCCGCTCGCGCGCACCCATTACATCATCGGCCGCGATGAGGGTAAGACGCCGGTCGTTGAGGAAGACGTGCTCGAAGCCGGCATCGCGGCGATCACCCGCACCTGGCTCGACGCCCTGAAGGACGAGCTTTCGGAAAGGCTCGACGGCGACGCCGCGCGCGCGCTCGCGCTGCGTTATGGCGAAGCGTTCAGCGCCTCCTATCGCGATCATTTCCCGGCGGCGGACGCGGTCAACGACATCACGGTGATGGAAAGCCTGACGCCCGCCGCGCCGCGCGCCGTCGACTTCTATCGCCGGAATGACGAGCAGCGCCGCATTCACCTGAAGCTGTTCGTCCTCGGCGCGCCGGTTCCGCTGTCGCTGCGCGTGCCCGTGCTCGAGAATATCGGCTTCAACGTGCTGAACGAGCGCACTTACGAGATCGCGCCGCCGGACCATGACGGCGCGCGGATTTCCGTGCACGACATGCTGATCGAACAGGCGTCGGGCGAGGCGATCGATCTCGACAAGCTGGAGACCGGACTGAGCGCCGTGCTGCTTGCGGTTCTGGCCGGAGAGGCGGAGTCGGACAAGCTCAACGCGCTCACCCTGGAGACCGGCCTTCCCTGGCGCTCCATCGCCGTTCTGCGCGCGCTCACGCGCTATCTCCGCCAGATCGTCGTGCCCTACCCGCTCGAATACATGGCTGCGGCGCTGGTGAAGAACGGCGCGATCGCTGCGCGCATCGTCGATCTGTTCGCCGCGCGCTTCGATCCCAACGCCAAGGGCTCCCTCGCCGATCGCATCACCCGCGAGAATGTCCTGCTCGCCGAAATATCCGAGGCGCTCGACGGCGTTTCGAACCTCGACGAGGATCGCATCCTGCGCCGCGTGATGAATCTCGTGCAGGCGGCCGTGCGCACCAACTTCTATCAGCTTGACGACAAGGGCGAGAGCCGGCCGGCGATCGCGATCAAGTTCGACTGCGCCAAGGTGGAGGGCTTGCCCCTGCCGAAACCGTTTCGCGAGATCTTTGTCTATTCGCCGCGTGTCGAGGGGCTTCATCTGCGCTTCGGCAAGGTCGCGCGCGGCGGGCTGCGCTGGTCCGACCGGCCGCAGGATTTCCGCACCGAGGTGCTCGGCCTGGTGAAGGCGCAGCAGGTCAAGAACGCGGTCATCGTGCCGGTCGGCGCGAAGGGCGGGTTCTTTCCCAAGCTGCTTCCGGCTCCGGGCGACCGCCAGGCCTGGATGGCCGAGGGCGTCGAAGCCTACAAGATTTTCGTCGGCGCGCTGCTCGATGTGACCGACAATCTCGTCGGCGGCCATGTCGTGCCGCCGGCGCTGACGATCCGCTACGATGACGATGATCCCTATCTGGTCGTCGCCGCCGACAAGGGCACGGCGACTTTTTCGGACATCGCCAACGCCATCTCGCTCGAGCGGGGCCACTGGCTCGGCGACGCCTTCGCGTCGGGCGGCTCCGTCGGCTACGACCACAAGAAAATGGGCATCACGGCGCGCGGCGCGTGGGAGGCGGTGAAGCGCCATTTCCGCGAGATCGACGTCGACATCCAGTCGCAGCCTTTCACCGCAGTCGGCGTCGGCGACATGTCGGGCGACGTGTTCGGCAACGGCGTCCTGCTGTCGCGGCAGATGAAGCTCCTCGCCGCCTTCGATCATCGCGATATTT
>Ga0209933_1002269_pt1 | contig 11563 bp, 11 predicted proteins | sample ThiBiot_300_biof_FD_183944 | JGI IMG/M metagenome (GOLD analysis project Ga0209933, IMG submission 183944) | Wastewater bioreactor microbial communities from Cape Town, South Africa - Thiocy_cont_300_biof (SPAdes) | ecosystem: Engineered > Bioremediation > Thiocyanate > Unclassified | place...
TCAACTGGGGCGGGTACACCGCGCCCGATCTCGTGGCGAAGTTCGAGAAGGAGACCGGCATCAAGGTCACCGTCGACACCTATGACAGCAACGAGACGCTGCTCGCCAAGCTCTCGGCCGGCTCGGCAGGCTACGACATCGCCGTCGCCTCCGCCGACTTCGTGCCGATCATGATCGAGCAGGGGCTGATCCAGCCGGTCGATATCGCGGCGCTGAAGAACTACGGCAACCTCGCGCCCGAGTGGAAGGATCGCGCCTGGGATCCCGGCAACCGCTATTCGATCGTCTGGAACTGGGGCACCACCTCGGCGATGGTCGACACCGCGGTCTACAAGGGGCCGCTCGACTCGCTCGCCGTGCTCTTCGATCCGCCGGCCGAGCTGCAGGGCAAGATCGGCATGTCCGGCGCCACCAGCGAAGTGGTCTCGCTGGCGCTCGTCTATCTCGGAAAGCCGCAATGCACGGCCGAGATGGAGGATCTGAAGGCGCTTTCCGCGCTGCTCGAGAAGCAGAAGCCCTTCGTGAAGACCTATGACGCGGCCGGCATCGCCGAGCGGCTGGGCGCCGGCGAGGTCGCCGCCGCCGAGGCCTGGAGCGGTGCCGCCTACCAGGCCCGCCAGCAGCGCGCCTCTCTGGCCTATGTCTATGGCAAGGAAGGCGTCTATGGCTGGGCCGACAATGTCGTCGTCCCGAAGACGGCCGCCCATGTCGAGAACGCCAAGCTCTTCATCGATTTCCTGATGAACCCGGAGAATGCCGCCATCCTGTCGAACTACACCGGCTCGCAGAACGGCATCACGGGCAGCGGCGCCTTCATGACGCCCGCCCTCGCCTCGGCCCCGGAGATCAACCCGCCCAAGGGCGAGACGATCGTCTTCGGCAAGGTCTGCCCGCCCGAGGCGACCAAGGCCTATGAGCGGATCATGACCAAGGTCCGTAGCTGAGCCAGCACGCGGCGGCGGCCAGGCGCCGCCGCTGCGGTCGGCGATCAGACGCTGACGGCGAAATGGCTGCCGCTGCCGTCGCGCTCGGGCGGGCCGGCGCGGAGGCTGCGCGACAGGCGGCCGAAGCCGAGCGGCAGGTCGAGGAGGCTCGCAAGGCCGGGGCGAAGCTGCCCCAGCCCTTCGGCAGCCTGCACCATCATGGCGGCGGCGCCCGGCACCGGCGGCGCGGCAGCGAGCGGCTGCCGTCGATTCGCAACGCCTCGCGCGGGCTGCGGCCGTAGAATTCGGGATCGAGGAACATGTCGAGCGTCATGACGATGACCGGCTCGCCGCCACGATATCCGCGCGCGACCTGCGTGATGCCGGCGACCTCGCCGAGCGCGACGGTCCGATGCGCGAGCGTGACCGGCCTCAGCGCCAGCGTCGGCTCGAGCCGGTCGTCGATGGCGTCGATCACGACGCCCGTGCATTCGGCGAGCGCGGCGATCGATTCCGGGAAGCCCATGTGACCTTCGATCGAGCCCGCGGCGACGTGCGCCCTGAAATCGGGCTCCGTGAGGCCGAAGCCCAGATGCGCGAAATCGGCCGGACCGACGCCGCTCACATTGGAGACGCGCAGGATCTCGAACCGCTTTACTTCCGCCATGGTCCGCGACACCAGCACCGGCAGCGTCTCGAAGCAGAAGCCCGGATTGACGCCGCAGCCCATCGCTACCGTCCCCGCCCCGCGAGCCGCTGCGTCGATGGCGGCGGCCTCGGTGCCATGGCGCAGCCAGGGATGAAACAGCCATTCGGCAGCCGAGACGACGCTGTAGCCCGCCTCGAGCGCGGCGATGATCTCGGCCGTCGCGCGCGCCGGCTCCGACGTCGAGGCGTGGAAGAGCACCGTGGGCTGATCGGCCGGCGGCAGCGAGGGCAGGATCGTCCCGCGGTCGCCGCCCGCCGGAAAGACCGACGCCGTCGAAGCGCCGGCAAGGCCCGGTGCCGTATCGACGATGGCGCCGACCGATGATGACGCGCGCGTCGCCAGGGCGGCGAGGATCGCGCGCCCGAGATTGCCGAAACCGAAGATGGCCGCATGCATCAGAAGCGCTCCTTCAATGCATCGAACGCCGGCGCATGGCGCGTCGGCTCGAGCTCGGTGATCGTGTGGGTCAGGAGGCCGGCGAGGCGGAAGGGATCGCTGGCGAGGATCGCCTCCAGTTCATCGCGCGAGACGCCGATCGACAGCATGAAGCCGCCGGTGGCCGGCTTCAGCCGCCCCGACAGGATGAAGACGCCGCGGTCATAGAGCGCGCCGACCCAGGCGCGATGCGCAGGCAGCGCGGCGGCGATCGCCTCGGCCGGCGCGGCATAGCTGGACGTGACCATGAACATCGCGGACGGCTCCCCGAAAGCGGCTTCGGAACGACCATAGATATATCACTTGACACTTCAAGTGATATTGTTCGATCGTGTCGACGCTCCGGCACAGAAAACCAGCGGCTCTCCAGAAGGCACGCGGCAGGGGCGGTTCGGGAGGACATGCAAGACGCCAGAAGCAGCGTCCGGCACGCTCCGGCACACCTTTCAGGGAACAGGATCCGATGACCTTCCTCTCCAAGACCCTCGCCGCGGCGGTTCTGGCAGCGCTCGCCGGCACGGCACCGGCCGTCGCCGACGACCTCGCCAAGATCAAGTCCGAAGGCGTGATGCATGCCCTCACGACGGGCAATGACCGCCCCAACGTCATGATGGACGCCTCGGGCAAGCCGGTCGGCTACGAGGTCGACATGTGCAACCTGATCGCCGACAAGCTCGGCGTGAAGCTCGATCTCGGCGTGCTTGCCTGGGAAGGGCTGCTGCCCTCCATCACCTCGGGCAGGACCGAGATGATCTGCTCGGGCGTCAACATCACGCCGGCGCGCCAGGAAGTGTTCGATTTCTCCGTGCCCTATTCGCGCACGGCGATCGTCGCGATGGTACCGCCCGACTCGGCCGTCACCGGACCGACCGACATCAAGGACAAGATCGTCGGCGCGCCGATCGGCGCCGATGGCGACGACGTCGTCCGCGAGATTGGCGGCTACAAGGAGCTGAAGGTCTATCCGGGCGTCGCCGAGCAGTTCGCCGACTTCGTCGCCGGCCGCATCGAGGTGGCGATCGTCGGCGACAAGCAGGCCGCCGAATTCATGAAGGCCCGCCCCGGCATCGCGAAGATCGTCGGCAAGCCCTACAAGGTCAACCTCGTCGGCTATCCGCTGCCGAAGGGCTCGCCCGAAATGAAGGCGGCGCTCGACAAGATCATCTCCGACGCCCGCAGCGACGGCACGATCAACAAGATGGCCAAGGCGAGTTTCGACCTCGACGATTACGACGCGGCCCTGCCGCCGATCGGCCAGGACGCGCCGACCAAGAAGTAACTCTCCGACTGGAACCGCTCCGGGCGCTGTCGCAAAGGCAGGCCCGGAGCGCCGCACATCGTCCCCCGCCTTCCCTGGCGCGCCGCTTCGGCACGCCGGTTGCTTGGCTGTGCGCGATCGGCCGGGCGCCATGCCGTGCCTGGCTCCCCGAGACCGCCGTTCGAAACGGACCCTGATGAGCCTCGACTTCGCCTCGATCCTTCCCTATGCGCCGCTGCTCTTCCAGGCGACGCTGATGACCATCTTCCTGGCGATCACCTCGCAGGTCATCGGAACCGTGTGCGGCTTCCTGCTGGCGCTCGCCCGCATGTCGCCGCTGAAGATCCTCTCCGTCCCCGCCTTTCTCTATATCTGGATCGCACGCGGCACCCCGCCGCTGATCCATCTCTTCCTGATCTATTTCGGCCTGCCGACGATCGGCATCACGCTCGAACCGCTGCCGGCGGCGATCATCGCCTTCTCCATCACCTCGGCCGCCTACAATGCCGAAGTGCTGCGCGCCGGCCTGCAGGCGATCCAGCCCGGCCAGATCGAGGCGGCCCGCGCGGTCGGCATGAGCTATCCGACGATCCTGTGGCACATCATCCTGCCGCAGGCGGTTCAGGTCGTGACGCCGCCCTATATGAGCAACTTCATCAGCCATGTGAAAAGCACCTCGCTCGCCTCGGTGGTGACGGTGCGCGAACTGCTGCTGACGACGACCTTCATCTATTCGAACACGTTCCGCGCCCTGGAGGCGCTCATCGTCGCCGGCGCGATCTACCTGTTCCTGACCTCGTTCCTGGCGATCGGCCAGTTGGCGCTCGAGCACTATGTCGCCTTCGACAAGCGCCCGCCCTCCCGCCGCCGCCTGCGCCGGCTCGGCTTCGGGGGAGCGACGGATTTCGCGCCGGCGACCGATGCGCCCGCGCTGCTTGCCGAGAAGCCCGACAGCGGACGGCGCGTGCTCGACATCGTCGGGCTCGAAAAGCGCTTCGGCACCGTCAATGCGCTGTCCGGCGTGAGCCTCACCGTCCAGGAAGGCGAGGTCGTCTGCGTGCTGGGGCCGAGCGGCTCGGGCAAGAGCACGCTGCTGCGCTGCATCAACATGCTCGAGCGTCCCGATGCCGGCCAGATCAGCATCCATTCGCGCGGCGCCGGCTTCGATCTCGCCTTCGGACCTGCCGCGCCGGCGGTCTCCGGCCGTGACCTGGCCCGGCTGCGCTCGCATGTCGGCATGGTCTTCCAGCACTTCAATCTGTGGCCGCACAAGCTCGCGATCGAGAACGTCACCGAAGGCCTCATTCGTGTCAGGCACGTCGCCGGCCGGGAAGCGGGGCTCCTCGCCGCAGAATTGCTGGCGCGCGTCGGGCTCGGCGCCAAGATGATGACGTTCCCCAACCACCTCTCGGGCGGCCAGCGCCAGCGCGTCGCCATCGCCCGGGCGCTGGCGATGCGCCCGGACGTGATGCTGTTCGACGAGCCGACCTCGGCGCTCGACCCGGAACTGGTCGGCGAGGTGCTGCAGGTGTTGGAGGATGTCGCCGCGAGCGGCATGACCATGCTGGTCGCAACCCACGAGATGGGATTCGCGCGACGCGTCGCGGACCGGATCGTGTTCATGGATGGCGGCCAGATCGTCGAGATCGCCACCGCCGCCGACTTCTTCGAGCGTCCGCGGCACGAGCGCAGCATCCGCTTCCTCGAAGCCGTCCTGAAGTAACGGCACTGCCATGACGGAAGAGCCGCCCGGATGATCGTCCGGGCGGCTCTTTCATGTCCGTGTCCTGGTCGTACGGGGCCGGTCTAGTCGTCCGGGCGCCAGAGATGGCCGGCGAGCGGCGCGGGATCGGTGTCGACGACCGACCAGTTGCGCGTGCGCTCGTAGTGGACTGGTTCGTCCTCGACCCAGAGCGCATAGGTGATGCCGTGGATGAGCGGCTCGATGCCGTAGCGAAGCCCGGACAGCGACGCGCCGGAATGGGCGTTGGTGACGGTGGCGCCGTAGTTGAAGCAGAACATGTTGCGCAGCACCGGCGTCCGGCCCGGCACCTTCTCGACGAAGGACAGGTCGCGGTTGAGATAGGGATAGGTGAGCAGCCAGGAATCCGGCTGGTCCTGCGGCGGCGTGAAGCGGTCCGCCCAGGTCGCGATGTTGTCGGCGAGCGGGGCCAATTCCGGGCGGTTGCGCGGGTCCATGGAGAAGCCGCAGCCGATGAAGAGATGGTCGAACATCGCGACCGAGCCGTCGCTGCCGGTCACGCGGACGCCCTCCGCCGTCTCCTCGACATCGGACCAGGAGGCACCGCCATGCAGGCGGAAATTGGGGAAGGCGGCGCAGCGGTCGACGCCATCCTGCGTCGGCGGCTGGCCGAAGCGGAACACGGCCTGGATCCAGCGCCATTTGTCGGCATCCGACATGGACGCGAAGTGGCGCAGATAGCCTGCCTTTTCGAGATAGCGAAACGGATTGGCCGTCAGGATCTGCGGACGGCGCATGTAGAGCGTCAGCGCCGAGGCACCGAGTTCGAGGAGGTCGGCCGCCCGATCCCAGGCCGTGGCCCCGGCGCCGAGCATGGCGACGCGGCTTCCCTTCCAGTCGAGGCTGTCGACGTCGTCCGTCGCCAGAGTATAGCGCCCGCGCGGCAGCTTCTCGCGGATGAAGGAGGGGACATGCCAGTCGCCGATGCCCTCGAGGCCGGTCGCCAGCACGACCTTGCGCGCATAGACGGGTTCGCCGCCGCGGATCTCGAGGCGGACCAGGCCGTCCTCGTCCCTGAAGCCGGTGACCTCGGTCTCGTTGCGGATCGGCAGCTCCAGCGCCGCGCCATACCAGTCGAGATAGGCCTGCCAGGCCTGTCGCGGCCATTTGCCGAGCTGTTCCCAGCCCTCCTCGCCGAACACCGCCTCGAACCAGGACCGCGGCGCGAGCGAGGGCACGCCGAGATCGGGCCCGGTGACGTGCTTGGGCGAGCGCAGCGTCCACATGCGCGAATAGGTGACCCACGGCCCCTCGCGGCCCTTCGGCGCGCGGTCGAGGATGACGATGTTGGAGACGCGGTCGCGCATCAGCGCGAAGGCGACCGTCATGCCGCACTGGCCGCCGCCGACGATGGCGACGTCATGCACGTGATGACCGGCGGGGTGGCTGCGCGGCAGAACCCAGTCGTCCTTGGGATAATTGAGGATGGCGAGGTCGTGGCGCACCCGCCGCGTCAGCGCATCGAGACGCGCGCCGGCATCGGCGAGAGGGGGCGGGCAATAGGGCGGCTTTAGCCCGCTCCTGAGCGCCGCATGATCGAGCTCCAGCTTCGCCGAAAGTGCGCGGGCATAGTCGTCCGCCACCCCGATCGCTGCGTGCCGCATCTCGTTCATCCGACGCTCCCCTGAAAGCCGTTCCGTCAACCGGGTTATAGCGTATCTTTGATATTCCTGTAAAAATATCTGACATTCGGTCGCGCCGCTTTTCGCGCTGCCGGATGAGACACTTCGCGGGCGGCGGGGAGGCCGGAGGCGGCCTGTGCGCGAGATATGCACGCTGATATAGTATCATGCGACGAATCGACGAAATCTGGTGCAGGGGCGCGGGACGGGACTATGGCGGCTTTGACCGAGGATGATGCGAAGGAGGCGAAGCCCGCGGCCGGCGGGCGCGCCAAGCGCCCGGTGAAGGAGGCGGCGACGCCCCCTCGTCGCGCCCGCGCCGGCAAGAAGACCGCCCGCGCCTCGCTGACGGACCGCGTCTACCAGCTGCTGCGCTCGGACATCCTGACATGCGCTCTGGAGCCGGGCCGCGAGCTTTCCGAGGCCGAGCTGGCGCAGCGCTTCGACGTATCGAAGACGCCGGTACGCGAGGCGCTCGCGACGCTGCGGCAGGAGGGCTTCGTCCGCACATTTCCGCGGCGCGGCTATCAGGTCGTGCCGATCACCTTCGGCGACATGAGCGAACTCTTCGACCTCAGGACCATTCTGGAAGCAGGCGCGGCGGAGCTCGCCTGCGCGCGCATCACCGATGCCGAACTCGACCAGCTGCAGAAACTCGCCGATGTCGTCTATGACCGCGCCGAGCAGCCGAGCCTGCAGCGCTTCATCAAGGCGAACCGCGATTTCCATGCCGCCATCGCCAAGGCATCGGGCAACGAGCGGCTGCAGGCCCTCATCGTTCGCCAGATGGACGAGCTGGAGCGCTTCTTCTATCTCGGCGCCCGGCTGCGCGACGTGAACAGCGAGACGATCAACGATCACCAGGCGATCGTCGAGGTTCTTCGGAAGCGCGACCCGGATGCTGCCCGCGCCATCATGATCAAGCACAACGACATCACGCGCGAAGGCCTGTTCAAGGCGCTGGCGAGCTCGCGCAGCTTCGCCCAGATCAGCCTCTGAGGCGCGCCCGCCGGGCATCCGGCGGTCGGTCCCTCAGGTGAAAGACGCCGCCCTGCCGAGCCGCTCCGGGCATCGCTCCCCTCGACATCGCGTGCCGTTTGAAATATCACGAGATATCTCAAACCGCAGGGAACGGATGCGATGGGCGACAAGATCATGTGGGCGCGGCAGGAGACCACGACCAAGACGTGGATCCATGAGGGGCAGGAGTTCAGCCACCGGCTGATCACCAACAAGAAGCAGGGCTCGTCGATCTCCTTCCACATCACGACCTACATGCCGAATTTCGACGTGATGGTGGAAGGCGACGGCAAGCACGAGGTCATCCTCTATTGCCTGCAGGGCTGGTCGCGGCAGATCGTCGAGGCGACAGGCGAGGAGCGCATCTTCCGTCAGGGCGACGCGATGTATCTCCCCAAGGTCTACCGTTACCGTCACATCATCGGCGATGCCGGTCTCGTCATCGCGGTCTGCGCCAATCCGAGCAAGGAAGACGGCGACATGTGACCGGGCGGGCGCGCGGCAAGCGCGCCCTTCCTCGTCACGCCGCTGGCACGCGCTTCAGCGGCACGGCGCCCGGCCGGACATCCGCCGCCGGGTCCAGCACATAGCGGAAGCCGCCGCGCCGCGTCCCAGCGAGCGGCGCCTCCAGCATGTCGTAGAGGCCCGGCGCCGCGCCATGCACATCGGCCGTCGCATTGACGATCACATTGGCCGCCCCGAAGAGCGACAGCGCCGCCGGCCTGAGGCTGGCGCGGATGTGATGCGCTCCTTCGATCTCGATCGTGTCGGCGGCCGCGATGCCAAACCGCTCGGGGTCGTAATACATGATGAGGCTCATGCGGATCACGGTCTCGTCGCCCGAAAGGCCGAGGCCGGTCTGCGTGATGCCGATCACGCGGCCGGGCTCGATCATGCCGAGGCTCGGCGTGCCGGAATCGACCGGGAAATCGGCCACTTCCGTCTCCCATTTCTCCTCGATGCGATCGATGGCGAGGCCGAGCCGCTCCGCGATCGCGGCGATCGATTCCGGCATTCCCATATGGCCGACGATCCGGCCCGAGGCGATCTTCTCCTCGAACTCGCGCGGCCAGAGCGCATAGCCGACATGATCGATGTCGCCGGGACCGGTGCCGGTCACATCGATGGCGCGGGTGATGGTGACGCGGCTGACGCCCGAGGTCGCGCGCGCCAGCGCCAGCGGCACGCTGTCGAAGCTGAAGCCGGGATTGATGCCGGTGCCGGAAACCGTGACGCCGTTCGCGCGGGCGGCGGCATCGAGGCGGGCGGCGAAATCGGCATGGCGAAGGGCAGGATGAAACATCGCTTCCGAGGCGGACAGCACGTCGAGCCCGGCCGCCAGCGCCTCGAGCAACTGCCCTTCGATCCGCTCCGGAGCCGATTCCGTCAGGTGATAGAGAAGGTCGGCCGGCGCCGGCGCGTCGACGAGCGCCTCGGCGAGGCTCGCCCGCACCACGATCTCGCCCGCCCCGGCAAAGTCCGGGTAGAGATCGGCGAGCCTCCGGCCGGCCTTGGCCGGATCATGGTCGACGGCACCGACGACGCGGATGAGCGGATAACCCTCAGCGAGACAGCGGACGACCAGCGACCCGAGCGCGCCGAGACCGAACAGGACGACATGGATGGGACGCGCGGCTTCAGGCATGGCGGACTCGCTCCGATGATTGATATTGTCAGTAATATCTCAGAAAGCGGGTCAATCAAGCGCATGTTTCCGGCGCCGCGAGTCATGGCACTGCCGGCTGCGAGCCATGGCCCGCGACGCATTCCGCACCGATTGACATCTTACGAGATATATTAGATCAACGGGGCCGGGGCGCCTGCAGCGGTCATGCGCCGAGCGAGGATTCCATGCGACTTGATGCCAGTGCCAGCGGCGTTTTTCCGATCTCCGCCACCCCCTTCGCCGATGACGGCGCGCTCGATCTCGACAGCGCGGCACGGCTGACGGACTTCTATCTCGGCCACGGCGCCACCGGCCTCACCATTCTCGGCATGATGGGCGAGGCGCAGAAGCTGTCGCCGGAGGAAAGCTCCGCCTTCATGAAGGTGGTGCTCGACCGCGTCGCCGGCCGCGTTCCCGTCGTCGTCGGCGTCAGCAATCCGGGCATGTCGGCGATGGTCGCGCTGGCGCATGAAGCCATGGCAGCCGGCGCCGCGGGTGTCATGGTGGCGCCGCAGCCGAGCCTCAAGACGGAGGAGCAACTGACCGGCTATTTCGCAGCGGTCTGCGCCGCGCTGGGGTCGGACGTGCCGATCGTGCTGCAGGACTTTCCGCTCGTGCTCGGCGTCCACTTCTCGGTGCCGACGCTGGAGGCGATCTTCGCCCGCCACCCGCAGATCGTCATGCTGAAGCACGAGGATTGGCCGGGGTTGTCGAAGCTGTCGCGGCTGCGCCGTGGCGAGATCGAGCGCGGCACGCGGCGCCTCTCGATCCTGGTCGGCAATGGCGGGCTCTTCCTGCCGCAGGAGCTCGCCCGCGGCGCCGACGGCGCCATGACCGGCTATGCCTATCCGGAAATGCTGGTCGAAGTCGTGAGGCGGACCCGTTCCGGCGACGTGGAAGGCGCCGAAGATGTCTTCGACGCCCATCTGCCGCTGATCCGGCACGAGACACAGCCGGGGCTCGGCCTCGCCATCCGCAAGGAAATCCTCCGCCGCCGCGGCGCCATCGCCTCGGCGCATGTCCGCGCGCCGGGTCCGAAACTCGACGCGCTCGACCATGCCGAGCTCGGCCGGCTCATGGACCGGGTCGAGAAGCGCCTCGCCGCGCTCGGCAGGGTCTGATCGGCCTGAGCCGGATCACACCGACCGGATCGCGCCACCGTCGCAGCGGATCATGCTGCCGGTGACATAGCTTGCCGGCTCGCTGACGAGGAAGGCGGCGACGGCGGCGAATTCCTCGACGGTGCCGTAGCGGCCGACCGGGATCGCGGCGCGCGAGGCTGCAGCGACCTCCTCGACCGGCTTGCCGCTCTTCCCCGCATTGGCGCGGTCGATTTCGTCGACGCGCTCGGTCTGGATCCGGCCAGGCAGGATCAGATTGGCCGTGACGCCGTCGCGCGCGACCTCTTCGGCCAGCGTCTTCGACCAGCCGGCGAGCGCGGCACGCAGGGCATTGGAGATGCCGAGCCCCGGGATCGGCTGCTCGACGCCGGACGAGGTGATGGTGAGGATCCGCCCCCAGCCCCGCGCGCGCATCTCGGGCACCAGCCGGCCCGTCAGGTCGAAGACGTTGCGCACCATGGCGCCGAACTGCGTCTCCCAGGTCTCGGGCGTGACCGCGAGGACGCTGCCGGGCGGCGGGCCGCCGGTGTTGTTGACGAGCACATCGACGCCGCCGAGCCGGGCGACCGCCCCTTCCGCGAGCGCGGCGACAGCGCCTTCGGCCGCAAAGTCGCAGGCGAGCGCCTCGGCCCGTCCCGGCCCTCTGGCCGAGAGGCGCGCCGCAGCGGCCTCGAGCTTTTCGGCGCTGCGGCCCGTGATCACGACATGTGCGCCTTCGGCGACCAGCGCCGTCGCGACCCCGAGTCCGAGGCCGCGCGATGAGGCGAGCACCAGGGCCCGCTTGCCGGCAAGTCCGAGATCCATGCAGCTTCTCCCTCACCCGTCAGTTGCCGCGGGCGCTTTCCAGATGATCGCGCCAATTGCTCCAGGGCAGCCACAATGCCGGACCATGGCGCGCGAGGAAATGGCCCGGCACGGCTTCCGGCCGTCCATGCGGCAACGGAAACGCGTCGGCCGCGATCCGCCCCGCATAGAGGCCGGCGATCTCGCGGCCGAGCGCGGTGGTGAGCGCGACGCCGCGACCGTTGCAGCCGATGGCGCCGTCGA
>Ga0209933_1002272_pt1 | contig 11541 bp, 8 predicted proteins | sample ThiBiot_300_biof_FD_183944 | JGI IMG/M metagenome (GOLD analysis project Ga0209933, IMG submission 183944) | Wastewater bioreactor microbial communities from Cape Town, South Africa - Thiocy_cont_300_biof (SPAdes) | ecosystem: Engineered > Bioremediation > Thiocyanate > Unclassified | place...
AAAATCAGCGACGCGCTGGACGGGCTGATCGTTCGCGTCCCCGAGAAGCAGTTCTGACAACACTTACGCATTGGGCATTCGAATGACCGTGACCGCGCCGGCGCAAGAGGCAACGACGACAGCCGAGATCATCGAGACCGATGCCGTTGTCATCGGCGCCGGACCTTGCGGCCTGTTCGCGATCTTCGAACTCGGGCTTCTCGATATCAAGGCGCACGTTGTCGACATTCTCGATCGGCCGGGCGGACAGTGCGCCGAGCTTTATCCTGAAAAGCCGATCTACGACGTTCCGGCGCTGCCAACCGTCACCGGCCAGGAACTGACCGACCGGCTGATGGAGCAGATCAAGCCGTTTGGCGCGACATTCCATTTCAGCGAGCAGATCAACACGCTCAAACGCGAGGCGGACGGGCGCTTTCGTCTGACGACGGATGCCGGGACTGAATGTCTGACCAAGGTCGTCGTCATCGCCGCGGGCGGCGGCTCGTTCACGCCGAAGCGTCCGCCGCTTGCAGGGATCGAAGACTACGAAGGAAAATCGGTCTTCTATTCGGTGCGTAAAATCGAGCAGATGCGCGGCAAGGACGTCGTCATCGTCGGCGGTGGCGACAGCGCGCTCGACTGGACGCTGAACCTCGCGCCGGTCGCCAACAGCCTGACGCTGGTTCACCGTCGCGATGAATTTCGCGGCGCTCCGCATTCCGTCGAGAAGATGCGCAAGCTGGTTGCGGACGGCCAAATCCGTCTGTTGATTGGGCAGGTGACGACGCTCGAAGGCGCAGACGGAGAACTTTCAAGCGTTCAAATCAAGACCGCGGGCGGCGTCGAAAGCGTTCCGTGCACTGCCATGCTGCCGTTCTTCGGACTGACGATGAAGCTCGGTCCGGTCGCGGACTGGGGTCTCAATCTTCATGAGAACCTCATCAACGTCGATACGGAACGCTTCGAGACGAGCGAGCCGGGCATCTTCGCCATTGGCGATATCAACTGGTATCCCGGGAAGCTGAAGCTCATCCTGTCGGGTTTCCACGAGGCGGCGCTGATGGCGCAGGCGGCGCATCGCATCGTCTATCCCAACAAGAAGCTGATGTTCCAGTACACGACGTCGTCGTCGAACCTGCAGAAGAAGCTCGGCGTCAAATAGAGCGTCGCTCAGTCGATAATTTGATTATCCCTGCGCCGAAGCGCCCGTGAGCCCCTGACGCATCAAACGGCGCAGAGGTTTTGGCACGGCTTTGAGTGCCGACTTCAAGCGCGGGCGCAGAAACTCGAGATAGACGCGCGCGTAGAGGTAGCCCTTCGCGCTCGAGGGGATCACCCAGTCGATGACCGGCTCGGACTTATCGCACCAATCCATTTTATAGGCGTCGCCAGGCGCCATCATATCGTAGACGTCGAGCTTTTCGGCGTAGCCCTGCTTCAGGTTCTGTTCGAGCAGCAGCACGCCGACGCCGGCTTTTTCGAATGCGAGTTCGAACGCCATCACATGCACGACGAGACGGCCCTTGCAGGTGAAGGAAATCTCATAGGCGGCCGCTTCTCCGCACGTCTTCAGAATCGAGACGACACATGCGACCGGTTTGGCTTTGCTTTCGGCGACATCGCGGAAAAAACGAACTGTGCGGTCGTCGTTCAAGGCGCTCGAGACAAGTCCACGATCCTTGAGCCAACGATTTTTGGTGGTGATTGCGTTCGCGGCGAACGCGCCAGCCTCGGCGCCGCCATGCAGGCGCAGGAATTCAAGCGGGCCTTTTTCTTCCAGCCGTTTCGTCAGCCGCCGGCGGTTGCGGCGCATCTTGGTTGAGAAGCTCTGCTCTTCGAACGCTGTGAAATCCTTCGCGCTCGCGAGGTCCATATACGGCGCGACTTGCGTGTCCGCGATTTGAGCGCCGATGTCGCTCATCAAGCGCGCGACGTTGGCGTCAGCGCGGACACGTCTCAAGCGCAGAACATCCGACGACAGATTTTTGCGGATGTACTCCAGACCAGTGCGCAAAATTTCGGATGAGACGCTGCCGGTGTCGATCAAGGCGTCGCCGTACTGCGCGACGGGCTCACCCATCCAATAAACTTCAGTGATGCCGTTTGCGCGTTCGGAGACGAGCGGCCAGATCATCACGAGGCGACCGTTCTGACGACCGGTCAGGATCGCGAGGCGAGGTCCTGCTTTGGCGCCGTCTTCAGCGAGGAAGCCGTTGGCCCAGTGCCAGCAGAAATTGAAGGATTGGAAGACGTGGATGGATCGCGCCGAGCGTTCAAACAGATCGTTCCACTCGGGCTCGAGTGCATCGAAGGCGCTTCGTTCGGTGATGAGCGTGAGATCGATGCGTGACGCGATCCCGTCGCGCGTCACAGGTCGCGATGCCGTGTCAGGCGATGACGGTGTCAGCGAGGCGACCGAACGGGCGGCGACGTGCATGTTCGATTGTTCCATAAGAAATCGTGGCGCGAGCGACGTGAAGCGCGCGACTGGCAATTCTTTCTAGAGGGCAATCGTTAGGCGTCGGTTACGCGGCGCGACTGAAGCGTTCGTTTACACGTGTGCGATTTCGAGAAACGCCAGCGCCAACAGGGATATGACGACCGCCACGGCAACGAGCTTGCCGCGTCGCGAGGGTGCCGCCGTGCCCATGATGAGCGGGACGATGAGTGCGGCAGCGGTTGCGAAATTGATGGCGATCAGGCCACCGGGTCCGATCGCGCCACGGGCGGACGGAAACTGCAATCCGATCCAGACACCCGATGCAATGCCAAGTGTCATGGCTCCGACCAACCTTGGCCAGAAGCCGGTGCTCGGACGTTCGAGCCCAAGTAGTGCGAGTGTCGTCAGCGGGGCTAGAAACAGCAACGCGCCCGCAATCGCTTTGACGAAAATTTCCGCCCACAGAATTTGCTGCACGCTATCGCATCCGGTCTTTCGGATTGGAACTCGGTGCGGTCACGAGCGGGTCCGCACGCGGCTTACCGCATCATGTCCTGCATGTTGGCGCCTTGATTGCCGGACGATGACGACGACGAGGATTTACCCCAGCCTCCGAACAGACTGTCGTCTTCGACGACTTCAGGCGGCGAGGGCGTGAAGTCGCCAGCCAGATGGCGGTTCAACGCCAGCTTGATGCGTGCCGTCTTTTCCGCCGAGCAATAATCCGGTTTGCTGACGAGCGCCTTCGAGACCGTATTGAAGGACGCGTCGTAGATCTGCGTCAGCTTCGGCAGATCGGTGGGGTTCGCAGCGGACTGGGTTGCGAGGAAATTGTTCTTCAACTTCGCGGGATCGAAATTATAGCCGCACTTGATGGCGCGGGCCGACGTGGCAGCCACATCCATCGTGCGCGTCGCAGGGTCGTTGTTGCGATCGATCGGGTTCTCCTGGTTTGCGCCAAAGAGCGATCCGGTCGACAATTTCGGCAGGCTGGCGCCGCAGCCGCCGAGGCTCGCCGTCATCAGGCCCACGAAAAGGATTCGTGCGATCTTCATTTGGGAATGTCCCCGTTCCCCCGAACCCTCATGACATGGCGCAGGACCGGGGGCGGGTCAACCTCCCGAGGCCGACTCGTTCCTTGCTTTTCACCGCATTAACTCAGGCCGAGCATCCGTTCGCCCGCGCATGGTGCGTCAGCGCATCAGTTCGCGGGTGGCGGCGTCGAGGCCTTCGAGCGTTAACGGGAACATGCGGCCGCCCAGCAGCGTCCGGACCATGTTGATCGACGGTGTCCAGTTCCAGTGGCGCTCATCGATCGGGTTCAGCCAGACCGCGTGCTTGTAGATGTCTGTGACGCGCGTCAGCCAGAGGGCGCCGGGCTCCTCGTTCATATGCTCGACGGAGCCGCCCGGCACCGAAATTTCATAGGGGCTCATTGAGGCATCGCCGACGAAGATGACTTTGTAGTCAGCGGGGAAGGTGTTCAGCACCTGCCAGGTCGGGGTCTTGTCGGTGTAGCGGCGCGCGTTGTCCTTCCAGACGCTCTCGTAGAGGCAGTTGTGGAAGTAGAAATATTCGAGGTGCTTGAACTCCGTGCGCGCCGCGGAGAATAGCTCTTCGACTTCCTTGATGTGGTCGTCCATCGAGCCGCCGATGTCGAAGAACATCAGGAGCTTCACGGCGTTGTGGCGCTCGGCGCGCATGCGGACGTCGAGATAGCCTTTTTCGGCGGTGCCGCGGATCGTGCCGTCGAGATCGAGTTCGGATGCTGCACCCGTGCGCGCGAATTGACGGAGACGGCGCAGCGCGACCTTGATCGTGCGCGTGCCGATTTCGGCGGTGCCGTCGAGATCCCTGAACTCGCGCTTATCCCAAACCTTGATCGCGCGACGATGGCGGCTTTCGTGCTGGCCGATACGGATGCCGGCCGGGTTATAGCCGTAGGCACCGAACGGCGATGTGCCACCGGTTCCGATCCATTTGTTGCCGCCCTGGTGGCGCTCCTTCTGCTCGGCGAGGCGCTTCTTCAGTTCCTCCATGATTTTGTCCCATCCGCCGAGTTCCGCGATGCGCTTCTTGTCCTCGTCGGAGAGATGCAGCGTGGCGATGCGGCGGAGCCATTCCTCGGGGATTTCGGCTTCGATCGCCTCAGCCGTCGACTCGAGGCCTTTGAACACGTGGCCGAAGACCTGATCGAAGCGGTCGAGGTTGCGCTCGTCCTTCACCAGGGCGGCGCGCGACAGGTAGTAAAAATCCTCAACGCGCGTGCCGGCCGCGCCTGCCGCGACGGCTTCGAGCAGCGTCAGGTATTCTTTGAGCGTGACCGGGATCTTGGCCGAGCGCAGCTCGCTGAAGAACGTTTCGAACATGGGCGTGACTTTAGACTGGCGGCCGCCTGACGTCACCGGCCGGGGTGTCGCTCGTCTGCGGTCATTGCAGGGCGGCGGTTTGGCGTAGATGGCCGCCCTCGCGGCCATGACGGTCGTCGGGACGCGCAAACCTGGACAGGTCGGTGCAAAAAAAAGAAGCCGCCCGGTGAGGGGCGGCTTCGATATTTGCGGATTCTGATCGAATTAGAAGTTGATCAGAGCACCGAACGTAACTTCCTGGAAGTTGTCGGTCGAGAGACCGCCTTCAACATCACCGACCGCTTCGACGCCTTTGAAGCTGGCATCGATGTTGCGGTACTTCAGCCAAAGAGACATGGCAGCGGCATCGACTTCCTGGACAACACCAAGACCCCAGAGGCGAGCCGACGAGCGGTCGTAGTCAAAGAGATCGACAGAAGGACCATCAGCGAGGTTGGTGCCAATCGTGCCGCCGTTGCGGTTCTCGATGTGCTCGTACTCACCATAGAATACGGTGTGGCCAAGCGGGTTCAAACGCTTACGGATACCGAGCTTACCGTACCAGGTGTTGTTGCTACGATCGTCGGCACCGTAAGAGTCGCCGAAACCGAGGTGTCCGTAGGCGCCGTAGGCGAACAGGCCTGTCGGCACGTGTTCAACATAAGCGCCGATCTGGAAGTATTCGGAGTCGGGTGCCTGAAGCGTATTGCCCGTCGGGAAGTAGGCGTTCGTGACTGCGTTTGACGTCTGGCTGTATGCTGCAGCGAGAGAGACCTTCACGCTGTTCCATTCACCAGCATAACGAGCTGCGACATCCCAGAAGTCGTCTTCACCCCACGATGCCGACACCGAGAAGCCAGCGAACGTCGGCGAGTCGTAACGAACCGAGTTCGTCGGAAGACCGTTGACGTCGCCCCAGGTTCCCGTGCCTGCCCAGTTCAGGTTCGTCAGCTGACCGTTCTTCTGTCTCACGAAGAATGAGAAGAAATCGAACGGAACCCAGTTTGCCGGAACGAGCGAGCCCGAACCGTCGACCAGGATGGCCGTGTTATCCGAAGCCTGCGACTGCTTACCAACCGAGATCTTGCCCAGCTGGTCGCTCTTGATGAACCAGAACGACTGCAGCGTGCCGACCGAGTTCGTCGCGCCACCGCCGGAAATCGTCAGTACAGACGGACCGTCAGCGATACCCTGGCTCGTCGTCAAGCTGTCCGAGCCCATTGCTTCCAAGTGCAGCACGTAACCAGCGGTCCAGCCCGGCATGATCTGCGCCTGGCCCGTGAACATCACGTGGCTGGCGAGCGTCGTGCCGAGATCGGTCACGTAAACGTTCGATTGGCCGCCGTCATCCCACCAAGTGACCTGCTGGCCAACCCAGCCAGAAATCGTCAGCGAGACTTTGCGATTGCCCTTGCGCGCCGTCGTGGCTTCGAGTTCCGCGATGCGTTCCTCAAGATCCGCGCAGCAATTGCCGCCCAGGTCCGCAGCAGAGGCGCTCGTGGCGAATCCGCCAGCGAGAACGCCTGCAGCGACCAGTGCGCCTAGGCTATATTTCATCATTCTACCTTCTCCCGTCTTCATCACTTCTAGTGGTGGACGCGGTACTTGGCGTTCGCCGTTATTTAGAACTGCGCGACTACGCAGTTCACGGCGGTACACCTGCCAAGTGACGTCGCCGCTTGAGGGGGAAGCTCTGTGATTCGTCCCTTTGCAACAATTACGGTTTGCAAATTCGCCGTGACGAATCCCGCGTTGTGGCGAGAGGGCAACTAACGGAACAAGGTCCACACCTGTGGCTGGACCGCATAAATAACTGAATTCGCTACGTTAAAGGCGATTGATTGCGGTGTGTCCGTGCAAAATGAGTTTTCCACGCATCACATGAGGACAAGCTGTGCATGACGCAAAAGAAAAGGCCGCCTCGATGGGCGGCCTTCGCTTTTTTCGATTTTTGGAGGCTTCTGATTAGAAGTTGATCAGAGCACCGAAGGTGACTTCCTGGAAGTTGTTGGTCGCAAGACCGGTGTCAGCACCCTCAAGTTCAACACCCTTAAAGCTGGCGTCGATGTTGCGGTACTTCAGCCAGAGCGACATGGCGGCCGAGTCGATTTCCTGGACAACACCAACACCCCAGAGGCGAGCCGACGCTTTGTCATAGCCGTAGAGCAAATCAGGTGTGTCGGTATCCGGGCCTGCGCCATTAGCATAGATATCGCCACCGTTGCGGTTTTCTATGCGCTCGTACTCACCGTAAAGAACAGTGTGGCCAAGCGGATTCCAACGCTGACGGATACCGGCCTTGCCGTACCAGGTCTGATTGCTGCTAGCGGACGAGTCGTGGAAGTTGAGGTTTCCATACGCGCCGTAGGCGAACAGGCCTGTCGGCATGTGCTCGACATATGCGCCGACCTGGAAGTAGCCCGTATCGAATGGCTGCAGCACGTTGGCGCTGTTGCCCGAAGAGCTGTTCGTCTGGCTGTAAGCCGCAGCAGCTGCGACCTTGAAGTCAGCCCATTCACCCGCATAGCGAGCGGCGACGTCCCAGAAGTCGTCTTCACCCCAAGATGCCGACACCGAGAAGCCACCGAACGACGGCGAGTCGTAGCGGACCGAGTTCGTCGGCGCGCCGTTGACGTCGCCCCAGGTGCCTACGCCGCCCCAGGTCGTATCGGTCAGCTGACCATTCTTCTGTCTGATGAAGAACGAGTTGAAGTCGAACGGAACCCAGTTGGCCGGAACGAGCGAACCCGAACCGTCGACCAGGATGGCCGTGTTATCCGAAGCCTGCGACTGCTTACCAACCGAGACCTTGCCTAGCTGGTCGCTCTTGATGAACCAGAACGACTGCAGCGTGCTGACGCCGTTGGCGCTGCCCGTCAGCAGATTCGGGCCATCCGGCACGCCCTGCGTCGTCGTCAGCGAGTCGGAGCCGATCGCCTCAAGGTGGAGGACATAACCAGCCGTCCAACCCGGCAGGATCTGTGCCTGACCGGTGAATTTCACGTGGCTGGCGAGCGTCGAACCAAGATCCGTCACGTAAACGTTCGACTGGCCGCCGTCATCCCACCAGGTGACCTGCTGGCCAACCCAACCGGAAACCGTCAGCGAGACCTTACGGTTGCCCTTGCGGGCCGTCGTGGCTTCGAGTTCTGCGATGCGTTCCTCGAGGTCCGCGCAGCAGTTCCCCCCAAGGTCGGCCGCCGATGCGCTGTTGACCGACATCCCGCCTGCCAGCAGGCCTGCCGCCACCAGGGCACTCAGACTATACTTGCTCATGAACCTACTCCCGTCTGCTTCGACTGAGGAATGACGGACGGAACGAACTGTTCAGCCCAACACTCTTCTTATTCGATGGTCTTTTGTTTAAACCCGTCGTCAAACCCGTCTTCTGCGGTCCACGGGTTGCCCCCCGAATCACCGCTCAGGGCAATGCTTAAAGCAGATTAGATTCGCGGGTGAAATACCTTTGGCCAAAGCACCTGTGGAATTGAAGGAGTTTGTGACACAAAAGTCACGAGCAGAAGTAGTCAAACGAGAGCATATCAACGCCCCGTTGTGTGGATGCGTCTGGCTTCCGGGGACCGGTGCGGCGGCGCTTGATTTTGCAGTTGCTCATCGTGCGACGTTGTCTCGCCCGCGCAGGTAAAGACTTAGCAGGAAACCGAATTCGCCTTATTGAAGCGAAAACTTATCATTCTCCGGAGTAAAATGCCTTCACTGGCGCGATCAGCCGTCATCTGCCGGAATGCTGGCGAGGCCGCGAATTATTCCCGCTGGTATGCCGCCGATGCGCGCCTGCTGCGTTGGCCGGTTGATGATGCACGCAGAGGTTTTTGCGGCCGTTAACGGGCTCGCAACGATTGACGAGAAAGTCACACCTAGAATGGATCGACGTGGAAAATCTGCCACAATCGTCATTTAGCAAATCTCTTATTGCTAATTGGTGGGCGCTTGGCGGGGGCGTACATCAGACCATCAGACGCTCACCGCTCGGGCAAGCAGAAATTCGAACATGACAGGCAAACTACTCGATCGGCGGTCGGTTCTCGGGCAGGCTGCAATGGGAACCTTTGCCCTCGCGGCGGCCAAATGGGCGCTTGCTGCGGATGTTGCCGAGGCGGCAGGCGAGTCGTCGTCGCCACCGACGCCGTTCAGCACCTCGAACGTCAACGCCGAGGCGAAGCGCCTCGCAGATCAGCCCTTCGGGAAGCCGGCGCTCGATCTGCCGCCGCCCTTCAACAAGCTCAATTACGATCAGTATCGCGACATCCGCTTTCGTTCGGAGAAGGCGATTTGGAAGGGTGAGCATCTCAATTTCGAGATCCAGCCGTTCGCCATGGGCTGGCTGTACGACATGCCGGTCGATCTCTGGGTGGTCGACAACGGCGCGGCATCGCGGCTGGTCGCCAATGGCAAGCTGTTCAGCTTCGGCCCACTGATCGGCCCAAGTCCCGACGATGCGCCGTACGGGTTCTCGGGATTTCGCGTTCACGGACCAATCAACCGCTCCGACAATTTCGACGAGTATGCCGTATTTCAGGGCGCGAGCTATTTCCGCGCCGTTGGGCGTGGCCAAGGCTATGGCGCCTCGGCGCGCGGGCTGGCGCTGAATACGGCGCGTCCAGGCGGGGAAGAGTTTCCGTTCTTCAGGACGTTCTGGCTCGAAAAGCCGAAGCCCGGTGCAACTCAAGTCACGCTCTATGCGTTGCTCGACAGTCCGTCGACGACCGGCGCGTATCGGTTTGTCATTGAGCCGGGAGAAACGACCACCATGGATGTGTCGGCGACGCTATATCCTCGCGTCGCGCTGCCCCATGTCGGGATTGCGCCTCTGACGAGCATGTTTCTTAACGGCAACGCGACGCCGCGGCGGACACGCGATTTCCGCCCCGAGGTCCACGACAGCGAGGGGCTCGCGATCGTCAACGGTAGCGAGGAACGCCTCTGGCGGCCGCTTAACAATCCTAAAACCCTGCAAGTCAGCGCCTTCATGGACAAGGACCCGCGCGGCTTTGGGCTATGGCAGCGCGATCGGGCCTTCCGCAGCTATGAAGATCTTGAAGCTCATTATGAGCAGAGACCGAGCGTTTGGGTCCAGCCCAAGGGACAGTGGGGCGAGGGCTATATCGAGCTCGTCGAAATTCCGGTCGAGAACGAAATCCACGACAATGTCGTCGCCTATTGGCATCCCGGAAAGCCGCTGACGCCCGGCGGACCGCACGTCTTCAACTATAAGCTCAGCTGGGGCCGGGATGTCCCGGCGTCGTGGTCGGGCGCACGCGTCGCGAAGACGCGCGTCGGCAGCGGCAAGAAACCGGAAAACCTTCTTTTCGTCATCGATTTGACAGGTCCTGCGGTGAAGGATGCGAAGGATCTGCCAGTCGCCGACGTTACAGCCAGCGCCGGCCAGATCTCGAACGTCGCGGTTCAACGCAATCTTGAGATTTCTGGTGTTCGAGTGACGTTTGAGCTGACGCCCGGCGACGCCGAGCTCGCGGAATTGCGGTGCATCTTGAAGGCCGGCGATCAGGCCGTCTCGGAGACTTGGCTCTATCGATGGACGAAGCCGTAAACGAAAACTTCAAAGGCGATTTTCCGCTCGACCCTGCGCAGCCCGTCGTGGCGCGTGACGCGGGTCCCTGGTGGCATTTGCCGGCGGCGGCGCCGCTCGACATGCCGGAGCAGGATTTCAGCGAGAAGATCGCTCGTATCGCCGAGCCGCGGCGGCGCGGCTATTGGGTGCCTCGCACCGCGATCTTTGCAGGCGCGGCGGCGCTGACCGCAGCCTTCGCGCATGAGCTGTTCAGCATCCTGGCGTTCGTCATGATCACGCCGGTGCAGTTTCTCTTTCTCATCCTGTCGACAATTGCGTTCGGGTGGATCGCGATTGGCAGCCTGAGCGCGGCGCTCGGCTTTCTGCCGCTATTCGCCGGAGAGCGCGCCGACACGATTACGCCGCCGCAACCGACTGAACCGTTGTCGTCGCGTATCGCGCTGCTCTTTCCCGTCTACCATGAAGAGCCGACGCGGATCGCCGGTGCGATCGAGGCGATGGCGCGGGAACTCGACGGCCTGGGCCGCGCCCGCAACTTCGATGTTTTCATTCTGTCCGACACGCGCGGCGACGATGACGGCGGACGGGAAGCCGACGTCTATCGCGCGCTGACGCAGGAAATCGCGCCGTTCGTTTCCGTCTACTATCGCCGGCGCGTGCAGAACACCGCCCGCAAGGCCGGCAACATCGCCGACTGGGTCAGCCGCTTCGGTGGCGGCTACGAGTCCTTCATCATTCTGGATGGCGACAGCGTCATGGACGGGCGCACGCTGGTCTCGCTGGCGCTTGCGATGGAAGCCGATCCGAAGGCCGGGCTCATCCAAACCGTGCCGCGCATCGTCGGCGGCGAGACGCTACTCCAGCGTTTGCAGCAGTTCGCCTGCAACATCTACGGTCCCGCAGTGTCGTCGGGTCTTGCCTTCTGGCATCGGGACCAGGGCAACTACTGGGGTCACAACGCCATCATCCGGACGGCCGCCTTCGCGTCGGCTGCTGGTCTACCTGACCTCCCGGGCCGGAAGCCGTTCGGCGGCCACATCATGAGCCACGACTTCGTCGAGGCGGTTCTGCTGCAACGCGCCGGTTATGGTGTGCACATGATGCCGTCGCTCGAGGGGTCGTACGAGGGCATGCCGCCCAACATCGTCGACATCGTCGCCCGCGACCGCCGCTGGGCGCAGGGAAACCTTCAGCATCTCGCCATCGTGTCGCAAAGC
>Ga0209933_1002276_pt1 | contig 11479 bp, 8 predicted proteins | sample ThiBiot_300_biof_FD_183944 | JGI IMG/M metagenome (GOLD analysis project Ga0209933, IMG submission 183944) | Wastewater bioreactor microbial communities from Cape Town, South Africa - Thiocy_cont_300_biof (SPAdes) | ecosystem: Engineered > Bioremediation > Thiocyanate > Unclassified | place...
CTTCTCGCGCACCTCTTCCATCAGCTTGGCGGAAAAGCCGCCGCCGCCGAGGATGTGATTGATGATGAAAGCCGCCATGAAGTCGGGGTCTTTGCGCGGCATTGCGCCGAGCCCGAAGATCGCGACTGATTGCGGCACGCCCATCTCGATCACGCGCTGGCTGCCGCCCGTCGGCTCCGTCTTGGCGACAGGCATGAGCTCGGCTTTCGCCGGAAGATTGCCGAACACATCGTCGATGAGCTTGCCAAGCTCGGCGGGCGTGATGTCGCCGACGGCGACGATCTTCAAGTTGTCGCGCGCGAAAATACGCTTGTGATAGGCGATGAGATCGTCGCGATTGATCTTCGAAACGGTTTCCGCCGTGCCGCTCGATGGACGAGCATACGGATGGCCCGCGAACGCCTGCGCGTACCATTCGCGCATCGCGACCTTGGTCGGGTCCTTATCGGAGTAAATGATATTGGCGACCAGCTGCTGACGGATGCGCTGGACGGCGTCATCGTCGAAGCGCGGCTTCTGAACCGAAAGCTTCAGAAGCTCGACGGCCTTGTCGCGGTTGACGCTCAGCGTTTCGAACGAGCCGTACAGCGAGTCCTTCGTATCGTCGTAGCTCATGCGCATGGAGATATCTTCCACGCGCTCCTGATACTCTTCCGAAGTCAGATCGCCGGCGCCTTCGTCCATCATCGCGGTGATGAAATTGGCAACCCCCGGCTTGCCTTCGGGGTCCTGGCTGCTGCCGCCGTCGAAGGCGTAGCGCATCGAGATGAGAGGAACGCTGTGCTCTTCGACGAGCCAGGCCTGGATGCCGCCCGGCGATGTGATCTGCTGAATGTTCATTGCTGCTGCCGGACGAGTGAATGAAAGAAGCGCGATAGACGTCATCATCGCCAAAGCCAAAGCGATGTTGTGACGTGCCACGGCGCGACCCGCCGTAGCAATCCCACGGGACAGGATCTGCATCAAATCACCTCAGTTCGCTGTTTGCGGACGGCGGAGGGGCGTCTTGCGCCTGCGCAACGCCGCTTTGGTCGGGGATCAGGTAGCCCGTCACGGAAGCCTTGAGATTGAGGTATTCGCCCGCAACCTTTTTGACGTCGTCGGCGGTGACTTTGGAAATCGCAGCCGGCCAATTTTCGACGTCGGCGACGGTGCGTCCGATCGCGAGGTTCCAGCCGTAGCGGCGCGCCAGCGTCGCCTGGTTGTCGCTCTCATAAATGTAGTCCGCGAGATAGCTGCGCTTCGCGCGTGCCAACTCGGCTTCGGTCACGCCGTTCTTGACGACTTCGGCGAGCACGTCATCGATCGCGGCTTCGACTTTCGGCAGCGGCACGCCGTCGGCTGCGACCGCGTAGAGCGAGATGTTGCCGCTATCGAGATTGGAGCCCGAATAGTCGCCGCCGGCGCTGGTCGCGAGCTTCGACTCGACGACGAGCTTTTTATAGATGCGGCTGGTCGTGCCGGAACCGGTGATCTTCATCAGTAGATCGAGAGCTTCGGCTTCGCCGGGCTTCGCGGTCACGTAGCTTGGCGTCAGATAATAGCGCTGCAGCGAATAGTTGCCGGCGCGCGGATCTTTAATTTCGAGCCGGCGCGGCGCGAGCGGCGGCGGGTCGCTCGGACGATGACGAACGGTCGTCACGTCCGGATTGTTCGGGATTTTGCCGTAGGATGCTTCCGCCAGCGTTTTGACTTCCTCCGGCGTGACGTCGCCCGACACGATCAGGATGGCGTTATTCGGCGCGTAATAATGCTTGTAGAACGTCAGCGCGTCCTGACGCGAAAGCTTCTGCATCTCGTGATACCAGCCGATGACCGGCGTACCGTAGGGATCGTTCAGATACAGCGCGGCGTTCATCTGCTCGTCGAGCAGTGCGGACGGATTGTTGTCGATGCGCGAGCGGCGCTCTTCGAGGATCACGTCGCGCTCGGTCAGAACTTCCTTTTCGTCGAGACGGAGATTGACCATGCGGTCGGCTTCCATCTCCATCATCTTGCCGAGGCGATCCTTGGCGACACGCTGAAAGTAAGCCGTCGTGTCGTGGCCGGTGAAGGCGTTGTCCTGACCGCCGAGACGGCTCACGATTTTCGAGAACTCGCCGACCGGAATTTTATCGGTCGACTTGAACATCAGATGCTCGAGAAAATGCGCGATGCCCGATTTCCCGCGCACTTCATCGGCGGCGCCGACGCGGTACCAGACCATGTGCGTCACGACCGGCGAACGATGGTCGGGAATGACGACGACGTCCATGCCGTTCGCGAGCTTGAACTCGGTCGCGCGGGTGGCGGTATCGACGGCGTAAGCTTCAGGTGTCAATGCGAGCATGGAGAGCGCCAAAATGGTTAAGAAGCGGAACCGGGGGAACGTCACAAGACGCATATCGTGGGTCCTTCGACGGTACGCAACGGCATGCGGGTTGCCTACCTTTTTCGGATGATAGCGGCGTCCCCATATGCGGGGACTATTTTTCGCGCCGTGCATTCCGGTGATTGAAACGACGGTCCGCGAAGCCGGGCCCATGAGCGGGTTCGGCAGTCTAAAAGTCAAATGACAAGGCGTTCATCTGACGTGAGCAAGATGCGGATGTTTCAGGCGTTTATATTCGCCAACAACTTTTGATCGCGGCGCGACGATTACTGCGTCTGCGTATCGTCGTCGCCTTCGTCGCTACTTCCCGACGCCATCCACTTCTTGACGCCGGTCAAGATGGACGGGTGGCATGATCCCAGCGGGCCTGACGCCGAATCGGCGGTCGAGTCACCTCTGGCTTTGGCGTCGGTGTAGTTGACCTTGCAGTAGGCATCCTGCTGCCTCTGAAGTTCGGCCTTCGAGACGCCTCTCTTGGCGTCAACGTCCTGGACCGCCAACTCCGGCTGATTGGGCTTGCCGCTTCCCGGCGGCGGGAGCGCTTCGAGGCCCGGAGGGACCACGAGCGGCTGACGAGCGGCCAGCTTGGGCTCTTTCGGCGCCGAGGTATCGTTCAGGCCGACGGCGTCGAAGATCTTGCCGTTGAGCTGGACGCCGTCGAATCCGCAGCCCGAAACCGCAAGCACAGCCACGCCGAAAGGCGCAAGCAGCAATGCTTTTGCGTATGATTTCAAAGGCATACAGATCCCCGTAACCCCAGCGGCCGCTACGCCCCAACTTGCGGCAGTATCACGACATTTGCGGCGCTAATGCGACTCGCCCCAGAAGGACTCATACAACAGGACCAGAACGCCAGCAACGATGGCCACGTCAGCGATGTTGAAGACGTACCAATAGTAGCCATAGGCGTGGAGCGAGAAGAAGTCCGCGACGCCGCCGAGACGCAGGCGGTCGATGGCATTACCGACCGCGCCGCCGATGATCAGTCCGAGTCCGATCGACATCAGGCGGCTGGCGCCGGAGCGATTGAGCCAAAGCCAGAGACATGTGCTCGCGAAGAGCGCGAACGCCGTCAACAAATACTGGCCGATCGGGCTTTCCTGATTGAACAGCGAATAGCTGATGCCGATGTTCTTGACATACGTGATGTCGAAGAACGGAAAGATCTGCACACGGCCTTTATTGGCGATGTCGTAGACGGACAGCATCCACCACTTGTGGAGTTGGTCGATTGCGACGATCGCGACGATGATGGCGAGCGCGAGCGGCGCGGTGCGGCCCCAGATAAAACTGTTCGGACGCTGCACCTGCGGAACAGGCTCGACGTTCATGATGCTGCTCCTGATGGCTCGACATTGGTTTGCCGTCGCACGCTCGCGGAGATGCTGAGCGCGACGCGACCGGCTAAGCTGATTTCACGCCGGGAGAATGGCAGAGTCCGGGATATGCCCGACTGAAGATGGCGATAAAGCGCGCGATCGCGCCTCGTGCTATCCCCCCACCCCCGCCCCCTCCCCGCGAGGGGGAGGGGAGACGTGGGGGACTTTGATGATTGCGTTGCAGCCGATTGCAATCTCTTCACGCACAGGAGCGCCGCCGCGCCGCGATGATTGTTCCGTCGGAGCGAGGCCGTGAGCGCGATGGGAAAAGCATGGGACCGCGAGCGCCGAAAATTCGGGCGATTTACTAGAGCACTCCCTTGGTAAGGGAGAGGTCTAGGGCGCAGGCAATTCCCCTCCCCTTGGCGGGGAGAGGTTAGGGGTGAAGTGACGGCGGATGCCATCACGCGACGGCCTCGGCGTCGAGTTCTCGGACGGCGGCGGCGTCGCGGGCCGAGAGATCGGGATAGGCGGGGTCGGACCCGACGTCGTTCGTGATGCGCCAGGAGCGCGCGCACTTCTTGCCTTCCGCGCGTTTGACGACGACGCCGACGCCTTCCTCGTTCGGCAGCGTGAACGCTCCGGCAGGCGCAGCTTTATCCGAGATCGAAATGTCCGACGTGATGCACACCTCCGCCATGTCGACGCCTTCGAGGCCCGACATCAGATCGGCATCGGTGACGTAGACTTCGGGCGCCGCTTCGAGCGATGAGCCGATTTTCTTGTTGGCACGTTCGATCTCGAGCGCGCCGGTCACGACGCTGCGGACTTCCTTCACGCGATCCCACTTGGCGGCGAGATTGTCGTCACGCCATTCGCGCGGGATTTTCGGGAACGGCAGCAGGTGGATGCTCTCGCCGCCGTTCGGGCGATATTGCAGCCACGCTTCCTCCGCCGTGAACGACAGGATCGGCGCCAGCCATTTGAGCAGCGTATCGCACAGCTTATCGATGGCCGTCAGCGCGGCTTTGCGCTTCAAGCTCGACGGCGGCTCGCAATAGAGCGTGTCCTTGCGGATATCGAAATAGAACGCGGAAAGCTCCGTATTCATGAACTGCGTGAGCAAGCCGACGATCTTGCGATAGTCGTAGGTCTCGTAGGCTTTGCGAACGTCGTGGTCGAGTTCGGCAAGCCGGTGCAGCATCAGACGCTCGAGTTCGAACGGCTTCATGTCCTTGAACGCGACCGCGTCGCTTGGCTTGAAGTGAGCGAGCGCGCCGAGCATCCAGCGCAGCGTATTCCGCAGCTTGCGGTAGGTTTCCGAAAACGTCTTCAGGATTTCCGGTCCGATGCGGAGATCGTCGGAATAGTCCGAGGCCGCAACCCAAAGGCGCAGAATGTCGGCGCCGGACTTCGCGATCACATCCTGAGGCGCGACGACGTTGCCGAGGGACTTCGACATCTTCTGCCCCTTCTCGTCGAGGACGAAGCCGTGCGTCAGCACGACGTCATAGGGAGCGTCGCCGCGCGTGCCGCACGACTCGAGCAGCGAAGAATGGAACCAGCCGCGATGCTGGTCGGAGCCTTCGAGATACATGACGCGATCCTGGCCGCCGTCGCGCTTGCGGCGCAGACCTTTGAAGCCCGGAAACGCAACCGGGTCTTCGAGCGTGAAGGCGTGCGTCGATCCTGAATCGAACCAGACGTCGAGCACGTCCTTGACCTGTTCCCACTTCGCCAGATCCTTGTCGGGCACGAGGCCTTTCAGGAAACGCTCTTTCGCGCCTTCCTCGAACCAGACGTCGGCGCCCTTTTCGGCGAACGCTTTTTCGATGCGCGCGGCGAGTTCGTCCGACTTCTTGAACTCGGGACCCGGGATGACCTGATCCGTTTCGACATTGCGGAAGACGGTGATCGGCACGCCCCACGCGCGCTGGCGCGAGACGACCCAATCGGGGCGGTTCTCGATCATACCGGTGATGCGGTTCTCGCCCGCCGCCGGCACCCATTCGACGCGCTTGATTTCGTCGAGGGCGAGATGGCGGAGCGTCGGAGAATTATCCCCTGCGCTCGGCGGCCGGCTCCCCGCAGGGGAGTCGCCGAGCGCCAACTTAGAGTCCATCGAGATGAACCACTGCGGCGTGTTGCGGAAGATGACCGGCTTCTTCGAGCGCCACGAATGCGGGTACTGATGCTTCAGGCGTCCGCGCGCGATGATGTTGCCAGCTTCGGCCAGCGCCTTGATGACGGCGTCGTTGGCGTCGCCCTTGTCGCCGTTCTCCTTCAGCACGCGCTTGCCTTCGAAGCCCGGCGCGGCCTTCGTCAGCACGCCGTCGGCGTCGACTGTGAAGGGAACTTCCGTGTCGATGCGGCGATCGCGCAGCGCCTTCTGGTTTTTTGTCCAGATGTTGTAATCGTCGGCGCCGTGACCGGGCGCGGTGTGCACGAAGCCCGTGCCGGTGTCGTCGGTGACGTGATCGCCGTCGAGCAGCGGAACGGCGAAGGTGTAGCCGAGGGATGCGAGCGGGTGCTCACAGACGAGGTGACGAAGCTCGAACGCGTTGACGCTCCAGCGCTTCTCGTAGGCTTCGACCTTCGCCGCTTTCATCACGTCGGCGGCAAGCTTGTCGGCGAGGATGTAGCGATCGCCAACCTTCGCCCAATTGTTTTCGGGCGCGGCCGTGACTTCATAGAGACCGTAGGCGATGCGCGAAGAAAAGCTGATGGCGCGGTTGCCCGGGATCGTCCACGGAGTCGTCGTCCAGATAACGACCGACGCGCCCTCTAAGTTTTCCGGCGTCAATTCAGGATGCAGTTCCGGCGGGATATCTTTCGTAGCCGGCTCCTCGTTCGGAGACAGCGGCTTCACCGGAAACTTCACCCAGATCATGTCGGACTGGTGGTCCTGGTATTCGACCTCGGCCTCGGCGAGCGCCGTTTTTTCGACGACGCTCCACATCACCGGCTTCGAGCCGCGATAAAGCAAGCCGCTTTCCGCGAACTTCATCACCTCGCGCGCGATGATCGCTTCGGCGTTGTACGCCATCGTCGAATAGGGATGCGCCCAGTCACCGACGACGCCGAGACGTTTGAATTCCTCGCGCTGCACGTCGAGCCAATGCGCGGCGAACTTGCGGCATTCGTCACGGAAGGCGTTGATCGCGACCGGATCGAGGAAGTTCGGCTTCTCCTTGCCCTTGGCGCGATACTGCTCCTCGATCTTCCATTCGATCGGCAGGCCGTGGCAGTCCCAGCCGGGCACGTAGTTGGAATCGTGGCCGAGCATCTGCTGCGATTTGACGACAAGGTCCTTCAGGATCTTGTTCAGCGCATGCCCGATGTGGATGTTGCCGTTCGCGTAAGGCGGGCCGTCGTGCAGCGTGAATTTCACGCGGCCTTTCGATTCCGCACGCAGCTTTTCGTAAAGTCCGATGTCGGCCCAGCGCTTCAGGAGCTTCGGCTCAAGCTCGGGCAATCCGGCGCGCATGGGAAAGTCGGTCTGGGGCAGAAACAGCGTCTTGCTCCAGTCGCGGCCCGTGGCTTCGGCGGCTGTTCCGCTCGCAGCGCCCGATTTGGCGGCACCCTGCTTGGCGGCGGCCTTCTGGTCTTTCGACATCGGATGAATCTTTCGTTCAAAATCAGCGGGCGTTCTAGCAATTGCGCCGCGCCTTAGCAAAGCGGCATGGGGAGCCTTTGCCACATCGGCGGAGCGCCGTTTCGGGCGGACAAACCGGCGCGGTCCGCGGGAAGCGGATTTTTCGTCTTTATCAGCCGCCCATTTATGCTAGACGCGGGGCGAACAACGGAGATTTTCCCATGCAGATGACAGATTCCCGCCGCCGCCAGATCCAGGCCCGGCAGCGCAAGGCCAAGAACGCAGCGAAACGTGCCGCGAAGATCGCAAAGCGCGAGCGCAACCAAGCTTAACGCAAGCACACGCGGGCGGATGTCGGCTCAGTTGGCCGACAACACCGCTTTCGCCTGCGCAATATCGGCTTCCATCTGCACGACCAGCTCTTCGGCCGAGCGAAACCGGCGATCGCTCCGGATGAAGTCGATGAACTCGACTTCGATCTCGCGGCCATAGATGTCGCCGTTGAAGTCGAACAGGAACACCTCCAGCACCGGATGACCGTCGTCGAACGTCGGGCGCGTACCGAGATACGCCGCTGCGTCGTACGTCTGGTCGTCAAGATGCGTGCGAACGGCGTAAATGCCGTGGCCGAGCGTCGTGCCCTTCGGCATCGGAATGTTGGCGGTTGGATATCCCATGCCGGTGCCGCGCTTGGCGCCGCCGATGACGCGGCCGGAGACGCGCCACGGCTCACCAAGCATGTGCGTCACGCCTTTGACGTCGCCCTGCGCCAGATGCAGGCGAACGCCCGAGGATGAAAAGACCGCGCCGTCTTCGGCAATCGGCGGCATGACAGTAACGCCGAAGCCAAGCTCCTCGCCCGACCTCACCATCAGCTCCGGATTGCCGCCGCGCTTGTGGCCGAAATAAAAATCGTATCCGATGACGACGTGCGCCGCGCCGAGGCCGGCAACAAGCACGCGCTCGATAAAGGCTTCGCCCGGAAGCGCTGCCAAATCGGCATCGAACGGCTCGACGAAAACCAGATCGAGGCCGAGCTTCTCGAAAATCGCGAGCTTGCGGTTGAGAGTCGTCAGCCGGAACTGCACTTCGTTCGGCTGGAAGAACTCGCGCGGATGCGGTTCGAAAACCATCGCCGCCGATGCCGTGCCCTTCTCCCGCGCCTTGGCCTTCGCCTCGCGGATCAGCGCGCGATGACCGCGATGAACGCCGTCGAAGTTGCCGATCGCGATCGACGCGCCGCGATGTTCCGGCGGCACATGCTTATGGCCGTGAATGACGTACATGCACCGCGCGTTCCTTCAATCCCGACGCTGCTTGAAGACCTTCGAGCTTACCTTGCTCTCACCTCGGACGCGAGGGAACCATCAGAACGGCTTCACCCGTGAGCACCGGTTTGCCCGCGACCGTACAGACACAATCGAACCGCGCCCGCTTCTTGTCGGGGATCAGTTCGATAATGCGAACGAGCGACTCGACGCGATCGTCGATCTTCACCGGGCCTTTGAAGAACAGGGACTGCGATACGTAGATCGCGCCAGGGCCTGGCAGTTTCATGCCGAACAGAGCGGAGATGTAGCCCGCCGACAAGATGCCGTGCGCGATGCGTTCCTTGAAGATCGTTCCGGACGCATAATCTGCGTCGAGGTGCACCGGGTTGTAGTCACCCGACAGCGCCGCGTAGGCGACGATATCCGCCTCGGTGACGATACGCGACATCGAGGCTTCCTGACCGACCTCCAAGTCCTCGAAATATTTGGTTCGACCGGCTGTCGCGAGCATCCCATTGTCCTCGTTGCATTTACCAGGCCGTAGGTCGCCCTAATGTCGCCCCAAACCCGCCGCGCGACACTAACGCTTCATAAACGCTTGCCGCAACTCCATGACCGCTCTTGAGGCTGCGGCGTTCTTGCATGGCGGAAACCATTCCAGCCTTGCGTCGGATGGTGCGAAAGCGTTATAAGCCGCTATTCCCTTCAATTTACCTTTGCACTGGCTCTCGCGGACGCGCGGGGGACCGAAAGAGGATTATCCATGAGCGACCGCCGCCCCCTGATGCCGAAAGCCACCGCCGTCTGGCTTGTGGAGAACACGGCGTTGTCATTCGACCAGATCGCCGAGTTCTGCGGGCTGCATCCTCTGGAAGTCAAAGGCATCGCCGACGGCGAAGTCGCCCAGGGCATCAAGGGCATGGACCCGGTCACGAACGGTCAGCTGACGCGCGATGAAATCGCGAAGGCGGAAAAGGATTCGTCGCACAAGCTGCAGCTGGCGGAGAGCAAGGTTCAGCTGCCGCCGCTGCCGCAGACCCGCAAGGGGCCGCGCTATACGCCCGTCTCGCGCCGCCACGACAGGCCGAACGCCGTGCTCTGGCTGCTTCGCAATCACCCGGAACTCAAAGACAGCCAGATCATGCGCCTCGTCGGAACGACGAAGCCGACCATCGCGCAGATCCGCGACCGCACGCACTGGAACTCGGCGCAGCTGACGCCGCAGGACCCGGTCACGCTCGGGCTTTGCTCGCAGATCGACCTCGATGCCGAGGTGAAGAAGGCGGCGAAGCGCACCGAGCGCGATCGCAAGGATTCGGGTCTCGATCAGGAAAAGGCCGGAACGCTGCTACCGGCTTCGGAAACGACGGCCTCCTCGACGACGGCTCAGATCCTGGCGCCGAAGGCCGCCGAGGAAGCTCCGGAGGAAACTCCCGAGCAGGAACAGGCGCGCGTCTTTGCGAAGCTCAAGGGCATGACGTCTCCGAAGGCAGAAGAAGAGACCGACGAAGACGACAGCAAGCCCGAGGACAGCAAAGAGCCGGACGGCGAGTAACGCCCCCGCCTAGCCTTCTTGTGTTGGAGCGCTCTCGCGGGCTGCGGCGAGCGCGTCCTCCAGTGTCGCCGCGTAATGGATCAGCGGTCTGCGCAAGCCGGCGTTCAACAGCGTGCGCCGGACTTGTTTGCTCGTCGACGTGAAGTAGACCGTCGTACCCGCCCGATTGAGCTTCTTCGCGAAGCCTTCGAGCGATTTGGCGGCGGTGCTGTCGACGAAAGGCACCTCGGAAAAGTCGAGAATGAATGCTTTCGGGTGCGCGCCGATGCGGTCGAGCACGGCGCCTACGGTTGCCGTCGCACCGAAAAAGAAAGCGCCGGAAATCCGGTAGACCATGACGCCTTCGTCGGTGACGCGGGGCATCTCCGTTCCGTCGCCTTCGGCGCTGTCGGCCTGATCGTCGGCGATCAGCACGCTGCCGGTCTCGACTTCGACGGCTTCGGCCATGCGATGCAGAAACAGGAACGCGCCGAGCGTGACGCCGACGGCGATCGCGATGGTCAACTCGACGAAAATCGTCAGCAGGAATGTCGCGAGCAAAACGGCTGCGTCGCCGCGTGACGACCGGATCAGGCTGAGAAATTCGCGCTTTTCCGCCATGTTCCACGCCACGACGGCGAGAACGCCGCCGAGCCCGGCGAGCGGGATGTAGATCGCGAGCGGCGCCGCGACCAGCATGAACAGCAAGACGAAGCCCGCGTGCAGCATTCCCGATACGGGTCCGTGCGCTCCGGCGCGGACGTTGGTCGCGGTGCGCGCGATCGTGCCGGTCACGCACATGCCACCGAAGACGACAGCGGCGCAATTGGCGAATCCCTGGGCGACGAGTTCGCAATTCGACCGGTGCTTGCGACCCGTCATTCCGTCTGCGACGACCGCGGAAAGGAGGCTTTCGATTGCACCGAGAAGCGCGATCGAAAGGGCATCGGGAACGGCTGCCTGAATTTTCGCGAGGGTGATTTCGGGAAAGGCAGGTGCCGGCAACATGCGCGGAACGCCGCCGAAGCGCGATCCGATCGTCGCGACATCGAGATGCAGAAACGCTGTCAGAGCCGCCGTTACGCCGACCGCGATGAGCATGCCAGGCCAATTCGGCCTCAAACGCCGGATGCCGAGAATGATGGCGATCGAGAGAAGCGACATGAAGACGGTCGACGGGCGGATCGAGCCGATTGCCGAGGCGATCGCCTCGATTTTCGGGATGAGCGCGGCCGGCTCGTGCGCGATGTCGAGGCCGAGCATATCCTTCACCTGGCTGGCGAAGATGATGACGGCGATGCCGGTGGTGAAGCCGACCGTGACGGGAAACGGGATGTATTTGATGTATGTCCCGATGCGCAGATAACCGGCGGCGATCATGATGATCCC
>Ga0209933_1002279_pt1 | contig 11470 bp, 12 predicted proteins | sample ThiBiot_300_biof_FD_183944 | JGI IMG/M metagenome (GOLD analysis project Ga0209933, IMG submission 183944) | Wastewater bioreactor microbial communities from Cape Town, South Africa - Thiocy_cont_300_biof (SPAdes) | ecosystem: Engineered > Bioremediation > Thiocyanate > Unclassified | place...
GGTCATGAGGTCCTTCCGGCAGAGAGAGCGGGAGAACCCAGATCATCCCAAGCGGAGGCAAGCCAATGACACGTCGAATCAAGCCATTGACCACACCAACTCAGCATAACGTGCACTTGGGATATTACGTGCTCGACTACCTGGCGCACAGTTTCCCGACCCAGCTCTTCGAGCCCTTCACCGATGGCGAGGGCAACCTCTCCTCGCGGCCGGTCTATCGCGACGGCCAGCCCGTGCAGTGCCGGGATGCCGTCGAGCGCCGCGATCGCCTGATCGAGCGGCTGGCCTCGCTCGCGCCGGTCCAGGGCGCCCTCGACCAGATCGTGCAGCGCTTCGGCACCGACCTGGTCGCCGAGGTCACCGGCCGGTCGCGGCGGATCGTGCGCAAGAAAGAGCGGCTTTGCGTCGAGAATCGTCCGGGCTCCGCCAACCTCGCCGAAGCGCAGGCCTTCATGGATGACGACAAGCGCATCCTCGTGTTCAGCGATGCCGGCGGCACTGGCCGCTCCTATCACGCGGACCTGGGGGCCCGGAACCGGCGCCTGCGCGTTCACTACCTGCTGGAGGCAGGCTGGAAGGCGGATACCGCCATCCAAGGCCTGGGACGCAGCAATCGCACCAATCAGGCGCAACCGCCCCTGTTCCGGCCGATCGCCACCGACGTGAAGGCCGAGAAGCGCTTCCTGTCGACCATTGCCCGCCGGCTCGACACGCTGGGTGCTATCACCAAGGGCCAGCGCCAGACCGGCGGCCAGGGCCTGTTCCGGGCCGACGACAATCTCGAATCGCCCTATGGCCGTGCCGCCTTGCGGCAGCTCTACCTCCTGCTGTTCGCCGGCAAGGTTGAGGGCTGTTCGCTCATGGCCTTCGAGGAGGTCACCGGCCTGCGTCTGACCGATCAGGACGGCAGCCTGCGCGAGGAGTTGCCGCCAATCACGACCTTCCTCAACCGGCTGCTGGCGCTGACCATCGAGTTGCAGAACGCGCTGTTCGGCGTCTTTGAGGGTCTGCTGCAGGCGAAGATCGAGGGCGCGCAGGCCTCGGGCACCTACGACGTCGGCGTCGAGACGCTGACCGCCGAGAGCCTGGTCGTGACCGACCGGCGCTCGCTCTATGCCCATCCGCAGACCGGCGCGGAAACCCAAGTGTTCACCATCCGCCGGCGGGAGCGCAATCAGCCGTTCTCGCTCGCCGAGGCGTTGGATCGTGCTGATGACCCGCGCGCCATGCTGCTGGTCAATGCGCAGTCCGGCCGGGCGGCGGTGCAAGTCTCGGCGCCGAGCCTCATGCTCGAAGATGGCGAGGTCGAATGCCGTGTCCGCCTGCTGCGGCCAATGGAACGAACATCCATGGCATTGGCGGCGTTGGACCAGACACACTGGGAGGGGGCCGATCGCGTCGCGTTCACCGAAGCCTGGGAGCGAGAACTCGTCGAGATTCCCGCCTTCACCGACAGCGATCTCCATGTCGTCACGGGACTGCTGCTGCCGATCTGGAAGCGCCTGCCGGATGATTCCATGCGGGTTTACCGGCTCCAGACGGACGCCGGCGAGCGCGTCATCGGCCGGCTGGTCTCGCCGGCCTGGGTGGCGCAGGCCGTCAGTGCCGATGGCGTGAGCATCGCACCGGCAGATGCCTGGGCCGCCGTGCTCGACGGTCGAACCATCCTCGAGCTGCAGGACGGGTTGTCACTTCGCCGCGCCAGGGTGATGGGGCTGCTCCGGGTGGAACTCTGCGGCTTCACCGAAGGGATGGTCGATCGCCTGAAGGCGATGGGGCTGATCTCCGAGATCGTCGCCTGGAAGCTGCGCCTGTTCGTGCCGACCGGCGCCGACGGTCCCGCGATTCTCGCCGGGCTAACGGAACGCTACCCGATCGCGAGCATCGCCGATCGGGCCGCGGCATGAGGGGCCGTCATGTCGTCGCCCGCCGCTGACCTCGCCCGCAGCCTCGCGCGCAACGCCGAGGCGGTGTGCCGTCACTATCTCTCGAACGGTCATCGCGAGGGCCGCTACTGGCTGGTCGGCGATGTCGCCAACACACGGGGCCGCAGCCTGTTCGTTCGCTTGAGCGGGCCGGACCATGGCAAAGGCGCCGCCGGCAAATGGACCGACGCCGCGACGGGCGAGCATGGCGATCTTTTAGACCTCATCGCCCTCAATCGCGGGCTCGATCGCCTGCGCGATACCCTGGACGAGGCACGCACGTTCCTCGCCTTGCCGCCGGACCAGCTCGCGCCACGGCAGGATCGTCTTCCCGCGCCGCGCGGCTCGCCTCAGTCCGCACGGCGTCTCTACGCCATGTCCAGGCCGATCGCGGGCACTCTGGCGCACGAATATTTGCACAACCGTGGCATCGTCACTGTGCCCGAAGGTGACCCGCTGCGCTTCCATTCGCGTTGCTACTATCGGCCCGACGACGACAGTCCGACCGAGACCTGGCCGGCACTTATCGCCGCCGTTACCGATCTTGGCGGCAGGATCACCGGAGCACATCGCACCTGGCTCGACCGGTCTGGCCAAGACAAGGCGCCGATTGCTTCGCCGCGACGGGCCATGGGTCATCTTCTCGGGCACGGTGTCCGCTTCGGCGTCGCTCGCGACGTGATGGCCGCCGGGGAGGGGATCGAGACCATGCTGTCGCTGCGCAGCATCGTGCCGACCCTGCCGATGGTGGCCGCACTTTCGGCCAACCACCTCGCGGCGCTGCTGCTTCCAACGACGCTGCGCCGTCTCTATATCGCACGCGATGCCGATCCGGCCGGAGATGCCGCGATGGCCAGCCTGTGCAACCGCGCCCAGGCCATCGGAATCGAGGTGGGGAGCCTGTTGCCCTGCTTCGACGACTTCAACGAGGATCTCCGCCGCCTGGGAGCGGAAAGGCTTCGAGCATCCGTGCGCGGGCAGCTCGCCCCGCAGGACGTGGTTCGCTTCCTGGCCTTGGCGACGGCCGCGACGGGATGAGCACGGGTACGGCGAATCGCTTGCTGCCCGGTCGCTCTGTTGCCCTTTGGATCGGAGGAGCGCGCGCCCCGACCTTCTAGAGGGGCGATCGGACGGCAGGCCGCCCGGGCCCGCAACGGCGATCCTTCGGCTTTCTTCCCCTGCCGGCTTCGCCGGCATTCCTCGCGAGGCAAGAAAGCCGCGGCCCGCCGTCCTCCGCTGCGCTTCGGCCGCAAGCGCGGTGCAGGCCCGGTCCGCCCGCCGTCTGTCGACGCCCACGAAGGCCGCGATGGGCGCGGCCAATCCGACAAAGGACATCATCATGGCGACCAACGACGATCCCGAATTCGAGCCCGTGCATGCCGCATCCCCGACCGATCACGTCCTCACCGAACTGCAGCTCTACGGTCATCGTCCCTTCCAGGACGACCCAGATCCCAGGCCACTCCCGGACACTCAAAGCATCGTCGGCGCCGTCGTCGACATCTTCGATGCGCTGGTCTCGACCCTCACCGAGACGCGCCTCGAGCCCGACCTGGAGGAGCTGCTGTGGTCGGCCGTCAACCTGTTCCATCGCGCCACTGACCGGATCGAACGCGAGCTCGACGCCAACGAGCAGGCGCAGCGGCGCAGCCAGAAGGAGCAGAACGGTTCCGAGGTCCGCTCGGTCGAACTGGAGCGTCTCGTCGCCGAGGGCCTGACCCTGATCGAACGCCGCAACGCACTAGAACTCTTCCGCGACCAGGCCGCCGATCGCTTCGAGGTCCATACCGGCTCGGCCTGGCGGCCGCGCACCGGGTCGATGGTCAATCACCGAGCGCTCACCGCGGCGATGATCGACAGCCGGGACTTCCTGGCCGCCCGCCGCCGGGTCGACACCGAGCTGCTGGTGCCGGCCGGTCCCAAGATCGCCTTCACCGGCGGTGCCGACTTCAACGATCATCGGCTGATCTGGGGCACGCTGGACAAGGTCCACGCCAAGCATCCCGACATGGTCCTGCTGCACGGCGGCTCGCCGACCGGGGCCGAACGCATCGCCGCCCGCTGGGCCGACGACCGCAAGGTGCCGCACATCCCGTTCAAGCCGGACTGGACCCGTCACGCCAAGGCCGCGCCGTTCAAGCGCAACGACCAGATCCTGGAAGTCCTGCCGATCGGCGTCATCGTCTTCCCGGGCTCGGGCATCCAGGAGAACCTCGCCGACAAGGCCCGCAAGCTCGGCATCCCGGTCTGGCGCTTCGGGTCGGGCGGCGCATAAGCGCCGCCTTTTGGCCAACTTCACGTTCGACAGTGAATCGATCGCGCCATGGTGGTGGTGGAAGGCGCAACCGTTCGACCTTTGTCACGGAGATCCACCATGCTTGCCATTGGCATTGTTCTCAGCGTCTTCGGCCTCGGCTTTTTCTGCTGGCTCCTGTTCACGCTCGCCAGCTATGCGCTTCCCTTCCTTGCCGGACTGACGGCGGGCCTCGCTGCCTTTCACAGCGGGGCAGGGGTCATCGGTGCGCTCATTGTCGGGTTTCTTGTCGGCGGCGCGACCTTGGCGCTTGGGCAGGCTGCCTTTGCCACGACGCGCACGCCGCTGATCCGCGCCATCATCGGTCTGCTCTACGCAGTGCCGGCAACAGTCGCCGGCTATCAGGTGTCGGTTGCGCTGTCGGGCATCGGCATGTCCGCCGGCGGCTGGCAGACGGCATTTGCCGTTGTCGGCGCCGTTCTCTCTGGCGTCACGGCCTTCTCGCGCATGACGCTGTTTGTCCCGGCGTCGGACGGACAGGGCACTGGGGGAGCTCACTCGCCGATTGTCTGGCGGCCGCACGACCAGAGACGCTAACGGTCTCTGCAACCTCATCGTCGAACAAGTCGGCGAAGGTGGGCGGTGAATGCTCATTATCTGCGATGGCACGAATGCAGCCCTCGATAGCGCTTCGATGAGCCCCTGTCTTCGGCATGGCCGACAAGATGCTGTGGCGGGTTTATCGTGTGTGCCTGGTTGGCTGGGGCGATGCCGTCCTTTTTCTACGCCACGGCCGCCTTCTCTTCGCCCGGCATGCCAGCCCTCTTGTGCAGGACCCTTCAGGTTAGCCACGACTTCTTGGGAGGATGCTGTTCAGCGTGCGACCCACGGCCTCTCCTTGGCTTGATCTAGCCGTAGGACGGCTGCGCCTCGATCGCCTGAGCCGCAACGGCGTCGGTTCGACTTTCTTCCCCTGGGCTTCGCCCATTCCTCGCGAGGCAAGAAAGTCGCTCCGCCGCCATCCTCCGCTGTGCTCCGGCCCGCGAGCGGGTGCAGCGTCGATCGCCTCCGGCAAACGATCGCCATCGAGGCCGCGATGGTCGCGGGGCTCGAAACAGCAAGGAGAAGTCACATGGCTAACATCGGTTCCTTCAAGAAGTCCGGCAACGAGTACCAGGGCGAGATCGTCACCCTGAGCGTGCAGACCAAGGGTGTCCGCATCGTCCCCGAGGCCAACCGCTCGAATGACAACGCCCCCAGCCACCGGGTCTTCGTCGGCCGTGCCGAGATCGGGGCCGCCTGGTCGAAGCGCTCCAACGAGGGCCGCGACTACCTCTCGCTCAAGCTCGACGATCCGAGCTTCAACGCACCGATCTTCGCCAACCTGTTCGACGACGAGGACGGCGAGGGTTCTTCCCTGATCTGGTCGCGCAGCCGCAAGAAGAACGGCGAGTAAGCCGACGCCCCCGAGGCCCCGCCCGGTTCGCCGGGCGGGGCTTTCTCTTTGTTCGCCTTGCGCATTGAGGCCGTGGTGGCTTCATGAGGAGCACGATCCCGCTGTCAAAGCGGTCAGGTTTGAGTGTTCCTCCGCGTGCACATGAAGGTCGACGTCTATCGAGTCGGGGTTCAAGGTCGTGAACTTGGGCGCGCCCGGCTGCGCCGGACCGGACTCTATGCGGCCGCTTGGGAGGGGTTTGGCGGCCGCACGAAGCCGCCCTTCGGTTAAAGGGAGGGAAGGGCGTCTTCGCCTCGCGGTAACGATCCCTCGCGCGATCAGGCTTTGACCTTCGGAGCATTTTGCCTGAGCAAATCGGCGCGCCATACGAGCGACGCTACGTCTCGCCTCTGGCACCCTGATAGCTGTAAGTGTACTCGCCGATAACCGTGCGCCGCCTCAGGCGCGCGCCTCGGCCGGCACAAGCGAAGCCAGTTCTGCCTCAGAAGCGCGCAGCCTGGATTACAGAAGTTGGAACGTGCTGAGTTTGGCGCGGCGACTTTGCAAACGATTGAGCTTGTGGCCTTCGGGCGACTCTGAATGAATGCATATGTCACGCTCATTTCCTAGCGGTCGTCGCCACGGGTGAACGTTTGAGCAGATCAGCCGCCTCGACATCCAGGACCCGCGCTAACCGGTCGACCACATCGATACTGGCGGCATAAACGCTACGCTCGAGCGCGCTGATGTAGGTGCGATCGATCCTTGCACGATGGGCCAGCTCTTCCTGGGACAAGCCTTTAGCCCGCCGGAACTTCCTCAAATTGAGCGCCAGTACCTCTCGTATCTCCATCCACGTGATGGCGCCGTCTTGTCGAGTATTTCACCACGGAGTATTTTCGACAAAACGGAGGTTGGACTGGACATTTTTACATGCGTACGACCGCAGTCGAATGCAGCCCCGCTGGTGTTCATGACCTTGCTCGCATGTCCTGCAAGTCTCGCGGCACTGAAACGTCTTGGCTACCGAATGCAGTCTTCGGATGTGAATAGGAATTTGCAGGCCCGCTGCGAAGGCTGCTGGAACCAGAGGTAGTCCTGCCCAAGGAAATTCCGACGGCGCCCGTCATCGATCTTCACCGACCCTATGGTGATATGCAATTATGCAACTTGAACTTTAGCAGCGTGAACCATGGCCAAGCCGCTACTCGATCCGCCTGTGTCTGATACCGTCCCGGTTGAGGCCGTCCTAACCGGCTACGATGAGCAGCATCTTGTGACGTATTTGCGTCTGCTCGACGCTGACGCCGAAGGGGCCGATTGGCGCGAGGTCGCAAACATCGTGCTGCACATCGATCCTGACCGCGAGCCCGAACGCGCCCGGCAGGTCTGGGAAAGTCATCTCGCCCGCGCCAAATGGATGACCGAGAGCGGCTATCGTCATCTTCTGCGGGATCTTGCGCCGCACTGACAATTGGTTGCTTGCGCGCACGGCAACTGATGTTGCAAAGCGAGTCGCTAACGGGGCAACGCCCGGTTGTGCATCCTGCGCGCTCAACTGAGAACATGTCGCTTCGATTACGGAGTAGCACGCTCATGAGCCGCGCGTATTGGCGGTCGCCGGAGGAGTACGAGGGTCTCCGGTCCCTCGACGCTCCTGGATTTGCTCTTCAGTTCGTTCATCGAAACCCGGATTTCGTGCGGGATCGGGAACGCCTCGAACAAGCCGCCCGCGACAATTCTCTCGACCAAGCCGAGGCGGATGCGTTCGCCCGGCGCTGGGGGTTGCGATGTCGCGACGGCGACCGATCCGGAGGCCACGCTTTGGACTGCACAAGCTCTGCCGAGTGTGATTGCACTCACCCAACTTCCACCAAACCTCGCCGATCCTAAGTTTCGACTCCCGTCGCTCGATCCAGCATTGACCGTCGAAGCTGGCGATCATCTCCTCGACCGCCGCGGCACCGTGCTGCGCATTCACCTGGACGGCACTGGAGCCGATCCGCCCGCGGTCCTCATCCCGTTTGATCGACTATTCGAAGTCAGGATGGCTGCCGCACTGCGTCTCTGGCGTACCCTGAACGGCCGCCACCCGGGCCCCAATCCAGCAGCGCTTTCCGAGGCACGGCGAAACCGTCTCACCCTCGCCCTGCGCGCACTCGACGGTCGTCTTGACGACGCCACCCATCGCCAAATCGCCGGTGCATTGTTTGGCGCAAGCGCTGTTCCGAAACGGGAGTGGATCTCGCATGAACTGCGCGATCGCACCGCTCGTCTCGTGCGTCTCGGGGTGGCCATGATGAAGAGCGGCTACCGCCGACTGCTTCTGCATCCTTATCGCGGGCGTTCGTAGACCTGCTTTCCGGGTGGGGCGATCTCATCGGCCCGCGACATCGCCCTATTTCAAGCACTCCCCGCTCCGCCATCGTGATCCCCGACAGCCGCCGCCATTCGACGGCGCGCCATAGGATCACGGAGGCTCCCTTTGTCCGCCAACCCAGCCGCTCTACCACCACCCTATCTGCGCACGCCTGAGGCCGCCCGCTTTGTCGGCCTGTCCATTCGCACGCTCGAGAAGCACAGGATCTACGGCACAGGTCCCCGCTATTCGAAGCTCGGCGGACGCGTGGTCTATCGCCTCGAGGATCTCCAAACCTGGGTGGCATCAGGCGCAAAAGCATCGACATCGGATCCCGGCACCGGGACCGTGCTGCCGGCGAAGCGCCAAACGTCGAGCATGCCGGTCCACGCCGGTCGGGAGCGCCGCTAAGCATGTCGGCGCACCACCGTCCCCGTTCCGAACGCGAGCAACTCGAACTCTTTCGGGCGCTGCCGGGCGATCTTGCGCCTCGAGATGCGCAAGACCTTATGGCCTATCCATTCTTCAGCCTCGCCAAAACCCACCGCACCACGCCAATCGACTTCAGGACGAATGGGATCACCATTCGCGTCGAGGCGGTGGCCGAACACGGCATGGCGACGATCTGGGATGCCGACGTGTTGATCTGGGTCGCCAGCCAGATCGTCGAAGCCCGAGATGCCGGGCTGCGAACGTCGCGCCTGATGGCAGTGAGGCCGCGCGAAATCCTGACCTTCACCGGGCGCGGCACCAGTGCGCGCGCCTATCACCGCCTGAAAGCCGCCCTCGACCGTCTCCAATCGACGACGGTCGCCACGTCACTGCGCCAGATCAACGAACGCCGAATGCATCGCTTCTCCTGGATCAACGAATGGACGGAGCGCGCCGACGCGCATGGAAATGCCGACGGAATCGATCTGATCGTGCCGGACTGGTTCTATCGAGCGGTCCTCGACGACGCGCTCGTGCTGACGATCGACCGCGGATATTTTGCGCTGACCGGCGGCATTGAACGCTGGCTTTATCGCGTGGTTCGCAAGCATGCGGGCCGTCAATCCAACGGATGGCGGTTTGAGTTTCGCCACCTCCATGTCAAATCGGCCAGCCTCTCGCCCTTCAAACGGTTCGCTTTCGAACTGCGCGACATCGTGCGTCGCCAACCGCTTCCGGGGTACCGGCTGCTCATCGAGCGCAATACAGGCGGGCGCGAACTGCTGGCGTTTGCGCCTACCAAATTGTCCACGGCCGGCCGTGGACAACATGTGGAACCCCACGTGCTATCGGGAACCGACAGGCACGTGCCATCGGGAACCCACTTCACGTGCTATCAGGAACCCGCACGGCCGAATTCTTCAGGCGCAACAACGGCTTCCGGCTCGCCTAACTCAGAGTCTAACTCCCATGAATCTAACTCTTCTGTAGTTGGCCGCCACCGGGACGGGGAAAAAGCCCGGAACGGTGCGCGATGATCACCGCGCGCTTCCATCAGGAGACGCTCACCCACATCGAATTGATCTGGGTGGAGCAGCGGATCGAGCACTGGATTCGTTTCGGCCGCGATGTCGCGGAGCAGATCCTCGATCGCCGCCGTCGTGTATTGAGCTTCGCGCCCGACAGCGTCGTCGCCTATGTCCGCTGGGCGTCGGGCGACTTCGGCACCATCATCTCGCGGATCGATATTCTCCGCACCGTTCGACGCGGCGAGGGCTTCTCGAGCGTCCCGTATGTGCGCCCCGGTGGGGAAATCCTCCTCAGGGTCTCCGGCTGGCCCAGGGTCGAGCGGGTGCTACAGGCGATCGACACGGTCGAACAGATCGGCCTCGACGCGGCAGACGCCTGTCCCGATCACTGGCGACATGTTCACAACCGGCTCGCCGCTGGGGAAACGCCGCGTCTTTACAGCCGCGAGAAGCACCGGGCCTGGCTTCTGCGCAAGAAGATCGACGCATGACGCGGGTCGGCTGGATCGCAACAACCTGCTTGGCGGCGCTCTTCGCGGGAACTCTGGCGGTGCTTCATCCCGGCCCGAAGTTGGTCTGGAATGCCAGCGCCAGTGTCCCGATCGGCCTCTACCTGGTGAATCCAGCCAGCAGCCATCACATCGGTGGGCTTGTCCTGGTCAGACCCCCAGAAGCCCTCGCGACCTTCCTCGACGAGCGCGGGTATCTGGCGATGGGCGTACCGCTCCTGAAGCGCGTCCTCGCCCTTCCAGGTCAGACCGTCTGCCGCATCGGTCGCACGATCACCGTCGACGGGCTCGCCATGGGTCATGCGCTCGATTGCGATCATCTCGGACGAACCCTGCCCAGCTGGCAGGGCTGCCGGATCGTCGCCGATCACGAAGTCTTCCTGATGAATTGGCGGTCCGAGAACTCATTCGACGGCCGTTATTTCGGCCCGCTTCCCGCGGCGACCATCGTCGGCCGAGCCGATCCCCTCTGGACCAAAGAGGACAACTGATCATGTCCAGGCCCTTCAAGCACAGACCCGTGCCGCCGCAAGCAAGACGGCTGGCTTCCTCCTCCGTTCCGGCCCTATCGCCTGCGGCTGCTCGCCAACAGATAAGCCGGCTGAAAGCTGGATGGCGAGTTTGGCTGCGCAGCGCGACGGCGGTCATGCTGCTCGTCGGTGTCAATGTCGCGCATGCCGAACCCATCGGCGCGAAGCTCCCAGGCGTCGTCGTTACAGCGGATCGCATCACGGGCTTCGTGACGGAGGCCGCGCAGCGGTTCGCGATCCCGTCGTCCTGGATTCGTGCTGTGATGCGGGCGGAAAGTCTCGGCGATGTGCGTGCACTGTCGCCCAAAGGCGCCATGGGCTTGATGCAGATCATGCCCGAAACCTGGACTATGCTTCGACTCCGCTACGGCCTGGGCACCGATCCGTATGACCCGCATGACAACATCGCCGCCGGTGCTGCCTACTTGCGAGAGCTGCACGACCGCTACGGCGCGCCTGGCTTTCTCGCAGCCTATAATGCGGGCCCGGGTCGCTATGAGAACCATCTCGCGACCGGTCGACCGCTTCCGTCGGAAACGCTGGTCTACATGGCGGCCGCCGCTTCGCTGATCGGTGTTCGCACAGATGGCGGGACGAATGTCGCCACGGCCATGGCGCCCACATGGAGCGATGCTCCTCTGTTCGTACCGCATTCGACAACCGGCTCTGCCCTGTCTCCGTCGGCATCCAGTCCGCAGATGCAGCAGCGTCCCGCCGACGGAATACCGCAAAGCCGGACAGCGCTCGCGCCGCTCTCCGACGGGCTGTTCGCCAAGATGTCCGGCCGGAAGGGACGGCCATGACCTTGATCGGCCTGCGTTGCCTTCTAGCGGGCTATGGCGCAGGTTTGAGCGTTGGTGACGTGAAGCAGGTATGCGTCCGGTTCTCGCACGTCGGTCAGGTCTTGACGTGATTCGCGGCCTTCCAAGCCCACGGCAACAGCTCTTCGATCCGGTTGATCGGATGCCCGCCGACCATGCGTGTCAGGACGTCGTTGA
>Ga0209933_1002286_pt1 | contig 11446 bp, 11 predicted proteins | sample ThiBiot_300_biof_FD_183944 | JGI IMG/M metagenome (GOLD analysis project Ga0209933, IMG submission 183944) | Wastewater bioreactor microbial communities from Cape Town, South Africa - Thiocy_cont_300_biof (SPAdes) | ecosystem: Engineered > Bioremediation > Thiocyanate > Unclassified | place...
CGACCAACCTCAGAAAGCCTTACCTGGCGGACCAGTCCCTGGAGGTCAATAAAAAATATAACGGCAATATCTCGCAGATCGACTGGCTGATAGCAGATCCTGCGTTATCCTCCCAGCAGCAGAAATCCTATGGTTACACTTACGATGCCCTTAACAGGCTGAGGGCGGGCTTTTATTATGTGAAGAATAGCGGCCAATATACATTTCCTGAAGAGAATAACGAGATCCTAAAATATGACCTCAATGGAAATATCAGTGAGCTTAAGAGGTTTTCATATAATATCGGGACAACGTCCAGCCTGATTGATGATCTTAGCTATCACTATACAGGAAATAGGCTGACATCAATAGACGATGTTTCAGGTGATGCCAATGGTTATGAGGGTGGCAATAGCACGATTGATTATGATGATAACGGCAATATGATTACTATGCCGGATAAAAGATTCAACTCGATCACCTACAATCACCTTAATCTTCCCAATGCAATGGATATGGGTTCGGGTAAGAGGAAGTCAAGTAGCAGCACTTTGTACAGGGCAGACGGTGTAAAGCTCAGAAAGTCTTACACCTCCCTGCGCCCGACGATGCCTGGGATCTGGGCGACCGTTACTGCCACTACGCATTATCTGGATGGTTTCCAGTATCTTGATCCGGGAACTTCAGGACTCACGCTTGCGGCTAATAGCTTTGAAGAAGACAATGAGCTCGATCTTGCGATGGAGCGGGAGGCGTTCCAAAGAGTGGAGGAAGTTGCTTTAACAGAACCGGGAACCGGAATAGAGAGTGCAACATTGCAGTTCGTACCGACAGCGGAGGGGTATTACAGTTTTGTGGAAAATCGTTACATTTACCAGTACAGAGATCATCTTGGCAATGCAAGGGTGAGCTATGCAAGAAACAGTACAGACGGCATAGAAGTAACGGATAAGAACAATTACTACCCGTTTGGAATGAACCACCTGGACAACGATTCTGGATCATTTTTTGGACAGAGTTCGTATAAGAATTACAAGTACAATGGTAAGGAACTCCAGGAAACAGGAATGTATGATTATGGTGCTAGGATGTATATGGCGGATATAGGAAGATGGGGTGTGATTGATCCGTTGGCGGAACTTTATTATTCTTACTCGTCATATCAATATACCGCTAATAATCCAATGAAATTTATAGACCCAACAGGTATGTGGATTAATATAAAAGATGGTGATAATACTTATAGATATAATAATGGAAAATATTTCACGCAAAATTTAGAAACGAAAGAGTGGGACGTGGAAGCAAGTGTGAAAAGCGATAGTTATGCTGGCCAAATTTTGTCTTCTCTAACTTCTATCACAGGAGGAGATAAAAATTCTTTTGGAAGTAAATTTTTAGGACTATTTGCAAATGATGATGTAAACACAACTATAAAATCCAGCAAAGGAAGTAAATTTGAAGGAAAAAATGGTACAAGTACAGATGGTTCGGTGGTTTTAACTGCATTTGATCAAGAGGTAAAACCATATACATCAATGTTTGGAGAGAAGTCAAGCCAAACAAGCAGTCCTTTCTATGCTACGCTATTTCACGAATTAGGGCATTCTTGGTTTGACCAAGTCTCCTCAAGGTCAGAACTGGGAGCTTCTTGGGTTGATGCAGATGATAAGAATAATTTGCCTAACAACATTCCGCAATCTGAAATAGCTGCTTCCTATATTGAAAATTTATTACGTTCCGAGCAAGGAATGCCTATTAGAACGAGTTATAGCCCAGATGCGAATACTGCTTCGACATTAGTTAATGTGAATAGTATTAAATGGAGTCCTACTACTAGTGGAAACAGTCCAGCTAATTTGAAGATAAATACAAATACTAGAATATTTACTATGCCAAACAGTGTGCAGAATATTTATAATAAAATAATGAACAGTAAAAAATAATGTTATGGGAAAAAAAATATATTTATTATTAGTAATGATAATATTATTTAGCTGTAATCCTTTATACAAAAAATATAAAAGACTAAATGACAATGTTCCAAAGGGAAAATTCTATACTAAGCAGCTTGAAATCATAAAACCTATTCTTTCCAAAGAAAAGGAAGATGTCATTTTAATAATTTCTTGGGAAAAGAACATATTAGTAAAGAATGGGAATGTTTATTATAATGCATTAATATATTATCCATCAACAGGGGAAAAGAAATTATTTAGAACTACTGAAAAGAATCCACGAACAATAGTGGAGTCTAATAATACATCTGATGTACATTTTAGAGAACTTGTATATATTTTGGACAACTATCTTGATGGTAAAGAGGAATACTTATTATCATTAAATGACTCTTTTAGTAGTTCAGAGTTAAGTACGCCTTATTATGTTTATGATTTTAATAAAAACAAAAAAATTAAAATAAATTCTTTCTTTTTTGAAAAAAGTGGTAAAATTATACAATAGACAGCTTACAAGAATTACAAGTTTCAGGAACAAGAGCTGCAGGAAACTGGTTTTGGCAGTGTTCCAAACAAATTGGTAAATAGAAAACAGTATTGATATTCAATACTGTTTTTTAGAAAAAAAAGTATACAAATTGATTTTGAAAAAGTATTGCAGGTAGCCAGAATAGGAGAATTAGAAAAAGGCTATCTAAAATACTGAGAACCATAAAAGGTGTTTCAGATTTGTTGGTGTTATTACCCGTACAAAGACCATCTTAGTACCCGACGACGGTAACAAAGGAAAGTGTGCCTAACTTCTTTGCTATGGCAGAAGGGTTTTATGACTATGATAATTTTAGGTATATTTACCAGTACAAAGACAACCTTGGTAACACGAGGCTGAACTTTGGGCGTGACGAGAACCGGAATAGAAAATGCAACATTGCAGTTCGTACCGACAGCGGAGGGATATTACAGTTTTGTGGAAAATTGTTATATTTACCAGTACAGAGATCATCTTGGCAATGCAAGGGTGAGTTATTCAAGGAACAGCGCAGGCAGCATAGAAGTTACGGACAAGAACAATTACTATCCATTTGGAATGAATCATCTGGACAACGACTCTGGATCATTTTTTGGACAGAGTTCTTACAAGAATTACAAGTACCAAGGACAGGAATTACAAGAGACTGGATGGTACAGTTTTAAGTGGAGAAACTATATGCCGGATGTAGGGAGATTTTTTAATGTAGATCCTCTTTCTGAAAAATACGCTTACCAATCTCATTATAATTTTTCTGAAAACCGTGTAATTGATAGTAGAGAATTGGAAGGTCTTGAAGCTGTTAAGGTAAATAAAGATGTATCTCATCTTGTTATTACCGTAAATGGAAGAGCTGGAGGAGGATCGGGTGATTATATTCAAGGAAATAATACTTTGGTGAAAAATTTACCCGCACCATATAATAGAGGTGATGATGGTCTTTCTCTAATAGGAAAAAACCCAATATTTTCTGTTGATAATGCAACTGTAATAAACTACGCAGGTTCTGACTCTAATATTACATCAAAACATATAGCCCAAACAATATCCGACTATCATGCGGCGAATCCTGATGGTCAAATTGATCTTGTAGGACATAGTTTAGGGGGGAAAAACGTTTTAGAGGCAGCTAATATTGCGAAAGATGTTCCTATAAACTTAGTGATGACTCTGGAAGCAGCTTCTCCAGAAGGAGGTATTTTAGGAAGTGCATATTCTGCATCCTTAGGCTCTAATGTAAAAAATATTATAAATTTTAATTCTAATCGCTCAAGTTATATAGGTGGTGGTGGATCTGCTACTAATTCTTCACAAAAATCAACAAATATTAGTTTACCAACTGGCACAGATCATACTAATATGGACAATTCTTTAATATTTTATATTGCCCCATTGTTAAATACTACAAATCCGGTAGATACATCTAACAGAGTTAATTTTAATAATATGAAGATATTTAATAATGGTCAAATTGTTCCAGATCCTAATAATAAAAAAGGTACATCTTCCTATTAAATTATGAAAAATAGAATATTTTTAATATTATCGTTACTTATATGTGGGGCTTTTTTCTCAATACAAATAAGTTATTCAGGTAATTCTTATGATACAATTTTTAAATTGGTCTTTGCTTTCCTTCAGAATAAATCAATATTAGCAGATTTTAGTATTAAAAATCCATTAATACATATTGTCGTTTTTTTACTCATAAATATTTATTTAATAATATTTAGTTTAAAAAATAAATATTATTTAATCATCATTTCAACAGTTTTATTATTTACAATATGGGTAGATATCTTAATTTACTTTGGTGCTTTATTCTCAAAAGGTCAGTTTTTTTATAGTTCTATTCCTTTTTTGATATTTCTTATAATAAATATTTGGCTGGCAATTTTCTTTATAAACAAAAACAAATCCGATGGCGATCCCCTATAACTACAAGTACAATGGTAAGGAACTCCAGGAGACGGGGATGTATGATTATGGCGCAAGGATGTATATGGCGGATATTGGTAGATGGGGTGTTGTAGATCCATTGGCTGAGCAAATGCGTCGTCATAGTCCTTATAATTATGGTTTTAATAATCCGATAAGATTTATTGATCCGGATGGCATGGCACCAATAGATCCTCCAATTAAGTTTTCAAATAAATTCGTCTCTAACGTTCTAGCAGGGAAAAGTTTTTCAAACTATTCTAATGCTGTTTTTGCTCCGGGAAGAATCCTACAAGGACAATCTCCTTTAGTTTTTAATTGTTGGCATGCAGCAGCAAGGCAAGTTGAATATGGAGGGAACTATCGTACGGCAAATCCATCAGAACTAGCGTCACATAGGATAAATATGATTAATGAGTATAGACCTTCAACAAAACAAGATATTAAAGTAGATGTTCAAAAAGGGGTTGATATGATAATTAATAACTTAAACGAAGGTAAATCTGTAGTTGTTGGAGTAGACTATGGAGTAAAACCACAAAGTGAGGAAAATAATTCAAATAAAGCCACAGACCATTTTGTCAATGTTGTTGGTTATGGAAACGATAAGAAGGGGTATTATTTTTCTTACTATGATAATGCAATAGAAGGAGGTGAAAGTGCAGGCACGGATACTCAAAACAATAGACTTTATTACAACTCAAAAACTAACCAATTTGAAGATAATTCAGGAATCCACGGACTTAAAATTATTATGTCTGAAGTTCGAGAGACGTTAGATAATTCAGCACAAAAAAAAGAAGTTAAAACTAATAATCCATACAGACAGTACCCATATAATTCATACAGACAGTACCCATAGCAAATATTTTAAATATTTTAAAAATGATAAAAAAAAATATAAAATATAGTCTACTAGTTGTTTTATTAATGATCATTGGTATTATCGTTTATTGGTATTATAATCCCACAGTAGATGATAGAGATTTTGATTTAGAATTTAGGGTCTCAAATGAAGGCAAGGATTTTTACAAAGAAAGGAATAAAAAAATAGAGAGGACAAAATTTACATACAATGGTGAAAAATATTTCAACGATTTAGATAAATATGAGTTAATAATTTATTCTCTAGATTTCATAAAAGGAAAAGAGAAAATTATAATTGTATACAATAGTTTAAAAATGAATAATGATTTTAAAGTAGCCAATATTACATATAGGGATAAAGCCGGTAAATATTTCCCACTTAAAATTGAACATAAAAATGACTCTATCTTTATTATTCAGCAAATTGGTACTGAAAATAATTTAATTTATAAAGGTAAGAAGAGGTGAATAAAATATATGATATAACTACAAGTACAACGGCAAGGAGCTTCAGGAGACCGGAATGTATGATTATGGGGCGAGGATGTATATGAGTGACATTGGTAGATGGGGAGTTGTAGATCCGCTTGCGGAAAAATATCCTGATACATCTCCATTTACATATGTTGCTAATAATCCTATAAAATACACTGATCCTACAGGAATGTGGATTAATATAAAAGATGGTGATAATACTTATAGATATAATAATGGAAAATATTACACGCAAAATTTAGAAACAAAAGAGTGGGACGTGGAAGCAAGTGTGAAAAGCGATAGTTATGCTGGCCAAATTTTGTCTGCATTGACTTCCATTACTGGAGGAGATGAAAATTCATTTGGATCCAAATATTTAAATCTATTTGCTAATGATGATATCAATACCACTATAAAGGATAGTAGCTTGAACGGGTCTAATGTCGGTAAGAATGGAGCAACTCTTGATGGAAGTACTGTATTTACAGCATTTAAACAAGATGTTACATTAGATACAACTTCAGGTAGTAAGCAATCACCTTTTCACGTTACATTGTTCCACGAATTAGGACATAGCTTTTCAAATCAAGTTTTTGATAATGATATTTTAAGATCTGAATGGACAACTATTCCGCAAGAAAGTGGTGATAGAAAAATTCCCAAAAGTGAAGTTTATTCTTCTACAATTGAAAATGTATTGAGAGCAGAACAAAACTTACCACTAAGACTAAATTATTCACCAGGTACAACAAATACACAATTAATTCAAAAGGTTTCAACAGTTCCATTAATTAATAACGTAATTTATAAATTGAATCCTGCAACTCAAAATATATTTAACTCAATTATTCAAAGCAAAAAATCAAAATAACTATGAAAAATTTCGTGGGATTAATAATGATATTTATTATAACAAGTTGTCAGAGTCAAAGCAACATACTTAAGGATGTTGAGAATTTACAAAAATTACATAATGAGCAAAATCAGAATTCTGGTAAAAGCAAAATATATTTAGGTAAAAACTTTAAACCAATAAAAATAATTTTAAATAATCTAAAATCTGAATTAGAGAGCGACAACATAATCCTCATATTTTCTTGGGCAAATACAATGCCTATAGCTAATACAAATACATTTTATGCATTAATATATGATGTAGATAAAGGAAAAAGCTACTATGCATATAATAAGCGAGAAAATTATAAAAATATTATTGTAGAAAATAAGAGTAATCGATATTTTATAGATCAAGAATATTTATTGAAGGAATATTTAAAAAATAGCACTCTAAATCACTTGCAAAATTTTGAAAATCAATCAAATTCAGCAGAGATGGGAACGGATTATTATTTATTTGATACAAAAAATAGACAAGTTTATCGTCTTGAAGATATCGTTTTTGAAGAAGGTAAACCTGCTAGATACGATTAGTAATCTATAAGAGCAGAAAGTATATATGAAGAAACTCTTCAGCAACTTATAAGAATTACAAGTACAATGGAAAGGAGTTGCAGGAGACAGGAATGTATGACTATGGCGCAAGGATGTATATGGCGGGTAATGTTCCAAACAAGTTGGTAAATAAAAACAGTATTGAATTTCAATACTGTTTTTTGAGGAAGTGTGATAGAAAATAGATTTTGAAATAGTAATGCAGGTAGCCAGAGCAAAAGAAAGTATAAAAATAGGTTATCTAAAATACTGAAAACCATAACAAGTGTTCCAGATGTGTTGGTGGGTTTATAATTAGTCACGGATTACAAATCCGCGACATCGAGGTAGATCCAGTGGTTTAAGTAGAATGAAAAACGTTAATCCAGATGTTGTAAATGAATCATTCACTAAAGCTGGGTATAAAGCTCCCTATTCTAAATTTATGTCGATAATTGAAGGTTTTCTTACTAAAGAAACTTGTTTCAGATGTTGTAGTTCCCAAAGGCACAAAAATTAGAATTGGAACAGCGGCTAAAGTTGAGGGATGGGGAAATGGTGGAGGAACTCAGGTTGAAGTTTTAACTCGTGTACAGGAAACTTGGATTAAAAACACTAGAAAATTAAAATAATGAATGTAACTACAAAAGGAAATTCGATTTATGTAAATAATTTGATTATTTATAAATTTGAATATAATATTCGTGACTTTAAAATTTTTTCTAACAAAATTTTTGTATTACTAGAGTCACCCCCGAATTCATTTCATAATGAGAATATTTATTGTATTGATGAAATGGGAAATATAGTTTGGCAAGTAGAAGAAATTTCGCATATTTATTTAGATAGTCCTTATGATAAAATTATACTTGATAAAGGAAATATCTTGAAAGGCTATAACTACGATGGTTGCTTGTATGAAATTAATATTGATTCTGGTAAGATTATAAATAGAAAATTTCTCAAATAATTATACTTTGGTGTGGCAATAATGGGCAATATTCCAAACGAGTGGTAATGTTCCAAATAAGTTGGTAAATAAAAAACAGTATTGATATTCAATACTGTTTTTTGAGGAAGTGTGATAGAAAAATAGATTTTGAAATAGTATTGCAGATAGCCAGAGCAAAAGAAAGTATAAAATAAGCTGTTTAAAAATACTGAGAACCATAACAGATGTTCCAGATGTGTTGGTGGATTTATAATTGATACGTGTTACAAATCCGCGACATCGAGGGTATTGTTATTATGCCTAAAAAATAGATTTATATTATGCCTAAGATGAAATGTATATGTGGAAATATCATAAAACTGAATGATATTCCAAATCCAAATGAATTATTAATGATTTCAGAAACGGAGTATGATAAATATGATGGTTTTGTGGATTCAGAAAAACTCTATATGGAAATGAAAACAATTGTTAAGTGTGATAACTGTTATAGATTATACATATATGAGAATGGAATTAATGAAGAACCTATTATTTATCAATTAGAAAAAGGACAGTGGAATAAAATGATTTAATAATAAGGGCTTTCACGATGTTAATGCAACTAGTGTGAAAGAATTAGGATAATGTCCAAACAAGTTTATAAATAAAAGAGTATCGAGAAATCGGTACTCTTTTATTATAGTATTCGAGCTTCCATTTAAGTCCTATCGATCGGCAGGTCTCACTGTTGTCGGACGATAAGTCTTACTCTTATCGAACCATAAGTCTTACACTTATCGGGGCATAAGACTTACTCTTATCGAGGCATAAGTCTTGCTCTTATGGTTCGATAAGGGTATTTTCTATCAAATGAGTGACGATTACGGAAATACTAAGTACGTTTGCTACTATTACAAAGTCACAAAGGACTTTCTTTGTAAAAAAGCTTAATGCTGTGGTAAAAACATTACTCAATTCCAAAGCAGAAATGATATTCACGGATAAGCTGAAGAATTATCAATATTTAATTCCACAAGAACTTCATAATACTAAAAGATGGTACCAATGGAATCGAAAGAAAGAATCTCGGTCTCAGGACACATCTGAAGCGACTGGGCAGAAAACCATTTGTTTTAGCAGAAGCATCATTATATTATCTGCTATTCTGAAAATCTATTTCTGGAGCTAAACTTTATTGTTAATATAACCCTCCGTTGCATTGGCTTTAGGCGTAATCACAGCAGGGTTTCCAACTACGACAGAGTTGTCGGGAACATCGGTATTGACATAAGCATTAGGCGCGATCAGCACATTATTGCCGATCGTGATCTTACCGACAATGACTGCGTTGGGGCCGATCCACACCTCATCCCCGATCACGGGAACGCCTTCGTTTTTTCCGCGATTAGCCTGGGCGATGGTAACGCCCTGGGCAATGTTGCAGTTTTTTCCAATCTTAGCTTTCGGGTTGATGACCAGGTGTCCCCAATGGCCGAGGTAAAAACCTTCCCCGATCTGTGTCTGGGGATAGATCTGGAAACCGTACCGGATCTGGTAATGGCGAAGCATCAGTTTATAAAACAAACCAATAACCGGCTTTTTATAATGTTTTTGAGTTTTTCTGAGCAGATAGATATAATGCAGATTGGGGCTGAAACATTTTTTCAGAATCTGAAACGATGATAGGTAGCGCCCGCTTTCCCTGTAAAAATCTTTTTGAATAATAGAATAACTCATGGTGTAAAAATAGGAATATTTTTAATTGAGATTCCTAAGGAGTAGCAAATTAGCTGCTATTACAAATTATCAATAATTTGCATTATCGAATTAACAGAATTTCCCAGACTGAACGGCATCTCATAATGCCGTAATTGATACTGATAACCATAGAACCTTTCCGGGTTGGTAAGAGCCTGCTTCATGCCATTATAAATGCCGTCCTCCGAGTTTTCCGTGATCAGGCCCAATTTTCCGTTTTCCAACATCTCGCTGACACCGGAAACATCGGTTGCGATGATGTTCTTTTTCAATGTTATCGCTTCAAACAAAACAGTAGGGAAACCTTCGTAACGGGAGCTCAGGATGTAAAAATCCGCTTTTTTGAAATAAGGATAAGGATTGTCTGTAAAACCAAGCATGGTTGCAGTTTCATCAATGCCTAATTCTGATTTCAGCTTTTTAACATTTTCAAAATCATAACCGTCGCCAACGATCAATACTTTGTGTGGTAAACCTTCTTTCAGCAATCTTTTATGAACTCTCAGTAGCCGGTCAAAGCCTTTCTGAGGAAAAACGGTTCCAACGGAAATAAAAGTCGGAACTAATGAATCAAATTCATAATTAATGACCGGTTTTTCAGCTTTGGTAAGAATTTCTTCTGTGTCAAGAGGATTGTAGATCCTGACAATTTTATGCTTTTCGTCTTCGTTCCCGGCCAGTGATAAAAAGGTATCCTGAATTTTCTCAGAAATCACCATGACTTTATCATAATTGAAAAACCTCCGCATCTTTTCTGGCGTGTAGCCGCTTACTTGTGTAAGGTCATTATGTATCCACATCAGTTTTTTGGAAGATTTTAACGGACTGTTCAGAACCTCGTCCATAAAACCATGAATGGCCGCAAACTCGATATCGTACTGCTTGTTTTTAAGCTTTCTTTTGTAAAGAATTTTGGGATACTTCTTCAGCAGTTGCTGATAAACGACACGGTATATTTTTTTCGGCAGATCTTTGGGACGATTGGTGGTGATCATCTCTCCACGGTTCAGGAACATGACGTTCACCCAATCCGGAACATCCGGGAGGTATTTCCCCGAATGGAGATTCAGAAGAAGGTCAACCTCGTATTTATCTTCCGGAAGGTTTTTGAGAAAGGTTACCAGGACTTTTTCTGCGCCGCCATGACGCAGTGAACCAATTCTGATAAGGATCTTCTTTTTCAATAATCTGGATTAAAATTCTAAAATGCCCGCACCCCAGGAATAACCTACGCCAAAGCCAACGACCATGACCTTATTCCCTTTTTTAATTTTTCCTTTGTCCGATGCCAGCTTCAAAGCGATAGGGATACTTGCAGACACGGTATTGCCTATATCCTTCATCTCCATAAAAAACTTCTCATCCGGAATATTACAAAGATTTTTAAGATAATTGAGCATATAAGAACTGGCCTGGTGGAATACGAATAAGTCGATATCGTCCATTGTCAGCTTGTTCTTCTCTAATGTATCTTTGATCAAAGACGGGATATTCTCTACTGCAAATGTAAAAATTTTCGGACCTTTCATAAACAAAACCGGCTCTTCTGCTTTGTTCCTGGAAGCACCGTTTTCT
>Ga0209933_1002288_pt1 | contig 11429 bp, 9 predicted proteins | sample ThiBiot_300_biof_FD_183944 | JGI IMG/M metagenome (GOLD analysis project Ga0209933, IMG submission 183944) | Wastewater bioreactor microbial communities from Cape Town, South Africa - Thiocy_cont_300_biof (SPAdes) | ecosystem: Engineered > Bioremediation > Thiocyanate > Unclassified | place...
ACATTTAGTTTACCGATCCGGCCCGATGGGTCGAACGTAACCCCATATTCACCTAGTACCGACTGTGATTTCGGCTCCAGCAGTTGAATTGTAGTGAGTGTCTTTCCTTCATAAACGTAGCGAAAGTTGAGCCCTTTCAGGTTCTGGCTGATGATCTTGCCATCAGCATCAAAAACATAAATATACTGCCCCGTTTGCGTTCCATTCGAATAGGATTGGACGGAGGTAATCAGGCCGCGGGAATCATAGGTGGGCACATCATAGCTCGTGCTGGAATACACGATTTTAGTAAGCACACACTCATCGGGATTAATCGGTGAAACGGCAGAATGGAGCTTAGTCTGAGGTTGATAAGTTAGTAGACTCATCAACAGTGCCAGTAGAGGCAAAGACATCAATTTCATTTTAGTTGAATGTGTATCTGATTGTGGAGTAGAAATAAGGCAGGCCAGACGACTATAAGGCAGTTTTGTGCTAAAAAATTATCTGGCAGACAAGTGTCTACCAGATAGGATAACTATTGGCAACCGCTGTATTCGTAAGTAGTCGTTCCAGATTCATTGGTCAAACCTGTCGTTGTATACGTCCGTTTGGCCATCATTCCGCTCTGATTGGCCGTCCGCTGGTACGTGTAATCGTATATTTTAGCCAGGGTACCTGTGTAATTGTTATTCACATCAAAGGCAGAATACAATTCGACGTGATTAGACGATGTGTTGGGCTGCTTGTATGGACCGGCAAACTGCAGGTTTTCCAACACCGTTGACGTATATGGATTGATGTACTGGTTTTTGAATTTGGTGATATGTGAACGTACAGCTACAAAATTGCTGTACACCGTTCGGTATAGCACCCGGCCCTGGTCATCTTTCAGGTCGATGTTCGTGCAGTTGTTTTGGCTGTCGTAGGTAAACGTTGAATTGAGTCCTTCAAAACCGCTGTACGCAGACACTGTATTCTGTACTTTCAAGTTGCTGATCCGGCCCGATGCATCAAACGTAACCGCATACTCCCCCAGGACAGACTGCGCGGTAGGGTCAAGAAGCTGAATTTTGGTAAGTGTAGTTCCCGAATACACATAACGGACGTTAAGCCCGTTCAGGCTTTGGCTGGTTATTTTTCCATCGGCGTCATACACGTTGGTGTACAGCGACGTTTTGGCTCCATTCTCGTACGACTGTATGGACGTAACCAAACCACGGGAATCGAACGTTGGGATATCATAGCTGGTGGCAGAATACGTGATTTTCGTCAGAAGACAGTCGTCTGGATTGGTCGATGCATTGGCAGGATCCGGGTCGTTTTTGGTTTGGCAGGATAGCAGGCTAATCAGAAGTACCAGTAAACTTGTAGCAATAAATTTCATTGTTATATATAGGTTTTCCCGTTTTGTATAGTAAGTCAATAGGAATGAGGCAAACCTATAAAAAACTGATTAGGACGCGGTATTTGCAGGGTGGACAAAAAGTGGACAATTCGTTAAATAACTGACAGATAAGCAGGTAGATCTTCGGTAACTATTTTTTTGCGAAGCCGATAGCGATTCTTTTTTACACTTTCCGCCGAGATACCTAACATACCCGCCATCTGTCCGGGCGAGAAATGAAGGCGAATCATACAGGCCATTTTTAGTTCTGTATCAGTTAAGCTCGGAACCTGCCGTAATAATCGGTCAATAAATTCCGGGTGTAGTTGTTCAAATTTTATTCGGAAATCATCCCACTGGGCCTGGGTTAGCATACAGGCCCGGTTCAACTGCTCTACTAATTCGTCGCCACCCTGCGTTTCTTTTAGCTTTAACTGATCCAGTTCATTTCTGATCTGGTCGATAAAGGCATTTTTCTGAACTACCGAATCGGCAAAAAACGTCAACTGCTCAGTGGCAGTCTGTAGTTGCAGTGTGGCCACTTTTTCCCGGGCCTCCAGCAATTGATTGTGGTTTCTCAGCTGCTTTCGCTGAAGATAAATGACCACAATAATCAGCCCCAACAGCAACATACCACCTATAAACAACCAGCGTTGATACGTTAATTCCTGCTCCAGGCGGGCGTTGGCCTGTTCGTTTTCTCTGGCCTTGAAGCGTACTTCCAGCTCGCTTACTTTTTGTCGACTGGCCTGGTTGGCTAAGGATGTATCCAGGGAAAAATACGATTTCTGATATTGATAAGCCGCTCGGTAGTTAGCTTGTTTTTCAGCCCATTGCGTGCGGATGAGTGCTAGTTCCCGGTTATAAAATAAGGAACCAATGGTAGGCAGGAACGATTCTGCACGCTTAAAATAGCGGTCGGCTTCCTCAAACCGATTTAGTCCGGTGAGCGCAGCGCCAATAATTGCGGCTGCTCGGAGGATTTGTCTAGGTTGTTTTCGAGCCTCCGCCAGTTGAAGTCCGCGCTGCGCATAATCAATTGTTTGCTGATTATCACCTTTCTCAATCAGAATACTGGCAGCGTTCAGATAAACCAAAATAAGGTTATTGGTATCACGCCGGGTGGTAGCTAACTGTAAAGCCTGACCAAAATAGTGGAGTGATGGCTTAAACTGCTTGTTTTCACCCAATATCATCGCATAGTTTTGCATAGCCTTGGAAATCAGACTACTATCCCTGGACAGTTCAGCATAATTAAGAGCAAATTTCCCATACTGTAGTGCTTTCGTTAAACTATGCTCAAACTGAAAGATTTGCGCCAGATTAATATATGCCTGATATAATTTTTTGTAGGCCTGATATTGTTTGAGTGTTTCAATAGCGCTAAATGTGAGCCGTGTAGCTTGTTTGGAATCCCCCCTTTCGCTAAGAAACCAGGCTAATTGAGTCTGTATTTCTGCTCGTTCCAATGGTGAGTGCTGCCCTTTCAATTGCAAGGCATAGTATTCAGCGGAATCCTGAACAATTGACTGAGCCAGTGTATTCTGGCAGATAATAAACAGGCATAAGCGTATAAAACGTCTTATATGAATCGAAAGAATGGGTAGAGACACAACTCGTTAGGAAAAAACTTAAACACTACAATAATAAATGAATACATTGATTTTATTTAATAAGTCGAACATAAACATACCTATTAGTGTGTATAAAAAAACTGTCTAAAAAGTATACCAAGATTCAGCGAAGGCAACTCAGAGCAACTAATGATTGATTTTCAATAATTTAACAATCAAACAAGCTAGAAGTCAGCGATTATAATGTAGGGGGAATTACTCAACTGTAGGCAAAAATATACTCATCTATTCAACAGACACCACGCTGCCAAACCGAACTCCTGCCTGAAAATATGCCCCCTACCCAGCACTTGTTGTAGCCAGGCTTATTTGCGAAGCTTCACTTGTGAAACCAGAAGCGATAGTATGCAAATGCCCCTCCAGTTTCTGCTGGAGGGGCATTTAGACAATAGCAATACAACAAACCGAATTAGCCAATTACGATTGGCCAACCAGTTGCTCAGTTTGCAACCATTCTGGCTTTGTAATCCTTACACGAGCTTTTAACTCATTAAGCATAGCATATAAACCGTAGTATGTCCGGTTGATGTATAATCCATCCCGGTTAGCCCGTACCACTTTCGAATTGCGTAGTTCTTCCATCTTCGACAAATCTTCGGCAAACGCATACACTTTGTTGAAATACTCGTCGTCGCCGAAATCGAACCAATCGACCGCAAATGGTTTACCCAGCATCTCGATCATTTGGACGAATAAGTCGGAATAAAACTTCCGCTCTTTAACCGTATCCTGTGGTACCAGGAATCCCAGATTCATGAACACCTGCTCGGCTACTGGCGGGTCAAGCAGTTTATCCGGCCGAAGCAACTGGAAATAGTTATCGTAGAAATAATCGGGAATTACTTTCACACACCCAAAATCAATGACCCCCATCGTCCCATCGGCCCGCATCAGAAAATTGCCGGGGTGTGGGTCGGCATGAACCTGCCGGAGCGCATGAATCTGATGATCATAAAAATCCCATAACAGTTGTCCGATACGGTCACGTACATCCTGCGATGGATTTGTTGCCAGAAACTCCCGCAGATGCAAACCATCGAGCCAGTCCATAGTCAGTATACGTCGGCTTGACAGGTCCGGGTAGTATTTTGGGAATACCAATCCATCAATATGTGCACAGGCGTTTGATATTTCAATGCTACGCCGAAGTTCAAGTTCGTAATCGGTTTCCTCCAGTAGTTTACTTTCTACCTCCTGCATGAAATAGTCGATCTGTCGTTCATCCAGATTGAGTAACCGCACAGCCAGCGGCTTAGCAATTTTCAGATCGGAACTAACGGAATCGGCCACGCCGGGGTATTGAATCTTTACGGCCAGCTTTTTCCCGTCTTTCCAGGCTTCATGCACCTGACCGATACTAGCTGCATTGATGGCATTGATATTGAATGAATCGAACAACTGCGAGGGTGATTTTCCGAAGTAAGTCCGAAACGTCTTGATGACAAGCGGTCCTGATAAAGGTGGAGCCGAATATTGGGCCATCGTGAATTTATCCGAGTATGCCACCGGCAACAAACCACGATCCATGCTTAGCATCTGAGCCATTTTCAGGGCTGATCCTTTCAATTCGCTCAGGGCTTCATAAATATCTGCCGCGTTATCCTTGTGTAACTCCTCTCGGGGCAATTCAGGGTCAAGCAGCTTTTTGCTATAATGTTTTATATAATTCCCCCCAACCTTTACCCCAGCCTTAACAAACTGTGTAGCACGGGCCACTTTGGTGGTAGGAACAGACGTTTGAGTTTTCATGTGGCGTTAATTTTGAATGATTGAGCGATTAAATGATTGAATAAGCGCAGGCTGGCCATTTAATTCAGTCATTCTATCATTAAACATTCAATCATTTGTTCTGGTACATAAACTTCGCCAGGTCGAACAGCGTATCCAGAGGAGAACGTCCAATCAGGTCAAAAGCAGTGTTGACGGTCTTCTCAATAGCTGTATCAGTTTTTTCGAAGTTTTTGCTCACATCGCGTACCCAGAAATCAAGCAGATAAAGCGTTTGCCCCCAGAGCGCGTCGGGGTAACGATCGGTAATAAACGGGCGAGGTTCAACCTCTTTGCTTTCACGCCCTTCGGCCAGCAAATCACGGGCAAAGTCGTAGAATACGTCTTTGAAGGGTTCTAGTACGCGCGACTTCGGTTCGGGTCGCCACGCACCAGGGCCTAAACGACGAGTACTGAGCCCTTCAGTCCGCAAACGACCGAAGCTGTAAACGACAAAGCTCCGTTGGGATTTCAGCAACTCAATCCAGGTGTAGTAGAAGGCCAGTAGTTTCTCTCGAACGGAGTAACTCTGATAGGTCTGGTCAGCCTCTACAGTTGCTTTCGCTTCGTTAAAAAAGGTAGTCCAGACATCAGCTTCGATTGCGTCGAATGAAGCATATTCTTTATAAAAGTCAGCTTCGGCAATCTTGAGTTTTTTTACAAACTGGAAAACGGAGGTGGGCTGTTTTCCATGTTCCAGGACGTACTCGGTGTACGCCTTGCGGATTTTTTCGAGCGTTTCCATATACTTCTGCAACGGTCTGTTGGTCAGAAAAGTTTGTCTGCTCAGCTACAAAAATGCTGGAAAAATTACCATTTTCATCGTAAATTTATCCCGTACTTATCCTCTTATTATTCTTCATGAACACACGCCTTTTTTGTTTGCTCCTGACGCTTTTTGCTGGATTTGGCTTTTCTACACAGGCTCAGTCGTCGTATGAGATAACAACCGATCAACCGGCTCAATTTAATGGCATAGAATACGGGTATGCTATTCGCAACGAAAGTAAAAAAGAAGTGGGCAGCAAAGGGACATTTAATCGGTATGAATTAACCGTTTATGTAACGAACAAAAGTGGATGTACCCGTCTATTTTTCCCCCGGCAAACTACATTCGGTTTACAGGATCAGGACTTACTCGCCAATTTCGACTGTGTGAATGCAACGGGGGCCCGGTTAACGTCGAAAACAACTACTGTTCGTGCCCGGCCTTTCTCGGTTCCCTATTCCACAAGCTCAAAAAATGCCGAAGGTAAAGTGGTCACAACGACTATTCAGGTGCAGGCTGGTCATATGCTCGAAAACGGCGAAACGGTCTCTAACAATATTATCGTGCTGGTCCCTGAAGGGGAACAACCCCTGATGCGCGTTCGGGTGCAGGCTACCGAAACCCCTCTAGGCCGAAACTCATACGCTCGTTAGGGCAGATGTATGTACTGCTATTTCATTTTTTCCGAACTTCGCCGTTCTAACGGCCCATTGTGGCAAATCAAATCGTAACTATGAACGTATCAGTTCTGTCCCGTATTCTGCGTAATCTATGCCTTTGTGCTAGCTTATTGATATCCATTCAGAGTTTTGGTCAATATGGTGGGTATGGTGGATACGGCGGCTATGGTGGTATGGGACGCCGTATGGGCGGTAACTTTAGCCAGGACATGACGGCGACCTCTCGATCCAACATCCCCAACATTGCGGGCGAACTGGCCCAGCGGGAAACCAAGTGGATCAAGGAAAACCTTTCGCCTTCTAAAGACCAGTTAAAAGCAATTAAACAACTCAATACCGAATACGGAAATCAGCAGCAGTCCGCCATTAAGGATATTATTGGTACCAGTGGAAAACCGACTCCTGAAAGCCGTAAACAGATTGAAGACATGATGCTTATGCTCAATGAAGAAAAAGAAGATAAGCTCAAAGGCATTCTAACACCTGAGCAATGGAGTTTGTATCAATCGAAAAAGCCTGAAATGCAGAAAGCCGTTGGCGGCTGGCGTCCTCCTGCTCCTAAAGGCACACCTACTCAATCAGATTCGACAGGTGCTCCAAAACAATAACCCTAAAATAAGAAAACGGTCAGAAAAATAAGTTCTGACCGTTTTTTTTAGCCTATACAACGTTCGTATTGATTACTCCAAATCAGCCACATAAGCCCCCATCTGCCGAACCGAAAAGCAACTGATTCCTCGTTCACGAGCCTCAGCTAATAGCTTGTCGGTCAAAGGGGTTCGGTTTGAATCATCGAAGATAATATGCCTGGCTACCACTCTCTTATTTAGCTGGCTCCACTCCCGTAGCGCATTCCGTCGAATAATCAGGTAATCGACCACAGCAGGCAATCGCCAGTTAGAGCGCCCATTAAATTTATTCGCCAGTAGAATCGTCTTGTCATGCCATACCCAAAGGGCCCAATCACGCGACTGATGAAGACCCGGAACCGAAACTAACGTACCGCCAGGCGTACCACTTCGTTGCAAATAGGCCGTTCTCGTACGCAAAATACCCCACTGACCAAAGGTGTTTTTCAGGTAAAAATCATACGAGCGTGTATCGGTGCTGTCCAGATCAGTCAGCAGTGTGCATTGTCGTCCACTCGTTAGGCTGACTGCCGTGTGATGCGGTAGAAAATGAACTGCGAGTTTCTCCTGATGAGCCTGATGCGACATTTCGGCTATCAGTACGACTGCTAATGCGATCGAAGCTACGCATGTTGCCCACAGGTAATCGCGATTACGTGTCAGTAATAAAGCCGCTCCACAAAAAATAATCCCGTACGTTAACCCCAAAGCAGCAGGCGACAACCAAAGTCCGTCCCAGGCAGCACCTGGCAATTCACTGGTTAGCTGAACCGCGCCATTCAGCAACCAGGCTACTTTTTGAAGCAACCATCCCAGTACACTGTTTAAATACGGCAACCAGCTCAAAGCTAGACATAACATTGCCAATGGCAGCAGGATCTCTGACATGACAATCACAACCGGATTGGCGAGCAAAAAATAAGTTGGAAACTGGTGAAAGTAAAAAACACCGAGTGGAAACGTAATCAGTTGCGCCACCAACGCCACCGCCGTCAGTTCCCAAAGCCGATTGGCCCATGTACTCCAAAACGTAACCGACTGATAAAGCGACGATTGCCAGGCTCCGATGCCAGCCACAGCCAGGTAAGACAACTGAAAGCCAGCCGAAAACAGCGCGTAAGGGTCAAAACATAGAATAAAAAAAGCCGAAGCCCCTAATGTATTTGGCAATTGCTGTTGGCGTCCTAAAGCGTTGGCTACTATTACCATCGAAAACATGCCGGCCGAGCGGAGTACTGGTGGCGAAAAACCTGTTACGAGCGCATAAAACCACAATATGGTCAACTGCAAAGCCGCCATCAAAAGTTTTCCACCCTTGCGTTTCGCCAGGAAGCCCAGTAAAAACGTCAGCACCTGAAAGAGAATGCCTACATGCAGGCCCGAAACAGATAATATATGTACAGCCCCTGCTGCCGAATATGCTCGATATTGTTCCGTATCCAGATCATCACGAACGCCCAGTATCATGGCGTTTACAACCCCAAATTCAGGTCGAGTTCCAATTTGTTGAGTTAGTACGCTGTCGGCCCAGCGGTTTACCTGAGTGGCTAACCGGGTAACGGGATTGGGCGGGTCAACCGATAAGACCTGTCGTTGAAACGGGCGAAGGTATTGCTGATGGCCTATGTTTCGGTAGCTAAGATACCGTTTGTAATTAAATTCGCCGGGGTTAAGTGGAGGATCAATTGGCCGGGGAGCTCCAGATACAATCCAAACTTCCCCATACGAAGGCATGTGCTGTCCAGCTTTATCTAAATAGACAATTACACGACCACTCAGTGCGTGCCAAGTGCCTGCCGAACCCAGTGAAGCCTTCTTTTCTCCAGTTGCTTGATGGCTTATCCACCTGCCTTGCTGGATTTCCAGTTCAACCCGATATGTTTTTGCCCGTTCTTCTGGCTGTGCAGAAATTACACCGACGTAAGCCTGCAGCGAATCAGTAAGATGACTAATGTCGCTGGATCTATTACTGGAAGTACGCTGAAAAGTAATAGCCCATCCCAACCCTATCAGCATCAATAAAATACCCACTCCGGGCAACGTCTGGATAGGTTTAATGGGTTGATCTGAGTGAGAAAAGAATCTCCACACGTATAGGCACAGGCCAACAGCCAATGCACCTACAGGCAGGAAGTACCAATCTGGCCATAGCACGTACAGAACGATGCCAGCGATCAACCCTGCGACATATCGAACAAAGGGTTGCCCATTCATCGTTTTGAATAGGCAGATGCTGGCAACACCATTTTGTAATGCTGGATACCAGCTTCTTCGAACATTGGTCCGACAGCCACAAACCCAAATGAGGCATAAAGTGGCATAGCCGTGACTTGCGCATGCAAATAAATGCGTTCGATAGGCTCCGGCTGCTGACTAAACACACTATCCAGGACGGCCTGAACCAAAGCCCTGCCTACTCCTTTTCCGCGAAATGCTATTAAAACAGCAAATCGCTCTAGCTTAACACCGTTAGATGTTCGTCGCCAACGCGCTGTACCGCAGGGAATACCTTCATCGACAGCCAGAAACTGTGTACTACTATCTTCAAATTCATCAAACTCTTCTTCCGGCGAAACATGCTGCTCATCAACAAATACTTCCCGGCGAATAGCAAAGGCCTTTTCAAGATCAGCAGGACTGGAAATGGGTAGAACCGTGATCATAGCAAGTGGATTTTTTACGAGATTCGGTTTACGGAAGACCGTAAATGATAGTCATTGTACCACAAAACGTTTACTAACCGCTTCGCTAGCTGTTTTGACCCGAACAATATACATACCTTTTGCCAATCCTGTTACAGGAAGCGCCAACCGTGTACTGGACGAATTAGCATAACTGGCTGTCCGTACCTGACGGCCTGTGCCATCAAATACATCCACCTGAAATGACTGAATCCCCTTGAGCTGTACATCCATCAAGGGAATATCGGTTTGCAAATCACTTTGATACGGATTAGGATATACTTTCACCGTTAGTTGCTCCGACTCAGTCAATGGTGTCGTTATCGACGCTAGTTTTACCACCTTTGCCCGGCGAGGACTCAAGACCAGCACGGCTCGCATACGGGCTACCTGCCCGGCAGTAAACATATTCATACAGGCGTCGGGCGAATACATCATATAATTCTCAACCAGATCGCGGGTTTGTTTACCAGCCACACAAGTCGAATAGGTTTGTTTACAGGATGTAGGCGATACAGATCGGTCTTCGGTCAGTGGCGTATCGGCAACATAGTCTTCATTACAACCATTACCATCTCCCCAAGGATGAATTAGTCCAAGCCAATGGCCGATTTCGTGCGAAACGGTTCGCCCTAACATATAATAGGTACGATTTACAGTACCGATTTGCCGACCAAAGGTCTGGTAATCGATTCGTACACCATCCGTATTTACATTCAAATTTGCCTGCAATCCTTTTAGCGTATCAGCCGCCGTAGGAAACTGTCCATAACCGATGTAATCTCCCTGATAATCGGCCACCCATATATTTAAATATTGATCACTTGGCCAATAAGCGATTTGTGACAGAAGCACATCATCATTCTGAATATCGAAGGTCGCCTTCGCTGAATAATAATGCCGGGTAATACCATTGGTAGGATTTCCATTCGGATCAATCGTTGCCAGAAAAAACTCAATTCTGGCATCTGCCCCTATCGCGCTGGTATTGTATCCGTTTGTACCAGCCTTCCGTCGGTAATCTTCGTTTAAAACCTGAATTTGAGAAAGGATCTGGGCTTCCGAAATATTGACATTGTTAGAGCCACCAATAACACCAGAAGCGTTATTATGCACGACATGAACAACGATTGGAATTCGATAAACCGTCGTATCGGCAGCGGTAGTCCTCAACGATTTCTGCTCGATCTGCCTTTGTTCAATACGCCTGTTAAGCTCCTGAATCAGTTGAAGACGGTTGGGGTCGCGCTGTTGCAGTAGTCGTTCCTGGTTGACAACAGCACAACGCCTAATTGTTGAGTCGGGTGATGTTTGTGCACCAGCAATTGGCGACATCAATAAAACAAGCGAACCGATGAGCCAGGCCCAAACGATTCGCTTGTTGAGAGTCAGGCGGTTAGTGCCCTGCTTTATCATATGCATTAATAATTTCTCGAACGAGCTTATGCCGAACCACATCGCGACCATCCAGCTCTACGAAGGCGATTCCTTTGATATTTTTCAGAATATCAACAGACTCAACCAGCCCTGACTTCTGCCGGTTGGGTAAGTCAATTTGTGATCGGTCACCCGTAATAATGGCTTTCGATGTAGGCCCCATCCGGGTCAGAAACATCTTCATCTGCATCGATGTCGTATTCTGCGCTTCATCCAGCAGAATAAACGCGTTGTTCAACGTACGACCACGCATGTAAGCTAGTGGCGCAATTTCAATGATCCGGTTTTCGGTATAAAATTTCAGCTTTTCGGCCGGAATCATATCATCGAGCGCATCATAAATCGGCCGCAGATACGGATCTATTTTCTCTTTCAGATCGCCCGGCAAAAAGCCCAGGTTTTCCCCCGCTTCGACAGCTGGACGAGTAATGATAATTTTCTTGACTTCTTTATTCTTTAAGGCCCG
>Ga0209933_1002290_pt1 | contig 11419 bp, 8 predicted proteins | sample ThiBiot_300_biof_FD_183944 | JGI IMG/M metagenome (GOLD analysis project Ga0209933, IMG submission 183944) | Wastewater bioreactor microbial communities from Cape Town, South Africa - Thiocy_cont_300_biof (SPAdes) | ecosystem: Engineered > Bioremediation > Thiocyanate > Unclassified | place...
TTCTTGCCATCCCCATTGGGGGTGAACACATTGGGCAGCAAAAAGCTGGGACACGCATCCACACATACCTTGTTGGAGGGGCCACTCTCCAGCCCCCGTCGGCTCACCGCCGTCACGTAGTAACAACCCGCCACCGTCGTCAGGCTGCTGTGCTCAAAACGGGTGGTGGGCACCGACACCGCGCTGATCTGAGTGAGCGAGTCGGTGGGGTATCGGCCGTAGTAGATCCGGTAGCCCACCAGGTTGGCATCACAGCTGGGGCTGCTGGTGGGCTGCCAGCTGAGCTTGTTGGTGAAGCTGCTCTGGTCACAGAGGGCTTCCGAGCTGAGGGCTGCACAGTCCAGGGCCTCCACACTCAGCGCTGGTGGGCAGGGCTTGGTGGTGTCGGAGGGGGAGGCACAACTGATCTGGCTGTAGTTGAGTAACACCCCCAGTCGGGCCAGCTGAATGTCGGTGTACTGGCCCCTTGTCATCACCCGGTAGCAGTAGCTGCTGTCGGCCGACAGGCTGCGACTGGTGTTGCCATCGGCCACAAAGCGGTCGGTGCCATCATCGGTGAAGGTGTAGGAGCCGGGGCTGGTGACGGGCAGTTCGGCGATCTTGTTGAAGGGCCCGTTGGGTCCGCTCCGGGATCGGTAGACATCGTGGACTTTGTTGTCGTTGGACCAGGGGACGTTGGCCTGCCAGCTGAGGGTGATCTGCCGGTTGACGGGGTTGGCCGTCAGTCGGACCGAGGAGGCCGGTTCGGTCAGGTCGAGCCGGGTGAGCTGTCCGTTGAGGGTGTAGTAGAACTCCAGCCGGTATCGGTAGGCGTTGGCATCGGTGTTGAGGGCGGAGGCCGATGTTCCCTTGTCGATGAAGAGGGTGTCGGGGGCCGAGGCCAGCAGGCTGGTGTTGATGGCCGCGATGGGGGTGAAGTCGGTTCCGTTGAGTCCGGTGGCTCGCTGGAGCCGGTACTGGTAGGGTCCGGGCAGGTCACCGGGGGCGAGTCCCAGGGGCCTGGTCCAACGGACGGTGATCTGTCCACGGGTGGCGTGGGTGGAGTCGACGGTGACCTGGGTGATGACGGGTGCCAGCAGGGGGAGTTCCAGGCAGGCCAGGTTGGATGCTTTGCTGACCCCGCCGTTGAATCCACCGTTGATATCGGGGTATATGGCCACCATCAGGTAGCCGTAGGAGACGCCCCGTTTGAGGGTGGAGGTGTCGGTGAAGGTGGTTGCCGAGACGGGTAGTTCGGCGATCTTGGTGTAGCCAGCGGGCACACCGGTGACACAGGAGCCAATGTTAGGCGGAGTGCACCCTTCGGTTCGGTAGACGGCGAGTTTGGTGGGGTTGCTGGCCTGGGAGGGTGAGCAGGTGTAGGGATCCCAGTTGAGCTGAACGGCTCTTCCGTTGGGTCCGGTGACGGCTTTGGTGGTGAGGTTTTTGACTGCTGGTCCAACCAGGGTGATTCGGAAGGTCTGGAAAGAGGTGAGTGTAGGGATTCGGTTTGGGGGCACATCGGTGACCTTGAAGGTGACGTCGTAGGGGGCATCCCGGAGCTGGTTGCAGTTGGTCTGCCAGCGGAAGGTGACGGTGGCGGGTTGAGCCTGGGCCACTCCCCCGTTAATGAGTTGGGCATAGGCGGGCTGGATGAGTTCGCCCGGAGCCAGGGGTGCCCCATCCTGGCCTACGTTAAAGACTCCGCCGAACCCGGCGATGATGACTCGTTGTCCATCAGGGTCGGTGGCGGTAACGGGTTGCTGGATGAGGGTGCCGGCTTCCACGCACAGATCGGGGATGGGGGCCAGCAAGGGCCGCTTATTAGGGGAGTCAACGATAAAAATCTGCATATCCCGGGTGATTTCGCCGATCAAAACGCCGTTTCGCCATTCTTCGATGATGAAGGCGAAGTTGAACTGTCCGGCTTCGCCGGGGGCATCCCAGCACAACTCGCCGGTGATGGGGTTGATCGAAAAGGTGGGCGTTCCTCCACTTTCACTTGATGTGCTGAATCTGGTTGGGTCCTGGTATCCCGTTATAGCCCTGCCTATACAGCCATCATCAGTCAAGGATGTTTGTGGTACACTGAGTCGGTAGGCAAGGCTGTCTCCGTCGGCATCGAAGGCGGCCGGGTTGTGGCAGAACTTCTGGCCCACTCGCCCCGAGTCCAGGGGTGGGTTGAGCATGATGGGCGTGGAGTTGGTCAGCAGAGCAGCATTGATCAGGATCGTTGTCGAGACAAAAAAGCGGATTGCGTCTGAAGGGGCTGGCAGGTTGTTGGTATTTCGGTTCCGAAGGGGGACAGTTATCCCAATGGTATACGTGCCTGGTCCTGAATACGTATGGATAGCCGTATACGAGTTGACCGACGAGGTTTGACTGTTGATGTATACACGGCTGCTTCTTTTGACAGAGAGGGTATTGCCATCGCCGAAACAAAACGTATAAGGCTCTGCCAGGTTGGCCGCTTGCTTTCCGGCAGGCGTTTCGTCGTAATAAGCTGTAAAGGTGATCAGGTAGGTAAGTGAAGTTTGCGAAATGCGTTTCGTCGTAATTTCTCCCGCCCGCACGTGGGAAGCCTGACTGATCGTAGGGCATAGTATGGCCCCCAGCAATAGCCCCCAAATTCCAATACTGTAAACGAATCGCATAGATGTAGATGTTTGCATTCCTCACCTACAACGTTGCAATCGATTAAAAGCGTATTCTTCTGATTCGATTGATTTTGACTGGTATATGCACGCTAATTTCTTCGCGCTTCAGATCTGTGAAACGCAGGGAAAGACGCTGTTGATGAGCTGCTAGACCTTATAAAAGCCCGGACGGTTAACGAGTGTTTTCCAGAAGAAACGAAGAAAAATGCCAACATTTTTCGTGTATGCCCACTGGCTACTCATTTCGGCCCAGGGCGCACGACGATCCCGGATATTGACGGCCATTTTCCAGATAAAGACAACCGGAATCATCAGGATGTAATGCAGAATGAGAACCAGATAGGCTCCAACGCCATACTGCTTACGAACCCAAAGCAACTGCGACACCTGGACCTGCGGTTTGAATCGGTTGATGTGCGTAACTATATGCTGCTGATTGTCTTCGCTACTGCCATATTCGAGGTGGATGAACTTCTCATTGTGCAGCAAAAGCAGTTTTCCCTGCTGGCCAAGCCGATACCCCCATTCGACATCTTCGCCGTACATGAAAAAATTTTCATCTAATTTGCCGGCCCGTTCAATCACCGACTTGCGTGTCATCAGAAATGCGCCTGATAACCATTCGACCTGATCAGGATCGCTAAATTGTGGGTCGGGCATGAGTCGGTAGAGGAACTTCTCTGACGCTACCCCACCCGGCAAAATGTAAAACGCCCGGCGCATCTGCCCGAAAGTAGTGTACAGGTTTGGGCGAAGCTGTCGGTTCGCCATAAGCTGCATGGCGCTCACAGCCGCTACGTCGGGGCGGCTGTCAAGTACCTGAACGCAGTGAGCCAGCACGTTGTCGATCAGAAGCGTATCTGAGTTAAGCAGAAGAATGTAGCGGCCGTTTGCCTCGTCAATACCCTTGTTGTTGGCTCGCGAAAATCCCGCATTATAGCCTGTCTGGAACCAGCGGACATCAGGGTACACCGACTGTATGATCGTCTGACTGTTGTCGTTCGACTGGTTATCGACAATAAGTATTTCAAAACTGACCCCGGTTGTGAACTCATATACTGAGGCTAAACAGTTGAGAATGAGTTGGGGGGTTTTATAATTGACAATAATGATGCTTAAATCAGGCAAAGTGGTTCATGCGCTAGTTGGGTCGTAAAGGTAAGAAGTTTACAGTATACAGTTTATGGTTTACCGTATACGATTTACGGTGGCTAACGCATAAAAATCTAATGCGTCGGCCACCGTAAATCGTAAATAAAATTCTGTAAATGTTAATACAACACCCAGGTATCTTTACCGCCACCGCCCTGCGAGGAGTTAACCACTAGCGAGCCTTTTCGTAAAGCAACCCGCGTCAGGCCGCCCGGTATCACGTTGACATTGTCGCCGTAGAGGATATAAGGGCGCAGATCGACGTGACGGCCTTCGGCATGATCACCCACCAGGCAGGGCACACGCGAAAGTGAAATAGTTGGCTGGGCAATATAGTTTCGGGGATTGGCCTTAATTTTCTGCCGGAACAACTCGTGATCTTCGGAAGAGGCTTTGGGGCCAATCAACATACCATAACCCCCTGCTTCATTGGCTTCTTTAACCACTAATTGTTCGATATTGTCCAGCACATACTGGCAATCTTCTTCCTCCCGGCAGATGTAGGTTCGGACGTTGGGAATGATTGGCTCTTCGCCCAGGTAATACTGGATGATTCGGGGCACGTAGGCATAAATTACCTTGTCGTCAGCGACGCCCGTTCCTGGAGCATTGGCCAATGCCACCCGCCCCCGTTTATATACCTCGAAAATACCGGGTACTCCAATCATCGACTCAGGATTGAAGGCCAGCGGATCGAGGAAGGTATCATCAATACGTCGGTAAATAACGTCGACAATCTGGAAGCCTTTGGTGGTACGCATTTTCACATAGCCACCCGATACAACCAAATCGCGGGCTTCAACCAACTCAACGCCCATTTGCTGAGCCAGATACGAGTGCTCGAAGTAGGCCGAGTTATAAATGCCGGGGGTTAGAACAACCACAGTTGGATTGGGCCGGTCGGCAATGAACTGCAACATCTGAAGCAACCGGGTTGGGTAATCCGATACGGGCCGAACGCCCGTCTGGGTCAGTACTTCCGGGAAGGTTTGCTTAATAAGCTCCCGGTTTTCAAGCATATACGATACGCCGGATGGGCAGCGAAGGTTATCTTCCAGCACCATAAATTGCCCATCGTCACCCCGGATCAGGTCGGTGCCTGTAATATGACACCAGATTCCTTTGGGAGGACGTACACCCAGGCACCCCGGCAAAAACGACTTGCTGGACTCGATAAGGTCGCGGGGCACAACACCATCGTTCAGGATACGCTGTTCATTGTACACGTCGTCCAGAAACATATTGATGGCCTTAATTCGCTGAATGAGACCAGCTTCGAGCCGATTCCATTCGGCCGATTCAATCACACGCGGAATAATGTCGATGGGCATAATCCGTTCTGTACCCTCTCCCTGCGAATACACGTTGAAGGTAATACCCATACTCATCAGGGCACGCTCGGCCGCAAGCTGTCGTCCAATAAAATCTTCGCGGGTTAATTGCTCAACGCGTTGCTGAAAAGGTACATACCCGGCTCGCACCTGCGTTTCGCTGGTGAACATCTCATCAAAAAAATTCTCGGTCTGGTAGTCTGAAAACGAGAAATTAACGCTGGTCTGCCCCTGCGACTGCGTCATTCCATTGAGTGTTTGTGACTGCGATTGGCGGGTATTTTGTTTTTTCATAGAACAATCTATTTATAATCAGGTCGGCAGCCAAATAGTATATTGGCGACTAAAGCATTATGCAAATAAAACGCTTTATACGTAAAAATTTATACGCAAATAGTCACTATTGATAAAGTTCATCGACTGTCGATTCTAAAGCCCTGGCTTTCATCACCTTTTAATCGACCTGAATTGGTAGGCTTGCTAAAATAAACCAAGTACTGGTTTGCAGGTAAGTATTTGTAGGCCAATGGATTAATCTGTTTGCTTATATGGTGGCGCACTAGCGTTACGGTTTTGCGGCTCAGATTTTTTGATCGGCTTTGCAACGGTGAATATACGTTGCACGTACGGCAGAATAGTACCGGCAAACGAATCGGGCTACACCTTATTTTTCAATTTAATTTTTTTAACAAAACCTAATGACTTCCAAAATGAAAACATTGCTTGTGTTCAGTTTTGTGGCTGCTTTAGCTGTGGGGATGAGTAGCTGTAACAAGACATCGGTTGATCCCACCGATACGGATGCATCGGCCCGGACCACCGCAACAACCAGTTCGTCGGCAACGGGACCTCATAGCGTTACGGTGGTTGATGCCGCTAGTTTGCCTACTGCTATCACTACGTATATTACGACAAATTATGCTGGAGCAACCATTAAAGAAGCTCTGAAGGATTCGAGTGGCGATTATGCCGTGGCTATTGTACAGAATAATATACTTAAGCTGCTGGTATTCAAAGCCGATGGTACATTTGTGAAAGAAGCTGACGCTCGCAAGCGTGGTCACCGTGATTCAACCCATCACATGCCGGGAGATTCATTGCATCATCCCAAAGGTGATTCGCTGAACCACCCTAAAGGCGATTCGTTACATCATCCGAAACCAACGGGCCCAATAGCAACAACAGTGGCGGTGTCGAGTCTGCCAGCGGCTATTACAACCTACATCAACACAAACTATGCTGGGGCAACGATTGAAAAAGTCGTTCAGGATGCTAAATCCAGCGATTATATTGTAGCCATTCTGACGTCGGACAAAAAACACGCTTTACTGTTGTTTGGCTCCGACGGAACGTTCAAGAAAGTATTGCTAGGCAAACGATAGATAGCATTATTGAGTACTACTGAGGTGTCCTGAACCCTAAAACGGATGCCCTGATTAACCGCCCTTCTGATTTGAGGCTACTGTATTAGCCCGAATCGGAAGGGCGTTTTTTTTAGGCCTTTCGTAACCCTCTGAAAATTAGGGTAGCATGTTGAATCAGTATATCATAATTGGTCTATAAGAACTTTCTAAGATCAGCTTAAGGCCGTTCTAAGGGGGAATGGGCTCCTTTGTCGGAAATCATACCTATATCAACGTTATGAAAAAGACCACACAATCTGGTAGACGGCTGCTGTTGATGTCGTTAATCGTCGTTTCGATTGGTTCCATTCAGGGATGTAATACGGACTCCAATCGATCCCGTACAGAAGAAGCGATAGAGCAAACTGATGATTCCATTGGCACTACTATGCAGGATGAGGCCAATCAGACAGAGGCTAGGTTTCTTCAGGAACGTGATGAAGCTGTCGCTGATTTGAAAACTCAACGCGATAAGCTTGATCAGGAAATTGATGCGTTACAAAACAAACTGGAGAACAAAAGCGACAAGGCCCAAAAGACGATGAAACAGCAACTAGACAAATTGAAAACCGAACGGGAAGAGCTTGACCGAGACATCGATAAAGCGCAGAATGCCACTCAGGAAGCCTGGCAGGATATTAAGGCAGGCTTTAAGCAGGCAGGGCGTAAAGTAGGGAATGCGTTTGACCGAGCCGAAGATCGTCTCGATGGCGCTACGAATAAGCAATAACCTGTACGAATAGGCTTTTAACTCATTTTCTTACCCTAAATCACTGTTTTGTCATGGATAACACAACAAAAATTAGCTGCAAGGCTTCTCCCAAAGCGGAGGGGTTCGATATACCTCAGCAAGCTATTCAGGATACCGAATGGGTGCAGAAACCAACTGACCCAACGAAACGCGGTGGTGGCCAGATCAGAAAAGGGGAAATTGCCTGGTTCCAAACCGATTTGTTTGGCAGTGGTCCCGACTGGCAACAGGTTCGTTTGAATGATGATACCCTGGGTTATGTAAACCCGCATCATTTTGCAACCGCTGATAGGGACTCTGAACAGTAACCGGCCTCAAGACAGGTAAGATTGTCGTGGCTAATGCCAATCGACAGACAGTCTTTCATGCTAGAGATACAGTAGCTGTCAATATACTCAACGCCTTGAAAATCAAACGTTATTATGTTCAATGCATTATTTGGTGCCCCTCCCATTGCTTTAGACCAACTCTGGCGGCTGGATGAGGGGACACCTAATCTTATTTTATGGGCGGTGCCGATCATGGTTGTGCTGACAGCCGCCGAGATGATCATTTCATATATTCAGGAAAAGCCTTATTATGAAAAATGGGAAACCATCGGGTCCATTCTGGTTGGATTAGGGTCGGTGGCTATTGGAGTTGTCATTAAACTTGTTCTGCTGTATGGTGTGGTGTGGCTCTACAATCAACTGCCCTGGCGGATGGCGTTGCAATGGTGGACGCTCATTCCCTGCTACATCATCTTTGACTTCTTTAGTTATTGGGCGCATCGGGTATCACACGGGCAGCGTTTCTGGTGGGCTACGCACGTTGTTCATCACTCGGGTGAGCACTATAATCTGAGTGTTTCATTTCGGCTGAGCTGGATTCAGTATCTGAAAATTATCTTTCTTCTGCCCGTTGCCTTACTTGGGTTCCACCCGATTATTTTCTTTCTCACGAACCAACTGGCCGTTTTGTTTCAGTTCTGGGTGCATACCGAATATATCCGTCGATTACCAGCCTGGGTAGAATACATTTTTGCGACTCCGTCGAATCATCGGGTGCATCACGGCTCTCAGGAAAAATATATCGATAAAAACTTTGGGGCTACGTTCATTATCTGGGATCGTCTGTTGGGTACCTACCAGCCTGAGGAAGAGCCGCCTATCTATGGTATTACGACCAATATTGGTCAGAAAGCCAATCCATTGCACATCAATTTTCATGAGGTGCTGGATATTATTCGTGATGTTAAATCGGCTAGAGGTTTTCGACGAAAGTGGTTTTTTATTTTCGGTAGCCCCGTTGATGTCGATCAGTATAAAAAACGATTAGCTCAAAAGCAGGATACCTGATCGGTTGTTGAGTAACGCGGGCGGAAACCCGCGCTCTTTGGTTGAAAATTGCGGGTTTCCGCCCACATTACGTCAGTCGGCTCTAATCATTACGTGAGTTGATCAAAAATTTTTCATTGAAACGATAAAAGTTTACAACCAAATCGGTGGCTAATTAGTCATGGTATTAACGATAAACGTATATATACCATGAAAGCTTTTTTTATCACACTTACACTGTTGGTTTTTGGCGTTTCGAGTGCAATGGCCCAAACCGAACGCGGTGGCCGATTGATGGGCGTTAATGTAGGGAATATCACTATTCCAACATCTGGTGGCTCTGGAACGATTATTAGTCTTCAGCCAACGTATGGCTGGTTTGTAGGAGATGGCCTGGCGTTAGGGGCTGGTATCCCATTTCTAAACGTAAGCTCAAACGGTACACGGGCCACTCAGATCGGGATAGCGCCGTTTTTACGGTATTACATTGGCTCCTCCCAGATCAAACCCTTTTTGGGCGCATCGGTTGGAGTCATTAACTCATCGTCATCGTTCAACGGGGGTAATTCTGATTCAAGCACAGATGCTCTCTATAGTTTTACGGGTGGAGTGGCCTTCTTCATCAATCGGTCGGTTAGCTTCGATCTGGGCCTTACCTATACCGGGGGGCAGGGAGCTGCGCTGAACACCTTGCTGGTCGGAACGCCCAACGCCTTGACGCCCAATGTGCCCAAAGCCTTAAATATTACTCTTGGCTTTCAGGTTTACTTCGGGAAGTAGTTAGTAGTGGTAAGCGTTTGTGGTTGACGTAGCATTTGTGCATTCGCCAACCACAAACGTTCGAACCCATTTCTACCACAGATAATGGACTGGATTTTTGATCCGTTCGTCGTAAATCCGTTTTACGGCCGCCATCTGTTCAGGTGTTGGGGCAGGGCGTTCCTGCGCCTGTAAATTGGATGTTAGATGGGCTGGTTTAGAAGCTCCTGGAATAATGCAGCTTACTGCATCGAAGGTTAAAATCCAGCGTAGCGCATCTGGAGCCAGGTTGGCTTCACCCGGAAAAACAGTCTTTAGTTCATCGACGGCGGCTAAACCCGTTTCATAGTCTACACCAGAAAATGTTTCCCCTTTATCGAATGCGGCCCCTTCCCGGTTGAATGTGCGATGATCGGTAGGTGAGAAAGCGGTATTGGCGCTGTAGGTGCCCGTCAATAGGCCACTGGCAAGCGGTACCCGAACAATGATGCCTATATTCCGTCGGCTGGCTTCCTGAAAAAACAACTCGGCCGGACGCTGGCGAAACATATTGAAAATAATCTGGACGGTGGTTACGTTCGGAAACTCAATTGCTTTAAGCCCTTCCTCTACCTTCTCCACGCTTACCCCCAGGTTCTGAATCTTTCCCTCGTCTTTGAGCCGATCAAACAACTCAAAAATTTCGGGGCGGTAGAAGACTTCGGTTGGTGGACAATGCAACTGAATGAGGTCGAGGGTGTCAAGCCCCATATTTTGCAGGCTATCCTCAACAAATTTCCGCAGTGTCTTTGGCTGGTAAGCCTCATTCGTATGCGGTTGTAGTCGTCGGCCACACTTAGTCGCTACATAAATTCGCTCAGAACGTGAACGGACTAGCCGGCCAACGGCTTTCTCACTTTCCCCATCGCCATATACATCGGCCGTATCAATGAAATTAATCCCGGCATCAATGGCTGCATTCAAAATCTGGTCAGCATTGTCATGGCTAAACGGGTCGCCCCATTTGCCTCCAACCTGCCAGGTACCCAGACTAATTTCGGAAATACTAAAACCGGTTTTTCCTAGTTTTCGATAGTTCATAGTAACGCGGACATCCTGCCCGATTTGTTAAAACACTAACTGTGTGGATGGCAGATTGGTCTGCCGCACCACGACCTTACAATTTCACGCCAAATCGGTCGCCGATTTCTTCCAGGCTTTTGATAACGGGTTCCAGCAGGGGGATGCCGTTCGCCAGTCGTTCCGCTTCCATCAACCGTTCGGGGTCGCCCGGAATCAGAACCTGTTGCCCTTCAACGGCTTTAGCCTGCCGGAATCGTTGAATCCAGGTATCCATATGGGCTTTGAATTCATCGGCAGGCCGGAATGCATCGATTCGCATAGCGCCGAAAAAATGCCCGGTACCCATGCCTACACCTTCATTGGCCTGCATAAATCCGGCTGTCGCAAACGGCGGCACCCAGGGCCCATAATTAGCGCCCGAAAGCACACCCGAAAAAATATCGACAATAGCCCCCAGACCGTATCCTTTATGTGAACCATGTTCGCGATCGGTACCAAGAGGAAGTAAAGCTCCACCATTACGGATCGCATTGGCATCGGTAGTGGGTTGGCCTTCTGCGTTTTGGGCCCAGCCCAGGGGAATATCCTGCCCTTTGCGCTGTAAAATTTCGAGCTTACCATAGGCAACGGCTGTGGAGGCAAAATCGGCCAGAAATGTCGGTTCGGTAGCCGCCGGAATAGCGACTGCAATTGGGTTGGTTCCCAGGAGTTTGTCCAGTGAAAACGTCGGAGCTACCAGCGGGGCTGCATGGGTCATGGCCTGTCCAATCATGTCGTGTTCGGTAGCGAGTAGAGCGTGATAACCCGCTATGCCGAAGTGATTGGAGTTTCGTACCGCTACCCAGCCTGTTCCGGCGGTGCGGGCTTTTTCGATGGCTACCTGCATAGCCCAGGGGCCAACGACAAGGCCAAGCCCCCGATCTCCATCGACAACAGCGGTTGAGGGCGTTTCGTGGACAACATGGATGTGCGGGTTTGGGTTTATGCGCCCATGATCGTATAGGCGGAC
>Ga0209933_1002292_pt1 | contig 11411 bp, 11 predicted proteins | sample ThiBiot_300_biof_FD_183944 | JGI IMG/M metagenome (GOLD analysis project Ga0209933, IMG submission 183944) | Wastewater bioreactor microbial communities from Cape Town, South Africa - Thiocy_cont_300_biof (SPAdes) | ecosystem: Engineered > Bioremediation > Thiocyanate > Unclassified | place...
CGGACGATCCTGTAAGTTGTGTTCCCAGATATACTGTTTGATGCGCGTGGCCCAGCGCTCACCATACAGGTGTTGGCCAACCCGTTCGCGCAGCATGGGGGTAAAGTTGATTTCGCGGGCTATTTTCGGTTCTACAAGCTCCCGAATCGATACACTGCCCAAGCCATAAATGATCTGAAACAGACCACTGTTGGTACCAGCGTTTTCGTCAAAACGTTGGTAAGCTTGTTGCGTTTCTTCGAACGTACGACCCAGAATCGAGCTGAGGTACATCAGGGCCAGTTCGCGCTCGTCGTCGTTGACGCTGCCACCCGACTGCACAATCGCTTCCAGTTTCTCCCATTCGCGGGTGCGGCTCCCCCGTTCCTGAAAGGCATTCCGCCGGATTTTATCGGCTTCCATAAACATGAACGTCAGGTGGGTAAGAATGTCGTAGATTTCGCTACGGCCATTGGTTACTTCAATCACCATCTGCTCATTGTCGATGCGAAAGCAGTTCCGGCGACGTTTGGCAGGCACCAGTACCGGGAAGTGTGAATGCTCAAAGCCTTCGCGGGAGGCCAGTGATATAATCCGACAGGATTCGATGCCTTTGGGTAATCGATCCATTACATACACAAGTCCATCCAGTTCAACGCGTTGAGGATCACCAACCAGGCCATAGATTTCGGGTTGAAGCGTGAGCAGGGCTCGTCGAATTTCTTCGCCCGATACGCCCGAAGGTTTATAAAATCCCCGATTGAACAAATGGCGCATCGTAATGTATAGGCGTTCAATGGCTACACGAGACTCCTGTGCACGTGTGAGGGGAGGAGAAGGAACAAGATTCATGAATAGGAAGTGAAATAAGTTGAGCAAAGGTACGTGAAAAGGCTTTCTGACAGGATTTTCAGGATGTACAGGATTTTTGCTCCAAAATCCTTAAAGAAGTTGGTTGAGTTAGTCAATGTACAGTCTTTTGCCCACGCATGGTGCGGGCAGATGTTCCTTATTGGCGTCAAGCTCCCAACGGTATTGTTTTGTCCAGACATGGTGAGGGCAGATTCTTAAATCTGCCTTCGTGCGGTTTCTCAAAACCGAACGGTTTGTCTGGCTCAACCTTGCGGGTCAGGTTCTTATAACCTGCCCTCACTAACGCAAACAACATCTAAATCCTGTGAATCCTGTCGGAAAATAAAATAGGTTGGATACTTTTGGCGCATGAAAAACAGGATTCGGCATGTTGGGTGGATAAGTGTATACTGGCTAATACTAACCCAGTCGATACAGGCGCAACCTATGCCAACAGTGCCTGTATCGACTGAGCCAGCAGGTATCAATCAGGGGCGATTTATTGGTGTGTTGGTGGGTACGGCGGCTTTTTACACGGTTACGCTGCTCATGCTTCGCAAGCAGTGGTATAAGAAAAAAGTACCGTTTCATAGCTTCAACGACAATGCCGAATGGCTCCAGATGGATAAAGTAGGGCATGCCGCAACGGCCTATTGCATGAGCCGGGGAGGGTATGAGCTGATGCGCTGGAGTGGGGTCAATGAACAGGCCAGTATTCTGACGGGCGGTTTACTTGCTGTGTTGTTTCAGACTACCCTCGAAGTATACGACGGGCATGCAGAAGGGTGGGGGTTTTCGAAAGGCGATATGGTCGCTAATGTAGCCGGAACAGCCCTGTTCATGGGGCAGCAGTATGGGGCTGGGCAGCAGGTGGTCAGTTTGAAATATGGCTTCCGTAAAACTATTTTTCCGCCTTACCGTCCTAATCTGCTTGGTAAGACCACTGGTCAGCAAATGCTGAAAGACTATAACGGTCAGCAATATTGGTTATCGGTCAATCTGGCGTCCGTGCTTCCGGTGGGGCCTGATTTCCCGCGCTGGCTCAACCTGGATGTCGGGTATAGCGGTAGCGGCATGATTGGCGGACATGAGAATCCCAGGGCGTTTGATGCGGCTGGTAACGAAGTGACCTTTACCCGGTATCGGCAATTCTTTATTTCGCCGGATGCCGACCTGTCGAGAGTAGGTGCCTTTTCGCCCTCTTTACAGCGCTTTATCGGTACGGCCCAGTTCTTTAAAATTCCGGCTCCTTCGCTCGAATTCAATCGCATAAAAGGTCTGCGGTTTCACCCGTTGATTCTGCCAAAAGAATAAAGCGTGGCCGAGCGAAATGCTGAAGCAAGTCATCGATTCGCTCGGTCACAGGTTAATTTACTTCATCTCGCCAGGCGTAACCATGACCCCTTTTTTACGATTTTGCCGTAAAACCGTCAGTTGTGTAAGTCGGCCGATGCTGTCGTCGGTAAGCAACCGATGGAGGTCATCGACCGTAGCGACCGGCTGGCCGTTGAATTCCACAATGATGTCGCCTTCGCGTAATTCGCTGTTTCCCGCTATACCATCCGGTTCTACGCTCACGACCATTACGCCCGATTTGGTTGTTAGCTGATTGTACTGCTTGATGCGCTCGGTCAGGTTGATCAGTTGTCCGGCGATGCCCAGGTAGCCCCGGCGAACACGTCCGTGCATGATGAGTTTACCAGCAACCAGGGCCGCCAGATTCGATGAAACAGCAAAACAGATACCCTGGGCCGGCAAAATAACAGCTGTATTTACCCCAATAACATCGCCATTCGAATTGACCAAAGGACCACCTGAGTTCCCCGGATTCAGAGCCGCATCTGTCTGAATAACGTCGTCAATCAAGCGGCCCGATTCAGAGCGTAAAGTTCGTCCGAGCGCACTAACTACCCCCGCTGTGAGTGAGTACTGAAAACCGTATGGGTTGCCAACTGCAATGGCAATCTGACCTACCTGAACCTGTTTCGAATCGGCAAACCGAATCGCTTTCAGTCCATCCGCGTAAATCTTGATTACGGCAATATCAGTGGCAGGGTCGCGCCCAATCAGCGTTGCTTCATATTCGTTCGAATCAGGCAGCGATACCTGAATTTTACTGGCGCCCGCCACTACGTGGTTATTCGTGATAATATAGCCGTCGGTTGAGATAATAAAGCCAGAACCTGTGCCTCCATCCGACTCACCCCGCCCGGGAGGCCGACGAGTTGGCGGATTGCTTTTGGCAGATTCCTGAGAAGAGGAACGGCCACTTACCTTAATCTGTACGACGGACTGGCTCACTTTTTTGGCTACCGTGACCACGGTATTTGAGTAAGCATCCAGAAGCGCCCCATCCTGAGTGACTGTTCCCCCTGGCTGTGATGGCGTTTCTGAAAATGTAATGAATTGGGTGTCCATGCCTAAAGTTGGTTCAGTGATTTGGGTGCCCATTACACGATCTGTTCCATATTGATTTTCATGATAGTTATCGGGAAACGACACGCCATTTTGTCATTTTTGTATTAATCAATTGTAGTAATGTGTTAAAAAAAAACCTTACTTTGTATAATGTTCGGTTAAAATGGCAGATTTAACCTATGTCTTTTCAAGAATATCTAAGTCAAAAGAAAATAAGTGTTGAGCAGTTTCAGCAGGCTGAACCGGCCCGATTTCTGGAATGGCAGCGCGAATTCGGGCAAATGCACCCCGAAAGCTTTACCGCTCAGAAGAAATTTCTTTTGAATGATACTCGAAGAAAGTACCTTGTCCGTTAAAAAAGTACCAGACAGCTCGAAGGTCGGGTTGTACTATTTATTTAAAACTCAACATTATTTCATGAGCCTTACATTAGGAGAACTGCGAGGCATAACAGATGCTGTTCTAAATGCCCTAAAGGCACAAGGTATTAGTGACGCTGATTCGTTACTTGAAGCAACTCGGACCCCCGAAGACCGCAAGGCACTATCTTCGGCAAGTGGCGTTGATTCAAAAGCAATTCTGGAGTTGGCCAATCGGGCTGATCTGGCGCGTATCAAAGGAATTGGTCGGGTGTATAGCGATCTTATGGAAGAAGCGGGCGTTGATACGGTGAAAGAACTGGCTCAACGTTCGGCCGACAACCTGCACGCTAAACTGATTCAGATTAATAAAGTACGTCAGTATACGCAACGCCCTCCTTCCGTTGAACAAATTGGTGATTTTGTCGAGCAGGCTAAAAAACTGCCGCGAATGCTTGAATACTAGAGAAAAGAGGAGTAATCGAATGAGCTGAATCCGATGCGCCAAAACGGATAGCTATCTACACTTTCTTCCGACCAACGGCTTCAACGTCGGATTCCTTACGGCACACTCTTTTTTACCAACAAAGCTACCCAGTGAGCGTCACTGACTCAGTGACGCCAAGGGTTTTTTTGTTGTCTGTTTCTGGTTGAAAAGTAAGTGCCCTCGCTGGCTAATCAATGCGATTTAGGCTCACGTAGGTATCCTTCCAGACGGCTTTCCAGTTCAGGCAAACTCAAGTTGGTATACAGCTCACCGTTGAGCGCCAGCGACAGACGTCCGCTTTCTTCTGATACAGCGATAACCGCTGCATCGGTTGCTTCGCTCATGCCTAGAGCTGCTCGGTGGCGAAAACCAAGGGTAGCGGGTAGCTCGTCATCTTCCGAAACAGGTAAAATGCAACGGGCTGCCCGAATTCGCCCCTCACTAATGATTACGGCTCCATCGTGTAGTGGGCTGTACTGACTAAAGATGGCCAGCAGTAATGGTTTCGACATATCGGCATCAATGATTTCTCCCGACTGAGCGAATTTTTCCAGATCATCATTTTTTTGCAGGACTAGTAAACCACCTGAAAATTCACCGCTTAGTGCTTTGCAGGTGTCAAGAATGGGTTTAAGTGAAGCATAAGCATCCATAACTTCGGTTTCCCGAAGAAGCCACCGTTTGAACAGCCGATTGTTGGTCAGGTTAGTCGATTTGCCAATCAATAATAAAAAACGCCGGATTTCGTGCTGGAAAATGATGATCAGCGCCAGGGCACCCACACTGATGAAATACTCCAAAATAGTAGTCATCAGGTTGAGGCCAAGTGCCTTCACCAGTAAATAGGCAAGGTAAACCAGCAAATACCCGACAAATACGCGGCTGGCGACACTCCCACGAACAAGATGATAAATCTGGTAAATAAGTAAGGTTACGAGCCCAATATCCAATAAATCGAGCCACCCGATTTCTAAAAAACCCAGGCGAAAAGCCAGCATGAACCAATTAAGAAAGTTTACGGGCTAAAGATAAACAGAATAATGTACTTGGGTAGGCTGAATTATTGATTGTGGTTTCAGATTGCAGCGTAGGGATTCGGATTCGCTACGCTGATACGTTAACTATATGATGAATATAGAAATAGGTTAAGTGTCTATATATTAATTGTTTGTCCTTCCGTTGCCAGGTAGGTTTCAGGGAAAATAGCTCTGGCTTCCTCTAGAAATAGCTCAAATTGCTTGTACCGCGACGAAAAGTGACCAATTAGCAAACGGCCAGCCTGGGCTTTAGAGGCAATCATAGCCGCCTGCCCTGCGGTCGAATGGTACACCTCTGCTGCTCGCTGGCTATTGTCCTGTAAAAAAGTGGCTTCATGGTATAAGACGTTGACGCCCTGTAACTGGGTAGTCAATTCTTCCACATAGCGTGTGTCGGAGCAGAATGCGTAGGAGCGGGGTGCCGGAGCCGGTTCGGTATAATCAGCAGCAGCGTAGAGCAGCCTGCCGTCGGCATCCAGAATGTCCTCACCTTCTTTCAACTGCTTTAGGTAAGCAATAGGGACGTCGGCTGGTAGCTTTTCTCGAAGCAGGTGAGGCTTGGCCTGTTTCTCACGAAAGAGGTAGCCAGTACAGTCGATCCGGTGCTGCAATGGAATCGACTGTACCGTCATCAGAGGGTGGTCGAGTAGGAGCGCTGGCTGGTCTGGATCGACAGCTTGAAAATGAAGACGAAAGCCTAGCCGGGAATCCGATACCCGGAAAATGGTCGTCAGGACTTCATCGAGACCGCGTGGACCGAACAGGTGTAAGTCCTCGGTCCGCCCTGCCATATTTAGTGACGATAGGAGTGGAGCCAACCCAAAGTAGTGATCGCCGTGCAGGTGACTGATAAAAATGTACCGAAGCCTGCCCGGACGAATGCGTTGTTCGAGCAAACGGTATTGGGTGCCTTCACCACAATCGATCAGAATGTATTCGTTGCCGATGGTCAGCAGATGAGCCGTCTGATGGAGTCGAAGTGAGGGAGTGGCCGAACCGGCCCCAAGTACAGTTAGCGTAAATGGGGTATGGCTCGGACGGTGAGGTTCCGATTCATGCTGTATTTCAACGCGCGTTAGGGCTGCGTTAGGCCTCGACACTGCCTCCGACATCATACTCGTCATCTGCTTCACTACGGAAGTCATTTTCCAATTCGTTCATAAAAACAGCGTCGATGGCTTCTTCCACGGTTGGTAGAATTGTCAGATCGCTGAGACGGGCTGTATCCAGAAATGAAATCAGATCGTCATTTTTTGTAACAACAATCAACAGACCCTGTTCATTGGTACATTGCCGACTTATTTTTCGAATTGTCGACACGCCTGCCGGATCGATCGACTGGACAGCAGCCGTATCAATGATGATATTGCTGTATCCTTCCCGAAAAAGATTACGACTAAGCGTCTCAAAGTCAGTAGTTATAGCCTCCCCAAAAATAGTCTCTGTTAATCGGATCAGGGCGTACTGTTCGTTTTTCTCGATGCTATAATTCATAGGACTTTACTTTTGAATGATAGAATGATTGAATGGTTGAAAGGTTGAGTAAGGGTTTCTTATTCAGCCATTCAATCATTCAACCATTCAAAATTTTATATGGATCGTAGTATATTGGTTTCGATTCGAGTCAGCGGGTCGGAGGTTTCATCAGGCTGGAAGCGTTGACCGGTTACGGTTTCAAACAGTTCAATATAGCGTTTTGTAATCTGGCTCACCCATTCATCCGACATGGCAGGAACGGTTTGTCCCGTTTTTCCCTGAAAACCGTTTGAAATAAGCCATTCTCTAACGAATTCTTTCGATAATTGTTTTTGCGGTTGTCCGGCCTGCTGGTTTTGTTCATACACATTCGCGTAGAAGTACCGGGATGAGTCGGGGGTATGAACCTCGTCGATCAGATAAACCTTGCCATCCAGATTGCCAAATTCATATTTAGTATCGACCAGAATAAGGCCCTGCTGGGCGGCCATTTCGGTACCACGGGCAAACAAGGCTAATGCATACTGCTCCAGCTGAACATACTCACTTTCCGGAACTATCCCTCGACTCAGAATCTCTTCACGGCTAATGTCTTCGTCGTGGCCTTCATGCGCCTTGGTCGATGGGGTAATAATTGGAGTGGGTAGTCGGTCATTTTCCCGCAACCCTTCAGGTAACGCCACCCCACAAAGGGTTCGGTGACCGTCGCGGTACTGGCGCCAGGCATGACCCGCCAGATAGCCACGAACCACCATCTCAACCGCATAGGGTTCGCATTTCAGACCAATACTCACGTTTGGATCGGGTGTGTCGAGGAGCCAGTTGGGGACAATATCAACCGTTGCTTTCAGAAAGTAGGCGGCTGTCTGGTTCAATACCTGCCCTTTAAACGGAATAGGACGCGGGAGTACCACATCAAAGGCCGAAATACGATCTGAGGCAATCATAACCAACTTGTCCGGGAATGAATAAACGTCCCGTACTTTTCCCCGATAGAATCCCGTCTGACCGGGAAAATGAAAATTAGTTTCCTGAATGGCGTTCATTTTTTACAGTTTACGGTCTTCGGTTTTCGGCTTAAGGTAGCTGGCGGGTCAGAGTTAACGGCCTCAGTTTCCTAAACCAAAAACGGCAACCCTTTTATAACTTTTCTACTACAATAGCCGAAGCTCCTCCGCCCCCGTTGCAAATACCAACCGCTCCATATCGGCCGTTGTTTTGCTGCAGAACGTTCATGAGCGTGGTGACTATGCGGGCTCCCGATGCTCCCAGCGGATGCCCAATGGATACGGCTCCGCCAAAAGCATTCAGTTTCTCCTGGGGTACGTTCAGCACTTTACTGAATGCCAGTGGCACTACAGCAAACGCTTCGTTTACTTCAAAGAAATCAATATCGTCGGTTGTTAAGCCAGCGCGTTCCAGGGCAAGTGGAACGGCTTTTGTCGGAGCCGTTGTGAACCATTGGGGCTCCTGTTCTGCATCGGCATAGGCCAGAATCCGAACAAGTGGTTTTAATCCAAGTTCATCTGCCTTCCGACGACTCATCACAATAACCGCCGAAGCCCCGTCGCTGATGGGCGACGAACTGGCAGGTGTAACAGTACCGTCGGGAGTAAATGCCGGTTTGAGGGTTGGGACTTTTTCATAAATAACATTTTTGTACTCCTCGTCCTCCGATACGACCGTAACTCCCTTTCGACCTGTTACCTCAACCGGCACAATTTCGGCATTGAACCGACCGGACTGGGTACTGGCTTCGGCCCGGCGATACGATTGTACGGTATAGGCATCCTGTTCTTCACGGCTGATAGCATATTGTTTGGCTGTCTGATCAGCAAACACACCCATAGCACATTGATCGTATACGTCTACCAAACCATCCCGAGCCAGGCCATCGACCAGTTCGGCATTGCCATATTTATAGCCAAAACGAGCCTTAGGAACGTAGTAGGGCGTATTCGACATACTTTCCATACCGCCAGCCACGATGACATCAGCCTGGCCAAGCTGAATAGCCTGAGCAGCAAGCATAATAGCTTTCGTTCCTGAAGCGCACACTTTATTGATGGTTGTACAGGGAATAGTGGCCGGTAGTCCTGCTTTCAGAGCGGCTTGCTTGGCTGGTGCCTGACCAACATTGGCCGACACCACATTGCCCATATAAACCTCCTGAACCTGATCAGGTTGTACGCCTGCGCGGGCTAAAGCACCCCGAATAGCTGCAGCCCCCAGCTCGGTAGCCGATAGGGTCGATAAAGCACCCCCAAAACTACCAATTGGGGTTCGAACAGCTGAAACAATAACCACTTCGTTCATCGGTATGTCTATATTTTGGATGTACGGTCTTCAGGAAACCATAACCCGGTTCTACCATCGACTCTCTCCTTCTCTGGACTTTGGACTGGCCTGACGAGCCGATCGGGTCAGTGCATACGGCAAATCATCACCACGCATGGCATCCAGCAATTGTAACGCTTGTTCCTCACTCAGGTTCAAACGACGAAACCGGCGCAATAACTCGTCTTGCCGGGTTGATCGCTCAACTTGCTGGCCACCCATAGGGCGGGGTTTGTTAGCAAGTTGAGGAGTGGGCGTCGATGATTTGCGTGTTGACCGTTTGTGCGGAGGCTGTCCGGAGTAGTGGCGCTTTATCAACTCAAAATTATATCGTGCCGATTCATTATCTGCGTTTTCGAGTAAAGCCTGACGAAAAAGGGTTAGCGCTAGTGAGCTGTCTTTTTCAAGGCAGGCCAATACGCCTAATTGAGTCGCTGCGGCTGTCCGCAGATCATGCCTATCCGTTTGGAGTAGTGTTTCGTACTGCGATTTGGCTTTAGCGTATTGTTTCAGGTGGAAATACGTATGGCCAAGGTTTAACCGCACAGCAGCATCGATTGTTGACGTATTTTGGGTTAAATACGTGTAAAACGTGAGAGCGCGCTGATATTCACCCGACTGATAAGCGAGTTGAGCCTCCTGTCGGGCCTGATTGTTACGGGAAATTTGGTTTAGAGAAATCAGTTCGTTTAACCAAATCCAGGCTGCAATGAGTAAATAGATCATACGTAAGCTTGCCCCAGTGTTTCAATGAATACTGAATGCACTGCTGTCAGCAGCAAGTAGTCCATGATGAATCAAAAAAACGAAGCCAAAAATAAGATGAAACGTCGAGACTCACTTACAGTCGGAAGGTCCGAATGGCAATAAGTATATCGAGCGCAATCAGGCCGAGTGCCGCCAGTAGAAAATAATAATACTTATTGGTAGCCACCGCAAGCCGACGCTGGTCGCTGGTTCCTCCTTTTAGCGACTGCAAAATACCGGCTAGTTCGTTGATATAGCGTCCATTAACATCGGCTTCGATGTATTGCCCTCGACTATCGCGGGCCAGCTCCTGCAAATACGATCGATTGAGCCGACTCCGAACAATCTGATTATTATCATCGCGAATAAAATCGCGCCCCTGTCGAATCGATGCCCCGGCTTCACTCCCTACACCGACTGTAATAATAGGCATTCCCTGCATACGTAACCGAATCAGCGTATTGCGTTCGCAGGAACTGGCATTTTCACCATCGCTAAACAGAACCATTGCTTTAACGCTCCGCCGGGTAGATGGGTCAGTAGATAGTTTCTGATAGGCCAATTCAAGAGCACTACAGAGGTCAGTACCTCCCGTTGGGGCGATACTGGTGTGTATTTCACGAATAAATTGTTTGAGTGCATCCTGATCGGACGTAAGGGGGGCTAGTACAAAAGGGGCCGACGATGCCATAATCAGTCCGAATCGATTGGCAGGAAGTGTATCGCAAAGTTGCTGGATGTCGTACTTCACCCGTTCCAGGCGAGTGGGTACTACATCATTGGCATCCATAGATCGGGAAATATCAACAATCAGGAATGTGTCATGACCTGATGTCGCGAAGTCTACAACCGATTCGCCAAACGAGGGCCCTAACAGGGCTATGATGAGTAAAGAGAGGTAACTGCCTCTCAGAAAAAACTTAGGAACGGCTCCCCAGGCTGACGTATTTAGTTGATGAGCCAGCCTAAATGTGCGCCAGACATAGAGTGTGTAGAGCCCAATAAATAAGCAAATGAAAAAAAAATCGGTACGCGTAAAAGGGTATAACCAATTCATGAAATCAAGTATCTGGCTGATGCTGACTAAGTTGAGCTATAGTACGACTTGCAGCAGATGGGGGCGAAATTAGCGATTATAAAAAGATTTTAAATTTCCTCTTGACGAAAACGTTTAATACCCCTATCTTTGTGTCCCAATCGTTCAGGAAAGAACAAGATTGGCTACGGAGAGATGCCTGAGAGGCCGAAAGGAACAGTTTGCTAAACTGTCGTACTGGTAACGGTACCGAGGGTTCGAATCCCTCTCTCTCCGCAGGAGATAAAGTGATACAGGTCCCAACCGAAAATGAATTGATTAATATTGTTTCGGCTGTAGCATTTTATAGTACCACATTCGGGGTGTAGCGTAGCCCGGTATCGCGCCTGCTTTGGGAGCAGGAGGTCGTAGGTTCGAATCCTGCCACCCCGACACTGAAAATCAAGCACTTATCAGAAATGGTAAGTGCTTTTTTCGTTCCTACTAACACGTTTACTAAGGATCAAGGGGATCAAGGCCAATACTTGTGGAGGGCGTTGTATTTTTCGGATCAAGGCCAATACTTGTGGAGGGCGTTGTATTTTTCTAGGTTTGTGGCTTCACCCAAGTCTAGCTCATTTTGGAAAGTTTCTTGCCTTTAGTTGAATACCTCTTACCCGAGTTTATCTTAACCTACTACCAAT
>Ga0209933_1002293_pt1 | contig 11410 bp, 8 predicted proteins | sample ThiBiot_300_biof_FD_183944 | JGI IMG/M metagenome (GOLD analysis project Ga0209933, IMG submission 183944) | Wastewater bioreactor microbial communities from Cape Town, South Africa - Thiocy_cont_300_biof (SPAdes) | ecosystem: Engineered > Bioremediation > Thiocyanate > Unclassified | place...
AGCGACGCGACGTCGTCGGTCGACAATGTCGCGTCGACATGCAATCGCCCGCATGGATGGCCGGTCAGCGTCGCCGCGATTTCGCCCACCGTGACATGGTCCGGTGCGAGCCGCGCCAGCCGCGCCGTTGCTCCATCCTTCACGACCACGGCGATGGCGGACAGCGAGGACGGCCATGGCGCAGGGCTGGAAACGCCTGTGAGACGCCAGCCATCGCCCACTCTCGAAAGCAACAGCCCGCTTTCCGCGGCTCCTTCAACAACCGCCGCTGGACCTGCGCCGATCGCCAGACCCGCGCGCGCCAGCAGGTGATTGGCGAACATCGTTTCAGCCAAAGGCAGCGGAACCGCGTGCGAAGCGGCTATCCCGACGAGCCTGAGCGCTTCTTCGACATCGAGCCCAAACCCACCCGCGCTTTCCGGCGCGAGCGCAAGAGGAAGCCCAAGCTCCTCCAGTACGGCCCACCCTTCCTCCAGCCAAGCGCCGTGGGCGGCCTCACGCAGCCGCTCCGGACCGAACGTGTCTGCAAACGCCTTCGTCGCGGCGTCGACGACGAGTCGCAGCGTCTCGGTCATATCCAGCGTTCCTGCATCATTCGCTGAGTGATCATACGCCGCGCCAGACGGGCTTGCGCTTTTCCGCAAAGGCCCTGGCGCCTTCTTTCGCGTCCTGCGACGTGAAGACGGCGCCGGTGATCGCCGCCTGCCGCTCGAAAAGCTCGTCGCGCGACCAGTCGCGCGATTCCGCCATCACGCGCCGGCTGGCGGCGATCGCGAGCGGCCCGTTCGCGGCGATGCGCGCGGCCAGGTCTTTCGCGGCGCTGAGAGCTTCGCCTTCTTTCGTGACCTTGTTGATCAGCCCGTATTGAAGCAGACGCGCCGGTTCGATGAGATCGCCCGTCAGCACAAATTCCGCGGCGATGCGGCTGGGCAACTGAAACGGCAGCCGCACCAGGCCGCCCGCATTGGCGACAAGACCGCGCTTGACCTCGGGCAGCCCGAATCTCGCAGTCTCGGCCGCAACGATGAGGTCGCAGGCGATCGCGATCTCGAAACCGCCGCCGAGCGCGTAGCCTTCGACCGCAGCGATCATCGGCTTCGCCAAGGTGGCCTGCGTTATGCCGGCGAAACCCTTGTCCTTCAGCTTGACGACCTCGCCGCGCAGGAAAGCCTTGAGATCCATGCCGGCGCAGAACGCCCCTCCGGCGCCCGTGATGACGCCGATCATGATGTCGTCGCGCCGCGCGATCTCGTCGAGGCCCGCGGCGACGCCTTCGGACACCGCCAGATTGACCGCATTCTTCGCGTCCGGCCGATTGATGGTGATCACGGCGACGCCGTTGTTCGCCTCGAAAAGAACTTCTGACAAATTCGCCCCCGCTCCGCGGGCATCCTTGTACATGTCCGCGATGGGATACTCGCTCATGTAGCCATAGCCGCCGTGCAATTGCAGGCACTCGTCGACGACCTCCGCCTGCACTTCCGTAATCCACAGCTTGGCCATGGACGCCGTCGCGGCATCGAGGCGGCCGTCGATCAGAAGGCTTGTGCAATGATCGATGAAGACGCGCGCAGCCGTCGCCTTGGCGACGCAATCGGCGAGCTTGAACTGCGTGTTCTGAAACTCCAGCAGCCGCTTTCCGAACGCTTTGCGCTCCTTGACATAGGCGACCGTGTGTTCGAGCGCCGCTTCGATCATGGCCATCGCCTGCCAAGCGATGACCATGCGTTCCTGCGGCAGCTTCTCCATCAGCATGCGGAAGCCCTGCCCCTCAACGCCGCCCAGTAGGTTTTCGACCGGCACGCGGACATCATTGAAAAAAAGCTCGGCGGTGTCGCGACTTTCCTGGCCCATTTTTTCCAAGAGTCGTCCGCGCTCGAATCCTTCAACCTTGTCGGGTTCGACGACAAGAAGAGAAACGCCCTTGCCCCCGGCTGAGGCGTCCGTCTTGGCGGCGACGACAATAAGCGACGCGTGAAGGCCGTTGGAGATGAAGGTCTTCTGCCCATTGATGCGATAGACATCTCCGTCGCGGACTGCGGTGGTCTTTATCCCCTGCAGGTCAGATCCCGCGGCGGGCTCCGTCATCGCAACCGCCAGCACGGTTTCTCCGCTGACCGCACCTGGCAGCCATCTCAGCTTCTGCTCCTCGGTTGCGTAACCATGAATATAGGGAGCGACGACGGCGTTGTGCAGCGGCACAGCGAAGCCCGCCGCGCCTCTGAGGCCGAGCTCGCGCATGATGACGACCTCATGACGGAAATCGCCGCCCGCCCCGCCATATTCGACCGGCACCGACACGCCAAGGATGCCAGCCGCGCCGGCTCTGCGCCAAAGAACGCGATCAACAGAGCCCTGTTCGCGCCACCGCCTCGTTTCCTCGCGCGATGCATTGTCGTCGAGGAAACGAGCGACCGATTGCTCGAAAATATTGACGTCCTCGACGTCCAGATAGGCGGGCTTATCGGTTTTTATGACAGGCATCACGCCACTCGCGCTTCTGGTTCTTTTTCTGTCGGACGATGAATTTCAACGCCCGCGAAAGACGGCGGGACGCTTCTCACGGAAAGCGCGCACGCCTTCCGCAAAGTCTTCCGTCAACCCGGCGACGCGCTGATTCTCTCTCTCCAGAGTCAGGGCCTGCCCATAGGAAGACGACAGTCCCGCATGCAGGGCGCGGCGGACCAGGCCGTAAGCGACGGTCGGTCCTGACGCGAGACGGGAGGCCAGCGCGTCAGTCTCCGCGATCAACTGATCATCGTCCGCAACCTTATAAATCATGCCCCATTCCGACGCCTTTGCGGCAGGGATTCGTTCGCCGAGCATGAGCATCTCGGCCGCACGCGCGACGCCGACAAGACGCGGGAGAATCCATGTCGCTCCACCGTCCGGCGCCAGACCGACTTTCGCGAACGCCATCAGGAAATAGGACGAGCGCGCCGCGACGACGAAATCCGCCGCCAACGCCAGCGCGCACCCAACGCCTGCGGCCGCGCCGTGCACCGCTGCGACGACCGGAACTCGCACATCCGCGAGCAGCCGCATCAGCGGATTGATCTGCAACTCGAGCACCAGCCCTGCATCGAAAGGCCCGTCGCCGTTGTTTGCGCCGCTGCCCTTAGCGAGGTCGGCGCCCGAGCAGAATCCCCGTCCAGCACCCTTCAGCACGAGAACACGCGCATTTTGATCCACGTCGATCGCCCCGATCGCATCGCGTATTTCCTGCATCATCGCGACATTCAGCGAATTGAGGCTGTCCGGCCGGTTCAGAGTGAGCGTGGCGCGACCATCAGCGATATCGAAGAGGATGTTTTCATACGACATCGGCGCTCTCCATTCTCACCCCGAATACGCCTTTCGCTTCGAAGAGAGACAGCGTCTCGTCGTCATACCCAAGAGCGGCGATCAGCCGACGACCGTCGCCCGGAGCGGGGCGCGGCATATCGGGAGCAGCGGCAGGCGTCATGGAAAAGCGCGGCCCCGGCGCCGGCTGCGCGACTCCATCGATCTCGATGAACGTGCGGCGCGCGACGTTTTGCGGATGAGCCAGCGCTTCGCCCATCGACAGAACCGGCGAGAAGCAGGCGTCGGCGCCGGCGAAGATATCGACCCATTCCTGCCTGGTTTTCGAGGCGAATATCGCAGCCACGCGACGCTTGAGCGCGGGCCATGCCGCCCGGTCCATCTGTGACGCGAATTGCGGATCACCCGCTACGCCCAGCCTTTCGCAGAATTGCGCATAGAATTGCGGCTCGATGGCGCCCACGGCGACATATAATCCATCCGCTGTTTCGTAGGAATCGTAAAAATGCGCGCCGGTATCGAGCAAATTCTCGCCGCGCGCGCCCGGCCACCGCCCCTGCGCGCGCATGGTCCAGAGCATGGCTGACAACAACGCGGACCCATCCGTCATCGCGCAGTCAATGGTTTGACCACGCCCCGTCGCGCGGGCCGACAGGATGCCGGCGAGCATGCCGAAAGCCAGAAACATTCCGCCGCCGCCGAAATCTCCGATCAGGTTCACCGGGGGCGTCGGCGCGCCTCCGGCCCGACCGCAGGCGTCGAGAGCGCCCGACAGAGCGATATAATTGATGTCATGACCGGCGCGATCCGCGATCGGTCCGGACTGGCCCCAGCCCGTCATGCGACCATAGACGAGACGCGGATTTTCTTTCAGAAGATCATCCGGGCCAAGGCCCAGACGCTCCATAACGCCCGGCCGAAATCCCTCGATTATTCCGTCCGCAGTTCGGGCGAAGCGCTTGACGATTTCGACGCTCTCGGGCTGCTTCAAATCCAGCACGACACGCTGGCGGGATCGGTTGAGGACATCCTTCGCGGCGTCGCCCTGTCGCGCACGCGTTGGGCGATCGATCAGGACAACGTCCGCTCCATTGTCGGCGAGCATCATACCGCAAAACGGTCCAGCCCCGAGACCGGCGAATTCCAGGATTCTGAGTCCTTCGAGGGGGCCCGCCAATTTGCTCTCCGTGTCGCATCCGCCGCGGATCAGGCGACCGTCCGCTTGATGGACCGTCTTTATACCCGAGACAAAATATTCCAACAACCGTAATTTATTCGGTATATTGAAAAATAAGCTTTGACCTTCCCTGGTGAGAGGATTGCGAGAGAGCGGATCGTCAAGAGGCCGCTCCGGCGTATTTGCCGTATTCAAGGCGCGCGATGGTGCGGGCGTGCACCTCGTCCGGACCATCCGCGATCCGGAGGGCGCGGACGCGCGCAAACAGCGCTGCGGTCCCCGCATCCGAATCCAGCCCGGCCGCGCCGAACGCCTGAATCGCGTCATCGATGATGCGCAGCGCCATGCGCGGCGCCGCAACCTTGATCATCGCAATTTCGAGGCGCGCCTTCTGATTGCCGACCTTATCCATCATGTCGGCGGCCTTGAGCGTCAGCAGGCGCGACATCTCGATGTCGATCCTCGCCTGCGCGATCCGCTGCTCCCATACCGACTGGCTGGAGATCGGGCGCCCGAACGCATGCCGGGACAACAACCGCCTCGCCATCTTTTCGAGCGCGACCTCGGCCATGCCGATGATGCGCATGCAATGATGAATACGTCCGGGGCCGAGACGCCCCTGCGAAATCTCGAACCCGCGGCCTTCGCCGAGAATGAGATTCGCCGCAGGCACGCGCACATTGTCGAACGTGACTTCGAAATGCCCGTGCGGGGCATCGTCATAGCCGAAATTCGTGACCATGCGGCCAAGCCTGATCCCGGGCGCGTCGATGGGCGCGAGCACCTGGCTTTGCTGCTTGTGCCGGGGCGCGTCGGGATCGGTCTTGCCCATCACGATGAGGAGCTTGCAGCGCGGATCGCCGAGGCCGGACGTCCACCATTTTCGGCCGTTTATGACGTAAGAGTCTCCATCGCGCGCAATGCTCGTCTGTACATTGGTGGCGTCCGATGATGCGACATCGGGCTCGGTCATGGAAAACGCGGAGCGAATCTCGCCAGCGAGCAGAGGCCGCAGCCACTGGTTCTGCTGCTCGCGCGTGCCATAGCGGTGAAGGACCTCCATGTTGCCGGTATCGGGGGCCGAGCAGTTGAATACCTCAGACGCCCACACGATGCGGCCCATCTCTTCGGCGAGAGGCGCATATTCGAGATTGCTGAGCCCAGCTCCGCGAAAATCATCGTGATCGTGATCCGCAGATGGCGGAAGAAACAGATTCCACAGTCCCGCAGACCGAGCTTTTGACTTCAATTCCTGAAGGATCGCCGGCTGCCGCCAGCGTTCTTTTCCCAATTCGGCATAATAGGCCGGGACGGCGGGAACGACATGCTCGTTCATGAAGCCGCGCACGCGCTCCAGCATCTCGGACTGACGCGCGGAATAATCGAAGTTCATCGTCGATAGCCTGTAACGCTTGCGAGTGAGGGATCAGGATTCACACCACCGCAGCGCGCGGCTCAGCAGCGCGATGGCGGAGCGGTGCAGACGTTCGCCCGTCGCAACGTCCGCCTTTCCGGCCTGCGCCCGCGCATAAGTTCCCTCGAGGATCGCCGCGAGCTTGTAGCAGGACAGAATCTCAAACCATCTGAGATCTCTCAGATCGCGCCGAGTAAGGTTTCCATAGCGCTCCACGAGTTCGTCGCGATCAGGGAAATCCTTCCAGGGCTCCACGCGCATGCTCAGCGGCTGCGATCCGTCCTTGTCGGGCCAGGTCGACAGGATCCGGCCGAGATCGACAAGCGGATCGCCGAGCGTCGCCATCTCCCAGTCGACGATGGCTGCGACCTCGCCGTGGTCGCGGTAGATGACGTTGCCGATGTGATAGTCGCCGTGAATGATTCCCGGCGTGAACGTTGATGGGCGATGGCCCGACAGCCAGGCGCCGATGTCTTCGACGCCGGCAAGATCCGCCCTGCCCGTCCACTCCGGATATTGTTCGTAAGAATTGAGCTGCGCCGCCCACCGGCCAACCTGGCGCTCCAGAAAGCCGTCGAGCTTTCCGAAATCCGAAAGCCCCATAGTGATCGGATCGAGGCGGCTCAGCTCGCCAAGAGCGGACACAAGCGAAAGGCCCATCCGATGACGCGTCGCAGGATCAGCGCGCATCTGCGGCGACGGATCGACGGTCGCGTTAAATCCCTCGACCGCCTTCATCACATAAAAGCTCGCGCCGACGATCGACGCATCCTCGGAGCCAGCCACGAAATGCGGATGGGGAACCGACGTGTCGCGCAGCGCGCGAAGCAGGCGCGCCTCCCGCATCATCGTGCGGTTGCTCTCGGCTCTCAGGCTCATCGGCCCCCTGCGCAAAACGTAGGAAGCGCCGGATCGATCGAACCGGACGAGCACATTCTGCGTGCCGCCTGCGAGGACACGAAGATTCTCGACAGATCCGTCGCCGATCCCATTGGCGTCAAGCCAATCGCGGAGCGCCGCTGACGAAAAGCCCGAAATCTGTTCCGCGTCCTTCATTCCGATCGTCGCCATCACACCACGCATGCGCCGCAGGTGCATAGCACAGAAATTCTCATTGGCGATAATATTTCGCATTAACAAATATTATGACCGCATCGCGTCCTCGCCGCCGCTCAACGCGGGACGGTAGTTCTCAGTGAACAGGCACATGATCCGGATCGAGCCGCAGATCAATCAAGAGCGGACGCTTCCTGTCCCGTTCGACGACGGCGACGGCCGCCGCGTCCAGATCCTCGCGCGTGCGGACGGTTACGCCACGCGCTCCCAACGCCTCGGCGACAGGTGCGAAATCCGGCCAACGGAAGAGCGAGAGCGCCGGGTCCATATTCTTATTGCGGAACTGGATATGTTCGGCGCCGTAGCCGCCGTCATTGCAAAGGATAATAATTAAATCCTGTTGCGCTCTCACCGCGGAATTGAGTTCCGTCAAACCGCCGAGCATGAAGCCGCCATCGCCGGTAAGAAGCACTGTCGGAGTTCCGGAGGCGGCTTCCGCCGCGCCGATCGCTTCGCCGACGCCCAAGCCGATCGCGCCGTAGCCGACCGTGTACACGAAAGCGCGCGGATCACGCACGCGCATCACATGCCACGCTTCGTAGAGGAAGCGGCCAGCGTCTGTGACCAGAACGCGATCGGCAGGGATGACCTCGTTGAATCTCAGAAGCGCGGTTCTGATATCGACCGTCCCGGGCCGCGGAACGCCAGACAATCTTGGCGCCATGCGATAGGCCGCGATCTTGTCACGCATCGCGTCATCGCGAAAACCCGACGGTGGAACCTCCGCCTCGTCGAGCAGGCGCACGATGGTTTCGGCCGTGAGCGCCGGATCGCCGACGAGACCGGCGTCCGGCAAAAGATTTTTGCCGACCTCCGCCCGTTCGAGATTGACCTGCACCACCCGCTTCCCTTTGACGAGACTGCCCATCGCCGTCGTGAACCTGTTCAGCCCCGCGCCAAACGCGACAATGCAGTCGGCCTCGCCGATGACGTCCGTGGCGACATCGGTTGAGAGTGTGCCGAAGACGCCCAAATCGAAAGATTCGCCGTGGAACAGGCCGCTCGCGCGCAACGTCGTCGCCAATGGGGCGTCGATGCGCCGAGCGAGTCTGATCAGCGCCGCGCGGGCCTCCGGCGCCGTCGCGCCTCTTCCCGCCAGCACCAACGGCCGCTTCGCGCTCGCGATGATCCCGGCCGCATCGTCGAGATCGCTGCTGGACGGCACGACCGCGCGATCCTCAGGGAGAAATATGACGGGCTTCTGGTAGTCGACATCCAGCCACTGGAATTCGATCGGCATGTTCAGGACGATGGGCCGTCTCTCCAGCGACGCGCGGCGGAAAGCCCGCGCAATATCATCAGCGCATGTGTGCGGCGCGCGCAATTGCTCGAAGCCGGCGCCCGTCGCCATGATGAATTCGCGCTGGTTCACTGTCTGGAGATGATCGCGATCCTCGACTGGCGTATCGCCGGCAAGGAGAACGATCGCCACGCCGGACTTCACGCCTTCGACCAGCGCCGTTAGCGTATTGGTTAGCGCCGGCCCATGCGTGACCGTGGCCACGCCGACCTTTCCGGAAACCTGCGCATAGCCAAGCGCCGCCAGCACGCTGGACGCCTCGTTCGCCACCGGGACAAACCTGCCACCGGCGTCACGGCGATAGCTGTCCACCATATAGAGATTGGCGTCGCCAATAAGGCCGAACAGCGTGTCGACGCCGAGATCCTTCAAGACCTGCGCGATCGCAACATGCACCTTCATAGGGCTGTCCTCCTTTGTCTCAGGCCTTGCGCAAATAAGCGCGTCAACGCCGCATCGCCGATTTTCCGCGCGTAATACCGCTCGAGAGGCCGCGCTCCCATGTTTCCTTGAATTCCTGCGTCGCGTGCGAAAGCTGGTGCGTATCGAAATGCGCGTCGAGCGCGGCGCGAAAGCCTTGCATGTCCAGGGCGCGATGCAGCGACCTCTTCACGAGCTTCAACGCGAAAGGCGGCGCTTTGGCGATCTGGTTCGCGAGTTCAAGCGTCGCCGTCTCCAAATCGGAGCGCGCGACAAGCCGCGACACCATCCCGCATGAGAGACCTTCCGCCGCAGTCAGGCGCCTTCCCGTATAAAGCATGTCCATCGCCAGCCGATGTCCGAGAACCGTCGGATGGATAAGGACTTCGACGGCGGCGGCGCCCAGCGTTTGAACGACCGGATCCGCAAAGAAAGCATCCTCCGACGCCACGATCAGATCGCACATGTTGGCCAGCATGAAGCCGGCGGCCACGCAGGCGCCCTGAACCTGGCAAATCGTGGGTTTCGGCGCGTCCCAGATCTTCAGGCAAAAATCATAAAACAAGCGCTCCTCATGCGCATAACGCTGCTCGACGGTGAAATCCCGACGAGACGCGCCCTCCTTGAGATCATGGCCGGCCGAGAAATGATCGCCCTTGCCTGCGATGACGATGACCCGCACGCCGTCATCCCTCGATGCGCGCTCGGCTGCGTCCATCATTTCCTCGAGCAGGCGCGTATTCTCCGCGTTGCGCAGCTCCGGCCGGTTGTGGGAGATCCGAGCGACAGGCCCGATACGCTCCACTTCGATATCATGGTAGCCGCTCATGATGCGCCCTCTGTGATGCTGTTCAGCGGGGAAGCACCCATCCCGCGCTCAGGAAGCCACACGTTTCGATGCGCAACGGGCAGCATCAGCGGCCTTTGAACATAGGCTGGCGCCGTTCGACAAAGCCGCGAACGCCCTCGGCCGCGTCTTCGCTCGCTACCAAAACGCCCTGCGCCGCAGGCATCTGCTCAACACAGGCGCGCTGACCTTCGAGCAGGTAGGTCATCCCGTTCCGGATCGTGGCCTGAACGGCGAGCGGCGCGTTCGCCGCGATGCGTTCTGCGATCTCGAGCGCGCGGCCAAGCTCGAACCCGGGCTCCACGACTTCCTGAACGATCCCTACTCTCAACGCTTCCGTCGCGCCGAACTCATCGCAGGTCAGCAGATGGTACATGGCGTTTCCCCAGCCGCCACGCTCGATAAAGCGCATGACGCCGCCACCCGTCGCCATGATCCCGCGCTTGGGCTCAAGCTGAGAGAAGCGCGCGTTGGACGCCGCAACCGCGATGTCTCCCGCAAGCAGCAGTTCAAGACCGGCCGTATAAGTGATCCCTTTGACAGCGGTTACAACTGGTTTCCGGCACCGGCGCCATCGCGCGAACGGATCGACCTTTTCAGGATCGAGCGTCGGTCGGCCTTCGCGCAAGCAATCGAGGAATTTCGGCAGGTCGAGGCCGGCGGAGAAATGGTCGCCATGCGAATAGACGACGCCCACGCGCAATTCGGGATCAGCGTCGAGTTCGACATACGCCGCCTGCAACTCGCTATGAGTTTTCGGCGTCATGCTGTTCATCTTCTCGACACGGTCAAAGCCGATCATGAGGATATGGCCGCGACGCTCCACCGTGACCCTACCATCAGGATGGCGCGCATGGTCGCCGGCGGGCGCAGGGGTTTCGGTCATGCGGTCCTCGCCTCGCTCGCGGCGAGCGCCTGGCGCGCAAGCCGGTATTCGTTCGCCATCCGGTCCACGACAACGCCGGCGCCGGCCACATTGGCGATCGCGCCGATGCCTTGACCAGCGCCCCAGATATCCTTCCAGGCCTTCTTCGGCCCGCCGCCGCCATAGCTGATCTCATCCTGACGCTCAGGGAGATTGTCCGGGTCGAGCCCGGCGGCGCGAATGGAAGGTTTGAGGTAGTTGGCGTGCACGCCCGAGAAAAGCGGCGTGTAAATGATATCGTCCGACGAGCCGTCGATGATCATCTGCTTATAGGCCGCCGGCGCGTTGGCTTCCTCGGTCGCGATGAAGGCCGACCCGACATAGGCGAAGTCGGCCCCGAGCGCCTGAGCGGCGAGAATTCCCCGCCCGCTGGCGATCGAACCGGAAAGAGCCAGAGGACCATCGAACCAGGAGCGGATCTCCGGAACCAATGCGAAGGGACTGAGCGCGCCTGCATGACCGCCCGCGCCCGCCGCGACTGCGATGAGGCCGTGCGCGCCATACTCCACCGCCTTGCGGGCGAATCGCACATTGACAACGTCATGGAACACCAATCCGCCATAGCTGCGGACCGCATCGATCACATCGCGACGCACGCCCATGGATGTGATGACGATCGGGACGCGGTGTTCGACGCAGGTCGCGAGATCGGCCTCAACGCGATCGTTGCTTTTGTGCACGATGAGATTGACGGCGAATGGAGCGGAGCGGCGATCGGGATTTTCCGCGTCGTAGGCCGCCAGATCATCCCTGATCTCGCTCAGCCACTGGCCCAGCGAGCCGTTCGGCCTGGCGTTAAGCGCGGGAAAAGAACCCACGACGCCAGCCTTGCATTGCGCCTTCACCAAGGCGAGGCTCGAGACGATGAACATCGGCGCCGCGATCACCGGAAGCCGAAGACGATTGTT
>Ga0209933_1002296_pt1 | contig 11400 bp, 9 predicted proteins | sample ThiBiot_300_biof_FD_183944 | JGI IMG/M metagenome (GOLD analysis project Ga0209933, IMG submission 183944) | Wastewater bioreactor microbial communities from Cape Town, South Africa - Thiocy_cont_300_biof (SPAdes) | ecosystem: Engineered > Bioremediation > Thiocyanate > Unclassified | place...
CGAGATTGATGAACAGATCCTTGAAGAAGGGAAAGGCGACCGAGGTCGCAAAGCTCGCCCCATGCGCCGAACTCGACATCGAGGTGTGCATCATCGCATAAACGGCAATGGCGGCGATGACGAATTCGATGCCGAGGCGCGCCTTGCCGGAAAAGCCCTTGTCGCTCTGCTTGGTGACCTTCAGATAGTCGTCATAAAAGCCGATGGCGCCGAAGCCGAGCGTCACCAGCAGCGTCGAGACGACGTAGACGCTGGAGAGATCGGCCCAGAGCAGCGATGAGCCGACGATGCCGGCAAGAATCATCAGCCCGCCCATGGTCGGCGTGCCCGCCTTCTTGAAATGCGTCTGCGGCCCATCGGCGCGGATCGGCTGGCCCTTGCCCTGGCGGATGCGCAGCGACGCGATGATTCGCGGACCGAACAGGAAGACGATGAAGGCGGAGGTAAAGAGGGCGGCTCCGGTGCGGAACGTGATGTACCTGAAAAGGTTGAAGATTTGAACGTGGTTCGCCAGTTCCACAAGCCAGATTAGCATAAAAGCCCTTTCTCAAGCCCGTTTTAAGGTTGGGGCTGCGTGTCCAAGAATGCCGGATACTTGTCAAGCAGCGCGGCGACGATCTTGCCGAAGCCGATCCCGAGCGAGGATTTGACCATCAGCACATCGCCCGGCCCGACGGCCCGCACGACGAAATCCGCCAGATCCTCGGTCGCCAGCCGGTATTCGACGCTGATGGTCGGCGGCAGGGATTCGCGCAGATGCATCATCTCCGGCCCGGCGAGCCAGACATGCTCGATGCCGCCGGCCAGCAGCGGCGATGCGAGATCGGCATGCACCTGCTCGGCGAATTCGCCCATTTCCAGCATGTCGCCGAGGATGGCGATGCGCCGCCCCTCGCCTTCCGGCTGCGCCGCCGACAGCAGCGCGACCGCCGCCCGCATCGAGGCGGGATTGGCATTGTAGCTTTCGTCGATCAGCGTGAAGAAGCTGTCATGGCCGATGGCGAGCTTGTGGCGCTGGCCGCGCCCCTTGACCGGCTTCAGATCCTGCAGCGCAAGCGCCGCCTCGGCGAGATCGGCGCCGGCCAATTGCGCGGCGCCAAGTGCGGCCAGCGCATTCTCGGCGATATGGCGGCCGGGAGCGCCGATGACGATCTCCATCGGCTCGCCGTCGAGGCTGGCCAATACCGTGGAGCCTTCCGCCGTGCCGTCGAAATCGGCAAGCTGGAAATCGGCCTTGGCATGCTGGCCGAAGGAATGCACATGCGCGACGCCGGCCGCATGGGCGGCAGCTTCGAGGAAGTCGTACTGCTCGTTGTCGCGGTTGAGGATCGCGTGCCCGTCCGGCTCGACGCCCTCGAAAATTTCCGCCTTGGCGGCGGCGATTTCCTCAAGACCGGAGAAATTGCCGAGATGGGCGGCGGCGATGGTGGTGACGATCGCCACATGCGGGCGCACCATCTTGGTGAGCGGCCGGATTTCGCCGGGATGGTTCATGCCGATCTCGAACACGCCGAAATCGGTATCGGCGGCACGCCCCAGTGATTGTTGAACGAGGCGACGGCGGCATGGACCTTGCCCGAGGGCTCCAGCACATGGCGCAGCATTTCCTTGGTGGTCGTCTTGCCGACCGAGCCGGTGACGGCGATGATTTTCGCCTGACTGCGGGCGCGCGAGGCCACCGCCAGACGCCGCAGCGCCTCCAGGACGTCGTTGACGACGATCATCGGCGTGGTCAGCAGGTGGCCGAGACCGGCAAGCCTGCCTTCAGCGACGACCAGCACCGTCGCGCCGTTGGCTACGGCCAGGCCGGCGAAGGTGTGGCCATCGACCCGGTCGCCCTTGATGGCGAAGAATGCATCCCCCTTGGAGATCGAGCGGCTATCGATCGAGATGCCGGTAATGCCCTGCGGCGGCATGCCGATCGGGCGGCCAGCCATCGCGGCGATCATCTCGTCGGTCGTCCAGAGCCAGGTCAATGCTTCATCTCCTCCAATGCCTTGCGCACTTCATGGTGGTCGGAGAACGGCAGGGTCACGGAGCCCACCGTCTGGCCTTCCTCATGCCCCTTGCCGGCCACGATCAGCGTATCGCCGCTGGAAAGCAGCGATACGGCGTGGCGGATGGCGGCGGCGCGGTCACCGATTTCGGTCGCCGAAGGCGCGGCGGCCATGATTTCCGAGCGGATGGTTTCAGGCACTTCCGAGCGCGGATTGTCGTCGGTGACGATGACCACGTCGGCGAGCCGGCAGGCGATCTCGCCCATGATCGGACGCTTGCCCTTGTCGCGGTCGCCGCCGCAACCGAAGACGACGATGACCCGGCCGGTGGTGAACGGCCGGACCGAGGTCAGCACGTTTTCCAGCGCATCCGGCTTGTGGGCATAATCGACATAAGCGAGCGCGCCGTCGCCGGTCTGCCCGACCAGTTCGAGGCGGCCCGATGCCCCTTGCAGCTTGCCGAGTGCCGCCATGGCCACAGCCGGCGCAACGCCCGTCGACAGCGCAAGACCGGCAGCCACCAGCGCATTGGCGATCTGGAAATCGCCGGCCAGCGGAATATGCACTTCATGGATCTCGCCGTCGTGATGCACCTCGGCCATCTGCTTGTGGCGGCCTCGTCGGACCAGGGATCGTCGGAAAAGATCACCGCCGGCGATCCCTTGGGCAACAGGTCGGTGAACAGCCGCATCTTCGCCGCCATATAGTCTTCCACCGTTGGGTGGTAGTCCATGTGGTCGCGGCCGAGATTGGTGAAGGCGCCGGCGGCAAGCCGCACGCCGTCGAGGCGCGACTGGTCGAGGCCGTGGCTGGAGGCTTCCATGGCGGCATGGGTGACACCCTCGCCGGCCAGTTCCGCAAGCAACCGGTGCAGCGACACCGGATCCGGCGTCGTCAACGCGCCGTAATCGTTCCGCCTGGGCGAAATCACGCCCGTCGTGCCGATCTGCGCCGCGGCAAGGCCGGCATGCGCCCAGATCTGGCGGGTGAAGGAGGCGACCGACGTCTTGCCCGCCGTACCGGTGACGGCGACCATGGTTTCCGGCTGCGCGCCGAAGAAACGGGCGGCGGCGAGCGCCAGGAAGCGGCGCGGATTGGAGACGGTCAGCACCGGCACCACCACACCCTCGACCGGATGGCAGGAAACGACGGCGACCGCGCCGCGCGCAACGGCGTCGCCGACATACCGCGCGCCGTCCGCTTTGGTGCCGGCCAGCGCCACGAAGAGATTGCCGGGTTCGACCGCGCGGCTATCGGCCGTCAGGCCGGAGATGTCGAGGCTGCCCGCTTCGCCCGACAGGGAGGAATCGAGTTCCGGGAATGCCTGCCCGGCCAGATCGCTGAGTTTCATCGGCCTAACTGTTCTTTCCTTGCGCCCACGTACCCCACGCGAATCGCTGACTTATTCTTCTCCGCTCAATACGACTCCAGCAAGGCCGTGCCGTTGGCGCCGAATTGCGGCTCGACGCCGAGGATGGGGCCGGCCCGGCGGATGATGTCGCGCACCATGGGTGCTGCGGTGAACGAGGCGATGGTGCCGCCCTCGCCGGCATGCGGCTCGTCGCAGAAGGTCAGCACAATATATTGTGGATTGCGCATCGGGAAGGCGGCGAGGAAGGCGTTGAAGTTCAGCGAGCTGCTGTAGCGGCCGTTGACGACCTTGTCGGCCGTACCGGTCTTGCCGCCGACATCGAAGCCCGGCACGCGGGCATTGCGGCCGCCGTTATATTCGAAGAGATAGCGCATGTCGGCGCTGGTCTTGTCCTTGATGACCGTCTGCGCCACCTCGTCGGCCTGTTCGCGGGTGCGCGGCAGGAAGGTCGGCTGGATCAGGCGGCCGCCATTGATCAGCGCCGCGCCCGCCACCGCCGTCTGCAGCGGCGTCGTCGAGACGCCGTGGCCGAAGGAGATGGTGATCGAGTTGATCTTCTTCCATTCGCGCGGCTGCGACGGCATCTTCACTTCCGGCAACTCGGTCTGCATCTTGGTCAGCAGGCCCATCCTGGTCAGGAATTCCTTGTGCGCCTCGATGCCGACGACGTCGGCCATCTTGGCCGTGCCGATGTTGGAGGAATACTGGAAGATTTCCGGCACGCTGAGAACGCGGTGCTTGCCGTGGAAGTCCTTGATGGTGAAGCCGCCGATGCGGATCGGGAAACGGGCGTCGAAGCTATCGGAAAGCTTCACCTTGCCCGAATCGATCGCCATTGCCGTGGTGAAGGACTTGAAGGTCGAGCCCATTTCGAACGTGCCGTTCGACATGCGGTTCAGCCAGCCTTCGGCGGCCCCTTCCTGCGGGTTGTTCGGATCGAAATCCGGCGCCGAGGCCATGGCCAGCACTTCGCCGGTATTGGCGTCGAGCACCACGGCGCCCGCACCCTTGGACTTGTAGTTGACCACTGCATTGACGACGATCTCGCGCACGATCGCCTGCACCCGCAGGTCGATGGAAAGCTTCACCGGCTCCAGCGGCGTATCGCTGGTCATGCCGACGGCGGCGAGATCGGCAAGCCCCTGCGTGTCGATATAGCGTTCCATGCCGGCGACGCCGCGATTGTCGATATTGACGTAACCGACGACATGCGAGGCGGTGGGACCGCCCGGATAGAAGCGGCGCTTTTCCGGCCTGAAACCGATGCCGGGAATGCCGAGCGCGAGAATCTGGCTCTGCTGCTTCGGCGTCAGCTGGCGGCGCAGCCACTGGAAATGGGATTTGGACGACAGCTTGCGATAGGTGCCCTTGACGTCGAGATCGGGCAGCACCGTCGCCAGCATTTCCACCGCCTCGTCGGGATCGACGATCTTGTGCGGCTCGGCATAGAGCGAGACGGTGCGGATGTCGGTCGCCAGCACCTCGCCGTTGCGGTCGAGGATGTCCGGCCGCGAGGCCATGAAACGGTCGGCCGGCAGGATGCTGGAAACGACATCCGGCGAAGCGATACCGTATTGCACCAGCCGCCCGCCGATCACCACATAGACCATCGAGAAACCGACCATGAGAATCGCCACGCGGCTGCGCGTCTGGCGGTTCTTCTTCTTCATCGTTCCCTGAAAGGCGGCTCCCTGCGGCCCACCGGCGCGGTTATGGCCGCCGGCGGAAAAGTGAGCCTTGCTCTTCAGCACCATGATCCGGGATAAAAAGGACATCAGGGCTTCACCGATCCAGTTACGATTTTATCAGCGGGTTTGCGGCCATTCTCGGCCGTCTTCTTTTGCTTGGCAGCCTTGCCGTCCTTGTCGCCCTTGTCGTCGGCGACTTCCACCGCCGGCAGTTCGTCGCGCATCATCGGCAATTCGATGGGCTGGACGAGCTGGGTGGGATCGGTGGGGGCAAGCTTCAATTCGCCGTCATAGGTCTTGATCAGCTTTTCCAGGCGGTTGGGCTGGGTCAGCAGCGCCCAGTCGGCGCGCAACAGGTCGATCGTGTCCTTTTCCAGCTTGATCTCGGATTCGAGGCGCTTGACCTCTTCGAGCTTCAGCTCGGCGCGGTGCTTGATCGAATAGGTGACCGTCGCCGTGGCGGTCATGACGCCGATCAGGATGAAATCGAAGGTCTTCAGCATCGGTTTCAGCCTCCCAACTTTTCAAGACTGGCGAGATCGGGCAGATCGAAAATGGACATGTCGGCCTTTTCGGCCGGTGCCGCCGTGCGTTGCCCGACCCTTAGTTTTGCCGAACGGGCGCGCGGATTGAGCTCGGCTTCCGCCTCGCTTGCCGCCACCATGCCCTTGCCGACGGGGTCGAAGGTCGCGGCGCGCTCGACCGGCATCGGCATGTGGCGCGAGCCGCCGGCGCGGCCGGAACGGTCCACGAAGAATTTCTTGACGATGCGGTCTTCCAGCGAATGGAAGGTGACGACGACCAGACGGCCGCCCGGCTTCAGCACCCGCTCCGCCGCAAGCAGCGCCTGCGCGAGTTCGCCCAACTCGTCGTTGACGAAGATGCGCAGCGCCTGGAAGACGCGGGTCGCGGGATGGATCTTGTCCTTGGCCTTGCGCGGCGTGACGATCTCGATCAGCCCGGCCAGATCGCGGGTAGTGCGGAAGGGTTCATCGGCACGCTTTTTCTCGATGGCGCGCGCGATCCGCCCCGCCTGCTTCTCTTCACCGAGAAAACCGAAGATGCGGATGAGGTCAGAAACCTTGGCGCGATTGACGACATCGGCGGCCGAAACGCCGGACGCCGACATGCGCATGTCGAGCGGGCCGTTCTTCTGGAAAGAAAAGCCGCGATCGGCTTCGTCGATCTGCATCGAGGAGACGCCGATATCGAGAACGATGCCGTCGAGGCCTTCAGCCGGCGCAAGCTCGCCAAGCCGCGAGAATTCGGAATGGACCAGCGACAGGCGGCCGTTGCTGGCTTGCACCAGCGCCCGGCCGCCTGCGATCGCCGTCGGATCGCGGTCGAGCGCGATCACCTTCGCCCCGGCTTCGAGGATTGCGGCGGTATAGCCGCCGGCCCCGAAGGTTCCGTCGAGGATCAGCTTGCCGGTCTGCGGCGCGAGCGCCTCGAGCACTTCCGCCAGCATGACCGGAATATGGCGAACCAGTCCGCCTTCGGCATCAGAATTCGTTCCTCCGCCAAGATTCGCCGTCATTCCGCATCCCCGTGTTACACCGTCGGACGCGTCCCTCTCAGTCTGCGTCCCTCTCGCGCCGCCGCCTGCACTTCCGCAAATGCGGGCGGATGCCATAGCTGAAAATGATCCGCCCGGCCCACGAAGGTCACTTCGGAGACGATCCCGGTAAAATCCCGGATGAAGTCCGTCACCATCATGCGCCCTTCGGAATCGAGCTTGATGAAGACCCCGCCCCCGTGAATGAGGAGCGACATCTCGTTCGCTTCCGGCGAGAAGGGATCTTCCGCCGCAATCTGCCGCTCGAACCGGTCGAGCAAATCCGGACCCCCGGCGCTGATCGCCGGAAACACGAAATCCTGGAAGCAGTAGAGCTCCTGGATATTCCGCTGAATCAAGACCGAACGAAATACCGAGGGCACGGAGACCCGGCCCTTGGCGTCGATCTTGCTGGTCACGTTGGAAAGGAAGCGGTTCATGATTCGATACAGCCGTTTCCCGTAAACGAAGGCGCCGCATCCGCCCCCGCGATATCGCCAGACTGGACGCGACCGGACCTGCGCCAAGGGTCTCATTCCCTTGGGCTTTCCCTTTCGGAAACCGTGCCGTCTGTATTTCCGGCCGGGTGTCAAATCGCATCTGAGCAATGTAGATTTGGGATACCATGGGACCATATGGGCGTCAATGGGAAGCGGCCGCGGGCGTCCCCGTAACCTGCATTGTTTATAAGCTGTTAAGTTTAATGAATCGTTATGAATCCGGGGATGGGCAACCCTGCCCGCACGGCATCAGACAGCCCACCGGGATAAAAATATCCCTGTTATTCCAGCATCTTGGCCGAAATATTCGTAACTTCGGAAATTCAACGGGGAAAATTGCCAGTTGGCCTGTAAGCCGGGTTCTGTATGGCTCCGGCTTTCGCCGGAACGTGGCAGCCATTCCTCTGGGACAGGACTTGCGCCCTGCCTCTCGCAACCCACCCGGATGACGGGCCTGGAAACCGGCTGTGACGCGCGAACGCGCCCGTGTCATCCCTATTCGGTCTTGCTCCCGGTGGGGTTTACCGTGCCGCCGCTGTTGCCAGAGGCGCGGTGGGCTCTTACCCCACCCTTTCACCCTTACCCCGCCAGCTTTTCCGTCCGAAAACAGGACGGAAAAGCAGGCGGGGCGGTTTGCTTTCTGTGGCACTTTCCCTGAGGTCGCCCTCGCCGGACGTTATCCGGCACCGTGTTTCCTTGGAGCCCGGACTTTCCTCACCCTACCGCCTTTCGGCATTGGTAAAGCGCGGCTGCCCGGCCAACTGGCAGCCGGTGCTTAAACGAGCGAGAGCCGAATTGCTACCGAAATATCGGGCCTCACCGGAATCGCGGCGAAAAATCGACGCCGGCATAGGCGGCATCGGCTACTCCGCCTTGAAGGATCGTCTCGGCGCCCAGCCGTCCGATCTCGTCCGAACTCTTCGCCGCCGCCCCGCAGCCGCCGGTGACCAGCGCGATGCGCGGCGAAGCCGAAAAGCCGATGGCCGGCAGCCCGGTCGGCGTGAAGCTCGTGACGCAGGAGCCGGTGGAAACCGAACGGATGGAAACGCCGTTCAAAAGCTCCTTCGCCACCCGCAGCAGGTGTGTCCTGGCGCTTTCGCGTCCCTCGCCGCGAAACCAGTCGCGCAGTTCAGCTTCGCTCTTCAGCTGGAGATCATGGGGATCGCCGCCGATCTTGAGATAGAACCGCCCGTCCGGATAGCGGATCGGCGGCAGCATGTAGATGGCGTCTTGCGGATCATGCGGCGCGGTAATCAGTGACGGCATCGCCGCCAGCCGGGCCGCTTCCGCGGCATCCACCTCCATGAAGACGATGGTGCGGGCATAAACCGTCAGATCGACCGGCTGCGGCAAGAGGCTGTCGGCAATCGTGAATCCGCCCGCCGCGACTGCGCCGCCACCAGGCGACGCGGGCTGATATGCCCGGCGCCTGCCGGCTCGAATACGCCTTCGCTGCCGGCTTCGACCGAGAAGAACGGAAACCGCTCCTTCAATCCCCCGTCGTCCAGCAGCATGGTCTCGACATCCAGAGACCCGGCGGCGGACAGCACATTGGCTATATAGTCATCGCCGCTCGCCCGCGCCGCACCGGCGACAAGGCAACCGACCTCGGAAAAGAAACCGATGCCGCTCTCCGCCTCGATATCGCGATACCGGGCGATGGAACGGTTGGCCAGCCGCGCCCAGACCGGGTTCGGATCGATGGTGCGGGTAATGCGGCCCTCGTCGTAATGGCTGGCGAAAACGCCGTCATGCGAACGCTTGTCCGCCGGCTCATCCGGACCGATGACGCCGACGCCATCGATCTCGCGCGCCAGATATTTCGCCGCCGCGGCCCCCATCATGCCGCGGCCGATCACCAGAACCTTGAAATCCGTCATCCTGACCTCCTTTCACACCCCGAAGCGCGGCAAGGCGGTGAGCAGCCGGTGCAGCGTGTCGATGGTCGAGACATCGGCGATGCCATCCACGCGCGCGGCGCGGAAGTGGCGTTGGAAGGCTTCGACGCAACCCGCCGTCTTCGCATCGTATTCGCCTGAAATTTCGACGCCGTAGCCATAAAGCGACAGCATGGATTGCAGCGCCTCGACCGGCTTGCCGCTATCGCCCTGCTGGAAGAAGCGCCCGCCGCCGAGCGCAGCCGGCTCGACCCAATGGCCGACGCCGCCGGCCGCCAGCCGATCCCACGGAAATTTCTCGCCCGGATCGACCTTTCGCACCGGCGCGACGTCGGAATGGCCAAGGATGCGCTCCGGTGCGATCCCCCGCCGCACCGCGATATCGCGGCAGAGCGCGATGACCGCCGTAATCTGTGCCTCCGGAAAATCCGGCAGGCCGCCGGGATGCCCGGCACTGGCGATCTCGATGCCGATGGAGAGCGAATTGATATCCACTTCGCCTGCCCAGAAACTCTTGCCGGCATGCCAGGCGCGGCGCGCCTCCGGCACGAGCTGCAGCACGCGCCCGTCCTCATGTACGAAATAATGGCTGGAGACCTGGCTTTCGTCGCGACACAGCCAGTCGAGCGCGCCATCCGCCGTGCCCATGCCGGTATAATGGAGAAGGATCATGTCCGGCAGGCGGCCATCCGCCCGCTCGCCATGATTGGGGGACGGCTGCACCATGGCCGCCGCATAATCGGGCAGGAATGCGGATGTCATGCGGCGCGGCGCTCTTTCTCGATAGCCTCATAGGCCGCATTCAGCGTCGCCATGCGATTGTTGGCGATGGCGTGGAATTCCTCCGGCATGCCGCGCGCCGTCAGCATGTCGGGATGGTGCTCGGTGACCAGCACGCGGTATCGCTTGCGGATGGTGGCAAAATCGTCGGAACGATTGACGCCGAGCACCACATAGGGATCGATACCGTCGCGATGTACATGCCGCGCCGTTATCGTCTCGAAATGGCTTTCGCTGATGCCAAAGATTTCAGCGACGCGCCAGATGAAGGCCAGTTCCTTCTCGTGGATCGCACCATCTGCCTTGGCAATGTGGAACAGTCCGTCGACTACGTCTTCCAGTACGGGGCAATTGGCCGCGCAGGTGCTGCACAGGCCGGCGAGTTTTTCGGCATAGGCCTCGTATCCCGCCACATCCTGGCGGGCGAGGTTATAGAGTCGGGCGACGTTCTTGGCCTGGTCGGGCGGATAGTCGAAGATCTCGCGGAAAGCATCGACCTCCGCTTCGGACACCACGCCGTCCGCCTTGGCCATCTTGGCCGAGAGCGCGATGACGGCAACCGAGAACGCCACCTTGCGGCGCGTTTCCGGATCGCCCTCGAACACCGTACGGATTGCTTCGATAACGGCTGACAAGGCATTGCTGGCGGTGTCAGCGACCGCGCCCAGCAGTTTTTCCCAAAATGACATCTTGAGTCCGCGGATACAACAGAAGTGCAAGCTCACCAAAAACCACGCGGAAAAGCAAGTCAGCCTATGGACGCAGACCGTGTCACAGATCATAGCATCCCGATCGGCGACGGGATCCCGCGCCTTCCATCCGCAGTTTCGATCATCCTCTGTAGACGAAAATTTCGACCGAAACACGGCCAAGTCGCAGTCCGTGCCGCAGGTTTTCCCCCATGCCGTTTTTGCCGGCCGGCGCACCTGACCCGGTTAGCAGCCGGACGGCGCGCAAACCACGTGAAAAGGTCGAGGATTTCCACAAAACTTCACTTTACACCGAGGTCCGGCTGTCGCATCCATGCCTTGACGGAATGACGGCGCGACAGGCGCCGAAGGAGGAACCGATGGTGAAACACAAAGTTGCAATGCTGACCGCCGGCGGTCTCGCCCCCTGCCTGTCCTCGGCGGTCGGCGGACTGATCGAGCGCTACAGCGACATCGCCCCCGAAATCGACCTGATCGCCTATCGCTCCGGCTACCAGGGCGTGCTGCTCGGCGACAGCATCGCCATCACCCGGCAGATGCGCGAAAAGGCGCCATTGTTGCATCGTTACGGCGGCTCGCCGATCGGAAACAGCCGCGTCAAGCTGACCAATGCCGCCGACTGCGCCAAGCGTGGCCTCGTCAAGGACGGCGAAAACCCGCTGAAGGTGGCCGCCGAGCGGCTGGCCGCCGACGGCGTCACCATTCTCCACACCATCGGCGGCGACGACACCAACACCACCGCCGCCGATCTCGCCGCCTATCTCGGCGCCAACGGCTACGAGCTGACGGTTGTCGGCCTGCCGAAGACGGTCGACAACGACGTCGTGCCGATCCGCCAGTCGCTCGGCGCCTGGACTGCCGCCGAATACGGCGCCGCCTTTTTCGACAATGTTTCCAACG
>Ga0209933_1002298_pt1 | contig 11389 bp, 9 predicted proteins | sample ThiBiot_300_biof_FD_183944 | JGI IMG/M metagenome (GOLD analysis project Ga0209933, IMG submission 183944) | Wastewater bioreactor microbial communities from Cape Town, South Africa - Thiocy_cont_300_biof (SPAdes) | ecosystem: Engineered > Bioremediation > Thiocyanate > Unclassified | place...
GGATCTTCCCAACAAGGCAAAATCGAACTTTTAAACAACATATAATCACAACTCGGTGGTAAACGTGATGCAACACGAAGATGATTAAAAAGACTTAAAATTCAAAATTGCAGAGAAAAAGAATTTCTTAAACCACAGGGAATTATTTCTTCTAATATTTTACTCATCGACAATTCAGAAAATGCAAAAGTGATTTGGTACACAGAATTTTCAGAACGAGAATTATATTTTTCTAAGGATTTGGAAATACCAAATGGTACAGCGAAAGTACCATCCTTAATTTGGTGTGCTGATAAACTGCATTTGAAGATATTTGCTGTTGATTACAATCAGCGACCAACAGAAGAGACTTCGCTATATCACGCACCATTTTTTAACATCTATGATAACGGGAGTGTTTGTATGGGGAACGTTGATACTAAAATTAAAAAGTCAGCTTCCTTGGAAGAATTTACGGCTACTTGGGAGCATTTTTTTTTCAATTCCTATTTCAGTCACTTAATGTACAATCATAATCCTATAAAGGGAAATTGTGTCTCGCTTTGGAAAGACCTTGTTCAGAACAGAAAGGATTTTCCAAATGATGTGCTTATAAAATCTAATCTTAAATTAAAAAACCTACTGTAATGAATATTCAAAATAATTCAATTGTAAATAATAAGCCAAGAGTTCATTTTACCTATAGTAATTTTATTCAGCCGACAAACCCAATATCTATAAATCTGATAGGGGCAGGAGGAACGGGTTCGCAGATGCTTACTGCTTTGGGCAGAATAAATTATGCGCTTAACGAAATGGATCATCCCGGACTTTCTGTAATGTTATGGGATGATGATAGGGTAGAAGAAGCAAATCTCGGCAGACAGCTTTTTGCTGAAAGCGAACTTGGACTTAATAAAGCGACAGCATTAATCAACAGGACAAACCGATTTTTCGGAACGGCTTGGAAAGCGGAGACTAGAAAATTTCAAAGAGACGCTTCGGACAGGATTACGAGTAATATGACCGCCAATATTTTTATTTCCTGTGTCGATAATGTGAAAACAAGATTTGAAATCGCTGAGGTTTTAAAAACTTTGGATGATACTTATATACATCGTAATACAGCAAAATATTGGATGGATTTTGGAAACAGTAAATGTACAGGACAGGTATTACTCTCGACAATCGGAGATATTAGACAGCCTGATTCTCAAAAATATGAAACGGTTTCCAATCTTGCTTTTATAACCGATGAATACGGTGATTTATTGAGACAGTCAGAAACAGTAGATGATACTCCAAGTTGCAGTTTGGCAGAAGCACTTGAGAAACAGGATTTATTTATTCATCTAAAGCCGGATCAAATTTTTTATAGTTAAAGTAATAGATAATCCCTTTTCCCAAATAAGCTAAACCTATCAAATCTTTATCTCGTGATTTTAAAGCGGCATAGATCATACTATCGGAATATACTAATTTTTGCTTTTCATTTTTAGTAAAGAAAACGGCATCCCGATATCCTTGGGTTAAATGTTCAAAATCATTTTCATTTTTCGATTTTTGAATATAAGTCTTTACATAAGGAATTGCTCTTTTATCATTTTTAGGAAGATTCTCATAATTTTTTCGGATAATCTCATATTCGCTCATCTTCTGCGCATTTAACAGCAGAAAAAAGGGGAATAATATCAAAATGAATGAAAATCCTTTAAGCATGGTTAGTAGGCTTCAATTAAGAACCGCCAAATTTATGTAAAATCTCCATAAAACAGGGCTTTTCCCAATATTCTATTAAGATATTTAATTATTATTAAAAACAATTGATAATGAAGCGGTTTCATTGTTTTTTGTTGTCGTGCTTTATAAAACACGACGTCGTGCTTTGTAAAGCACACCCACATATGCTTGTTTGGACGGTCTTTTCGACAATACCTTTGACTCCAAGAATTCTGAGAAAAACCGGCCGGGATAATCCTTAATAAATTTTACTATTATGAAAAAAGTTATCCCATTTTTAATTCTTATTGTGGGTTTATGTGCGCAAAGTTGCAGACAAGTTGATGAGCAAGTAGATAATGATTTTGCACTATCTAGAGTTGCAAAGGAAAGTAATAAAACATCTGATTCAACTAGAATGAAAATTGAATTAGAAAAAGATCCCCCTGTAAAGGATGGTCAAGATTGGAAACACTAAATGAAATGATATAAAGATTCCCTATACCTCAAAAATATAATATCCAGCCAACGACGTTAGATCGGGTATAGGGAAATCTTTCAAAAATTGACGAAGAAGATAATAATGAAAGGGCAGATTTTGATTTTAAAGTTTTTTAATAAATTTTTTAGCCATGAAAAAATCAGTCTTCCTTCAAGTGCCGCTAATAACGGCCTGTTTTTTTATTCTTTTATTCTGCTACGCTAGCGCAAGCAAAATAATGGATTTTGGAAATTTCCAGGTTCAGATCGCACAATCACCACTTTTAAGTGCTTATGCTGGATTTATTTCTTATGCAACAATAATTGTTGAGCTTCTTATTGTAGTTACTCTTATAGTTCCCAAATTTCGATTAATTGGGCTTTATAGCTCTATGGGAATTATGATAGCCTTTACAATCTATATTTATCTTATCCTAAATTTTAGCGACTTTGTTCCCTGTTCTTGCGGCGGGATACTTGAGAAAATGGATTGGACAGAACATCTATTATTTAATCTTGGATGTATTTTACTTTCTTTTATTTCCGTAATTCTAGTTGAGGTTATTAATAGACAAAAATTCATCATCTATTTTGTGAAAATTTTTGTAGTCTTTGTCGCGAGTACTTCTCTTGTTGTTTATCTATTTTATTCTTCAGAATACATTATAAAAAAAGAGAATAATTTTGTTAGAAGATTTCTAATACATCCAGTACTAGAAGATAAATCAATAGATTTAAAGCTGGATTCATACTATATTGCAGGCTCAGATAGTAAAAAAATATATCTTGGAAATATAACAGCTCCATTATTATTTTCTGAAATTAATTATGATTTATCAAATTTAAGCCAACAAAGGATAGAGCTGGATGAGAAAGACTATTCCTTTAAAAATCTATGGCTTCAGACCTTTAAAAACGATTATTTTCTTTACGATGGAAGTGTCCCAATAATTTACAGAGGTAAAATTGGTGACCAATATGCAGAAACAATAAGTTATCAGAACGCATACTTTACTCAATTATCCGTTTTAGATTCGGCTAGATTTGCACTAAGAACGCAGAGTAAAAGTACACAGCAATACACTTTGGGTAGCCTTGATTTAAATCGAAATCCAAAAGTTGTATTGAATCCAGATATTCTTCAAAAACAAATTGACGGAGTATTTGACAGTGACGGAAAATTGTTGCTCAACCAAAATTTTAAAAATCTTATATACATATATAATTACAGAAATGAATATATGATCATGGATGAGGATCTTGAATTGAAATCTCGCTTAAAAACAATTGACACCATAAGCCGAGCTAGATTTAATGTGGTTAAAATTCCAGACGGTCGACATAAAATGAATGTTCCAAGTTTAAAAAACAATCAAAATCCTACAACTAATCAAAACCTCCTTTTTGTGGAATCAAAGCTTATTGGCAAGTATGAGTCTAAGAAAGCATGGAAGAAAAATTCAATCATTGATATCTACAGGATTGACCGACAGGAATATGTAGGAAGCTTTTATATTCCTAAAAAGGATGATAAAGCGCTAACACAGATGTATGCAACCGACATGTATCTTTTTGTTTTAATTGACAAAGAATTGAAAAGATACAAGTTTACTAGACTGATTCTTAATTTATATGAAAAGGGGAATGCCGAAAACCTAAAATAGAGTAGGCAATAATTCAAATTTCTTTAATATGAAAAAATTAATGATTCCTGTAGTCACAGTATTACTTGGCACAGGCGCAGCATTTGCAACTAGTGCTGCAAAAAGCAATTCAGCAAAAGCAATTGTTGACGCTTACAGAATTGATGCCGTTACTGGCGAATGTCTAAACGCACAACAACAGTGTAACACAGTGGGCACAGCCCCATGTGTTTGGTCGGGCGACAGCAGTTCGTCTTTGCACGAGAAAATTTCGGACAACCCGACAATGTGCGGAGAGGAACTTTTCAGACTGCAGTAAAAAAGGGATGCTATAAAGCATCCTTTTTCATTTGTTTGTTAATCCAATCTATGTTTGTTTTATCTTTTAAAAAATAATCCCACCATTCTAATGTTCGATAATAAAGATCTTTTCTATCCTCTGAATTAAAACTTGGATTATGCCCCTGATTTGGATAAAACAGAGCTATAACATCTTTATTATTCCTTTTTAACCCAATATAAAATTCCATGACCTGATCCCATTTTATGTTTTCGTCTTTTTTACCAGCCCATAAAAGAATGGGCGCATTCACTTTCTCAACATTATAAATGGGGTTGTTGTCAAAGTACAATTTTTTGTTTTCACTGAAAGGAAATTTCAATTCATATTGTCCATTTTCATATTGCCAGTAAAATGGGCTGTGGAAATTATAATTGTAAGAAAAATAGGAACGTACAATATCACTATTACCAGCACCAGATAAATACGCTGCAAAACGGTTTGAATGTGTAGCAATAAAGTTTGTCTCATATCCCCCATGGGAATGCCCTGTTAATCCGATTTTCGACTGATCAATATACGGTCTGTTCTGAATTGTATCCAATGCTTTATTGACGCAGTCTAATGCTGAAAGACCTGTTCCTTTTGGACCAAATACAATATCGGGTAAATAAACGAAATAGCCTTGGTCAAGTAAAGTTCTCAAATCAAAAGAAGCAGGATTATTATAGCCTATAATATCATATTGATTTGCCGAATCATTCTGAATTTGATAAATTCTTACAATCATAGGATATTTTTTTTTAGGCTCAAAGTTAGTTGGGTAATATAAAATACCCTTCAACTTCTGATAATCCGAATTAATATAATTTATTATTTCAATTTTAAGATTCTTTACTGCAGCATCTCGATTTTCATTGGTTAAAAGAATTATTGGTTCTTTTTTATGATCATCAACGTAATATAAAGACATCGGTTTGTTGTAATTTTCTAATGTATAAGCAAAAAAATTTGCGTTTCTGTTGTAGTAGAAATCTCTAATATAATTTTCTGAGGATTTTATTATTGATTTTAAATCTTTATTTACAATGGTATAATATGACGTTTTGTTTTCTTCGTCATCTCTGACTTTTATTAAAACTGAATTATCATTCTTTAGGTACGATCTGTAAATCTTGAAATAGCTCCCAATTAATGGTAGACTCTCTTTATTCAAAATTTTAACTTTTTTACTTAGATTTTCGCTAATTTTGATCAGTCTATCCTTCTGAATATTATAAACGAAAATACCTTTTTGAGAATCAAAGTAAATTAATGACGCGTCTTTACTAAAAACAGGATTTTGCAGACTGTGATCTTGAATATATCCTTTTTTCATCGTAGAAAGATTACATAACACCCATTTATCCTGCAAGTCTCTGTAAATACTAAATTCTCCATCTTTGGATAGAGTGAAATATGCACTTTTTACAATATCAAAGGGTTTGGCTGTATTATTCTGAGTATCTAAAATCTGTAAATCAATATTTTGATTATCTACTGTATAATTTTGAAGTTTTCCTCTTTTAAAAGCGAAAAGATATTTATCACTGCCAGATAAAAAAATCTTTTTCGAATCTTTATTATCAATTGCGCTTACATGATTATTGTTTGTAATTATCCAATATTTGTCAATTGGATCAAAACCAGTGTCATGCTTGCTTAAATCACCATCATTTCCATACCATATTTCGACATTTTTGTTTTTTGGTATCTTCGTTTGGCCATTTACAAAATACTTTCCTTCTTCATTCATTTCACTAACTACAATGTAATCTCCAGTATCTATATCTTGTAAAATTGGTTTTGAGATATTGCCAGATTTGATATCTAATAAAACTAAACTTTCCGTTTTATCAGTACTGTTTTGTTCAATTATATAAAGTGTTTTCTTTGAATCACTTATTTCAATTCTCTTGATAAGCACAGGGCTCTCGTAGATCTTTTTTTTATTTTGGGAAGAAGTGTCGTAGATTTCGTATTTATTTTCACCCTTTCTTACGACAAAAATTTTACTTACATTATCTTTCGTAATATTGACTACACTATCTATTTCGTAGTATGATGCCCCTTTGTTATTATAGACAGACAATTTATCGGCAGTGTTTAGTAATGCAAAAGTTCCTGTGTCTGAAGACGCAAAAACTCTTTTAATATTGTCAAAAACCTTCTGTCTTCTATCATTCAGACTAACTAAGACAGCTTTATCTTTTGCCAATGCTACCACAGCTTCTTCTTGTAAAAAAATTGGAATATCTAAGGTTTTCGTTAACAGATGAGGTTTTTGAATTTTATTCTTTGTTGAAAAAATTTCAATAGTATCTTTGTTAATATCATAATGTTTTCCTGCTATAACCCAGTTTCCCTTTGGAGACATCGCAAGAATTTTTATTCGATATTGCTGAGCCATTTTTTTTTCTAATGTGCCTCTCAACGTTTGACCTTGACAAAAAGAAATCCCTACAAGTAACAGTAAAATTATTATATTTTTAAATGATCTCATTAGTAACCTGGATTTTGGGGATTTAAATTTGAATTTAGTTCAAGATCTTTTTGAGGAATTGGCCACAGTTGATGATTAGTCTGCCAATTAGGTTTTGAGGAAATAAGAGAATTTAAATTGTTATTCCTTTTGAGATCAAAGAAACGATGCCCCATCTCTGTAAAGAATTCTCTACGGTTCTCACTTGCGATTTCAGTAATTAAATCAGACTGTGAAATGCCTGAAGTTACCGCCGAAAGTCCAGCACGTTGTCTTGTAGCATTTAAATATAGCAGTGCTTCATTGAGTTTGTTTTGTTTTGCCAAGCTTTCGGATAATAGTAGGTAAACTTCTTCAAGCCTGAAAACAATGGAGTACTCTGTGGTATTATTTGAGCGATTTTTATATTTATCGGCTCTATACCAAGTGTTTGCGCCCACAGTAATTACTGCCATCCAGTTCGATTTTCTGAAATCCGATGATGCAAAGGAGGACATAAGAGATGTCGATAGTGCGTAGCTCGAAGGTGCTGCACCTGTGAAATAATATAAACTTGCCTCTTTTGTTGCATCTCCTGAATTTTTAGGTTTTAATTGCCACAAAATATGTTTTCCTGACTTTTGAAAGACTTTAGCAATGTCAGTTTCGAAAGTATAAAGAGAACTTTGAGCTATTGATTTTAATTTAGCTTCCGCATCGGCTGGTCTCTGCTCTGCAAAATATACCTTTGCCATCATCAGTTCTGCAACTTTACGATTGACAAAAATTCTTTCGGAGTTACTGTATTCGTCTGCTAATAATATATAACATTCGTTCAAATCGTTTTCAAGTCGAACAAGAACATCATCAGAACTCAATTTTGATGAGGTGTTGTTAGCAGTGTAATCAGTTGTAGTTAAATAAGGAATATCTCCATATATTTGCTGTAAATAGAAATATAAAATACAGCGTATCAGTAATGCTTCACCTTTCATTCTTCTTTTGTCTGTGTTTGAAATTCCTGATGATTTTTCAAGACCTTCTAAGATAGAATTGGAGAAATAGATTTGTTGATATGTATTTGACCACAGTGAATAAACTGCAGCATTGCTGGAAATGAGTTGATTTTGTGAAATTTCATAGATTCCATTTGTTGCGGTAGTTGCATAACAAGTGAGATCATCTGTATAATTGCTCAAAAATAATCCCATCTTATCACCTGCCAGTAGAGAATTATCTCGTAAACTCGAATATAATGCCGATAATGCGGAATTTGCTGTTTGAGTGTCCTGAAAAACATTGTTTTTATCAATTTGATTTTCCGGTACATCAACTTCCAGCATCTCTTCACAAGAAATCAGATTGAGTAGTAATAGTGAGAATAATAATATAGTAATGTTTGTAATTGTTTTCATTTCAAATTTTTTAAAGATTGAACTGTAACCCAAAAGAGTATGTTTTCAGAGGTGGCAGATAGCCCAGTGCTAAAAACTCAGGATCAACACCAAAATATTTGGTTACCGTGAGAAGATTTTGTCCTTGAATGTATATTTTGACATTTCTGAAGACGCTGTTTTTTAATGGAATCTGATATCCCAATTGTACATTTTTTAATCTGATAAATGATGCGTCCGACACTGATGCTGTACTGTTTTGAAAAAATGTGTGAAGCGTGTTTACTCCGGAAGTATATGGCATATATGTACCAGTAGGGTTGTCCGTTGACCAGACATCTAAAACTTCGACTGGCTGATTATTCATACTGCCAGGAACAGTTATAATACTGTTGTAATTTCTGTTTTTTTGCTTAACGAACTGAAACAAAAATGAAACGTCCCAATTTTTATATCTGAAACTGTTCGACCACCCACCGAAGAACTTTACACTTATGTCCTGAGCAACTTTGTTATCTTCAGGTGAAGATATCTTTCCATCTCCATTGAAATCAGTAAAACTGTATTTTCCTGTTTTAGGATCGATACCTTCAAGTTGATACAATTTGATAATTGAAGTAGATTGCCCAATGATAAATTGATTGGCATACGTTGAACCTTCCAGTCCCGGAAATGAAACTAATTTGTTTGTTGGAAAACTAATGTTGAAATTAGTATCCCATTTAAGAGACCCTGTTTTTAGTGGCTGAGCTGCCAACTCAAATTCCCATCCTTTGTTTTCGACCGTAGCATCAAGATTTGCCAATACACTTGTAAAGCCAGTGATTGAAGGCAGCTGGTAGCCCACCAATTGATTTGAAGAAAGATTTCTATACCAAGCTGTCGTAATATTAATATGGTCTTTGAAGAGCCCAAGTTCTAAAGCAACTTCTAGCTTTTTAGTTTTTTCCCAACTATAGTTACCATTATAGAGTCTTGACGGAATCAATCCTGTAACTGAATTATAGATATATGATGATGAGACAGTATAAGTATCTAAATATTGATAGTCTCCAATGTTGTCACTACCTGCAGTACCATAACTTCCGCGAAGCTTTCCAAAACTTAACCATTCTAGATTTTCGGCAAATTTTTCTTTTTTAAATAACCAAGCTCCTCCAACTGCTGCAAAATTGGCAAACTTTTTATTTGGACCAAAGCGACTGCTTCCATCACGTCTGCCAGTCAGATTAATTATATATTTATTTAAATATTGATAATTAAGCCTCCCAAAAAATGCGGCGTATCTGTATTCATTTGTGATTTGGTCTGAAACTGTTTTTGTTCTTGCAGCACCGATATTTGTTATAAAAGCATTACTTTCAAAGCCTACACCTACAATTGACCCTTGTTCGTTTGTCTCTCTTTGAAATGTTCCTCCCGCCAAAGCATCGATTTTATGATGTTCAGATTGGTAATTCCAGTTAATTTGTGGTTCAATGATGAAAGAAAATCTGTCCTGATTATTCTTAGATGCTGTCGAAGTTGCGCTTGACTGACCCGCAGCATAAGCCGGATTATAAATTGTATTGGGCTGTAACGAAAGTTCTTCAAATGTCTGGTAGTTAAATCCACCATTAAGCTTTAGCAATAAGTTTTTATAAACCTCATACTGTGTTGTAATACTATTAAGAAATTGCTTGTTTTCATTTGTATAGGTGCTATTGTAGGCTGCCACAGGATTGGCAAATGTATTATTCTGCCAGTTTAATCCACCTTCAGAATTGTAAAGCTCAGGTGCATTTGGAACTAAATTGTACGCCTGCCTCGTAATATCTGTTCTAATGACATTGTTTTTCTGAATTGAAAAACTATTGGCAATATTCATCTGAAATTTATTGTCTGCAGATCGATGCGAGATATGGCTGGAAATGTTTTTGCTTTTGTATTTAAAGTCTTCCCCAAAAACAGTGGTCTGCTCATTATTTGAAAGGCTCAATAAAAAATTGGTTGTTTCTCCACCGCCATTTAATGATAATTGTGTGTTTGACAAAGCTGCTGTGTTCCCAACTAATTTATCCGGCCAGTTTGTATATCTATCTTGATTCCAAGTTCCATTGATATCATAAGCCGTTGCAGGATAAGTACTGATTCCATCATTTTCAAATGCTTTTTTTCTCATAGATAAATATTCTGATGTATTAATCAAATTGAGATTAGAAATCACTGTACTTAATCCATAGGATGTATTAAAATTTAAATTCAGTCGTTTTGACTTTCCTCTTTTAGTAGTTACCAAAACAACACCATTAGCACCACGGGAGCCATATATTGCTGTTGCATCAGCATCTTTTAAAATTTCAATTTTTTCAATGTCGTTTGGATTGATGCTGTTGAGAGGATTAAGACTTCTTCCGGGTAGAATAACAGTCGAATAGAGTGATGTCATTTCTCCACCCATCGGAACACCATCGATCACATAAAGTGGCTGATTTCCATCAATTGTGCTGTTGTCCTTGTTTCTTAAACTGTTTCTACCTCTTATTTGAATATCATAACCACCTCCGGGAACTCCTGAATTTTGAGTGATAGTAACACCCGCAAGTCGTCCCTGAACACTAGATAGAACATTAGTCACAGGCTGATTTTCTATATCCTTCGCTGAAACTTTTGCAATACTACCGGTACTTTCTTTCTCTTTTACTTTATAATATCCGGCATTGACAACAACTTCTTCAATGCCCTGTACTTTCTGATCTAATGAAAGATTAATAACAGCTTTACCATTTACGGTAATTCTTTTTTCTGCATACTCAGGATGTCGGAAAATTATGATGGGATTTTCACCGTTTATTTGTAAGATGTAAAATCCTTTCGAATTGGTCTGTGTAACTTGATCACTGCCTTCCTGAGATACATTGACTCCAGAAAGTGGTGTCTGATTCTCGCCGACAGTAACTGTTCCGGTCACTGTCTTGGTTTGTGCTTTTGCATTACTGCATAATGCAGTTAACAAAAAGACAATACCAATGCTTCCTATTTTAGAATAGGATTTTTTCATAGTTTTGTATGGGTTTTTTGATTAAACTCCTTGATAAACCTAGCTCTTTCCTGAAGTCTGCAAACTGAATAGGGAAGGGCTTTCTTATTTATAAGGATTATTTTTTATTTCATTTTTTAGTTATTATTACTTCTGGATTCAGGTATTTGAAAACAAAACTTTCTTAGTGCCTTTTGGATAGGGGATAGTCGTTAGTTAACCGCAAGGCACCTAAAAGCCATTTAATATGAATGAAATTGTGTCCCGAGAAAGCTTTAAAAGCCGCAATGAGTTGTACACCTCATTGTATCATATAATCTGATACTATTTTTGGAAGGTGCTTAGAAGTAGAAAAGCGAACAGCATTGGAAAAAG
>Ga0209933_1002302_pt1 | contig 11356 bp, 5 predicted proteins | sample ThiBiot_300_biof_FD_183944 | JGI IMG/M metagenome (GOLD analysis project Ga0209933, IMG submission 183944) | Wastewater bioreactor microbial communities from Cape Town, South Africa - Thiocy_cont_300_biof (SPAdes) | ecosystem: Engineered > Bioremediation > Thiocyanate > Unclassified | place...
CATGACAAGTGATTCTACAAAATTCGATAAGCTATAATTAGCCATACCACTTACGCGAACTTCTATCGCATTTTCAAGACTATTAGCTTGGATTGTTCCAGTTGCAGTAAATACTAAACCTCCTGCTATATTTGTAGATCCATGAATTTGAACCTTGTATAATGTATAAGGGGAATTACTTTTGTTTCTGATATTAATAAAACCAACTGGTTTATCATCATAAATGGTTCCGGCAACCAAGGAGTTTATCACTACGTCATTCAGGATTTCGAGTCGAGCATAACAGCCCACTTGAGAATCATAAATATCCTGTGAAAGCCGTCCAAGACCAGAAGCCCAATTATCGATTATATCAAATCCAATATAATCTGACGTTAATATATTGTTCTGAGTAGTTTTTTGAATTGGTGTCCTATCCAATAAAGCTTGAAGAGCTGGCACAAAATAATCGTTTACTACACCGAAATCATAACTTCCCGCATTATACCCATATTGAAAAATATGTGATTTTGAATTAATCTCTGTATAAAGCGTTTTAATTTTAATTGTATTCTGAATTTTATCAACGTAATCGTAGGTATCATTTTCACAGCCTTTGGCTATCACAATAACAATATCCGGATTACCTGAAAGCTTATTTTTAACTGCTTCCAGACCAGAAGCCAAATAATCTGAACGATTATCTATACCTACACCAATTCTTAATCCATAGTTGTCTATCCAGTCAAGAAATAATTGTTTATTGTTTTTTATGTTTTTCTCAATAATATGGTCTGTTCTTATATCATTGATACCATTAGACATACCTATTAATGATAACGTAATATTACTATTTGCTTGATTGGTAATGAAATGCCTCAGTTTGCTCTTCAGCCTGTTGATATAATCTGAAGTTGGATAAATGTTTGAGGAAGTCTCTTCTACAACAATTGCGATATTAGCTTCACAGCCGACGTTTGGTTCAGCAATACCTTGTTCTACATTAAAAGTAATTGAATATCCTGAAGGATTAGAAACTTCTGGATTAGAAATGTTTATTGGAGCAGAAAAGTTATCTCCAATCTGAGATGTTTGTCCTGTAACATAGACTTTGAAACTTCTATCAGAATTAGCTCCAATATTTCCACCTTCAATAATGAAACTTAAACCATTTTTAGTAGCAATAACTCCGGAATTGATTGTCACTTGAAAGCTAGCCGAATTTCTAATCTGGATATTACCAACATAAGCATTATTATAATTGGTTTGTGTGTCAAAAAATAATTTACCTAGTGAAGAGCCAATAACAGAAAGATAATTAACCGTACAAATATCTTGATCAGCACCAGTAGGATCTGAGAATATTAGTGTAAAGTTGGGTAACATGTAATATTCTCGGTTTAATGTTCCGAAATAAACTTGACGTGGACGATTTGTATCAATTAGAAAGCTGGCAGGAGAAAAACTTTCTTCAACTGTAGAGGAAGTTTTACATAATGAAAATTCAGAATCTAAAACACCCCACAATCTTTCATTATAAGATTTACTATTTAAAACAATAGTATTATCTGTAGTTTCAAGTTTTAATTCCTGTATGGATCCTCCAATATTTAAAGTTTTAGACCATAGTCTATTGAAGCCGCTAGTTACTTTAGAAAAGCTGTTTTGAAGATTAGGTAATTCGGCTTCCCTGAGTAATACATTCGAATATTTATAAAAATAGAAACAATTTAGATTTCTGTTATATGTAAAACTAGATAAATATCCCTCCACATTATTTGCTGATAAAACCAATAATATATTGTTACCAATATTAAATTCCGCAGTGAAATATGGCTTGCCATTATGTGATCCACATAGTACAATATTATTATTTGGATTTACAAAAACCTGGTTAATTCTTGTCGAGTTTTCACCAAAAAAATATACATTACTATTAAAATTTGAAATAGGTATGGATGTTATAAAAGATGACGAAGAATAGAGAGTAGCAGTCCCCACGATTACAAGCTGTGAGTTTCTAAAAACAACATCAGTGACAGAGAGCTCCGGATATGGAGGACGAAGTCCAGCAACAATGAGCAATTTTTTCCCTAAATTGTCTTTTAAATTCCCTTGACTATCAAAAAATAAAAATGTATCATTTTCCGTAACTATACAGAATTCATTATTATCCAGAATGCAGACTTTTTTCACATCAGACAAATAATAGTCATTTAAAAAGCATGTTCTTTGATATACAATATCACCACTTAATGTTAATCTTAATATCGTTACTTTGAAGTTTGTATTAGAAACTACCAAAAGTAATTCATTGTTTGGAAATTTTAGTAATTCTCTTACTATCAAAGAATTATTCTGTATAGATATTTTTTTCTTCCAAAATATTCCACCCGAGGCATCTGTTTTAGATAAGATAATTGATGAGTAACTATCAGAAACGGCAGAATAAGCCTGATTATTTATGACTACAGTTTTTGTATTAGTTCTATATGATGAAGAATTATCTAGTTTTTTAATGAATGACATATTAGTTTAAATTTGTGATTAATGTCGTTACTGTATCTTTTTCGGTGTATGCCTTAGCGTTTCCGTCCCAACTTTTATAGATAAATTGTAAGCTAAGACTTACTGCTGTTATTTTTTTACTCTGATGCATTATAATAGCTTGAGAGAAATCTTTACTCCATAGTGTTTTATAGGCTGCTACCGGAGCTCCTTTTACCATAACACTTAAGGTATCTGCTACATCACCCAAAGGAATTCTTGGATCATTAAATGGTTCCGGATTACGGACAAGAAGAGCAATAAGTTCATTGCTTGTCTTGTCAATGATTTTAACAAAATCCGTATTTGCAGGTGGATTAAGCGGAGCCATCTTTAAAATACCTTCTATAGCTCTGTCAAACTCATGAATGAATTTTTCTCTCAGTGTATCGTTATATGTATTAGATACTTTGAATACAAGATCATAAAGATTATTCACTTGCAATGGTGTCAGCTCCATTTTCAAATCAAAAACAGCCTGTTTCATTTGTATATTACCATTCTCATCGGTAACATTTAAGTTGTGGCTCATCACCTGATCTTCCAGATCTTTGTACCTAGAGGTTGTAAATCCAAATTCATGAATGATTTCTTTTCCTATTTTAGGGTCATAACCATAGGCACTATAAATCTGAGCTGTATAAAGCTTCTCTGGTTTTAAATTGGTGAGAATGGCTGTTCTCATGGTTGAAGGAGGAGATTCTATTTCTCCGAGATCAAAGTAACATTCCATTCCGGGAGGATTTTGAGCTGCTTCATTCCAATAGTTTATATAAGTTTGAACACTTAACGGAAGTTCCGCACCCGAATCTTCTTCCCAAAAATATCTGACACCAGGAACATCTTCTTCTTCCCAACCAATTGGCAATGGATAAGGAATAATGGCTTCAGAAACCGGGTCCTTAATAATAATTGGCATCTCCATAGATACTTTGTTTGCGCCTTTGTAGAGTTTCCAGTCAGCAAACATATGCTGTAGATATGCTCTATCAAAAAACAGATCTATTTTACATTGACCATTACCATAATATAGTGGTTTTGTTCCCATAAGATTACCGTCTGGATTAGGGTAGGAACGTTTATAATCAAGATAAGAGCGCAAAGATGTTAATGCTTTCTCATCATCTTTATATTTCTTGTAATTCCCCTCTTTATCTTTTTCATTGAAATTAATAAGATAATCAAGGTTTTGTTTGTGGAAGTGTCCAAGAGGCCCCATTGTTTTAAAACCATAGAAATAATCAAAAGTTGTAGATTTTGTAACATTATTAAAAGTTACCTCATCCTTAAGCTTGAAATGGATCAAATATTTGGTATTAGGTCTCCAAATAGGTTGAATTGTCTTTTGCAAAGCATCAACCGTTTGTTGAGAACTTTCCATTGTCGCTTCCTGACCTGGGAAAGTTTCTTTGTATTCAAACTCCTTCATTGTCATCCAATTAATTTCTTGGATAGAGGTAGTACAGACTGTCATTGGGTTTTCAGGGTTATCATTATCTGAACAGCCACAATCATCATCTTCTCTTATTGCAGTATCTTTATTTGGGGTTTTATCAATTTGGATTATAGAATATTTATATTCTCTGTAAGGCAAATTATTTGTTCCTCCCTCTATTGAGCCCTGTTCGGAATTGCGTCGTGCAATATCACTTACACTAATACATAAATAGTCGCTCTTATCAGTAATTTTTCTGACAGTGTTTGTAACCATTCCATAATCATCTACATAATAAGAAAGCGACACAATCAATACGCTGTATTTATCAAATTCTACGGTTAGAGGTTCCAGATAACCTATTTCATTCAAATTATTTCTAAGCGTAATTTGATCATTAACGAAATACAACATGCCCGCAGGCGAATTTTCTAAATAAGTATCATCTAAAATTTTAAAATTCATACTTTGACACCCAATATCTGAACATGCTTCTTGTTTGAGCGTTGATAACTCCTGCTTCAGTACACGTAAGCGTTGTGATTCTAATCTGGTCAGTATTATTTCTTCACCTGTTTCCACAGCCCTCGCTTCTGCTCCTGTCCATATTGCTGCAATTTCTTCATTAATTTCATCAATCCTATACTTATTGTGAGTTTCTGGTTTAATGATAATTTTAGAAATTGATGCTAATGGTGTTTCATTTCCATCAAGGTTATCAAAATCAATTATTCCTGATAATAAATCTTTGGAATAAGTAGTTTCTCGAAATTTATTATATTTTTGTTTGATCCCGCTGGAAGCGACTTTCTCATATAATTCAATAGTTACCGATGATGAATAGGTCGTTAAACAAATATTACCTTTTGCCATCGGTTCAGGGAACGTGATAATAAGATTATCTCCATTACTGAATTCGAGTGATTGATCAAAACCAAATGGATTATTAGAATTTCGGATTACCATATTATTATCAGAAATAATTGGTATATTGTTTCCATTCTCATCCGTTTCTATAGTTTGAGAATATGTACCAGCTATATTATAATATAATCCGGAAATCATATAAGCTTCAAATCCGGTTGGAGTCGTATATTCTGTTCCCAAAGGAATATTTAAAAAATTCGATTTTTGCCATACAGCATTGTAGCCTGTACAGAATAATGAGGCAGATGTAATCCCATATTGTTCAGGAATTACCCAACCAGGCTCTCCTCCATCCATGTAAGAGAAGGGAGAGGTCGCGAGTAATCTGATGGTATCATACCTGTCGCTGTTTCTCTGCCAATGTCCACTCTTGAGTTTTGTGATGTCCGGATTTTCTACAGAATCAAATAAAGCTTCATACGGATGATAGTCTTCCCATGACCATTCATCTGAAAATTTATCCTTTTTTACAGCCATTTTTATTGAAATGCTTTCTATAGAATATTTGTGTTTCACTTGTCTTAGTTTAAGACCACCATTAGTTGTATCTCTTGGAGGAATTAGATCCGTATAACCATTTCCCCAGCCAGAATTACTTCCTATAATACTATCCACAGATGATGAAGGAATAACTCCTTTTTCGAACTTTATATCAATGAAGGTGTCTAACGGAATTATTGATTTTATAAGATCTGTTGTTGGTGAAGGATAATTTATCAGTGTACCTGCATCGATAAAGTCAATTTTAAATACTTCATTAGTCAACATATTCAGACCTTTTACATACTCTTTTGAATTATCATTTTTAGGATAATCGGGATCTCCGGAAGCTATATAAGTAAGTGGTGGAATTCCTGCATCATCAACCTTGTTATTTTTTTCCCATTTGAAGGTCAACAATACATTGATTTTAATTTTAATAAACCAGCATATTTTTAATTTGAGCTGAATTCTGAGCTGTGCAAAGATCAGGAATGGTTTAATAAGCTCCACGCTGAAAAATATGCTTACAGCAATGCTAACCTGAACAATAAAGAAGTTGAGCTTCAATCCGCCCTCAATATAGATATAACCACCAATCTGTGGTCTTTCAAAACTTATATGGGTTCCAACTTCTACAATAACCCATGCTCTGGCGATAATTAAGTCAAAATCAAAACCGACTCTGGCTCCTGCTTCTATTCCGGCAGCTGAAATCATCAGGTAAGATTCTGCCCTTATATTGAGTATATCTTTGAATAGCGTAGCCGTAATCGGTTTTTGTTTTGTTCCGAAATTAATATACCATGGCCGTTGATTTTTGAAGAAGAAACCAGCTTGTATTTCAGCTTTAATTTCAATGAACCAGCCCTTTGAGTTATTAAGCTGATAATTGGCTCCCGCTCCGAATTCCAGAGAATTGTCCCCGATAATAATAAAGGCATAAAAAGATGCTGTTCTACCATCCTTAAGACCTAATCTTTCTGTAAGAAGAGCCAAGCCGGCATCTATAACAAACATATTAGGTAAAGAGAGAAGCATCATTGCCCGGAGAGACATAATTCTTCCCCCGTCCATTGATGCAAGCGATACTCCTAATCCTGCTGAAAAAGGGTTACTGTAATCATTGGTTTGGGGCGGACCTATAAATTTATGAACATCAATCCCCTGCTCAGGAGCCATATAATAATCATACCATGTTTTCTGGTCAGAATCGTTAGGAAAAACCGCTTTTTTGTCTGCAACATATTTTTTACCTATCAGGCCTGCAAAACCATATATTCCTACAGGCCCAAGAGGAATAAGTGGTGCTGGAAACTCAACAGATGCAGTTACTAAAAAAGACTTTTGTTTTGGGTTAAGTCTCAAAGCCGCTTCTCCTGCTATATTAGCCTGAGGAAGTTTTACACTTACGCTTCCGGCAAATTCAGTAGATTCGCCAGGTGTTGGAAGAGTCAAAGATCCTTTGATAATGGCCACTGCTTGTGATTCGCTTACAGAACCAGGGATTACAAGATCTACTTCTAATGTTGAAATATGAAGGAAACTATCACCAACTCCTCCATTGCCATCATCATTGTTATCGACCGTGTAATAATATTTTATACCATTTCCTCTTACTTCGATACCACCTGGATCTACACTTATAGAGCCATCAAAACCTATATAATTATAATTTCGAATTTTATTCTTAAATTCTTTTTGCACAGAACCTAAATGAATTCCTGTAACAGACATTGAAACAGGTCCTAAGGGTAAAGTGATATTTACTGGGATAAATCCAATTCCGCCAGCAATCTCAAAACGCCCATTACTGTAGATCCTGATTGCCGGAAGATCTATTTCTTTTCCTTTAAATAAAGCAGTAGCACCACTTTCCGGGAATTTCAGTTTAGTGTCCGCTCCTATAAAGAATTTGCCATCTTTGCTTCCTAGCTCTGCTGTTTGAAGGGTAAGGGTAACATAATCAAATAACGTCCACGATACTGCATCAGGATTCCCTAAAAAATTGGCGGTAAGCTTAAAGTTCTCTTTACTTTCCCATTCACCGATAAGATCTATTTGTAAAGGATTATTATCATTTGACGGTGTACCTGCTTTTCTGAATTTTGGAACTTCCAGAGCTGCATGTAATGAGGAATGCACCACTTTACTCTGATGAAAATCAATATCAAATTTTTTAAATCCTAACCGCCATGGTTTCTTATCATCTCCATTTTCGTGATTTCCTAAGTCAAACCAAACAAATTCATTTGGATCAATAACTAATGTTTTTAGAAAATTATAGTATTCTGTTTCTGATTTTATAATTTTCTGTTCTCCAGATGATTTTACAGTTAATTGTATTGGAAATTGAAATTTAAGCTGCGAAGGATACTCTAGCCCATTAATAAAGGTTAATAGATTATGGTAATCTGGTATTGATATTGGCTCTTTATTTTCAAGAGAATAAGCTTTTAAACCATTTTCATAATCAATATCGAAATACTTTGAAAAATAATCTACTACAGTTTTCCCATCACTACCTATGTTATAAGTTGCTCCAATGGTAATATTACCCGAGATTCCTCCTGTACCTGCCAATAAGTGGTTTGCAGAGATACCAATGGTTTGGTTGGTATTATTATTACTTTTCTTGAACCATTTTTTTGGAAGAAAGATCTCTGCATACTCTATATACACGCCCATGAATTCTTTTGGTCTTCCGTCCGCATCGGCTTCTGCAATATTTTCTGTTTTACTAAGATCAATTTTCAGATTGTTGATATCAACAATTAATCCGGTATTACCAATCTGTGCAGGATTGTTGGTGCTGAGAACTAAATCCATATTATAACCAAAACCTTTCTCCGTATCGGCATAAAATAAGGCTTCGGCAAAAGTCAAAATAACTTTTTCGCCTTCAATAGGTAAATGAGTAACGCGATCAACCGGGACTAAAATGTTTCTTGGAAATTCTATTCCGGCAGAAAGCAATAATGTTGCTCGGAATTTTGGAATGATAATATCTTTGATATACTCATCAATATCCTGAGGGATAAAAGATTGAAAAAAGCTTTTCACTTTAGCTGATGTTTCCTGGAGATCATTACTTAGTAAGTAAGCAGAAAAAGCAACTAAAGATGCATACCTACCCGATTTGGAATAAATCTGAGTTACTATACTTGCCAGTTGTGTCTGCTCTGTAGGAGCTGGCAGGTTCCAATCTGGATTTAAGGTATTAAGATCATTGACAAATTGTTGTAATGAGCTTGTACTATCATTGATCGGCTGTACATAAACATTGATGAAATGGGCAATTGCCTGTTCTTCTGATACATTTAGTACTCGAAGGGCAACTTCAAAAATCTGCTGGGGATCAAATGAAAAATTTCCAATACTGAAAGAACGTAGATATGCTAATATCTTCCACTGATATTCTATCGTAACCGGAAACGCAGATATTCCACCATCAATTAAATCTGGGTTAAGGACCAGAAAAATACCTGTTCCGGGAATTTCTATATCAATTCTTTTTGGTGATACAACGGAAAGGCTGTAAAATGCAGAATCTCCTTTTGGACTCTTATCATATTGCAAATCTTTGAAGTATATATTATCCAGAAGATTGACAATTCCTGTTTTTATAAATCCTAAAATATCCGGGATATCATTTTCTGAGATCACGGATGAAATCCTAGGATAGTATCTTTTGGCTGGTGGCTGATTAGACATATGTTCTATTTTGTGTTCGGGATTATAAAATAAACGACCTTCATTTCAAGTCATAAAAAAAACAGATCATTAGTTTGATCTGTTTCAAAGTTGGCTGTTTAATCCGAAGTAAGCAATACGTATTTTTACCTGTTTTTTAATTTTTTCTTAAATTCTGTATAATAAAAAAGAGTACTACTGTTTAGTACTCTTTTTATAATTATCAATATGGTTATAGCAACGGCAATTTATTTTCTTTTAACTTCTCAAAAAATTTCGCCATTCTATAAATAATTCTCTGAAGTCTTGTAATGAACATGTGAAAGGATACAAATTTTGAGCATCCTGATTCCAGTATTCTATTCCATTTGGTTCAATAAATGCAATACTATCTTGACTATTAGTAACGCCATTATTGTCGATTTCATTAAATCGCCCAGCAATAGCCAAATCCAGGTTTTCAATTATTTCATTCAAAATTTCAGGGGATCTAATATGTGATACATGAATCATATCCCAATCTGTCGTATCAGCATATTTTATAATCTTAGCTTCAAAGTTCTTTTTTACTAACTTAATACCACGTTGTTGTAATATTCCCATATTTTATTTATAGTATTCAACATTTTCAATCTCCGAAATTTTAATTACTTTGTAAGAACTGTCGCCAAGCCTCTACTACTATTTTGAAATCGGAAGTAGGCAAAACAAAATTAGGATTTACATTATTGTTTTGTTCCCATGCATCAATATCTTTATATATTTTAGTTTGGGTATTTGTAATTATAAGCATAATACATACTCTGTGTTTGCCCACCAAATACTCATAATTGTTGATCTTTAACTAAAATGAATCACTTTCCTGTAAAATAATTTTTATATTTTATGGTTTGTAGAAAAGCTATCCATTCTTGTAAAATTTCTATTACATGAGTAATTGGGATTTCAAAATTATGAGCAAACCTTAATCTAGGAGGTGAATTTAGAATTATTGCTTGAGTTTCATTATTTCCTTCAACAGTAACAGGATAATCTTGTTCTAGTGTATAAGGTATATCATCTGTAATTATCCAATTATTTATTTCATCAATAATTGATTGTGAATATTTTGCACCTCCATGGAGAAACTTAATAAAATCCGGATCAGAAATCATTGTACCGTCGAGATTTTTATCTGATATTATAAGAGGTTCTGGCAAGTAATTTTCCAGATTAACTACCGTGAAATTTAAGTGGTATTGCTTAGCTCTGTTCATATAATTATTAATTTCTTAAAGTTCAAAAACACTAAATCAACATATTTGAAACACTACCAAATTTCTTATGTTTGCAAAAAAGCCAACCATTCTTGCATCAGTTCTTTCCAAACTTGTAATGATATTTGATAATTATGTGAAGATATAACGACATTAGGCGGAACAATAGTTATCCCAAAATCATCGGTTAAACTATCTGGATGGTGATAATCATCAAAATATTGTCCAACTTGGGCATTTTCTATTTCTTCTATAATATATTTTGCATTATATTTATTGTAACCTTCAAGAATAGTAGCAAACGTTTGAGGTTGACCTTCTTGAGTAGCGTCACAAAAATGGAAGATTATACCATCAATTGTGGCTTTTGAAAATGATAAATTAAATTATGATTTTATTGATATATTATTTGACCAAATAATCCCGCCAAGCTTCTACAATTTCTTTAAAATCAGAAGTTGGTAACTCAAAATCTGCTGTAGGCGAGTTTTGATTCTCATAAAACTTGTCTTGGTCGTCATATATTTTTGTAATATGAGGGCCAATAATTGACAATTGCAAACCTTGAGTAGGATAAAAAATGTCTCCATCAAGAGGATTAGTTATAACGTCATCTATACTTTCCAATAATTGCTTTGTAGCACTCAAATCATAAAAAACATTTATAAAATTTTCCAAAAATTTATTTGAAGAATTAATAAATTTATAATTGGTATTAAAAATCTTCTTAATACTAAATTGTATTTTGTATTTTGTATTTTGATAAAATATCCATTTAACAAAATTGTATCAGAATCATTTTCCCCTGCTTATTAAATAATCTCGCCAAGCCTCCACAATTACCTTAAAATCTGAGGTTGGCAACTCAAAATCTGGTGTGTGGTTAGAATTTTCATAATTATCCATTTCATCATAAATTTTTGTAGTTGATTTTTTGATAACAGCAAGCATCATACTTTGTGCAGGATAAGTTATATTTGAATCAGAGTTTGCTAGTGCGTAGTTTATAGCATCTAACAACTGATTTGCTCGATTAGCA
>Ga0209933_1002305_pt1 | contig 11326 bp, 6 predicted proteins | sample ThiBiot_300_biof_FD_183944 | JGI IMG/M metagenome (GOLD analysis project Ga0209933, IMG submission 183944) | Wastewater bioreactor microbial communities from Cape Town, South Africa - Thiocy_cont_300_biof (SPAdes) | ecosystem: Engineered > Bioremediation > Thiocyanate > Unclassified | place...
CCCGCCTGTTCTTCACCCGCATAATCAGCGATGGACGTAAACCGTTTGAGGGCATCGGGACGGTACAGTAGTAAACTCACGAGCAGAAGCACCCCTACTCCACCAGCACCCATAAAAATAAGTCGGTAGGGTATGTTGCGATGACGGGCTTCGTACAACTCCAGCCATTGATCGGCCAGAAATCCCAGGTGCAGCGAAAAGAAGACAGCCGCCTGAAAAAAGTAATGACTGGCCTGGGTTTTCAGCATGGGTACACAGGCAAAGGCGGCTAATAACAGCACCAGCCAGATGGCCGGAGTTTTCTGATAAATGATCCGATAGGGACGTTGTACAACCAATATAACCGAGAGCAGCAAGAGCAGAATCAACCAGCTCAGCTTGATAAAAAACTTAGCCAGAAATAAGGTATGGGCCGGGTAGCCACTGAACGGATAAATATAGGTCCATTCCAGATGCGCATCCAGTCGATTGGTTGCGTAGAAGTAGAGGATGGAGAGTAGTAACGGTAATGCAAAACCCAGCAATACCAGCATTCCCCGAATGACCATCGGCCAGAAGGTGATGCGTCCTGTCAGGCACAGCAATAGAATATATGCGCCAAAACCCACTACGTAAAAAGCCGCTACACTTTTGAAACACATACCGATTCCCAGCCAAAAGCCAGCGGCCAGCCAGCGCCAGTTCGGTCTGCCGTTGTTGCCTACAGCCACCGTAAAGGCATTCAGTCCACAGATAGCCACCCAGCTTTCGGGCTCCAGGAAATTCATTTCCATGAAAAAGCAGCCAATTGCGGTCAGCACTACGGTCAGTAAAGCAGCTCGTTCACCAAACAAGCGACCGGCTCGCCAGGCCGAAATCAATACACCTATTGCCAGTAGCGTAATGAGTGCAGAAACGGTAACGTGGTTATAACCTCCCAATAGATTCAGCAGTACACTCGTAGACGAATACAGCAGATACGATTTTGATGGAATAAAGTCGTACAATTGATACCCTTCGCTGAGCGAACGCGCAATCACCAGGTACTCATAAGCATCGTAGCCGTAACCGGAATTATACGTAAACAGGTAAAAAATAGGGCAGAAAAAGGCTAAAACCAATAGAAGCCGCGTCATAAAACGTTGATAGCGCGTTAAGCAAGTTACTACTTTACCGACAAATGTACTGGTTTAGGACCAAGCCATCACCGTATCGATTGCCTTTTTGTCGACCGTTCGCTCATTTCCTGACGCATCGACTTCCTGAAAAATCAAATCCTACAAATCGCAGTTAGAGCCAAATCCGTTCACGCCCAAAGGTGCTTGTCGGGTATCATCAGGCTATCAAAGCTCGAATCTCGAAATAGCTTATGAACTGTTTTCCAAACGTTTTAAGAGAAAATGAGTTTTGACAGATGCAGGTGCATTCATATTCTTCGCCCGGCTATTTATCCTCTTCGACAGCCAAAAACGGGCATTCCGCTAATTTGATTTCTCAGGACAATTCATTCATTGGACATTTGACGCGTCAATTTTAACCGTTATGAAAACGCTGATTTTTTCTATACTTATTGCTAGTGCAACAACTGCGTTTGGGCAGGTGACAACCGTACCGGGAAGCACCAACCCTACAACGCCACAAAGCACGCAGCCCAGCAACTTAACTGTTCCTGCGGCCACGCCCCCCGATCCATTTGGAGCAACGCCCAAATCAACAACTCCCGACAGTTTTACAGCCCCCCCCGATTCAGCACCGTCAACCATCTCGCCCGAAGGAATTCCTCCTCAACCCGGCGCTACTCCTTCGGAAGCTGACCCCATTGCCCGGGGTAACGGAAAAATTACGGGTGTTCTGATGGACTCGACTACCAATCAACCCGTTGAATTTGCTACGGTTGCGTTGCTCAGTACATCGACCAATAAACCCATCGACGGAACAACGGCCGATGCCAAAGGGCAGTTTACACTGAACCGGATAGCTCCCGGCAAATACCGGCTGCTCTACTCCTTCATTGGGTATAAAGACAAACGCAGTGCTATACTGACCATTGCCAAAGGCGGCACCGTTAATGTAGGTACCATTAAACTTTCGGCCGATGTCAAAACGCTGGCTGAAGTAAACGTCGTTGGTCAGGCAGCGATGGTTGAAGAGAAAGTAGACCGGCTGGTGTATAACGCGGATAAAGACCTGGCTGCCAAAGGTGGCGATGCAACCGACATTATGCGTAAAGTACCGATGCTGTCGGTCGATCTGGATGGGAATGTCCAGTTGCGCGGGAGCAGCAACGTACGGGTGCTGATCAACAACAAACCCAGCACCATTGTTGCCAGCAGTGTAGCCGATGCGTTGAAGCAAATCCCGGCCGATCAGATCAAGACCGTTGAAGTAATTACCTCGCCATCTGCCAAATATGACGCGGAAGGATCAGCAGGTATTATCAATATCGTTACAAAGAAGAACACCCTACAAGGTATGACCCTGGATGCGAACGGTGGCGCTGGCAACCGGGGCAGTATGCTGGGATTACACGGCAATTACCGGACCGGCAAAATGGGCTTCTCGCTGGGAGGTTTCGGCCGGGCAGAATACAACATCAAAGGATCGTTCCTGAACGACCAGACGACCCGCTCTTACGATCCGGCAACCAACACCTACTCAGCACCTACCCGGACACTCCAGAGTGCCAATACGCTGAATCAGCGTCTGAACGGCAACTTTCAGTTGGGCTGGGATTACGACATCGACAAGAATACATCGCTTACGGCCAGCATTCGATACGGTGCCCGTAATGGTATTACTAACCAAACCAACCTGCTGACGCAAACAACGGCGCCGAGCAGTTATTTCCCCATCGTCACGAACCGGAATGTAAAAACAACCGATCTGTCGGGTACAGTCGATGCCAACGTTACCTATACCAAAACGTATAAGCCTCAGCAGGAATTCAGTATGCTGGCGCTTTACAGCCGGAACAACCGGACCAACGATTTCGTAGCCGACTTGCTTGGTGGTACCGATTTCCATACGGTTACGGGCCGTCAAAAGAATGACAACACCAGCTACAACCAGGAATCGACGCTCCAGGTCGACTACCAGACGCCGATCAAAACCAATCAATTGATCGAATTCGGCGGTAAAGGTATTTTCCGGCAGGCCAACAGCGACTATCAGTACTATTTCGCTACGGGCGAATCGGGTGGTTATCAACTCGACACGTCGCGCCCGGCTAATGCTCTGTTCTACAATCAGAACATAGCGGCTACCTATCTGTCGTATACCCTGACGACCAAGAGCAAATTTACCATCAAGGCGGGGGCCCGGTATGAGTACACATTCATCAACGCCCGGTTCAGCAACGAAACGGTAACTCCGGCAGCCACCATCCCGAACTATGGCAACATTGTACCGAGCATTAATATTTCGAAAAGCCTGAAAGGGGGCAAAATCATCAAACTTGCCTATAACCGCCGGATTCAACGTCCTGGTATTCAATTTCTGAACCCAAACATCAACGCGGCTAACCCGACCAACATCACGATTGGTAACCCCTACCTTTCACCGGAGTTGACCGACAATATAGAATTCAGCACCAGCGCCAACATTAAAGGCTTATACCTGAATGCGTCGCTCTTTGCCCGCCGGACCAACAACGAAATCACGGCCGTTCGGGATGTATCGCAGCAATCGATTGGTGACCCAACGAACCCTGTACTGCAACAGGTAATTCGTACCAGCTATCAGAACGTTGGGCACGAAGATGCGGCTGGCCTGAACCTGTTTGGTAACGGGATGCTGTTTAAAAAGCTGCAATTGGGTGGTGGCATCGATCTGTACCATGTCAATCTGACGAACAACAACGCCAACCCAATTTATTCGGCTTCGAACGCAGGTTGGGTAATCGGTGGCCGGATCATGAGCAGCATTTCGCTGGCCAATGGCTGGGGCTTCCAGCTCTTTGGTGGTGGACGAGGCAAACAGGTTCAGTTGCAGGGTTATCAGAGCAGCATGTACTTCTACAGTCTGGGACTGCGGAAAGAATTCAATAATAAGAAGGCCAGCTTAGGATTGGCCGCCGAAAACATCTTCAACCATCCGTTTATCCAGCGTGCCGAACTGGCATCGCCAATTCTGACGCAGAGTTCGCAGACGAGCTTCTACAACGCCGGTGTTCGTATGACATTTAGCTATAAACTTGGCAAAATGAGCTTCGACCAACCACAGAAACGGCGGAAATCAATTGAAAACGACGACCTGAAAGGCAATGAAGGTGGAAACGATAATAGTGATGGGCAACAGCAGTCGTCGCCATCAGGTAATGGTGGAAGCCGGAGCGGCACTAGCGGACGTGGAGGCCGTCCTCGCTCCTAAGATTTTTTGAAGAACCACATACCCGAAAGGCATTGACAACCTTTGTGGGTCTGGCACTACTCAACGACAATTACACTTCATCAGATTAGATTAGGTTGAGAAAACTCCTCCTGCGTTGCGGGGGGAGTTTCTTTTTTTATAGGGTAAATGGCCGCGTTCGGCTTTCTTTGCCCACTATGAACTGGATTATCGGCTGATCGCTAGCATACTGATGAGCTTTGTAGCAGCTAAAAAGTGTCGTATCAGTATTGATCGAACCAACTGAAAATTTGGTAGCCAAAACATCAACATCCTTACCCTGACGGTCTGTAGTCATGGAGTTGGCCTACCGATTCTGTTTGATAGGCTGGATAAAAACCGGGCCGCTGGAGCAGGGAAATTCTAACGCCCAGGAACGCATTGATTTGTTAACCCAGTTTGTCGACTTGTTCGGTAAGGAACGGATTTTGTCGCTCACTTGTGATCGTGAATTTATCGACCATTGATGATTTAAATATTGGTTAGGCAAAGACTATACCATAAAATTTGCCTAAACCTTGGCTTCAAGTTTCATCATGTAGAGTAATGACCCATTAGCCCATTGGCACTACATAAATCCTATATCCTCAACTAGTGAACCACCTGTTTTTGTAAAGTACCTTAAAATGGTAGCATCGTTTTTTAGTCAATAAAAGGTTTGGTCGGACGCTTTACAAAAGAAGAATCATGGTACGTGAACCAGTTCTTCCCGTTTTTTCCCATTACCCACACCTGTCCTCCCAGGTTGTTCGACCAGGGCGTTTTGACGTAGTGAAACGTTTCGGTGATTGGATCGAATCGGCACAGACCTTTTTTATTAAAGCTCCATAGTTCGTGATTCTCATTTTCTTTAATATCCAGCCACTCTTCTGAGCCAAACGATTGTAATAGGTACCGTCGTAGCGAATGAGTTGCTGGGTAGGATTAGGATCACTTAAAAACCATCAGTAACCCTGGCTATCCTGCAACTGCATACTCTTTTCGTAGGCCAGTTTGAAGGCTTCGTTATTGACCGTAAACTGATCGAAGCACAGGTAAGGCCCCGGCCTGGTTTTCACCCGCACCGTTTCTACCTACTGGGCAACCCCAATACAGGAGAGCCAGCAGCAAAAAGTCAGGAAGAGCGCCAACCGGAAGAACATACGGATAACTGTGTAGGTCTAACGTACCACTTTAATCTAGCATTCTTAACGAGCGTTCCGCCGGTAGCGGTATTTATGGGGTAAATGATGGACTTTTAGCCGTAAGCAAAGGTGGTTAATGTAACAGATTAGTGTGATGACGGCGATATACTACCTAATTGCTGGGCACATTGCTCCCATAGCTCCTGAAGAGGAACTGACGTTGAGTTGAAAGGAACACCCTGATACCCAGCAGTACGCCCTCCCCGAAATGTTTTGTTGAACACGGACTTGATTTGAGGGGTAGTCAATACCTTGTTGCTAGCCATGGCCGCACTTTGCAATGCTCCAACAATACCAGCCGCAATTGCTGAGGCAGCGGAGGTGAAATCATAGGGTAAAAAGTGGCCATCTGAACCTAACGACTCAATGCATTCGCCCCAAAGGTAGACATCGATTATTGTTCCATAGTTTGCCTGGGCTTTGATATGACTGGTTTTGTCCAGCGCACCAACCATAATGGAAGCACTGCCTGTATAATCAGAATGCGGTAAAAAGGGTTTACTGAAGTCTGTATAGGTTGCAGAATGCCTAGATGCTCTTTTAAGACGCCGAAGCGCAGTATCTAAGTTCGGAATACTACTAGCATTGCCTTGTTGGCCGGCAGGCTGAATAACAATGATCCCTTTTTCCCAACACGCAATCATCGCTTTTCGCATATCAGGAAAGACCTCCAGGGGAAACGAAAAATAGCTATCATCATTACCATGTTCGATTTGCAGGGTTGCCTGCCGCTCAAACAATAGGACGCTGATTCGCTGTTGACCGGCTTTCAAGGTGGCTGGTATCACCGTCCTTGTGGTGAAATTAGCCCAAAATTTGTCTAAAAATTCAGCTATAACGACATTAACTGTACGTGCGTATGGGAATGCCAGTATGCCTAAACTAGCTTGGGGAACAATTCCGTGAAGTTCAGGTTGGCTCGTTTGTCGGTGAGTTGGAGAAACGGCAAAAAGAACGCCAAGAGTTTTATAGAAGTGATCATTTGAGATAGTAGTGGCGTCAGTCTGTTCATTCAATAACTTAACCGTCAGCGATGGTAAATAAGTGTGCTGAGGGGTGCTGCCATAATCTTCTGAATCGATAATAGTTACCCCCTCACCCCGATATGGAAATGATTGAAACCCTAATTGATTGTAATAATCATTGGAATTGAGGCACCTATCGGTTACTTCGCTATGTACGTCGGCACATAAAGTCAATGGGTTTTCGTACCACCAGTGTGCTATAGGGTTTTGCATGACCAGTGCTGCCAAATCATCTAAATCATCCCGAAACGTTTCTCGTTTTAGCTCATACTCAAATGCAAAGTAGGTTAAAAAGTTTGGGGCATCTAAAGGGCTATTAGTCAGATAGGCCAGCTTATCGGCCAGGCAGTAAAGGCAAACTAAGGCAGGTAAGGGTAGTTGGCGCGTTGCGAAGAAAGCGGTAAATATATTTTTATAATACCACACGAATGTGGTAAGGTCTGATACAGACCCAGTAGGCAATTGTTCGTACAGTCTTTGGGCCTCATAAAAATCATCTCCCAGAAATATGTTTGGGTAATTGGTATCAACCCCATCCGGAATTACTACCCCGTCATCGAACTTAATGACAATCATTATTTTATTCATAGCCAGTGTGGTTATTTATCCGAAAAATGTTTATTTGCCGACAAGATATTATAAACTTGTAAAAACCATGCCAACCCCCATCGAAATCCAGGATGTTGCAGTGATTACTGGAAGTCTTAAAGCACACTTGTTAAAAGATTTCCAGACAACCTTATTAGATACTCCATTATATAAGAAAGTAGGCAGACGATATCAACAAGTGCCAGATTCTGGCGATACGCTGCGTAACAAAGGGTATTTTATAAAGAAGGCTACATTAACCGACCTACTAAACCGCATTAGCGAAGATGAGGGTGGAGTCTGGATTAATTTTGCGCTGGGTCATAACAATTCTGTCAATCGGGGACTGGAGATTCAATTGGTCATTACAGCAGTTGATTCGCAGGATAGGATCGTCAATAGTAATGCAGGAACCTATTGCGTTACCACCAGCGATAGTGGTGATCCAACCGACCCCCCGCATACGGGAATTACGGGCTGATTGAGAAAATAAATACGTAGAGTAATTCGTATGATAGCTAATCATCTGTTAAAGTGGCTACAGATTATATCGTCTTGGTATATTTTGTTACCATTGGTTTTGGTCATTCTCCGCTGGGCTGTACACGACACGATCCGGCGGAGAGTTGCCTGGTACATAATCTTCAATTTTGGGTTTACGTTTATTACGTACACGACTGCCTTTCTGATTAAAAATATTTTTATATTTTACCTGGCCTCACCATTGTATATCTACCTGGTTTACAGGGTGTACGATGCGATGGTATCGGTGACCGTTTTTTGGAAAATAGTCCAATGGATCATACTCGCCTATTGCATTTTTGTTGGGGTTGATATGATATGGCTGGAAAACATTCGTACCAACTTCCCGGTGAATATTTACCCGGTCGAAAAAGCCATCATTGTTATCATGGCCTATTATTTTCTGTATCGGTTTAGCAAAGCAGGCAGTACGGATTATTCGGCCTTCTGGATCGGGCTCGCCATCGGTATCAATGCTTTATTTTCATTTATCCACCTGATTTTTGCCTCAGATTTTGACCATCCTTCGTTGCTGGCCGAAAAAAATACGATTAGTTATTTTGTGTGGTTTGGTATCGGGCCAATGATTAGCCTGATTTCCTATTCATTCGTCAGTTATGGCTTATGGATAGCTAAACCCAAATTGCCGAATGAACCCATTTTGACTAATTTAACGGAAACCCGTTAACATATATGGACAGCATCCGATATGTTACTGTTTGTTTGAGTTTTCTAAGTTTGTTCAGATTAGGAACAGTAAGGGCTCAGTCATTGATAGTAACTATTAATGGTGCCCTTGTCAAGGATACTACATTTTCGCCCGGACCATCAAATGAGTTGGTCATTAACCTAACCCACTCCACTAAAGCCGATACAACCCAGTATATCTACAAATTAGCCGATCTTGATTCAGCCTGGACAACCTATCGACAGGCTATTAACGCAAAGTACTACCAATTGCCTGGCGGAACGTACCATCTATTGGTTTACACCAAAAACAACTTACTGAAAGTCAAACACATACAAATAGAAATTGAGCCCCTACTCTGGCAAAGATGGTGGTTTCTACCGTTTATTTATTTCGCTGCATTTGTCATACTGGGCACTGCCATATACTTCAGTTATCTGTATCGACTGCATCAGCAGGTACGTATGCTGAGTGTGCGCGAGAACATCGCCCGCGATCTGCACGACGACATGGGCAGCTACCTCGGCTCGATTAGTATGTTGAGCCAGACCGTACTGAATGTGGCACAGAAAGACCCGCAACATGCTCGGTTATTAGTTGATAAAATTGGTGAAACGGCCCGGCAGGTGATGGAGTCCATGAGTGATATTGTCTGGGCCATCAACCCCGAAAATGATTCGATGGCCCAGATTATTGTGCGAATGCGCGATGTCGCTACCGATCTGCTGGGGACTCAGGATATTACGTTGCATCAAGACATCGACGAAGCGGTGAAACAGGCTCATCTACCGCTTGAGCACCGGCGCGACTTTTTCCTGATTTATAAAGAAGCCCTTACCAACATTGCGAAGTATGCCTCAGCCAGCCAGGTTTGGGTACGGCTACAACGGCATGGACAGACGCTGATACTGACTATTCAGGACGATGGCGCTGGATTTAATACCCGGCAAATCGTTGGCCGAAATTTGCTGGGCGGCAATGGTATCAAAAATATGCACGCCCGGGCCGAAAAACTGGGTGGAACCCTTACGATTCAATCTGTACCAGGGCTGGGAAGTACATTGACGCTACAAATTTTACTGGAATGAACGTTTGGCCCATCGCATAGATATGGGATTTTACGGAACCTTCAAACCCATTACTTTTACGGATTAACACCTTCTCTTCCCGCTGCTTATGGCCATCCGCATCAGTATATATGAAGACAACCAGCCGTTGCGTGATGCCCTCTCGCTGTTGGTCCAAACCACCGACAATTTTGAACTAACGGGTGCTTATGGCGATTGCCTCAATCTGGAACAACAGATGGTGGCCCATCGCCCTGATGTGGTGCTGATGGATATTGACCTTCCCGAAATTTCGGGCATTGAAGCCACATTAAAGCTACATCGGCAATTCCCAGATACCGATGTACTTATACTAACCGTATTTGACGATAGCGACCGCGTTTTTGAGGCCATTCGGGCGGGAGCAACGGGCTATCTACTGAAAAAAACACCCCCTGTACGTATTCTGGAGGCTATTCAGGAAGTGTATGAAGGGGGTGCCCCGATGTCGCCAGGAATTGCCCGCCGTGTAATGAAATCCCTGCATCGTTCCACCGCTCCTCATGAACTAGATCAGCTTACACCCCGCGAAGCAACCGTTCTGGCACTGCTGGCGGCTGGTAACAGCTACAAAATGGTAGCGGCCGAAGCGGCTATTAGTATCGATACCGTCCGAACACACATCCGACGTATTTACGAAAAACTTCACGTGCATTCCGTTACCGAAGCGGTGGCTAAATACCTGACTCGGTAAGGCTTTCCTCATTCATGCTTACTTACAGCCTGGCGCGATCTTCAGATGGCGACAGGCTGTATTTGTTCAGTACTTTTAGCGAGTTGTAAACAATTGAACACCAAGAGGATTTCCTCTTTCCGGCATCGCCATATCATGCGATTGACGAGCGTGCCCAAATACCCCAACTTTGAGCCAGTCAACTAGATAAGGTCGTCTGCCAGCATATAAGCTACAGGTTTCATCTATCCAGTTTCAACTCTGCACAAGCCATGAAACCCTCATTTCCGCTTCTTTCCACGCTGTTTTGTCTATTGCTATTGTGGGTTGTTTCCTGCAAAAAAGAAGAGACTACACCTACACCCACGCCCGGTAGTGGCACAACCAAAAGCTCGGCTAAAGCCATTACAGCCTTCGCTTTCAACGGATTGAACCCAGCCTTAACGGCTACCATTGACGCGACGGCTAAAACCATTTCCGCCACTGTTACCTCGGGAACGGACGTAACGAAATTGGTCCCAACTATTACGCTCTCCGACAAAGCCACGGTTTCGCCAGCCTCGGGTATAGCCCAGGATTTCTCGAAAACTGTTACATACACCGTTACAGCGGAGGATGGTAGCACGCAGGCGTATACGGCGAGTGTATTAGTAGCGAAGCCCGTCAACAACGGTACGGTCTATATCGGCAGTGTAGATGGCAACCTGTACGCCATCGATGCGCTGACTGGAGCAAAAAAATGGCAGTTCACTACGGGCGATGCTGTGAATGGAACACCGACTGTTGTGAATGATGTAGTTTATTTTGCCAGTTGGGACAAAAAGCTTTACGCTCTGGATGCCGAAACGGGAACAAAAAAGTGGGAGTCTAATCCGTCATCCATTAACCTACTTCAGCCCTTTGCTGCGCCGATGGTGGTTAATGGGCTGCTGTATTATGGGGGCGAACATCACTTATACGCCCTCGATGCCGCAACGGGTTCCCGAAAATGGGCGTATCAGCATGATGATGTATATCCCTGGCAGGCTTCGCCAACGGTGGTCGGTGGGATTGTTTATGCCACCATTCGTGGTAGTTCAGGTAGAATGTCGGGGCTTCATGCCCTGGATGCCGCAACGGGTGCGCTGAAATGGCATCAGCCCGATATTGGTATTTCGGAGTCGTCGCCGGCGGTC
>Ga0209933_1002309_pt1 | contig 11317 bp, 11 predicted proteins | sample ThiBiot_300_biof_FD_183944 | JGI IMG/M metagenome (GOLD analysis project Ga0209933, IMG submission 183944) | Wastewater bioreactor microbial communities from Cape Town, South Africa - Thiocy_cont_300_biof (SPAdes) | ecosystem: Engineered > Bioremediation > Thiocyanate > Unclassified | place...
CGGCCGCGAATTGTGGGGCTACCCCAAGCATTTCGCCCGCATCGAACTGGAAGAGACGGCGAACGGCTTTCGCGGAAAAACCTCGCTCTATGACGACGTCATGTTCGAGATCGCGGTGGATTTCGACGCTTCCGTCAGCCGCGAGGCCTGGGCGGATCTGCGCCTCTTCCCGCATTACCAGGTGCGGGCGGTGCCTGAGGTCAACGGGCCGGGCTTCCAGTCCTTCGACATCATCAGCCGCAACACCGTCAAGGATTACAAGCTGACGGAGCGCAAGGTCGGGCGCGGCAGCGTTTCGCTCGGCCCGACGATTGCGGCCGGAGATGAGCGCCTGCGTGTCGTCGAGGTGCTCGGCGCCGAATATTCGATCGGCGATTTCGCCTCGACCCCGGAAAACGGCGTGCCGACCGTGGTGGCCTCGCTGATCTGACACTGTTTGGGCCGGATCGCCCGTTTCGCGGGCGATCCGCAGCCTCGATACCCATATGAAACGCTCGATCCTGAGGGGAGAATTAAGAATGAGCAAGGTATCCATGAAACTGCGGCTGGCCTCGGCCGCTTTGTTGGCCTGCGCCGCTTCTGTTCCGGCCGTCGCGGCGGAAGGCGCCTTCGGCCGCTGCGAGCTGAAGGAAGGCGCGGCCAAACATGCGCTGGCGCCGGCCCATGAGGGCGCGCTGACCATCGCCGTGCCGCTGCCGTCGCCGCAGGCCTATCAGGGCAATACGCCCGAAACCATCGATGGCGGTTATCTCTATTGCCTCGGCGCCGAAATCGCCAATCGCGGCGGCATCGGCAAGGTCGTGGTCAAGAACGCCTCCTTCGAGTCGCTGGTCACCGGCAAGGCGGGCGATTTCGACATGTCGATCTGGGATCTGTTCCCGACCGAGGAGCGCAAGAAATCCGTCGATTTCTCCGGCAGCTACCGCTTCACCGATACCGGCGTCATCGCCAAGGCCGGCAGCGATGTGACCGCTCAGAACCTCGGCGCCAAGCGTATCGGCGTACTGCTCGGCTCCGTGCAGGAAAAATTCGTACGCGAGAAGTTGAAGGTCACAGGCGAATTGCGCATCTTCCAGTCCAATGACGACATGTGGGCGGCCCTGATGGCCAACCAGATCGACGCAGGCCTGGCGGATACGGAAACGGCACTGCCGCGCGCCACGGCTTCCAATGGCGCGCTGAAAGTCTTCGGCCGTTATCCGGTCGGCGGCGATGTGGCGATCCTCTTCCCCAAGGGTTCGAAGAACGTCGCGCCCACCGACCAGATCCTCGCCGACATGCGCGCCGACGGTTCGCTCGAAGCCATCGAGGTCAAGTGGCTGGCGCCGATCCTCGGCGCGCCGGTTTCCAGCATCGCGGAGTGGTCGACGGAATGACGATGGCAAAGACCATGGACGATCCGGTCCCGGCAGGGGCGGCTGCCGGGGCAACCCGCCAGACCACGCCCTTGCCGACCGGCTGGCCCGTCGCCACGGCCGCCGCGCTTGCGGCGGTCGCGGTCGGCATCGCGATGCTTGCCGGCGGCAATGTCGCCGCGCTGGCCGGTGCGGAGTTCCGGCCGCTTGGCGCAGGATTGGCGGCGCTCTGCATCGCCCTCGTGCTCTCCGTGCCCATCGGCCGGGCGCTGCGCAGCCATGCCCGCTCGGCAGAAGCCTGGGGCGGCGGCGATTACGTCGCGGCGCGCGAGCAGGCGGCGCATGCGCGCCACCATGCCTTCACGGCAATGGGCATCAGCGGCTTCCTGCTGCCGGTGCTTGCCATCGCCACCTTCCTCACCATCAACGATGCGGTGGTCTACAAGACCTTTTTGCGCGGCGATGTCATTCTCGCCAGCCTGGTCGATGTCACCAAGGCTTTCGGCACCAACCTGTCCATCGCGATTGCGGCGCAACTGCTGTCGATGCTGTTCGGGCTGATGCTGGCCATCGGCCGCTCGCTGCAGGGGTCGAGCTTCACGCTGGTGCGCGGCGTGTGCATCTTCTATGTCGATATTTTCCGCAGCCTGCCGGCCATCGTCATCATCTATCTCGTCTGCTTCGGCGTGCCGCTGATGGGCATTCCGGTGATCAGCGGTGGCCAGCCGATGCTCTATGCCATCGTGGCGCTGTCGCTGACCTATGCCGCCTATAATGGCGAGCAGTTCCGCGCCGGCCTGCAGGGCATTCACCGCAGCCAGATTTCCGCCGCCCAGTCGCTCGGCATTCCGCCGGGCGCGGTGCTGCGCCTCATCGTGCTGCCGCAGGCCATGCGCCGCATCGCCGGGCCGATGCTCGGCAATTTCATCGCGCTGCAGAAGGACACGGCGCTGGTCAACATCGTCGGTATCGTCGATGCCTTCACCCAGGCGAAGATCTATTCGGCCAATTACTACAATCTCTCGTCGGTGACCGTTGTCTGCATCCTGTTCATCGCCGTCACCATTCCTCAGACCCGGCTGGTCGATTATCTCGTCTCCCGCGCCGACAGCAAGGAGGGCCGCTGAGATGGGCAAAGCGTTGATCGAACTCAAGGGCATCGGCAAGTCCTACGGTAAGGTGCGGGTCATCGACGGCATCGATCTCGACATTCCCCGCCATTCGGTGGTGTCGCTGATCGGCGCGTCGGGCTCGGGCAAATCGACGCTGCTGCGCTGCCTCAACGGGCTGGAGGACATCCAGCAGGGCCAGATCCGCTTCGACGGCGAGGTGATTTCCGGCCTCGGCATCGATCATGTGGCGCTCAGGCGGCGCATCGGCATGGTGTTCCAGAGTTATAACCTGTTTCCGCATATGTCGGTGCTCGACAATTGCACCGTCGCCCCGGTCACCACCGACTCCTGCAGCCGGGCGGAGGCGGAGGCCCGCGCACTCGCCATGCTGGAGCGCGTCGGCATGCGCGACAAAGCGAAATCCTTCCCCGACCAGCTTTCCGGCGGCCAGCAGCAGCGCGTCGCCATCGCCCGCACCATGATCATGCAGCCGGAAGTGCTGCTGCTCGACGAGATCACCTCGGCGCTCGATCCGGAACTGGTGATGGAGGTGCTCGATCTGGTGCGCGATCTGGCGAAGCAGGGCATGACAATGCTACTGACGACCCATGAAATGAGTTTTGCGCGCGAAATCTCGGATAAAGTGTGCTTTCTCTATGCCGGCAGGATCCTGGAGGAGGGGCCGCCGGAGCAGGTGTTCGGCGCCCCGCGCGAGGCGGCGACCCAGTCCTTCTTGCGCCGGGTCACCGCCGCGGGGCGGCTGTGAGGGCATCGTGCAGATGGAAGGACAGGGAATGATGAACATGGCGGCCATGCTTCCCGGCAGCGACAAGGCGACCAAGTCGGAAAGCCGCTTCAGCGACAAGGCCTATGGCATCCTGCTCGACCGTCTGGTGCGCCTGCATTACCAGCCGCTGCAGCCGCTGAACGAGCGCGAGCTGACGCTGGAACTGGAGATCGGTCTCGCGCCGATTCGCGAGGCGTTGCGGCGGCTGGAAGGCGAGCATCTGGTCGTCATCTATCCGCGCCGCGGCATCTTCTCCGCCGATATCGGTCTGCGCGACCAGCAGTCGATCAAGGAGGTGCGGCTGGAGATCGAGGGGCTCGCGGCGGCGCTGGCGGCCATGCGCGCCGCGCCGCAGGAGCGACAGGCGCTGGTGCGGCTGGCCGACCGGCTGGCCATGGAGCGGGATATTTCCGCGCAGATCGCCGGCGATGCCGAGGTCCACCGGCAGATTTACCGCATGGCGCGCAACGATTACCTGCTCGCCATGCTGACCCAGAATTTCAATCTCGCCCTGCGGCTCTGGTATTTCTGCAACCAGAGCGCCCCGTCGCCGACGCCGGAGGCGGTGGACCATCGCCTGCTGGCGCTGGCGATCCTCGGCGGCGACAGCGAGGCGGCGCGGGCGCAGATGCGCGAGCATGTCGCCCATGATTCCGACCGGGTGCGCGACCTGCTGTTCAAGAGCTCTGTCTGATCCTGCCGACCGGCGGGCTTGCCGGCGCGCGGGGCGCAGGTTACAGGAGAGGCGTTCCATATGCCGCCCCCGGGCGCGCCGCAGCGATAGCTAGGGGTAACGCGCGTGTCCTTAGATGAAACCAGGAAGGATGAGGATGCCGATCCGCTGATGGTGCGGTCGGTGGAAAAAGCGTTTCGCGTGCTCGAAGCCTTCGACGGGGTAAACCGCAGCCTCAGCCTGGCGCAGATCTGCGCCAATGTCGGCCTCGACAAAAGCGCGGCCCAGCGCTTCACCCATACGCTGAACCGGCTCGGCTACCTGCAGAAGGACCCGGTCACCAAGCGCTTCGAGCTCAGCCTGCGAAGCCTTGAAATGGCTCGCCATTTCATCACCGCCAATCCGCTGGTCAACCGGGCGATGCCCTATCTGCTGCATCTCAGCCGCGAGACGGAAGAGACGGTCAACCTGACGCTGCCGGATGGGCCGGACATCGTTTTCGCCGCCCGCTTCATGAGCCGTCATATGCTGAACACCGACGTCGTCGTCGGCACCCGCATGCCCGCCTTCTGCACGGCGCCGGGGCGGGCGATCCTCTCGCGCCTGCCGCCGGAGGAGGCGCGGTCGCTGCTCGAATGCTCGCGCCTGCAGGCCTTCACGCCGCAGACGGTCCATACCGTCGATGCGCTCGCCGCACAGCTCGAAACGGCCCGCAGGCTTGGCTATGCCACCGCCTGGGAAGAGTTTTTCCCCGGCGATCTCTCGGTCGCCGCCGCCGTCCTCGACCAGACCGGGCGTCCCGTCGCCGCCGTCAATATCGGCGTGTCCAGCGCGCGCTATACGGCGGAAAGGGCCGAAGAGGTGCTGGCGCCGCTCGTCGTCGCCGCCGCGCGCTCGATCTCGCAGGCATCTTCCCCTTTCTAAGCCGGCTCGTCTGACGCCCGCATCGCCAAACCTTCGCCCGGAAACGCGTGGCCGAAGACGCCATCGGCCGTCAATTTTCCATGTCGTGAAAAATCCCGTTGACATTTTCATTCATCGAAATACGATACTTCGTATCACAATATAATACGATGGATCACATGACGACCTTCATTCTGACCGAGCAGCGGGCCTCCTGCCGCGTGATTACCCTCAATCGCCCGGAGGTCCTGAACGCCTGGCATGCGCAGATGCGCGCCGATCTCGTCTGCGCCCTCGATGCCGCTGAAGAAGACGACGCGGTCGGCGCCATCATCGTGACGGGGGCGGGAGAGCGTGCCTTCGGCGCGGGCCAGGATCTCAACGAAACCAAGACCTTCGATCCCGATCGCGCCGAACTCTGGATCGGCGAATGGGAGCGCCTCTACGATCGCATCCGCAGCCTCTCCAAGCCGCTGATCATGGCGCTGAACGGCCTTGCCGCCGGCTCTGCCTTCCAGGTGGCGCTGCTCGGCGATTTCCGCATCGGCCATGACGGGGTGAAGATGGGCCAGCCGGAGATCAATTCCGGCATCGCCAGCACCACCGGCCCGTGGATCATGATGGAGATGATCGGGCTGGCGCGCACGACCGACCTGACGCTCAGCGGCCGCATGATGCCGGCCTCGGAATGCGTCGCCATCGGCCTCATCAACCGCATCGTGCCGCAGGAAGAGGTTCTGGCCGCCGCGTTGGCGCTGGGCGAGGAACTCGCCGCCAAGCCGCGCCTGGCCATGAAGCTCAACAAGCAGCGGTTCCGCGAGGTCACCGAGGCCCGCTTCCGCGATGCGCTGGCCTCCGGCGTGCGCAATCAGCGCATCGCCTATGCCGATGGCGAGCCCAACCGCATGATGGAGCGCTTCCTCTCCGCCCGCGCGGCCAGGTCCGCCGGCTAAGCCGTTCGACAGCGACGAATTCAGGATTTTGACGTGGAAGACAAAGGTTTCATCTCCCTGCTGGCGGTCCGGGCCAGGATCTCGCCGGATGCCGTTTACGCCACCTTCGATGGTGAGCCGATCACATTCTCGGATCTGCATCGCACCTCGGACAGCGTGGCGGCGGAGCTGCGCCGTCTCGGCGTCGTCAAGGGCGATCGCGTGGCGCTGATGCTGCGCAACAGCCCCGACAGCCTGGCTGTGCTGTTCGCCATCGCCAAATGCGGCGCGGTCTGGGTGCCGGTGAATGTGCAGTTGCGCGGCGACGGCCTGAAATACATCCTCGAACATTGCGATCCGCGCGTCGTCTTCGCCGATCGCGACCTGTTCGCCAATATTCTCGATTGCGGCGTGGATACCGGTGCCTTCCGACTCGTCGCCGAAACCGGGGAGGCGGGCTCGCTCGACCGGCTGGTTGCCGGCGGCCACGTCTTTTCGGAGGCCTTGCCGGAGGCGGACGATCTGTTCGCGCTGAATTACACCTCCGGCACCACGGGCCGTCCCAAAGGTGTGTGCGTCACCCATCGCATGCTGCGCTATGCGTCCGAGGGGGCGATGCTCTGCGCGGATGCGCGCGATGGCGATGTCTTTTTCGTCTGGGAGCCGCTTTATCACATTGGCGGCGCCCAGCTCGTTCCCATCCCGCTGCTGCGCGATGTGCGGCTCGCCATGGTGCAGCGGTTCAGCGCCAGCCGTTTCTGGGATCAGGTGCGCGACTGCGGCGCGACGCAGATCCACTATCTCGGCGGCGTCCTGCAAATCCTGCTGAAGCAGCCGGAAGAGGCCGGCGACCGGAACCATGGGGTCCGGGTCGCCTGGGGCGGCGGCTGCCCGCGCGACCTCTGGCGGGCGTTCGAGGAGCGCTTCGGCATGCCGCTGCGCGAATGCTACGGCATGACCGAATCCTCCAGCATCACCACCTTCAACGAAAGCGGCCTGCTTGGTTCAGTCGGCAAGCCGGTGCCATGGCTGCGGGTTGAGATTCTCGACGACGAGGGCAGGCCGGTGCCGGCCGGCACCGCCGGCGAGATCGTCGTCCATCCGCGCCGGGAAGGCGCGGTTTTCGCCGGCTATTTCCGCAACGAGGAGGCGACCGCCAAGGCCCTGCGTCCCGACGGCTTCCATACCGGCGATCTCGGCATGATCGATGCCGAGGGCAATCTCTATTTCCTCGGCCGCCTGACCGACAGCGTGCGCGTGCGCGGCGAGAACGTCTCCGCTTTCGAGGTCGAGCATGTCGCCGGCAGCCATCCGCTGGTCGAGGAGTGCGCCCTGATCGGCGTCAGGGCCGAGGTCGGCGAGCAGGAGATCAAGCTGTTCCTCAAGCCCAAGCAGGGCGCGGAAATCGATCTGTCTTCCTTCTCCGATTGGCTTGGAGAAAGGCTGGCGCCGTTCCAGAACCCGCGATACCTCGTCGTGATCGAGGATTTCGAGCGCACGCCGAGCCAGCGCATCATGAAGCACCGGCTTCCCGCCGCACTCGATGGCAGCTGGGACAGATTGTCGGGCACGAGACAGACGAACGCATATCCCACGGGGAGACAACCGCAATGAAGGCCGCCGTTCTCTACAATTACAATGAAGACCTCGTCATCGAGGACGTGCCGCTCGGCGATCCCGGCGACCGCGAGGTGCTGGTGCGCATCGTCGCCACCGGTGTGTGCCACAGCGATCTCAGCGCCGCCAAGGGCAAGTCGCTTCCGCCGCTGCCCATCATCCTCGGCCACGAGGCGGCCGGCATCGTCGAGCGCACCGGCTCGGCCGTCTCCAAGGTGCGCAAGGGCGATCATGTCATCCTCTCCTGGGCACCGAATTGCGGCGAATGCTTCTATTGCCACAAGCGCCTGCCGACCATGTGCGACACCTATGGCGCGGCCGCCGGCGGCGGCACGCTCTGGAACGGCGCGCGCCGACTGGGCACGCGGGAACGGCCGATCCATCACTTCACCTGCCTGTCGAGCTTTGCCGAACTGGCGGTGGTGCCGGAATCCGCCTGCTCGAAAATCGCGGAGGATGTTCCCTTCGAGGTCGCGGCACTGGTCGGCTGCGCGGTGACCACCGGCTTCGGCGCCGTCGTCAACGATGCCCGCGTCGAGCCCGGCGAAGTGGTCGGCGTGATCGGCGTGGGCGGTGTCGGCATCAATGCCATCCAGGCCGCCGCGCTCGCCGGCGCGGAGGCCATCGCCGCCATCGACATCAACCCGGAGAAGGAAGCCGTTGCCCGTGCCTTCGGCGCGACGCATTTCGTCAACTCCGCCACGCAGGATGTCGTTGCCGAGTTGAAGGTGCTCAGCCGTGGGCGCGGCGCCGACAGCATCGTCGATTGCACCGGGCGGCCGGCGGCGATCGCGCTGGCCTATGACGGCGTGCGGCTGGGCGGCTCGGTGGTTTCGGTCGGCATCGCCGCCAAGGGCGAGATGGTCTGCCTGCCGGCCTCGACCCTGCCCAACACCCAGAAACGCATTATCGGCAGCAACTACGGCGGCGGTGTGCCGGAGCGGGATTTCGAGCGCATCCTCGCCCTCTACCGCACCGGCCGCTTCGAGCTGGATCGCCAGGTCGGCAAGCGCGTGGCCCTGGAGGCGATCAACGATGCTTTCCGCTGGCTGGAACAGGGTGTGCTCGCCCGCACCCTCATATGCTTCGACCATTGATTCTTCGACATCAGGACCAGACGACCATGTATCCCGATACCCGACTTTTCATCGCCGGCGAATGGACCGACAGCATCAGCGGCGAGACACTGCCGGTGCTCAATCCGGCGACCGGCAGCGAGATCGGCCGCGTCGCCAAGGCGGGGCAGACCGAGATGGACCGCGCGCTTGCCGCCGCCGAGCACGCCTTCCGCCAATGGCGCAAGACGCCGGCCCGCGACCGCGCCAGGCTGCTGCATGCCGCCGCCTGGAACAGGGCAAGCCACTGGCCGAGGCCCGCTCGGAACTGCGCAATGCCGACGACGTGATCCGCTGGTTCGCCGAAGAGGGCATCCGCTCCTATGGACGCCTCATCCCCGCCCGGCGGGGCGGGATGCAGCAGATGGTGATGAAGGAGCCGCTCGGCGTCGTCGCCGCGTTCACGCCCTGGAACTATCCGGTGGCGCAGGCGATCCGCAAGATCTCGGCCGCCCTTGCCGCCGGCTGCACCGTCATCCTCAAGGCCGCCGAGGAGGCGCCGGCCTCCTGCGCCGCGATGATCCGCGCCTTTGCCGATGCCGGCTTCCCCGACGGCGCGATCAATCTGCTCTACGGCGTTCCCGCCGAGATCTCGGAATATCTCATTCCGCATCCGGTGATCGCCAAGGTGTCCTTCACCGGCTCGACGCCGGTCGGCAAACATCTGACATCGCTTGCCGGCGCGCATATGAAACGGGTGACGATGGAGCTTGGCGGCCATGCGCCCTACATCATCTGCGCCGATGCCGATCTCGGATCCGCCGTCTCGATGCTCGCCGGCCACAAGTTCCACAATGCCGGCCAGGTCTGCATCGCCCCGACGCGGGTGCTGGTCGAGGAGCCGGTCTACGACCGGGTGCTCTCGGATTTCGTCACGGCGGCGAAGGCGGTGCGGGTCGGCGACGGCCTCAAGGACGAGGTCGACATGGGGCCGATGGCAAATGCCCGCCGGCTGGATGCCATGGACCGGCTGATCGGCGATGCCGTCGCCAGGGGCGGGCGCCTGCTCGCCGGCGGCAACCGCATCGGCAATGCCGGCTTCTTCTTCGAGCCGACGGTGCTCGCCGACGTGCCGAAGGAAGCGGCGATCATGAACGAGGAGCCCTTCGGCCCGGTCGCCGTCGTCAACCGTTTCTCGCAGGTCGACGACGCCATCGAGGAAGCCAACCGCCTGCCCTTCGGCCTCGCCGCCTACGCCTTCACCCGCTCGCAGAAAAACGCCCAGCGCTTTGCCGAGGACATTCAGACCGGAATGCTGTCGGTCAACGATTACGGGCTTGCCTATGCGGAAGTGCCCTTCAACGGCGTCAAGGATTCCGGCTATGGCTCCGAGGGCGGGCCGGAGGCGCTGGAAACGTTCCAGACGATCAAGTTCGTTTCGCAGACGAATTTATAGAAATCACTCAAATGAAATATTGACTTCATTTTTTCATTAGTGTGAAATCCGTTAGATCAGAACAGACAGGAAAGACCAGCCCCCATGTCCCAGCAGGCCTACACCCTCCCGCAGCGCGCGCCGCTCTACCAGGCGCCCCCGTTCGACTACAAGGCGTTCAGCAAGGTCAGCGTCTTCTGCCGTGTCGACGAGGCGGCGATCCGCGCCGCGCTTCCGGCGCAGTTCGATATCCGGGGAGACGTGATCGAGTTCTTCATCATGGACGTGCCGGCCGGCGGCTCGCTCGGCTCCTATGCCGAGGGCGGCATCGTCGTGCCGATGAGCTACCAGGGTCGTCCCGGCGGCCATGTGCTCTACGAAATCGTCACCAACGACGACTCCATGGCTGTCGGCCGTGAGGTCTGGGGCTATCCGAAAAAGATGGGTGAAGTCGCCTGGAACGCCACCGAGACCGCGATCTCGGCAAAACTCTCGCGCCGCGGCACTTCGCTGATCGAGATCGACTTCAAGGCCGACGGACCGGCCTTCGACAAGCCGGCGCTGCATCCGCGCTTCCAGACGCGCATCATTCCCTCGCCGGAAGGCGCTGCCGTCGAAACCCAGATCATCGAGAACTCGCTCGGCCAGTCCGAGACGTTGCGCCATGCCTTCGGCACTGCCGCGATCAAGGTCGGCGGCAATGCCAGCGATCCTTTCTCGGATTTCCAAATCCGCGAAATCGTCGGGGCGGAAATGATCGTCGCCAACTTCGTCCTCGCCTTCGGCAAGATCGTCGGCTGAGGGCGCCTTTCCCGGGGAGGGTGACATGCCGCATGCAAAAACCCCCGAAGCGATGTTCAGGCTCGATGAAAAGCGGGTCTTCATCACCGGTGGCGGTGGCGGCATCGGCCGCGCGGCGGCCCTGATGTTCGCCGCCTTCGGAGCGCATGTGGTGGTCCTCGACCGCGATGCGGCGGCGGCCGAAGCCGTCTGCCGCGAGGTGGCGAATGCCGGCGGCGCGGCCAGCGCCTTCGCGCTCGACGTCACCGACGAGGCCGCGGTCCTTGCCGTCTTTGCGCAGGCCGAGCGCGTGGCGGGCGGGCTGGACGTGCTGATCAACAATGCCGGCATTTCCATCCGCCGTCCCTCGACGGAACTGGCGCTGGAGGACTGGAACCGGGTCGTCTCGGTCAATCTGACCGGTCTGTTCCTCTGCTCGCGCACTGCCGCCCGATCCTGGATCGGCCGCGGCGCGCCGGGCGCGGTGATCAACACCGCCTCGATCATGAGTTATTCGGGCGGCGGCCTGCACCCGAACATTTCCTACCAGACGACCAAGGCGGGCGTCGTGAACCTGACGCGCACGCTGGCCGTCGAATGGGCCGGAAACGGCATCCGCGTCAATGCGGTGGCGCCGACCTGGGTGAGGACGCCGCTGATCGAGCCGC
>Ga0209933_1002312_pt1 | contig 11305 bp, 10 predicted proteins | sample ThiBiot_300_biof_FD_183944 | JGI IMG/M metagenome (GOLD analysis project Ga0209933, IMG submission 183944) | Wastewater bioreactor microbial communities from Cape Town, South Africa - Thiocy_cont_300_biof (SPAdes) | ecosystem: Engineered > Bioremediation > Thiocyanate > Unclassified | place...
CCCCAGGCGAGCTTGTCGCGCAGGATGTGCTGCACGCGCAGGTCGATCGAGAGCTGGATCGGCTTCAGATCCTCCGCGGTCGAGCCAAGCCCCGCGCTGGCGAGCGCGCCGACGCCCTGCGCGTCGATATATTTCTCAATGCCGGCGATGCCGACGCCATCGAGATTGGTCGCGCCGAGCACATGGGCCGCCTCGACGCCGTTCGGGTAGACGCGCCGGTGCTCGGGCCAGAAGGCGACCCCCGGGATGCCGAGATGAAACACCTCCGCCTTCTCGCGCGGCGTGATGAAGCGCTTGACCCAGACGAAGCCTTTCTTCGTGTTGAGCTTGGCGCGCAGTTCGCTGGCGTTGAGATCCGGCAGGACCGCGGTCAGCAACTCTGTCGCTTCATCCTTGTCGAGGATGTTGCGCGGCTCGGCGAAGACGGAATAGCTCGGAATGCTGGTCGCGAGCAGTTCGCCGTTGCGGTCGACGATGTCGGGCCGGAACGCGGCGGCGGCCGCGGTCGCCGCGCGCGGCGTGTCCGGCTCGGCGTCCTGCGGCGCGCTGGCGAGCAGGGCGATGCGACCGCCGATCAGGCTGAAAATCACGACAAAGCCTGCGCCGAGAACGGCCAGCCGGCCGCTGCTCTTGTCGGGACGCATGCGGAAAAGATTGACGAAGGCGCTGGGAAGCATGGGCGGATCAGCCGGCCGGCGGCGCGCCGGTCCGCTATGGATTCATCAAGAGCGTTAGCGGCCCATTAACGATGGCGCGCCGGCGCCGGCTCCGCGTTGGCCTTGATGCGCGTCGCGGAGAGGCGCCTGAATGCGATCCATCACGCCTATTCACTAGGCAACCGGGATTGGGCGCCGCATAGGGGCGCATGCTTGAAGCCGTCGCGCAGGACCAGAGGCCCCGTCTCTGGCGACAGGAGGTCGTCGCCACCCTCAAGCTCGGGTGGCCGCTCATTCTGGGCAACTTCGCCCAGAACATGCTGACGCTCGCCGATCTGATCCTGCTCGGCTGGATCGGATCGCGGGCGCTCGGCGCGGGCGCGCTCGCCACCAATCTCTATTTCGCGACGTTCATCTTCGGCATCGGCGTCACGGCGGCGGTCTCGCCCCTGCTGGCCGAGGAGCTGGGCCGCAAGCGCCACTCGGTGCGCGAGGTGCGGCGGACCGTTCGTCAGGGCTTGTGGGTGTCGGTCTCCATCACGCTGCCGATCTGGCTCATCCTGTGGAACGGGGAAGCGCTTCTGCTCGCGATCGGGCAGGAGCCCGAACTCGCGCGGGACGCCGGCCACTATCTGCGGGCGCTGCAATGGTCGGTCCTGCCCGGCCTCGGCTTTCTGGTGCTGCGCCAGTTCCTCGCGGCGCGGGAGCGGCCGGGCTGGGCGCTGGCGATCCAGCTTGCCGCCCTTCCGCTCAATGTCGGGCTCGCCTGGGCGCTGATGTTCGGCCATGGCGGCCTGCCGGCGCTCGGCATGGTCGGCGCCGGGGTCGCCACGTCCGTGGTCAGCACGCTTGTTTTCGCGGCCGCCGCGGCGGTGGTGACGATCGATCGCCGCTTCCGGCGCTACTACCTGTTCGGGCGCTTCTGGCGCGCGGACTGGCCGCGTTTCCGGAAGCTGTGGCGAATCGGCCTGCCGATCGGATGCGCGCTGGCGTTCGAGGTGACCATTTTCACGGGCGCGACCTTCGTCATGGGCCAGCTCGGCGCGAACGAACTCGCGGCCCACGCGATCGCCCTGCAGATCGCGGCGGCCTCCTTCATGGTGCCTTTGGGGCTTGGCCAGGCGGCGACGGTGCGCGTCGGGCTGTTCTACGGGGCCGGCGAGCCCGCCGGCGTTTCGCGCGCCGGCTGGGCCGCGTTCGGCCTGACGATGGCCTACATGTCGACGACCGCGATCATCCTGATGGCGTTTCCGCACGCGCTGGTCGGCGTGTTCCTGCCGGCGGAGCAGGCCGGGAATCAGGCGGTGCTGTCGCTCGCCGCCACCTATCTCCTGTTCGCCGCCATGTTCCAGCTTTTCGACGGGGCGCAGGTCGTCGCCGCCGGCATGCTGCGCGGGCTGCAGGACACCCGCTCGCCGATGATCATCGCCGGCGTCGGCTACTGGCTCGTCGGCGCGCCGCTGGGCGTGGCGCTCGCCTTCCTCACGCCGCTGCGCGGCAGCGGGATCTGGATCGGGCTCGCGGCCGGCCTGGCCGCCGTCGCCATCGCCCTCGTGATCCGGTGGGCCCAGCGCGAGCGGCTGGGCCTTCTCAACCTCCCGTCGGGTTGACATACGGTTTTCGCAGACAGTGACTTTGCGCCGCGCCCATTCCCGTGGCGCAAATATGGACAGCATATTGGAGCCATGCCAAAGAGCCCGCCTGCGAGGCCGTTTCGATGCGGCGTTCGTGTGATTCCCGATGATTCCGCCGCTATCGAACGGCGGAGAGGCCTGTTCGGGCCGCCGAGACGAGGGTGCTGATCCGTGGCAACGACCACCGCTGAACCGACCCGCCGCGATTTTCTGTACATAGCCACCGGCGCCGTCGCCGCGGTCGGGACCGCCGCGGTGATCTGGCCGCTGGTCAGCTCGATGCTGCCCGACGCCGCGACGATCGCCGCCGGCGCGCCGGTGGATTTCGACCTGGCTCCGGTCGCGGAGGGACAGATCGCGACCCTGTTCTGGCGCGGCAAGCTGATCTTCGTCCGCAACCGGACGCAGAAAGAGATCGACGAAGCGCGCAACGTCAACATCGACACGCTGATCGACCCCGAAACGGATCAGGCGCGGGTCAAGGACGGGCATGCGAAGTGGCTCATCGTCTTCGGCAACTGCACCCATCTCGGTTGCGTGCCGCTTGGCCACCAGGGCGACTATGGCGGCTGGTTCTGCCCCTGCCACGGCTCCCAATACGACACGTCGGGCCGCGTGCGCGCCGGTTCCGCCCTACGCCTTCCTTTCCGACACCAAAATCCGAATCGGCTGACGGACGAACGACATCATCATGAGCGGCCATTCCTCCTACGCCCCCAGCAACGGCTTCACGCGCTGGCTCGACGCCCGCCTGCCCATCGTGCGGCTGATGCACGATTCAGCAGTGTCCTATCCGGTGCCCCGCAACCTGAACTACTTCTGGACCTTCGGCGGCATCCTGACCTTCATGCTGGTGGCGCAGATCGTCACCGGCGTCATTCTCGTCATGCATTACACGCCGAACGCGGAACTGGCGTTCAACTCGGTCGAGCACATCATGCGCGACGTGAATTACGGCTGGCTGCTGCGCTATCTCCACGCCAACGGCGCGTCGATGTTCTTCCTCGCGGTCTATATCCACATCTTCCGCGGTCTCTATTACGGTTCCTACAAGGCGCCGCGCGAGATTCTCTGGATTCTCGGCGTCATCATCTTCGTGCTGATGATGGCCGCCGCCTTCATGGGCTACGTGCTTCCCTGGGGCCAGATGAGCTTCTGGGGCGCGACCGTCATCACCAATCTTCTCGGCGCGCTGCCGATCGTCGGCGACACGATCCTGTCGCTGCTGTGGGGCGGCTACTCCGTTGATAATCCGACGCTGAACCGCTTCTTCTCGCTGCACTACCTCATCCCGTTCATGATCGCTGGCGTCGTCGTGCTGCATATCTGGGCGCTGCATCACGTCGGGCAGAACAATCCGACCGGCGTCGAAGTGAAGGATGTGCGCAAGGATACGCTGCCCTTCACGCCCTATGCGACCATCAAGGACGTGTTCGCGATGGTCTGCTTCATGGTCGTGTTCGCCTGGTTCGTGTTCTACACGCCGAACTTCCTCGGCCATGCGGACAACTACCAGCGCGCCAATCCGGCGGTGACGCCCGCGCACATCGTGCCGGAATGGTATTTCCTGCCGTTCTACGCGATCCTCCGCGCCATCCCCTCGAAGCTCGGCGGCGTGCTCTGCATGTTCGGCGCGATCGCTATTCTCGCCTTCCTGCCCTGGCTCGACACCTCGCGCGTGAAGTCGATGAATTATCGGCCGGTGGCGCGCGTGTTCTTCTGGGTGTTCGTCGCCGACGCCGTCCTGCTCGGCTGGCTCGGCGCGAAGCCGGCGGAAGGCGGCTACATCATCGTCGCCCGGATCGCGACCTTCTACTACTTCGCGTATTTCGGCATCCTGCTGGTGCTCGGCCTGTTCGAGACGCCAAAGAAAATGCCGGCGTCGATCGCCGATTCGGTGCTGAAGCAGAAAGCGGGCGCGCCCATGATGGCGAGCGCCGCCGCGGCGGCGCCGCAGACGAAGGGCTGAGCGAGCGGAATGTCCATGTCCATGAACAAGATTCTCGCCGCCGCCCTCATCGCCGCGACAAGCTTCGCGACGGCTTCCTTCGCCGCCGAGGGAACGCCGGAGCCGCCGGGCCAGAAATGGTCGTTCTCGGGACCGTTCGGAACCTTCGACCGCGCGCAGCTCCAGCGCGGCTTCAAGGTCTATCGCGAGGTCTGCGCGACCTGCCACGCGATGACGCTGCTCTCGTTCCGCAATCTCTCGGAGCCGGGCGGACCGCAATTCACGGCCAGCCAGGTGAAGGCGCTGGCCGCCGAATACCGGATCGCGACGACCGACGACAACGGGCAGCCGACCGAGCGTCCGGGCCTGGCGGCGGATCGCTTTCCCGCGATCTTTCCGAATGAAAAAGCGGCGCGCGCGACGAATGGCGGAGCGCTGCCGCCCGACATGTCGCTGCTCGCCAAGGCGCGCACGTATGAGCGCGGATTTCCGCGCTTCATCTTCGACATCTTCACGCAATATCAGGAGCAGGCGCCCGACTATATCGTAGCATTGCTGACCGGCTATGAAGAAGCGCCTGCGGGCGTGACGCTTCAGCCGGGCCAGTACTACAATAAATACATGCCGGGGCATCTGATCGCGATGCGCCCGCCGCTCGAGAACGATCGCGTCGAATATCCCAAGGATTCGAGCGGCAAGCTGGTCGCGCCGCAGACCGTCGAGCAATACGCCAAGGACGTCACCGCGTTCCTCGTCTGGGCGGCGGAGCCGCACATGGAGGCGCGCAAGGCGCTCGGTCTGAAAGTGCTGATCTTCCTCGTCGTCTTCGCGGGACTGCTCTACTTCACCAAGAAGCGCATCTGGTCGAAGTTGCCGGATGGGGCGCACGCCTGATCGCCGGCGTTTCGCGATATGACATCAACGCCCGGATCGTCCGGGCGTTTTTCTTTTGAGGTTCCCTTTCCCGCCTTGCGACGCCATTGAAAGGCGAGGAGATCATCCATGTCGCTATACGCCGTCGGTCGTCTGATCCCGACCATCGCCGATCCGGCCCGCATCTACATCGCGCCCGGCGCGCATGTGATGGGGCAGGTGGTTCTCGGGCTCGATGTCAGCATCTGGTTCGGCGCCAGCCTGCGCGCGGACAATGAACCGATCGTCGTCGGCGACGGAACGAATATCCAGGAAGGCTGCGTGCTCCATGTCGATCCGGGCTTTCCGCTGACGATCGGACGCGGAGCGACCATCGGCCACAAGGCGATCCTGCATGGCTGCACGATCGGCGACGGCGCGCTCATCGGCATGGGCGCCACCATTCTTAATGGCGCGCGGATCGGCGCCGGCTCGCTTGTCGGCGCCGGCGCGCTCGTCACGGAGGGCAAGGAGTTTCCGGAGCGCTCGCTCATCATCGGCGCGCCGGCGCGCGTCGCCCGGACGCTGGACGACGCGGCGGTGGAAGGCCTGAAGCGCTCAGCCGAGAATTACGTTCGCAACGGCCGGCGCTACGCCGCGGATTTGAAGGAAATCTCCTTGTCGGAGGCGACGCGGCCGGCGGGCAGCCGATAGCGCGCCAGAGCGGCGCGCCGCAGGTCGCGCGTCGACCAGTCGATGTAGAGCATCGACACGATGAACAGCAGCGGCGTCACGACGATCACGGTCATAAAGACGGCTTCTCCGAGCGGCATCGCATCCTCCAAAAATCCTGCGCCGATGGTGCATGGATTTTCGGGGGACGGCCTTGATCGACATCAAGCGCCGGCGAACGGACGCGCCTTGCGGCGCGTCGGGAGACTGGCCCGTCCGCGCCGCGTCAGCGTGCGTGCAGGCGATCGAGCCGCACGAAGCGGTTCAGCAACAGCAACGCCAGAATCGTCGCCACGATCAGCAGCGCCGACACCGCGTGAACGGTGGGTTCGAGACTGAAGGTCGCCTCGGCGTAGATGCGGACCGGCAGGGTCGTCATGCGGGCCGTGGTGAGAAAGCTCGTCACGGTCACTTCGCCGAACGAAAGCAGGAAGCTCATCACGCCGGCCGCCACCAAGCCAGGCGTCAAACCCGGCAGGATCACGAGGAAGAAACGGCGCGCGGCGTTGGCGCCGAGACTCGCCGCCGCCTCCTCCTGCACGCGATCGAGCTGCTCGACCGAGGCCTGCAGCAGCGAGATCGCGAAGGGCAGCATCAGCACGACATGCACGCTCATCAGCCCGAGGAAGGGCGGGACAGCGGTATAGGCTTGCAGGAGCCGCAGCATGCCGACGCCGATCGCGACATGGGGAAGCGACAGCGGCAGGGTCCAGAACGCCGTCAGCGCTGTCAGCCCGCGAAAGCGGAAGCGCGCGAGCGCGAAGGCCGCGGGCAGGGCGAGCGCGATCGCCACCAGGGCGGAAGCGAGCGCAAGCTCCAGCGAGACGCGGAAGGATTCCGCATAAGCGCCGCCAAAGAGAACGCGCTCGTACCATTTCCAGGTGAAAGCGCGGAAGCCGGCGACGGTGGCCTGCGGCACGTCGTTGAAACTCTGGATGCACACCAGCGCCAGCGGCAGCAGCAGAAGAAGCAGAGACAGCGCCAGCAGCAGCTTGCCGAGCGGGGGGCCGAGAAGATCGAACAGGCGCGTCAGCCAGCCGGGAACCGACATCGCGCTCACCGCGCGCATGGAGCGCCAGGGCATCAGCCGCTGAACGATCATGAAGGTCGCCACGGCGAACAGCGTGCTCGTCACGGTCATGACCAGCGCGAGGGCGGACGCAAGCGGCGCGTTGAGATTCTGCAGCGCCTCCTGCCAGACCAGCATGCCAGTGGTCCAAACCTTCTTGCCGCCGAGAAGCGTCGCCGAGACATAGGCTGTCGACGACATCAGGAACACGATGACGATTCCGGCGCGCAGGCCGGGCAGGGACAGCGGCAGATCGACGAGAAAAACACGGGTCACGCGCGAGGCGCCAAGGCTCGCGGCCGCTTCATGCACGCGCGGCGAGGTTCCCTGAAGGACGTCGTACAGCGCAAGGACAAGGAACGGCATGAACACCTGCGCGAGCGCAATCGCGACCGCGCCGTGGGTGTAGAGCATGCCGCGCATGGGCGGCAGCCCGACTAGGCCGAGAACCTGATTTATCAGCCCGTCCGGCGCGAGCAAAAGCACGATGCCGAGCGAGCGCACGACGACGTTGGTCAACAGCGGAATGAGAATCACGGCGAAGGCGATCGGCCGCCAGCGCGCCGGCACGCGGGTCAGCCACAGCGCGAGCGGATAGCCGAGCAGCACGGTGAGCGCGGTGACGCCCGCGCCGAGCGCGAGCGTTTCGCCGATCACGCGCAGATAGAACGGGTCGCTGACGATCGCCGCGAACTGCGCAGCGCTGGGCGGCTGCACGATCGGCCCGAAAGGGTCGGGAAACTCCTGCAACGACAGAAGCACCACGACCGCGAGCGGCGCGGCGAAGGTGAGGGCGAGCCAGATCGTGACCGGCGCGGCGAGCGCCGGTCCGACGAAGCGGCTGAGCGCAGGCCGCGGCGCGGCCGGCTGCGAAACGCCGGAGGCCATCGCCGCCGACGCGGACATGTCCGTCACCCGGCGATCTCGCGGTTGAAGCGGCTCGTCCAGGCGGGCTGGCTCTTGGTGACGATGTCCCAGTCGAAATCGACGAGCTTCTGCGCGTCTGCGCCGAGCACCAGCTTCTGCTTCAGATCATCGGGAATATTGAGGTTCTTCACGGTCGGCGAGTAATAGATCTCGCGCGCATAGGCGAGCATGCAGGGCTCCGAGAGATGGAAGTTGATCCATTCTTCCGCGAGCTTCTGGTTTTTCGTGCCGACGGTGATGCAGGCGACGTTCATCGCCAGCGCCTGGCCCTCGACGGGATTGGCGATCTCGATGTTCGGATTGCGGGTCTCGGCATATTTGCGCACGAACGGGCCGAACTCGATCGACAGATCGGCGACGCCCTGATCGAACATCTGGAAGAGCTGATCCTGACTGCTCTGGATCGCAGCGAAGGGCTTCAGCTCCTTGATCTTGTCGAATGCGACGCCGACGTTCTTCTCGTCGCCGCCGAACATCTTCGCGGTCATCAGCAGCGCCGCGGTTCCTTCCGCGCCCGGATAGGACGGCCAGGCGATGCGGCCTTTCCATTCCGGATTCCAGATGTCCTTCCATGAGGTGATGGGCTTCGACGCCTTGCGCTTGTCATAGACGATCGTGCAGGGATTGATGGCGACGCCATAGCCGCCGAGCTTGGCGAAATCATAGAGATTGGCGAATTGCGGCACAGCGTCGGTCGGCGCCTGCGTCACGCCGTCCTTCACGGCCTGACGGCTCTCGAAAATATTGAGATAGAGAACGTCGAAGCTCGGCCGGCCGCGCTCGGAATAGGCGCGCGCGCGACGATCGACCGTGCTGCCGAGGACGCTCCTGCGCGCCGCCCCACACGCCGATGACGAGCTCGTCGCCCGGCTTCGGCTGCGCGACCGCGGTGCGCACGAAATGCACGGGCGCGACGACGCCTGCGCCCAGCGTCAGCTTTCCGAATGTTCTGCGTGAGATCGTCATACCGTCATCCCCTTCTTTCGTTGATGAAACTGACGCTGCCCGGGAGCGCCTCGACATGGCAGGCCGCGCCGATCGGCGGCGGCGGCGTTTGCGACGGCGCGAGCACGCGCACGCGCCCCGAAGCGGTGTCGACGTCGAGCTCGAAGAGATCGCCGAGATAGGCCGATGAGGACAGCACTCCCTGGAGCGTCAGGGGGCCCTGCGTTTTTTCCGCGAGCCGCAGCCGCGCCGCGCGCAGCACGATGGCGCTGGCGCCGGCGGGCGCGCCGACGCAGGACAGGCCCGCCGCGACGAAGACGCCGTTCTCGGTTTTTCCCGGAACCACGGTGCGCGCGCCAAGGAACGAGGCTGTAAAAGCGTCGCTGGGCTCGTCGCACAGCGCCGCGGGCGTTCCGACCTCGACCAGCTTGCCCGCGCTCATCACCGCGACGCGGTCCGACATCGCAAGCGCCTCTTCCTGATCATGGGTGACGAACACCGTCGTGATCGAGAGCCGCTGCTGAAGGCGGCGAATCTCGCCGCGCATCTCGGCGCGCAGATGGGCGTCGAGATTCGAGAGCGGCTCGTCGAGCAGCAACAAACGCGGCTCGATGACGAGCGCGCGCGCGAGCGCGACGCGCTGCTGCTGGCCGCCGGACAGTTGCGACGGATAGCGCTCGGCGAGATGAGACAGCGCCACCATCTCAAGCGCCTGTCCCGCCTTCGCCAGACGCTCCTTCGCGCCGAGATGGCGCATGCGCAGGCCGAAGGCGACATTCTCGATGACGGTGAGATGAGGAAACAGCGCGTAGGACTGGAACACGACGCCCATGTTGCGCCGGTGCGTCGGCAGCGCGGTGACATCCTCTCCGTCGACCAGAACCCGGCCCGACGACGGCTCCACGAAGCCCGCGATCATGCGCAGCGTCGTGGTCTTGCCGCATCCCGAGGGGCCCAGCAAAGCGATCAACTCGCCGCGGCCGATTTCAAGCGTCAGCCGATCGACGGCGCGCGTTTCGCCATAGGTCGCGGTCAGCGCGTCGAGCACAAGATAGGGAGCGCGGAGTGATTTCATTGCGTCGCGTTCGCTCGCGTCTGAGGGCAACGGGGTCGGCTGATCATGATTGGCGACACATCGATGCGCGCGCTGACCTCATCTCATTTCGTCGCATAGATCGTCTCGTTGGCGAGGCGCGCCAGCGGATAGTCGGCGACCTCGCGACAAAGCTGCGTCAGGGCTGTCGCCGCGCGCTCCACCAGCACGCCGCCGCGCGCGGCATCGGCGGACGCGGCGTCGCCCATCGCTCCGGAGGGATGCAAATCCTGGGCCTGCCAGCCGAAACCGACGCCGCCCTCCGGCGTCAGCAGCCCGCCCTTTTCCGCGAGCGCGACCGACAAAGGTTCGAAATCCGCCGCCTCAGCCATATCCACCTTGTCGCGATGAAGGTGGAGCATGACGCTGGTCTCGACCTCGCCGCCATGGATGCCGTGAGTCAGCTCTTTCGGCGTGAACAGGTCGTCGTGCTTCGTCATGCGCGACCACATCGCATTCACGACGAACATGCCGTGACGCACGCGCAATTCGCGGCAGACGATATCGATCACCTGCGGCTGGCCGCCATGCGAGTTGAAGATCACCATCTTGCGGCAACCCGTCCTGCGCACGCTCTCGCCGATCTCGAACCAGAGCCGGAACAGGGTTTCGTGCGAGAGGGTCAGCGTGCCCGGATAGGAGACATGCTCGTTGGATTTTCCGACGGGCGTCATCGGCAGGACGAGCACGGGCAAATCGGCCGGCATCATCTCCACCGCGCGCGCGACGATGCCCGCGTTGATCGCCGCGTCGACGCGCACCGGCAGATGCGGGCCATGCTGTTCGACTGCGCCGACCGGCAGCACGGCGACGATGCGCTCCATGTCGAGCCCGGCGAAATCCTTCGCCGAGAGGTCCCACCACCAATGCGACTTCAGCTCCACGGCGACGTCATCCCTTCTGCGCCATCGCGGCAAGCTCCGCCTTGGCGATCTTGCCGGTCGGCGTCATGGGCAATTCCTCCACGACCCGAATGTCAAGCAGCGAGACGTCGTCGTCCACCGACTTCGCGATCGCCCCCGTCAGCGCGGCGGGATCGACCGAGGCGCCGTCATGCAGCGTGACGAACGCGGTCGGGCGCGATCCGCGCGCCGCATCGGGCAGTCCGATCAGCGCGGCCTGACGCACGCCGGGCTGTTCGCACAGAGCTTCCTCCACGTCGCGGGGATACCAGGGCCGACCGGAGACGAGGATCAGCTCGGCGCGGCGGCCGCGCATGGTGACATGGCCGTCCGCGTCGATGACGCCGAGATCGCCGGTGCGCAGCCAGTCGCCGCGCGTCGCCTCGGCGGTTTTCTCCGGGTTGCCCCAATAGCCGGCCATGAAGCCGCCGCGCAGGACGATCTCGCCGATCACGCCGGGTCCGACCGGCCGGTCGTCCATATCGACGGTCCGGACCTCCTTGTCGGGAAGGGCGGGGCCGACGCGCTGGAGGCTGTCGCCCGCGGG
>Ga0209933_1002317_pt1 | contig 11279 bp, 10 predicted proteins | sample ThiBiot_300_biof_FD_183944 | JGI IMG/M metagenome (GOLD analysis project Ga0209933, IMG submission 183944) | Wastewater bioreactor microbial communities from Cape Town, South Africa - Thiocy_cont_300_biof (SPAdes) | ecosystem: Engineered > Bioremediation > Thiocyanate > Unclassified | place...
TAATTCACACCAACCATTTTCGAATAGAAGAGCCTCAGCATCATGCTAGCCAGACTGTCAGTTTACCCTATCCAAGCAACTCCGTCAGTGAAATCACCCACTATGCTACCAGTTTGCTGCGCATTTTGTATAAAAAGGGTTATAGCTACCGAAAAGTAGGAGTCTTACTATCAGGATTAACGCCTGATACGCAGTGTCAAACTCAATTATTGGTGGCGGAACCTGATGTTCGAATTAGAAAAGTTACGGATATGATAGATCGGATTAACCTAAAACACGGTCAGGACACTATCAGGTTCGCCAATCAGGGTTTCAGGAACAAAGTTTGGTACTCTAAACAAGAGCGAAAATCTAAGTGCTATACCACCCGAGTACAGGATATACTACAGGTATCTTAATGATGTCTTCCTTTTAATAATCAACTAGTCTGATTTTTCGGTGAATAATTTAAGTTGAAATGGGGGCTATCGATTTAGCTGATTCTCAGAAACTTTTTAAAGCTAGTAAGAAGTTTAGCTAACTATTACCTTACTATCTCCGGGTCTATACAACCTCTTTTAGCTGGATATTTTCCGTTTTACACACAATTTGATATTCTGGCAGAAACTCATCCTGTACGCTATAAAAACAATCACTATTTAAGGACAACCGTAGTCGGGCTTGTTCAATTATATTGATTCGTTGCTGATAGTAGTACACTCGGCTTGATCGATTAAATGCTGATAATGAGCTTGTAAGTTGGATAGTAACTGGAATAGAGAAGCCTGACACATTTCAGGAATATCACTCATATAATTGAAAATCGATTAGAAGTCCTCAGGAAATAAAAGCTTGTTGATGGAAGTGCGTTAGCGACCAATGTGCTTTACCAATATTTGTACATCTTAAACCGTACAATACGATAATCATTAGTAGGAGAACGTTGGAATGTTAAGAGTGCCTGATTCCCTTTTTTAAAACCAAATCCATAATCTCCTCCGCCGGTACCTTCGTCACCATTCAATCGTCGCAGCGTTAGCCATTTACCATTTACAAACGTTCCTTCTTCCAAATAATCAACATCCAATGTTTTTCCATCTTCTTGTAGCGGCTTAAATGTCAGATTGTAGTCCTTGCCAATAGCTATAAATTCATCGGTGCCAATATTAATCAGTATACCGCCAGCGAGCGTTGTTTTCTTTTGTCCGACGCTAAACCCAGCCAAAACCGTCATTCCACCCAAACCTAACGATGCTTCTACTCTATACCCACCAAGCTCAAAATTTTGCTTTCGGTTAGTTGAATCTAAAAATAGGCCCTTCATCGTTCCTTTGCCCTGATGCTGAAGGATCAAACCGGCTACCTGCCTGAGTACTGCGTAGGTTTTCGTAATTGGATCTTGTTCAGGGCTGCTATCATCAATACCGAAGGGCGCTACACCAAGGGCATCATGCTCGCCAAAAATCCAGAACGCTTGGTTTGCGGATACAACACTCGGTTTGATTTCCGGTATAAATAGGGGATTCCCTTCCCGATGATATTGACTGGCATAATACGCAACTTCAGGTGCATAAATATCCGGTGCAATAAAATCAATGGCGGGTGCAGCCGCTCGCCACACATCCAGTGAATGCGGTACGGGACCGCCTGAAGGATACCTTCCCGGTTGTGACCACATTTTTTGCTTGATCCAGGCATTCACAAACATTGGAATTGGATAAGCCTCTTTCCCAGCGGCAGCTACCTTCCCTATGTATTTAGCGTACTGATAAACGGTAAATAATTCTTCGGTTAAGTAAAACTGACAACTTATTTTCAGGATCGGACAACGGTCAACTTTTTCTAGGACGATAAGATGTATGGTCCTGCTGTTATTCGGAGGTTTTCGTGAACGGTAGTCGGGTAGGAGGGAAGGGCTGGAAACGGCCCTTTTTGCGTTCAATAAACCCGTTCAATTTACCTGTTCACCTTTTTTAGCCAAGGTTTGGTTTTTGTGAACATAAAACTATGCCTATCAAGCTTTATTTATCGACTCATACAAAGTGCCATCGATCAAAAGGTAATAAGTTCTGGAAATTGGCCGGATATAACTATACCTGTGAGATGCTGATGTAACTAAAATTCAAAAGTCTTTACTTAATAAAGCAAGTATAAAAAAAGGGAGCCCCAGTGGACTCCCCAAAATCTACTACTTGATTACGTTACCTTACGGCAAGAGGCTTTACCAAGTCTATATGCTGCAAATATAACACAAGCTGGCAGAAAAAAATTTATTAATTGTAAAAATATTTTATACGCGTTAAAAAGTGTAAATTGCGCAGATAAATATCTGTAAGTCAATAGATTATGCGTCAAAGCCTTTTCAGTAAATACTTATCCACTCCACGATATACTAGATACTTATCCTCAACTGGTAACAATAAGAAAAAGGCTGAGAAGCTATATAATGGTAATATAAGGCTATCACAAGCTTTTCATCCAATCCTTAGTCAGTTTGAGATTGTGCTAAGAAATAGTATAAATGATGTACTTGTAAGTCACTTTGCTGATCCAGATTGGATTATTAATCAGAAACGAGGTTTCATGAGTCATGCCTCACTTAGGCGGGGTCACTATCGTATGCGGGCGACCGTTCAAAATGCGGAGAATAAACTTGCTCAAGTACGGACACCCGTAACAAGCGGTATGGTTATATCAGATATGACATTTGGCTTTTGGACTGCTATCTTTCTATCGCATCATTATTCTTTAGTGGCTGGTCGTCCGATCCAGGCATTTGCTTACAAGCCAGCCGTTGAAGATAGAGCGTCAATACATAGTAAACTAGAGAAAATAAGGTCGTTTAGAAACAGGATTAATCATTGTGAGCCAATATGTTTCAATGGAAATAATATTGATTGTAGTTATGCAGAGGACGTAAGGGATACAATCTTTGACCTGATAAACTGGATTGAGCCTGATCTTGTACCATTCTTCAAAAAGATTGACAACATACAGAGCAAAATCAACAATATAATGTCAATTTAAAGTGTGGTTCCCATAAAACCACAGTCGATGTGAGAAGATCTTTAAAGTATCTTTAATCATACTGAAAGCATTAGTACTTCTAACAAAACGGTACAAATTTGATAGAAGAAGCAATGCCATGTATTGCCTAAAGATTTGAATATTCAGTAAGGCTTAACTAGTTAAAATTGAATTGCCACTCAAAATGAGCGAGTCCGATAAGATTTTTAAAATTCTAACTATTGATGGAGGAGGAATAAAAGGGCTCTATTCGGCTCAAATTCTGAAGCATTTGGAAGAAAAGTTTAATTGCCAAATTTCTGATTATTTTGATATGCTCTGTGGTACTTCGACAGGAGGACTCATTGCTCTTGCACTTTCGTTAAAGAAGCCTGCATCTGAAATATGTAATTTCTATGATGAAGATGGACCTAAAATTTTTCCCTCATTTAGAAAAATTACGTTTAGGGGAAAAAAGTATAGTAATGGCACAATTAAGCAACTACTAAATGGAGGTAAGTTCTCGGATAAAAATTTAAAAGAGGCTCTTGTTAGAATTTTTGGCGAAAAAAAACTTGCCGAAAGTAATAATCTGCTTTGCATACCAAGTTATAATGTTACCGAAGCCCGTCCTTTCGTTTTTAAATTTGATCACAAGGAAGGTGATTTAAATCGAGATAACAAGGCGTTGTATGTTGATGTAGCGTTAGCCACAAGTGCTGCTCCTACTTACTTCCCAATGGCTGAGATCCCATATTATGATAATAAACAATTTATAGATGGGGGAGTTTGGGGTAACAATCCAACCTTAATTGGTTATCTAGAAGCATTACAATATTTTGTTGGAGCAGGAAAGCAATTTAATAAATTAAAAATTCTATCTGTGAGTAGTCTTTCATTAACTGGCGGAAAACCGACAGGTCTAAAGCGAAATAGATCATTTTTAGACTGGAAAGATGAGCTATTTGAGACATCCTTTACCGGGCAAAGCTACTTTACGGATTTCTTTATGAAGAAAATTTCATTGCTGAATGACATTCCAGTTGATTATGTAAGAATACCTTCATCTGAAATTTCTAGTTCTCAAGAAGATCTAATACAATTGGATGTGGCGACACCTCAGGCATTAGATTTAATTCGAGGAAAAGGAAATGATATGGGTGATATATATAGAAAAAGACCTGAAATCGCGGAGTTCTTTAATCAAGAAAAACTTTACAGAACGAATTAACATGGCAAATTGTCACCAACAATTTTTGGATTTCAATTCTACAATATCATTAACGGGGGATCGCAAGAAAAAGCTTAAGAAGTCTCGTACCAAGCTTAGAAATCGAGTAAGGGATGATTTTAAAGAAAATCATAAGGATGAGATTAAGCCTAAATTTGCTTCCCAGGGCTCATCGGAGATGAAAACTTCTGTGAATCCGATCGTACGGGTAATTGATGAAGATGGTGAAGAAAAAAGCATTACCAAATATGATACTGACGACGGTATCTATTTTATCGGGAATCTCGATGATAGAAAGAGTGTACAGACCTATCACAATTGGGTATGGGATGCCGTAGATGGACATACCTCAATACCTCCCATTGATAAAAATACATGTGTAAGAACTCTTTTTTCCGATGGCCATCATATCGATCAGCCAATCTATTTTATTGACGAAGCGAATAATGCACATCCGAAATTAGCGCATAAAAAAAGAGGATGGATAGAAAGTGATCCAAGAGAGTTTGCCGATTGGTTCAATGAAAAAGCCAGTAAGGATGAACAGTTACGTCGATTAGTGAAATATTTGAAAGGTTGGTGTGATTATCAAAACTATTCAGACGATTCTAAAAAGATGCCAACTGGTTTTGTGATAACAATATGGACCGTCAATAATTTCAGTGCAGATGAACGGGATGATTTGGCATTACGAAATACATTGGAAAATATGTACGATACACTTACTAATGAATTTGAATGCTTACGTCCAACCACGCCAAAGGATGAAGATGTAGTAGAAAACTACAGCTATGAAGACTATTATATGACTAAACTAAAAGCGTTTTTGGAGTCTGCTAAACAAGCTATTAATGAAAAAAACCCAAAAAACGCATGTTACAAATGGCAGAAACATTTAGGCTCTAGATTCTCATGTGCAACAGCTAAAGATGAAGACGAGGGGGCAAACAGTTATGCAGCCCCGGCTATAGTAACAAGTAATGCGAAAAGTGCTTAAGATTTAGATGGTAGATTTCGAAACGGCTTGTAGGGTAGCTTTTCAGAGTTTATCCCAAACTAATACAGTTGAAAAGGTCATAGTAGCCACTAAGGCCAAAAAAGGAGTTAAACTAAACAAAGAACTGTGGAAGGTAGCAGTAGAAATACCTGTCACAAATGGAGTTAGAGATTTTAATCTATTCCTGGATGTAAAACGTGATTTCCCACTTTCTCTACCTAAAATCTACCTTTCAGAGGAAGACTATGATGCCATTAAATACATTCCTCATGTTGATACATCACGAAATATCTGTCTTTTTGACCAGGAGAATATTAAGATTGATACGGACAGGCCAGCAGAAATCGTTCGTGTCTGCTTACAAAGGGCGATAAAAATCATTACAGACGGAATTAACCAAAACAATGCTTCTGATTTTAAAGATGAAATAATTGCATATTGGGAAAATAAGTATCATACAGAAGATAAAGTCTTTAGTGCGTATATTGGTGATACGTTAGAAATAAAAACGCCTGGAAAATTCCAAACCCAATTTCTCACTCCAGCATACAGTGGTGTTAACATTATTGTAGGGTCTGAAAGTAACATCTATAAGAGGCTATTAGATTTTTTTAAAGCGCGTGGACACAAAATTGAAAACCGTGATGCATTTTACCTAGGGTGTACAGATAATCTAAAGCCACCTTTTCACTTTACTAATAGCAAATTATTACAATTTATTAAAAGCGAATTTTCACACATTTGGTCTGAAGTGACCGTTTATTTGAATAGCAGTTTCGATTCAAAAATTTTTATTTTTTCAATAAGCCTAAAAGAGGAAACAATTTTTTTTGGGTTTTACATACATCCATTTACGGGTAGTTACAAAGGATGGAGACAACAATCTTTAAACACAATAAAGATAATGTCGCAGCTTAAACCAACGATACCTGTTACCAGGCTAACTTTTGAATACTTTAGCCCTGAAAGAATTACAAAAAGAACTGATGGTATAGTACTCACAAAGGATTCTTACAAATTTGTTATTGCAGGACTTGGAAGTATCGGATCAAATCTAATTTTTTATTTAAGTGGCTTAAATATATCTGATGTCATATTAGTTGACCCTGATATTTTGAGTATAGAAAATGTAAATCGCCATTTACTCAGTTTTAACGAGGTAGGTGACTATAAGGTTAATGGGATTGCAAACTTCTTAACTACTAATTTCCCCTTCATTCAAGTTGAGAAGCATGCCAAATCAATTATAAGCATATTAGAAGAAGATATATCATCAATCAATGAAATGGATTTTCTTTTCCTGGCTATTGGTAAGGATGCAATTGAGAAGTATATTTTACAATGTTTAAGCGAGGGGAAAATAACTATACCCATAATTTTATTTTGGATTGAGCCTTATTTACTTGGCGCTCATATTTTATATATAAACCCAAAAACTGGATTTGATTTGAGAGATCTTGAAATAAACGGAGTATATAAATATAATATAATTAGTGATAATACATATAGAAATCCAGAGCAACAATTAATGTTACGAGAAGCTGGATGTCAAGGCTCTTATACCCCCTACGGCAGGGAAGCAATTATGAAATTTTTCGCTTCATTTTTGCCGATTTTATTTACTCTTATTCGAGAAAAACCTGAAAATAATATTGCCTGGACTTATACTGGTGACTATAATCTAGCAAACAGTATGAATATTGAGATTTCAGATTTTGGAAAAGATTTTGATTCAAATCAACTGATTAACCACTCGATATAATGGAAATAAAAGTTGGTAAATATGAAATTGCCATACATGTACAGCCTTTAAGCATTTTAGAGAAATTTACACAGATTGAAAGAAATGCCACCGAATCAGGGGGAATTATTCTTGGTAAGATTATTGATGGTCAGATAAATATACTTAAATTATCTGTTCCGACTTCATTGGATCGAGCTTCACGAACAAACTTTGAAAGACACAAGATTAGCGCACAAATAGTTATTGACTATGAATATTATAATAGTAATGGTCAACTTATTTATTTAGGTGAGTGGCATACGCACCCTGAATCGTATCCCACTCCATCTGGACAAGATTTATCGATGATAAATAGTCAATTTAAGGCAAATTATTTAAATACGGATTTTCTATTGCTTCTGATAAAAGGTACCAAAGGGCTTTACCTACGCATTGTTAACGAAAAAAGCTACTTTGAGAATAGTATTTCATATAAATAAATGTATCACTTGATATATAATTTATAATTACAAAAAACTACTGCTTTGCGTTTAATGCCTGGAAAGAAGTGATTAATATGTTATCCATTTTAGAAAAGTATAATCGCAAAAAGAAGTTTTTTTTTTCGATGCGAATTCATTTAAGATATAATAAAGAATCTGATGATTGCCCTTAAGGTATTGGAGGAAGATAATTGTTTTTTTCTAAAGAGAGAATTATGAGTAGGTTATAAGATCCTCATTTAAGTATGTGGCCTTCCTCTTCCAAGGGGCAGATTTACACATTAAGTAACTGAGCACTTATTTTTTTGTTAGAGCGACGTAAGGGCCGAATGTTGCTTAACAAATTAATCATTACACCCCTATTTAATATAATAGGTATCATTCATTTCAGGACTTGGAGACAAATCAGGGCGAATAGTATTCAAACCGCCACCCGTCTTGAATTTTTCTTCTAATATTTTTCGTTGAATATTAATAACTGTACAGTCATGTTCTGATAGGTAAAATGCATTTTCCTCAAAAAAATGATAGGCCTTAAAGAAATTTTTTCGATCAGGTGTTTCTTGGTCAAAAATTTCAGAAAGCTTTTTAATATGTTCATCAATCAAGCTCCGACGTATTTGAGGTCTAAGGTTTGGAATTATATCAACCATTCCATCTTCAGAAACGACTATAACCAAACATGGAGAAGATTCTTTCACAAATTCAACGTAACGAATAGCTGAATTATATCGCGAACCACGTGATGCATCCCCGTAAATACTAGCCTGCCCGTCCAGTATAACACCGATGGCATGACATACACATTGTTCGTCGATCAATACGGCTCCATCGATGGATGAAAAAGAGAGTACATTTTGCGAGGTTAATGGTATAGGTCTAATAGAAAAACTTTGGTTCTTTAGACGTTCGGCTTCTTCCTTAGCCCCAGATGATATCACCAATAATGCTCCATGTTTTTGCTGAGTAGCAGCCATGGCGACCTCAAGTAGTTTATTAATTTGGGCTTTTGTGATGGAAAAGATACGTTTACAAATATCATGAAACCTATCTCGATCAATACCTTCTTTAACCAAACCAGGAATTCCGTATTTGCATCTCATTAAGGGTTGGCCATCGTGGGTTATTAGCCAATGATAATGTTCTAAGAAGCTAATTACGAATAACGATTCCTCCTTGTTATTATAATGACCAATTATCTCACCTAAACCAAACACTTGATGACCATCACTTATAATGGATGATGACTGACCAACTGTTTGCAAAAGCTTTCGGATCTTCCTGTATTCAGATAAATCTACAGGTTGGCTTAATTCTACAGTTATAGATATATTGGAATGCTGTTTTGCCGCTATAATAAGCCCTCCCAAAGTACCTTCCCCTTCATAACGTAATGATGAAATTACATTTAATGATTCAAAGAGATTATTTTGTCCAAATGTATGTGCAGCAAATGAAATTGTATAGGTAAAATGCTCACCAGATTTGCGAAGTAATTCTTCACTATTGTCGAAAGCTCCCGAAAGGTCTTCCCCAGGATTTGCCTTAAGCAAAGTCTCATAACATGTTTTTAGAAACAATTTTATTGCACTTTCTAAGAGTGATCGATCTACTCGAATGTAGCTCTCAATTTTATCTCTAGTTAACGAGTAATATTTATCATATGTATTTCTATCTAATTCAAGAATTACATAAACAGAATAGCCGTTAATTAACGCTGATTTAGATACAAAACTAATTTTGTCTCGTATGTAATTTTTACTCTGTATTACTTTTAATATTGCTTCTCTAAAAGCATCATCAGTTACGGTATCTGCTTGCTGTATTCTGGAATTTGGGTCGCCCAAGATAATTTTCTTGTCTTCAGATAGTACCGCTAATTGTTCTGCCAACAATGGTACATCTTGGAAGTCTGTTGATTTAAAATCAAATTCATCAGGTTCATCACATACTAATTGTACATTATTTGATTGTTTTTTTAAAAATCCAAGCAAAAAAATTGTTGGTTTTAATTCTTTATCAAATATTGAAAAAAGGCGCTCAGAAGCACTTTTAGCAATCACATAGAAATGCATTTGAAAGTCCCACATCGTATTGTAAAATTCTGATTAAAGATTGGATAAGATTACCAAGAAAAAGAATTATGGTTTTCTAAGAATAGAGAATCCTTACTTTGTAGAAAAGAAGTAAAGATATATTTTTAGAAAGCAGATTTAGATAATTACACTTTCTTCTACAACAACGCTATCGTTTGTCCAAACACTCCTTCCAATAAAATACTTAAGCACATTGGCAAAGTTTAACAACTCTCTTTTTTCAAGATGATCCCTATCTTTATCCTTACCTATTGTCCTCAATGGGTAGTAGATTTTTAAAGTCTCTCCAATAGTATTAATAGTAGAAGGGACATCATAAATAGTGATATCCGCCTTTCCATCACTATTTAAAGTAGGTATATCTATTTTAAAATAAAATGCAGAGCTTCTCTTTGATGGATCTTTCTCAAGCGTAGATGCAGTTACTAGTTTTCTTGTAATGATAAATCTATTGAAGAAATCAATAACCCCTGTCTCATCAATAACTTCTGGTAGAATTACATTTAATTTAATGGAATTTAGTTGCAACTCATTATCATTGTAAATAATCTTTTTGATAGTACCCAATTCCTCACATAATCTCTTAATATAACTATTGTAATAACCAATTGCAAGTGCTGTGGATGGAACAAACCCTAATTCACCTTGCTCAGAAAATTTAATTATATTATTGATAATTATTCTACATTGCTTATTAATGAAATTGTAACTTTTTGGATTTGTTGTAAAACTCAATACAGTAATTCCATTCAAATCTGAGGGTAGATCAATACCATCCTCTGCTAACAGATAAGCTCTATCTAAACTTATTGCTCCGAGAAATAATCCGAATTCGAAAATGATATTATCACGAGGTGCTTGTTTCGTTAAACTTCTTGAAGGTATTTTTATAATATCATCCTTGGTTGCTATTAAAATAGCAAAATCAGAAACTCTAGCCTGCTTAACCAAACTATCTAAAGCGCTTCTATTTAATGTAAAAGCATTCTCATCGGTCCAGGCAACAATATCAGCAATTGGCTTTAGCTGTTTTTTTACTTTTTTTAATAAAGAGATTTTCTCACTTGATGATCCAATGAAAATTTTCGGTTTCACAGCCCTAAGGTCAATATTTTGATGTCTCTTGAATCTTTTAAATAGCCCTTATGAGATTTTTAGGCAATACTCTATTCGTAATGGCCCATTAACTATTGCGACAGTCTGGTCCTTAATACGATCCTCTAACTTAAATACTAAGATTGGGTTTTTAATCAATCAGGAATAACTAAGTTTTCGATCTTGGTAATATCGACATCTTCCGATGAGCGCGGCATTAAATGAATATAGCGAGTTGTGGCCCCTTCAACGACCTTGGTTTTCCCGAATAGCAGTGCCACCCTATACCCATTCATATTAATTCGTCCTACTTTACCGCTTTGTAAGACTTGGTCAACCGCTTCCAGGGTAATAGGAGTCTCTAAATCAAAATCGGCTGGATTGAAGAACCGGTCTAACCAATCAAATACATCTTTTGGGGTAGAATGACTAACCGGGTTAATTAACACATCGGGGCGTTCGGTTTTGATCAGGCCAAGGATAAACATGGGCGATAAATGGATTTAGGAGATTGGTGGAAATTTTAGGGCAATGATATTACCCGGCAATGACAGAAACCAGGAATTAAATACAGCTTACTAACTCTTGTGTTGGATAATCTGCTTCAGTAAGCCTTCTGGGTGGTCTAACAAAAGAATATAGTCTCCCC